>Ga0255353_1001331_pt1 | contig 14072 bp, 11 predicted proteins | sample HBST25metaG_FD_189941 | JGI IMG/M metagenome (GOLD analysis project Ga0255353, IMG submission 189941) | Peat soil microbial communities from Stordalen Mire, Sweden - H.B.S.T25 | ecosystem: Environmental > Terrestrial > Soil > Wetlands > Peat | place: Sweden: Norrbotten County, Stordalen Mire...
ATACTCCACTGAGACCAAAAACAGTCCTCGGGCCGGGGCAGTGGGTCCAGCGGCATCGCGGCAGCGGGCGGCGAGAATTTCGGGAATCTGCGAGGCGCGCAGCTTGCCTCTGCCCACCTCCAGCATCGTTCCCACCAGATTGCGCACCATGTGGTGCAAAAAGCCGCTGCCCCGGACGCGATAGACCAGCAACGTTCCAGCTTCTGTCTCGCGCTCTTCCCAGTCCGACGAGTAGATTGTTTTGATCGTTGTCAGCGGGGCAGAGGGCGGATTCATCTCCAAATCACGCTCCAGGCCGGATTCAAGATTTCTCGTCGTCAGGTCGAAATCGGTGGCGGCAAAGCTCAGAAAGTCATGCTTGCCTTCAAAGAGCCGTGCTGACTCTTGCAGTGCTGCAACGTTCATGAGCCAGGAGCAGGTGTAGACGTAGCGAGCCAGCGTCGGCGGGCAGATCGCTCCCCGGAAAATGCGGTATTCGTAAGTCTTGGCTACAGCCGAGTGACGCGCATGAAATGCACTTGGCGCCGTTCCCGCTTCCAGAATTCGAATGGAGGCGGGAAGGGTCCGGTTCAGAGCTCGCTGAAGGTTTTCCGCAGGAATAGGAGCCGCAAGCGCGAAACTGGCCACCTGGCCGAGCGCATGAACGCCGGCATCGGTGCGTCCCGAGCCCTGCGGCAAGGGCGATTCTCCGGTCACTCGCCCCAGCGCGGCTTGCAATTCGCCTTGAATGGTTCTCTCGCCCGGTTGCACCTGCCAGCCGCGGAACTCTGTGCCGTCGTAAGCGAGGGTGAGCTTCCAGTTCTGGAGCGCGGGTTGGGCTGGCTCGGTCATGGTGTGGGTCTTGACAACAGTGTACTCATCGAGCGGTTCGCCGGTACGAACGGTGAATCTGATCTCAGGTCCTCAACCTTTGCTCCCGATTGAGTGAGATATACTCAGCTTTCCGCACGTGTTGGCGGATAGGCTGCAAAGCCCCGGACAAGACGAACGAGGGAACCCATTGGAACGAATGATGAGCCGAGCGCGTATTTACCGTTAAGCGCAGGCCTGCAGGCCGGGCCGCAAGCTAAAATTGTACTGGGAGTACATAAATCTGCGTCCGGGGAGGTTTCCCGGGCGTCTTTGAGAATGGCGCCCCACATGTCTCAGCAATTCCCAAAGAGGAACCATGCAACGGAGAGGAACCATGCAATTACTCGTTCCAGGTGTGTTTAAGCAGAAAGATGAGACGGTGAGCACCCTTCACGGTCAGGCAGGACGCGGACAGGCAAACAGCAAGCTGCGCGCGGTAGCGGCAGTCGTGCTCATGCTGGCGGCGGGTAATCCTGCTGGGATGGCCCAGCAAGTGGCTGGAGCGGGAGCAGCAACTCCGGACAAGGCGGCCTCTGAGCTGCCCTCTGCTCCTGCGGTGGCGCCGACTGAGCCTTTGAATCTGCGCTCGACGGCACGGGATTTTTCAAAGCCCACGGGGCGGTTTCTGGGCAATCCGATTAACATTTACAGGCCCACGACCATCGCCAAGGCCAGCTTTGAGAATTCGGTGCGGCTTACCGACCTGGTGAAGAACGGCAAAATTTACCTGAGCCTTTCCGACGCTCTAGCGCTGGCGCTGGAGAACAACTACGACATTGCCATTGCCCGCTATAACCTGGACATTGCGGATACCGATCTGTTGCGCGCCAGGGCCGGCTCCACGCTGCGCGGCGTGAATGCGACAGTGCTCACCAATACATTGGGCGGCAGTTCGCAGACGTTGAGTTCCAGCGGCGCGCCAGGCGGCGCATCGAGCGGAGCGGCGGCGGGCAGTTCGGGCCTGGTGCTTAGCACCGATGGAGTCGGTCCTGCGCCGGAAGCTCTGGACCCCACGCTGACCGGGAACATCCAGTTGGAGAGGGCGAAAACGGCTTCCACCTCCCCGTTCTCGGGCGGCAGCAGCAACACCAACGTCTATGATTTCAGCTATGCGCAGGGCTTCGTCACCGGCACGCAACTGACAGTTGCGTTGGACCAATCGCGCGCGACAACGAGCAACGGTTTCTCCAGCTACAGCCCGCTGGACACGGCCAACCTGAAGGCCACGGTCACCCAGCATCTGCTGCAGGGCGCGGGCATCTGGGTGAACAAGCGCTTCCAATATGAGGGCGCCATCGATCGCCGCCTCACTGACTCCACTTTCCGCCAGCAGATTCTCTATACCGTTAATCAGGTGGAGAACATCTACTGGGCGCTGGTCAGCGCATACGAAGACGTGCAGGCCAAACAGCGCGCCATCGAGCAAAGCAACAAGCTGTTGAGCGACGACCGCAAGCAGTTGGAGATTGGCACCGTGGCTCCGCTGCAAGTGGTCAGCGATCAATCGGCTGTGGCCACAGATCAGCAGGCGCTGATCAGCTCGCAGAACAATCTGAGCTATCAGCAACTGATTATCAAGCAGGCTATCGCGCGCAACCTCAACGATCCGGCGCTGGTGGCCGCTCCGGTGATTCCCACCGATCGCGTGAGCATCGAAGAGATTGCCGAGGAGAAGCAGCCGGTCGAGGATCTGGTGCAGCAGGCCTTCCAAAACCGTCCTGAACTGGAACAAGCCGCGCTGGCCATCAAGAAAGACGCCATCACGCTGCGCGGAGCGCGCAACAACTTGCTGCCGACGCTGGACGTCTACGCGTTTTATAGTGGGACGGGTGAAGGCGGAACGCAGAATCCGAATGCCGTCTGCGATTTTTCTACGTACGCTGTGTGTCCTACGAATCCCCCGAAATACCCGCCGGTCAGCTACGGAACGGCTTTGGACCGAATGCTGAACAATACCTTCCCGGACAAGGGAGTGGGATTCAACCTGACCATCCCTCTGCGCAACAGGACGGCGCAGGCTGATCAGGCGCGCTCGCTGATCGAGTACAGGCAAGCCGAACTGCACCTTGAACAGCTCTATACGCAGATTCACATACAGGTGGTCAACGCGCAGATTGCGCTAGCCAACGACCGCGAACTGGTCAAGGCAGATCTTGCCGCCAGGGACTATAACCACCAGAGCCTGGACGCGGAAGAGAAGAAACTGCATCTGGGCGCTTCCACCACGGCCAACGTGCTGCAACAGGAGCGCAACCTGGCCTCGGCGGAGAACAACCTGATCGCCGCGCAGGCTACTTACGCGCAGGCACGCGCCGCCTTGTACCAGATGGTGGCCTCAACCTTGCAGCACTATGGCATCAACCTGAGTGAGGCCGCAACCGGCAACGTAACAACGGCGCCGCTTGTGTCCGGAGTCTCGACCGTCAAGGACGCCACGGCGGAACCTGCCACCGCTGCGCCGCCCGTGCAATAAGCCTGAAACAATATGCCCGGCCTGCTTCCTGTGAAGCGGGCCGGGCTTTTTCGTTTGGGACGATTGGAGTTTATGCGTTCCCCGGTTCCACGCCGTGCGCAGACCGCGCCAGTGGGATGGGGCAGGGTAGCGCCCTACCGCTCCGCCACCAAATCCAGCAGGTTGAAAAACTCCGGAAAGCTGATGGCGGCTGATTCGGCGCCCTGAATCAGCGTCTCTCCCTCGGCGCGCAGCGCGGCGACGCTGAAGGCCATCGCGATGCGGTGATCGCCGCCGGAATCAACCGTCGCTCCATGCAGCTTCTGGCCGCCGGGCACATCCAGGCCGTCTTCAAACTCGCTGACCTCGGCGCCCATGGCGCGCAGATTTCTCGCTACCAGAGCAATCCGGTCGGATTCTTTCACGCGCAGTTCTTTTGCGTCGCGGATGCGAATGCCGCCGCTGGTGTAAGGCCCGATCGCAGCAAGTACTGGCAGTTCGTCGATCAGTTGCGCGGCCATCGCGCCTGAAACTTCTGTCGTCCCCAGCCCTTCGGCCAGCGCTGAGATTTGCACGGTGCCCACGAGTTCTGAGTTCTGCTCTTCGAGATTGACTACATTGATGCGAGCGCCAAGAGCGGTCAGCACGTCCAGCAGTGCGGCGCGCGTGGGGTTCAGGCCCAGCGCGTCCAGCACCAGGCTGGAGCCGGGAAACAAGGCTGCCGCGCAAAGAAAGAACGCTGCCGAGGAGATGTCTCCCGGCACGGAGGCTTCGATGTTGTGGATCGTCTGCTGCCCCGTAATGGATACCGAATCCAGCGTGCGTGTGAGCTTGGCGCCGAAGGCTCGTAATGCCAATTCGCTGTGATCGCGCGTGCGCACGGCCTCGCGCACAGTGGTCGTTCCCGCGGTCTGTAAACCGGCCAGCAGAATGCAAGTCTTCACCTGCGCGCTGGGAACCGGCGTGGTGTAGTCGATGGTCTTCAACGGCCCACCGTCGATATGCAACGGTGCATGGCCATCGGTGAGAGTGAGCCGCGCGCCCATGGCCTCCAGCGGCTCGCGAATCCGCTCCATCGGCCGGCGCGAAAGCGACTCGTCGCCCACCAGCGTAAAGTGGCCCTCTTGCGGCGCCAGCAGGCCGGAGATCATGCGCATCGTTGAGCCGGAGTTGCCGCAGTCGAGCGGTTTGTTTGATGGCGTCACGCGTCCGCCCACGCCTGTTACTTCCACCTGGCCGTCTTCGAGCCGGCGCACCTTCGCGCCCAGCGCTTCCATGCAGGAGAGAGTCGAAGCGCAATCGGCGCCGGTTGAGAAATTAGCAAAGCGCGACGTGCCTTCCGCAAAAGCGGCCAACATTCCGTAGCGGTGGCTGATGGATTTGTCGCCGGGCAGGCGCAGGCTGCCGTAGACATTCTTTGCCGGACGAATAATGCGTTCTGTTTGCAAGGCGGCTCCGTGAAGTGGGTGTACTCAAGTTTAGCAATGTTAGCAATGAAGGATGATGAGATTAGTCCGCGGTTCCTATTCCCCAGGGCAATAGCATGAACATACCCAACACGGGGAAGCGGGATTTGAAAGGGCACGACTTTAGTCGTGCCGCAAACGCGCCAAAAGATTCTCGGGCTTTAGCCCCTGAGGGAAGGCTCTAAATCGCTCCAAAACATCCCTCAGCGGCTAAAGCCGGCACATTTTTGGCCTCGAAATCGGCACGGCTGAAGCCGTGCCCTTTCAAAGCTGTTGCTCTTCGTGATTCACGATCTTCATGCGATTGCCCGTCCCTATTCCCTAGTCCCTATTCCCTAGTCCCTATTCCCTGTTTTTCACCGTACCTTCAGAACAATAATCGTCTCATCGTCAAAGCGTTCCTGCTCGCCCTGAAAACGGGTGACGTCGGCGAGAATGGCGTCGGCAATCTGCTGTGCGGAGTGGTCGCGCTGGCTGCACAAGACGCCGGCCAGCCGGTCGTTGCCGTACATTTCGCCCTCCGCGTCTTCCGCGTCCAGAATTCCGTCCGAGACGAAAACGATGGCGTCGCCCGGATCGGCGGCCACGTTGAGCTCATCGTAGACCACGTCGGGAAACAGCCCCAGCGGAAAGCCTTCGGCTTGTACCGTCGTTGACTGACCGTGGCGGCAAATGACCGGCTGCACCGCGCCGGAGTTGGACACCTGCAAAGTTCTGCTCTTGCCGTTCCACAAAGTAAACAGCATGGTCACGTACTGCGATTCCAGCTTCCGCTCCTGCAGCGCGTCGTTCAGCAGGGCCAGCATCCTGGCTGGCTCCGGCTGCTGCTGCGCCGCCGAGCGCATGATGCCGCTCACCAGAGCCGCATACAGGGCTGCCGGCGCCGCCTTGCCGCTTACGTCGCCCAGCACGATGGCCGTGCGACCGGGGCCGTAGTCCACAAAGTCGTAAAGGTCGCCGCCGATCGTGCGCGCAGGCAGGAAGCGCACCGCCATGTCGGCGTTTGTAATCTCCGGCGCCGAGGCCGGCAGCAGCCGCAGTTGCACCTCGCGCGCCATGGAGATGTCGCGCTCCAGTTGCTGCTCCTGTGAGCGCACCTTCTGGTAAAGCCGTGCATTCTCGATGGCGATGGCAATCTGAGCGGCCAGCGTTGTCAACATACGCTCGTGCTCTTCGTTGAAGAACCCCGTGCGCGTATGTTCCAAATCCAGTACGCCGATGATGCGCCCCTTGTGAAACAAAGGCACAATCAGCTCCGAACGAGTTTCGGGGTTCACGGGCAGGTAGCGCGGGTCGTGGCGCACGTCAGGAACGTTCACCAGCCGCCACTCCCGCACCGCGACGCCCACCAGACCGCTGGCGACGGGAAGGCGGCGCTCCGGCGCTTGTGCGTGGCCGAATCGCCAGGCGTAGCGCGTAATCAGCGTCTCGCCCTTCTCGTCCAGCAGCAGGATGGTGAACATCTGATAGTCGATAAGCCGGCGTAGAAGCTGGCCTACGCGCTCCAGCAACGGGTCCAGATCGAGAATCGAAATCAATTCGGTGGCGATCTCGTTCAGCACCGTCAGCGTTTGCGCCTGGCGGGAAATGCGCGCGTAGAGTCGCGCGTTTTCAATTGCCTGGGCAATGCGCGAGGCGGTCAGCGTGAGCAGGCGCAGGTGCTCGGGACCAAAGTAGTCAGCTTGTTCGCTCTCGATGTCCATTACCCCGATCAGCCGGTTTTTGGCGATCAGCGGCACCGCCAGCTCAGAGCGCACATCTGGATTGGCCGGAAGATAGTCTTCTGAACTGGTAACGTCGTTCAGCAGCACCGGCTGACGGGTGAGCGCTACCTGGCCTGCCACGCCCTTGCCCATGGGAATGCGCTGCCGCTCCACCTCTGGGCTGTGGCCGATCTGAAACCGCATACGCAGTTCGCGGGTGCGGTCGTTGAGCAACAAAATTGCGAAGATGCGGTAAGGGATAACGACGCTCACCAGCTCCGCGGTGCGGCGCAGCAGGGTTTCCAGGTCGAGCGTGGTGTTCAGCGCGTCGGCCAACTGCATCAGATAGGCCACATCCGCCGGTTCCACGCGGATATTCGTCGCGTCAAAATGCGCCATGGCGCTCGCCGGGTCGGCCGGGCGGTAGTCGCCCTCGAACTCGGTTTCTTCACGTCGTGATGGTGGAGTGGAGGCCATTTCTCTTGAAGAAAATCATAGCGCATGAAGGCCTGCCCATTGGCATTACAGGCAGGAAGAGCCAGGGCAATTGCGGAGATCGTGAATCACGAAGAGCAACTGATTTGAAAGGGCACGGCTTCAGCCGTGCCGCAAAGGCCACAAAGTAATGGCGGGCTTTAGCCCCTGAGGGAAGGTTCCCAATCCCCCAAAAACATCCCGCAGCGGACTAAAGCCGGAACATCTTAGACCTTGAAATCGGCACGGCTGAAGCCGTGCCCTTTCAAAACCCGTTTCCCCGTGTTGGGAATGTTAGTGCGATTGCCCTGCAGTAGAAGCCGGATAGAAGAAGCAACCCTCGGGATAAAGTCATGGAACCGTTCGAGTTGCTCTATAAGGTCTTTACTCCGCTCCCAGCTCCCGCACAATGGCTACAGATGCCGAAGCGCCAATGCGCGTAGCTCCGGCTTCCAGCAGCGTCGTCACGTTGGCCAGGGTGCGGATGCCGCCCGCGGCCTTTACGCCGCATCGATTGCCAGCCACGCCGCGCATCAGCGCCACATCGGCCGGAGTTGCACCGCTGGAGGCAAAGCCTGTCGAAGTTTTGATAAAATCCGCTCCGGCGAGAATAGCCAGCTCAGACCCGCGCAGCTTCTCTTCCATGCTCAACAGCGCGGTCTCCAGAATCACCTTGAGCAGAACTCCGTGAGAATGAGCAGTGGTGGCTACTGTGTGGATGGCGTTCTGCACAGCCAGATAATCACCGCTCTTGAGCAGGCCGATGGGAATCACCATGTCCAGTTCGCGCACGCCCAGCCGGATCAGCGCCGCTGCCTCCTGGTGGAGTGTGGACACCAGCGATGCGCCCAGCGGAAAGCCAATCACCACGCCCACGGGAATGCCGGTGCCGGAAAGCACGCTGACCGCCGTGGAAGCCCACACCGGGTTTACCATGGCGCAGGCGAAGCGATAACGAACCACCTCGTCGCAAAGGCTCTCCACCTGGTTGCGGGTGGCGTCGGGTTTCAGCAGAGTGTGGTCGATTACGGCCGCCAGGGACTGCCAGTTCGCCAAAGTCGCGGCGGCAAATGCCGCGGAATTGAAACTGCCATTGTCAAAATCCAAATCCACTTCCTGAATGGGGGTGGGGGTTCTCATAAGGTCCTGCTCCTTGCCGGCGAAATGCCGCTCTTGGTTGACGGCTTCTCGCGTACTCGACAGGTTAAGTATAGTGTCTGGCGGCCGTCTCCGGTTTATCCCCTGCGCACCTCGATTCGGGGGGACAATCAGGGCAAAGGCGACCAGCGCGGGAGAATGACAAGGTTGGTTCAGGGCTCCGCTGGGTGATTTGCATCACAGTATACTGGTTGTTTGCACCAGTAAGGTGAGAATCGAATGTACCTTCTTTGGCTTAGACTTGCGGCAATCCTCTACGCAGCGGCCGCTGTGGCTGTCTTCCCGGCCGTGCTCTATGGCATCGTGCGCTGGCGCAAGACCTGCGTTCACCTGGCAGGCCTGGCCTTCTTTTTCCACTTCATTTCGTGCGTCGAAATGCTCGTCCAGGCCCATCGCTGGATGCCCGTCGGCGTGCGCGAAGTCGAGTCGCTGCTGGGGTTTGCGGTAGCCGCCATCTTTTTTGTCGTCTGGTGGCTTTACGACGCCATTTCTCTTGGGATTTTTGTCTTGCCCATCACGTTTTTTGCGGTTTTTGTGCCCGCGCTTGGCCCTGACCGCTATACCTTCCCCTCGGAGGGCATGCGCATCAGTTGGCTTCTGGCCCACATCTCCGCGTTGCTGGCGGCCTATGTAGCGCTGGGTTTCAGTCTTCTGGCCTCAGTGCTTTACCTCGTTCAGGAGCGCCGTCTGAAAAGCAAGCACAAGCCCGGCGAAGACTCCTGGTGGCTTCCCTTGGATTGGCTGCCGCCCCTCGATACCCTGGAGCGCATTGCCCACGCCACTCTTGAATTTGGTTTTCCCTGCATGACCGTCGGCCTGGTCATCGGCTCGGTGCTGGCGCAGGAGACGCCTCTCGGCGCGGCCTATTTCCTCGACCCTAAGGTGCTTGCCTCCTTCGCGATGTGGGTGGTCTATGTGGCCCTGCTTTTTGTCCGCCGCACCGCCGGTCTGCGCGGACGCCGGGCGGCTTATCTTTCCGGCGCGGTCTTCCTCATTATGTTGGCCGTGATGGCGGCTAATGTAGTCAGCCGGATTCACAGGTACGGTCCGTGATGACCCTGTTGCTCATCGGCATCAACCACAAGACCGCGCCCATCGAGGTGCGTGAGCGGGTCGCCATCTCTCACGAGGAGCTGCCCGGAGCTACCCGCGCGCTGGCCGCGGTGCCTGGAGTGTCTGAGTGCATGATTGTCTCCACCTGCAACCGCGTGGAGATTCTGGCTGCAGTGGACGCGCCCAATGCCAATTCGCCCACCGACGGCCTGACCGGTTTTTTGCACCGGCATTTCGGACTTGACCCGGCGCTGCTGGCTCCACACCTCTACGAGCATCGCGACCAGGAGGCCGTGCGGCATCTTTTCCGCGTGGCCGCAAGCTTGGACTCGATGGTGGTGGGCGAGCCGCAGATTCTTGGCCAGGTAAAAGAGGCTTTTGCCGTGGCCCGTGCCTCGGGCACCGTGGGCGGCCATCTCGAACACTTGTTGCAGGGCGCGTTTGCCGCCGCAAAAAAGGTCCGCTCCGAGACTGAAATCGGCTCAAACTCGGTCTCCATCGCGTCAGTAGCCGTGGAACTGGCCCGCAAAATCTTTGGATCGCTGCAAGGGCGTACAGTTTTCCTGGTCGGCGCGGGCAAGATGAGCGAGCTTGCGGCGCGGCATCTGGTTCAGCAGGGCGCGGGAGCGATTCTGGTGACCAACCGCACACTGGAGCGCGCGCGGCGCATGGCCGAAACGTTTCAAGGGCAGGTCATCCCATTTGGCGAGCTCTACGAGGCCGCCAGCCAGGCCGACATCGTGATCAGCTCCACCGGCGCGCCGCACCCCATCTTCCGGCGCGAACACGGACAGGAGTTTCTCCGCCGCCGCCGCAACCGGCCGATGTTCTTCATCGACATTGCCGTGCCCCGCGACGTGGACCCCGAGATGGGCAAGCTGGAGGGCATCTTTGTTTATGACATCGATGACCTGCAGCAGGTGGCCGCCGCGCACATGGCCGAACGCAGCCGTGAGGCCACGGACGCCGAGGCGTTGATCGAGGGCGAAGTTGAACGCTTCCATCAACGGCTGCTTACCGTCAATGTGGCTCCGGCGATTGTCGCCTTGCAGCATCAGGCCGAGGAGATTCGCCAGGCGGAGCTGAAGCGCGCGCAGGCTCGGCTGGGCTCGTTGACCGCGGAGCAGATAGCAGCGGTCGAGGCGCTCACTCGAGGATTGGTCAACAAGTTTCTCCATCCGCCCATGCAGGCGCTCAAGCAGGCTGCCCGCGAGAACGATGCTGCGCGGCTGGAGGCGCTCTGCGAGACCTGGTCACTGCCGGCAGGCGCGACAGAGCAGGACGCCGCCGCTCCGGAAAGTCGAGCGAGCGAAGCGAATTCCGAAGATGAGCTAGCGCACCTGAACGAAAACAGCGAGGCAAGACGCCCATGATTCTCCGCATCGGAAGCCGTGGCTCGCAACTGGCCCTGTGGCAGGCAAAGCATATCGCCGCGCTGCTTCGAGGCCAGGGCCATTGTGTCGAGATTACGATCATCAAAACTACCGGCGACCGCCTGCAAGAGGTCACCTTCGCCCAGGTCGGCTCCAAAGGAATGTTCACCAAGGAGATTGAGGAGGCGCTGGCCGCTAAACGCGTGGACCTGGCCGTGCACTCGCTCAAGGATCTGCCGACAGAGTTGCCGGAGCCTTTCACGCTGGCGGCGACGCCCGCGCGGGTTGACCCGCGAGACGCGTTCGTTTCTGTGATATATGAGAGTCTTGCGGCGTTACCCAAGGGCGCGCGCGTGGGCACCAGCAGCCAGCGTCGGCGAGCGCAGTTGAAGACGCTCCGCCCAGACATCGATGCGCAAGAGTTTCGCGGCAACGTGGATACTCGCTTGCGCAAGCTGGCCGAGGGCCAAGTGGATGCGATTTTGCTGGCGGCGGCTGGCCTGGATCGGCTGGAAAAGACCGAATGGGTACGCGAACGAATGGAACCGCGAGAGTTTTGTCCGGCGGCCGGACAGGGCGCGCTGGGCATTGAAACCCGCAGGAACGACGCGGCGACCATTGAGGCAGTTGCGTTTCTCGACGATGCGGCGACGAGCTTCGCCGTGACTGCCGAGCGGGCTGCGTTGGCGGCTCTCGGCGGAGGCTGCCAGGTTCCCATCGGCATCCATTGCCGGACAGGTTTGGACGAGACGACGGGAAGCAGGCCAGAGTTGTGGGACGAGATCTTTGCTGTCGTCGCCAATCCCGGGACCGGCAAAGCAGTGCGCATTTATCATCGCGAGACGCGGCAACGCGGGCCTGATGGCGAGGCTGACCCTGCTTCGCTGGGCCGTCTGGCTGCGCAGATGCTGATCGATGCTGGCGCAGGGCCGCTGCTGGCGGCTGCCACCGCAGGAGGCTTGAAGTGACTCTGCCGCCGCTGTTGGGCCGCAGGATTCTGGTGACCCGCGCCGCGCACCAGGCGGGCAAACTCAGCCAAGGATTGAGCGCGCTGGGCGCCGAGCCGGTCGAGGTCCCGGTGCTGGAGATTCATCCGCCGGAGAGTTTGTCGGCTCTGGATGCGGCTCTCCGCCAATTCGCAAGCTACGATTGGCTGATCCTGACCAGCACAAACGCGGTGCGCGCGCTCGTTGAACGGGCTGCGGCGTTGGGAATTTCGCTGGCGCAGCCTGCCTGGCTGAAAGTGGCTACGGTGGGCGAATCGACGGCGGCTGAGGCGCGCAAGGCGGGATTCAAGATCGCTTTTGTTCCGGAAACTTATGTGGCGGAGAGTCTCGTCGAGGGACTATTGCAAACGCTCCAAAACAGGCCATCCGGCCAACGAATTCTGCTGGCGCGCGCTGCCGTTGCGCGCGACATGATTCCCGATGCCTTGCGCTCGGCTGGCGCCGCGGTCGATGTGGTGGACGCGTACCGCAATGTCCTGCCCAAGGCCGCACCAGAGCAACTGCGCAACGCTGTTCGCAGCGGAATCGACGCGGTCACCTTTACCAGCAGCTCCAGCGCAACGCATCTCGCCGAAACTGCGCGTGCCGCGAACGTTCAGTGGCCGATTGCGCAGGTTCCGGCTATCTCAATCGGACCCGTCACCAGCCAGACTTTGCGGGATTTGGGCTGGCCGCCCGCCGCTGAAGCCGATCCATCCGACATTCCTGGACTGATCGCCGCGGTTGTGCGTGTTTTGCATCGGTGACTCATCTGATCGACCGGGCTACGATTGCCAGGTTTTGTCTTTGGCATTGCAAAGCTGCTCCAGGTTGCAGCGGTCGCACTTGGGCTTGCGCGCGTCGCAAACCTGGCGGCCATGATGGATGATCTGGTGCGAGAAGCTGATCCAGCGGCTTTGCGGAAGGATGCGCATCAACTCCTGCTCGACTTTTTGCGGAGTGTCGCCTTTGGCCATGCCCAGACGGTGGGCAATGCGGAAGACGTGCGTGTCTACGACTACGCCTTCAGCCTTGCCGTAGGCGACGCCAAGAACGACATTGGCCGTTTTGCGCGCCGCGCCGGGTATGGTGATAAGTTCGGCTAGAGTCTGCGGGACTTGGCCGTTGAAGTCTGCGACAATTTTGCGGGCCGCGCCCTGAATTGACTTGGCTTTATTGTGAAAAAATCCCGTCGTGCGGATGAGGGCTTCGAGGTCTTCCAGACTTCCGCGCATCATCTTCTCCGGAGTGGGAAAGCGGCGGAATAGCTCCGGAGTGACCATGTTCACGCGCACGTCTGTGCATTGCGCGGAGAGGATTGTGGCTACCAGCAACTCCCATGGCGAATTATGCGTGAGCGCACATTCGGCGCGGGGATAGGCTTCGTCGAGGGCTGCCAGAATGGCGGCGATGCGGTCGGTAGCTAAGGGACCGCGTTGCTTTCGGCTATTAAGCGGCGATTGGGGCTGCTCGTTTTTAGCGAACTTGCGGGTTGGCTTGTTTGTGGGCATGGTATGAACTTTCATTGTTCAGTGATGGAGATTAGTGGCTCTCACCTTTGCCATAAAGACAAAGACGCGGAAAGGATGGGCACCGGCCTCCCCTATCAGACCAAGAATGGCTGAAAAGTTAGGATAATTCCCTCAACCAGCTTGAGCATTTCATCGAGTGTTTCAATAATCGACTTACCTTCGATGATCCCCGGCTCGTCGAACGCTACGTCAAACGTGAACTTTAGCTTCTCATTCACTTTTTCATCGCCGGGCATCCCGACGAGGACTACGTCGCCAACCTTCGCTGTAAGACCGGTCCTTGCGGATTTCACGAAAGCTGGCCGCAAAGCGACGAAAGGGAGCATATCGGCGAATCCTGCATCCAAAAGCAATTGCCGCTGAGCATCGCGGAGAAAGACGCTATGGTGAACGAGCGTGCTCGTGAGGACTCGACGGTGTTTATCAACAATGTCGAGTCGATGGAGTACCCAGAGCAGAGGATTTCCACCTTTGCTCGTGTTGACTGTGCGGATCGCTTCTACGATTTCTTTCCGGAAGGTCCGTATTTTTCGGAAGGCATCGACTTCCGTCATCTTCGAATCGTCGTAGATGGGAAAATATACGCCACCCCCTTCGTCAGCGGGGTCTGTACGGGAAACGAGGAAGAGCTGATAGGCCAGATTATCAAGAGCAGTCCGAAGGCTATGCAACAACTCGGCGATCAGGGCTGCGATCTTAGGAGTAACTTCGAGAGCTTGATCCAGGTAAAAGCGTGTGTATCCAGTCTCCAGATCGAACCTAGAAGCAACTCGGTACGCGCCTCCTTCGGCCCAAGCCCTCATCTCACGTTCTAGATCACGGCGTTGTTCCTTGGCCCTTTCGACGCGTTGAAGGACTAGATCGAATCTGGACGGCATACCCATCTTTCAGCCTACTTAGAGCATCTCTCTGGAAGGTGTATAGTAAGGCTGGCGACTCTTCGCGCACATGCTCATGGCGCGATCTTATTCGGATGATTTACGGCGGAAACTGTTGGAGGCTTACGACCAGGGCAAGGGCAGC
>Ga0255353_1001333_pt1 | contig 14065 bp, 12 predicted proteins | sample HBST25metaG_FD_189941 | JGI IMG/M metagenome (GOLD analysis project Ga0255353, IMG submission 189941) | Peat soil microbial communities from Stordalen Mire, Sweden - H.B.S.T25 | ecosystem: Environmental > Terrestrial > Soil > Wetlands > Peat | place: Sweden: Norrbotten County, Stordalen Mire...
CTTCAGTCGCACTTTGAAGCTACGAGCGAGGCCTCGGTCTGGCTAACGAAGCAGTTGTCTGACCTCAAGAACAACGTCCAAGATTCAGAGAAAAAGCTCACGGATTATGAAAAAGAGAATGGAATCCTCAGCTCGGGCGCAGCGCTGGCAGGCTCTGGTAGTGATGCCACAGGAAGCGGCGGCGCGGGAGGGGCCTCAATCCATAGTGTCGTATTCGAGAAGCTGGACGCCCTAAATACTGAGCTGACTGCGGCTGAAGCAAATCGTATCGAAAAGGAGGCAATTTATCACCTTGTACAAACCAACAATAGCGACGTGATCCTTGGTCTCGGAAAAGATCCTATGGCGGTGCAGAGCAATTCGATGGTGCTCACCCAAGCTGGCGGGACCTCCAATCTCCAGCAGTTGCGGCAACAGCAGAATGCACTGAAAATCAATATTGCGGCGGCCTCGGCCACATACGGGGCTAATAACCGCCACCTTAAGGAACTTCAGACCCAGATGCGCGAGCTCAACGACCAGATTCATCAAGAAATGCAGGAGATCGTCAAGCGCGCACAAGCCGATTTGGAGTTGGCGCAGCAAACCGAAGATGAAATTCGTCGAAGGTTTAACCAGCAACAGGCGGATGCTAGCAAGCTTAATCAGAAAGCTGTCCAATTTGCAGTGTTGAGCCAAGAGGCCTCTTCACGCGAAAAGTTGTATGAAGACCTCTACACCAAACTACAGGAAGCAAATCTTTCCGCAAATGTCCAGTCTACGAATATTACCGTCATAGATCCGGCGCGCTCTCAATCCGTTCCCGTCCTCCCGAAGCGCAGGCTAAACCTGGAACTTGGACTGCTGTCTGGAATTCTCCTTGGATTTGCGATAGCGTATGGCTTGGACAGCTTGGATCAGACGGTGAATAATCCGCTGGAGATCGAGGAGATTACGGGGAGGCCAGTGGTCGGCGTAATTCCGGAGTTTGGCGAGACGGGCATGGCCTATGGGGCGCGACTCGCACATGGCGCTCGATGGCTTGGGAAAAAGCATAAAGAAGCCCCGGAAAAGCCTTCCCAGCCTTCGTCAGTCTGGATACTAGATCACCCGCGATCACCCGCCGCAGAGGCTATTCGAGGGTTGCGCACTGCCATCATGCTTTCCCGTGGCGGGGGAGGTCCCAAAACCATTTTGGTGACTAGCTGTGTCCCAGGCGAAGGCAAGACTACCCTGACGAAAAACTTGGGCGTAGCCTACGCACAGCATGACAAGAAGGTCCTCATCATTGAGGCCGACATGCGTCGCCCGCGAATGCTAAACAAGGAAGAATTTTCCAACAAATTGGGGCTCAGCACTGTGCTGTCAGGTTTCTCTACAAGCGACGAGGCTATTCATCGCGGCGTGTATGTGCCAACACTGGATATACTACCGGCTGGCCCATATCCACCAATGCCATCTGAACTGCTGGGATCAACAGCGTTTAATGACCTGCTGGAAGAATTCCGCTCTTGCTACGACGCTATCTTGATCGATAGTTCTCCGTCCCTCCTTGTAACTGATGCAGTTTTGATCTCTCAGAAGGTAGATGTCACCATTTGGGTGAGTCAACTCGGATCCGTTACTAGGCCACAACTTGACCGCGCGGTTCGTCTCATTGAACAAAATCGAATGCCTGTGATTGGCTTTGTGGCGAATAGAATGAGCCGTGCCGTCGCTGGCTACGGCTATGGCTACGGATACGGATACGGCTATGGATACGGATACGGATACGGTGATCAGTCCTATTATGGAGAGAAGGATTCACATGATGCCTAGATTTCTTTATACATCCTTTATTGCGGCTGTACTGCTGGCTTCGCTACCAGAATTAGGGGTTGCTCAGACTAACATGCCCAGCTATTCGGGTGGAGGCAGCTCATCAGCAGGAAGCGGCCGCAATAGTGCAGAGGCGCCGGTAGCAATGCAGACCGCGTCGATGTTGGTGGCGAGTGATATTACAAAGTTGAAGCTGGCCCCCGGATTTCTGGTGAGCCTCAATGTGCTCGACGACACTGACTTCTCAGGAAGTTTTCGCATCGACGAGCAAGGCGACCTTGAACTTCCTATTTTAGGAAGCATACACGTCGCAGATGAAACTGTTTCTGAAGCAAGAGTCCAAATCCAGAAAAGGCTTCGGGATGATGCGATTTTAAAGGATCCTCAGGTCATTCTGACGCTATTGGAATACACTGCACCCGAAGTAAATATTATTGGAGAAGTGGGAAGACCGGGCAAGTATCCGCTGCTGTTTCCGCTAAAACTAGTTGATGTTTTGACGTTAGCGGGAGGGCCTTCGGCGACTGCGGGCAATGAAATCCAGATCACCCGCGGCAGTGCGGACACCAAACCGGTTATTGTCCACTACTCAAAAGGCACCGATCCAAAGCTGATTGAGAATGTCATCATATACCCTGGGGACACTATACAGATAAAGCGGGCCGGCGTCGTATACGTGCTGGGAGCTGTAAATCGGCCAGGCGGGTACGTAATGCAGGAAGAGAACACGCTCAACGTACTGCAAGTCATTTCGCTAGCTGGTGGAACGTCGGCGTCGGCGAAGACGGGAACGATTTATCTTTTGCGCAAAAATGCCGATGGCACTGTAGAAAATATTGCCCTTCCCTACCAAAAAATGATTCAAGGGAAGTACGCTAACCTGCAACTGCGCGCACTGGATATACTCTATATGCCGTCAAGTATGATGAAAGCGATTCTTGCAAATAGTGGCCAGGCTATCATCAGCTCGGCGGCTACTTCAGCCGTTTATATGGGGATCGGCCGCTAAGCTAGCAATGCCTTTCGTCAGTAGACGTTGTACTCCAACCATTATGTTAATGAGGGCTTCGATATGAGCTTTTGGTTGCCGGCCATAGGGAGGCCACAAGCATGACGGTTGAGAGAAATCACATATCAACATCGCAGGAACCTCGCGTTTATATCCTTGGTTCACGCGTTCATTTACTTTCGGTGAGCAGCACTGTTGACCACATCGAGCAGTGGATTGAAAAACGCGACGGGGTCTGCCGAAGGGTTTCCGTCACTGGTTTTCATGGTCTTTGGGCGGCATACAAGGATTCGCGATTGCAGGCGATTCTGAACAGTGCTGAGCTGTGGGTTCCGGACGGCATCGCGCCCATTTGGGTTGCGCGCCTTCGCGGCCACCGTGGAGTGGATCGCACCCCAGGCGCGGAAATTATGCGCGAGTTTTTCCTCCGGGCGAGCCAGAAGAAATATCGTAGCTACTTCTATGGAGACACAGACTCAACCCTCACCAGCCTGCAAGAGGCGGTCGCGCGCGACTACCCCGGTCATGAGATTGCTGGTGTTTTCTCACCGCCATTTCGTCCCCTTACGCCAGAGGAAGACCGAGAGGCCATTGAGCGAATTAACGCGGCGCGGCCTGATATTCTCTGGGTTGGCCTTGGAATGCCAAGGCAGGATATGTGGATTTACGAGCGGCTTGATCGGCTCAAAGTCCCGGTTGCGATCGGCGTCGGCGCGGCTTTCGCATTCGTTGCCGGCACGGTTCCGCGCTGCCCGGAGTGGATGGGCCGCGCAGGTTTCGAATGGGTCTACCGGTTTCTGAAGGAACCCAGAAAACTCTGGCGCCGCGATCTGCTGGACGGCCCTCGATTCCTCTATGAGGTTGGACTGGAACTGATGCGAAACGAGACCCCGACTGATGGAACATCCCTTATCACAAAGTGAGTCGCGCGCCGGATATAAGCACATTATCGAGAATCCACCATTGAGAAGAAAACACCAAGAAATCATTACTCGTATACTCCACGGAACGGTTGCGGGGAGCGTTGCCTACTTCTTGAAAATTGCGACTAACCTGCTGCCGCTAAACTCTTTTCATTATTATGAATTTGCAAGGCATAGATGACCGTTACTAAAGCCAAGACATTTCGCAACATCATGTATACCAGCCTCGGTAGGGGGTTGACTCTGGTATGTAGCTTCCTGACCAGTTTGATAATAGCCAGAAACCTTACTCCCTCCGACTACGGAGTAGTTGGGTTTGCGGGCATTATTATCGGCTTTCTGGGCCAATTCAGCGATATGGGAGTGGGCAGTGCCGTTATACGCCGCCCGAAGCTTCACCAAAATGATCTAAATACGGCCTTTACCCTAAAGATCGTGCTGGGTTGTGGGGCATTTGTATTCGCATTGTTGATCGCTCCTTTCTCCCATCATCTTTTTCAGCACCCGGCAACCGGCAATGTGATCCGAATATTGGCTCTGAACTTCCTGGTAAGCTCGATAGGCTTCGTTCCGCAGGTCATGTTGACTCGCGAAATGAATTATCGAGCACTGGTGATTCCAGGAGTTCTAGGCGCAGTTGTACAGTGTATTCTGACGGTTACCCTGGTTCTGCACGGTTGGAGCTTCTGGTCAGTGATTGTCGCTAATGTTGGCGCAACGCTTGCCAGCGGAATTATCCTTCAACTCGCAAAGAGATTTCCCATCCGATTACGTTTCGATTGGCCGGTCGCGCAAGAATACTTACGGTTTGGCATTCCATTATTTGGAACCGGCGTTGTGTGTTTTCTCATATTCAACTTGGACAATTTTCTTGTCGGTGCGTCCATGGGAAGCGCTCAATTGGGCTACTATGCACTGGCCTTTACCTGGGGAAGCTTTATTTGCGGACTTATTTCATCCACTGTAAACGGTGTTCTTTTTCCTGCGTTTTCCGCCATTCAAAATGACACGGTTGCAGTTCGGCGCTGGTATCTCAAAACGGTCGAATTAGTGGCCTTCATCGCTGTTGTCGCTAATACTGCACTTTTCGCGAATGCGCACTTCTTCCTGGTGACCTTCCTCGGAAAAGGCACCGACAAATGGCTCCCGGCCGTATTTGCACTTAGAATCTTGTGCGTGTACGGGATACTGCGAGCGGTGACCGAACCCGTAGGTCCATTACTAATGGCTCACGGAAAAACCACAATGATCTTGCGAGCTAATCTGTTGATGGGGGTCGTTGAAGTATTACTGCTCCTACTAGCATTGCGGACGGGAAGAATTGAATGGGTAGCCGCGGCAGTGCTCGTTGCCTATGCCTGCGCGGGCTTCGTTTTACTACCCTTCTTGCGTCAGGAATTTTCCATCGGAATTGGGGACGTCGTAAATCGAATCTGGCCGGTAATTCCAGCTCTGGGTTTGGGTTGGATCACTACAGAACTGCTGGCCAGTTCGTTTGGGAATACATTCTTTACCCTTGGGGTTCGGGGGTTGTTTACTGCTTCGGTGGTCGCCCTGACACACGGGGTCCTCACCCGGTTTCGCTGCTTCCAGGAAGCGCGAGGAATGATCGCACAAAACTTTGCCCGCGTCGGATAATAAGGCCTAAAGCCATTTTGGAGAAGGAAAAGAATATGGAAGAGAATACGGACTTCGAAACAGTTACTCAGCGCGCCGATGCCGTGGCGCTGTACCTTGACTTGATCAAGCTGTCCCTCACGGATAGTATCTATTTGAACGATCCGTTGGCAAATTACGCCCTATGTCGTCCGCAGAATAGTTCAACTGCCAGATGGAAAGAGCACTGCGTCGCCTTGCTGGAAAAGCTAATGAGTCCATACAGAATACGCCTTGTCAAACCTAACGCTTATCTCGGAGTCGAAGACTCCAGCCTATCTTCAAGAGACAAACTGGCAGACATGCGCCGGAACGGTCGTGATTGGCCTTTGCGAGCGCATACGATGATTGGCCTGAAGCGCCTTGACAATCTCCAGTTCTGTGTTGAGACGGCAATCAATGACGGGATCCAAGGGGACTTGATAGAGACTGGCGTTTGGCGAGGCGGCGCATGTATTTTCATGCGCTCAATCCTGAAGGCGTATGGAGATACCACGAGAACAGTATGGGTGGCGGACTCTTTCGCTGGCCTCCCCCCCCCCAATGCTGAGATCTACCATGCAGACGCGGGGGACAAACACCATACATTTGTCGATTATCTTGGCGTCTCGCGCCAGGTGGTTGAAGACAATTTTCGGAGTTATAACCTGCTAGACGGACAAGTGCGCTTCCTCGAGGGATGGTTTAAAGACACTCTGCCCAACGCACCCATCGATCGCCTTGCCGTCCTCAGGCTCGACGGCGATATGTATGAATCAACGATCCAAGCGTTAGAGGCGCTTTACCACAAACTTTCATGCGGCGGGTTCGTCATCATCGATGACTACTTTCTCGGGCCGTGCAGGCAGGCAGTCACGGATTTTCGGTCCAGAAATCACATCAACGATGAGATCGTTGATATTGACGGCATGGGAGTCTTCTGGCGTAAGTCGTAATTTGCGTAAAACTCCTCAGGTGTCTGTTGGTCCCACATACGGCGGCATATGCGCTCTTGTAGAGAACTTCGCGGAGGTTACAGTTTCTTGATGATTCAAACCGACAAAATCAACAGTTCTAGTATCCACGCCGCGAACTCGAATTGCTCCTTGAAGCGAATGGAGCGTGCGGCAGGCTGGCATTACCCGTCATTCTTATGGCGCACATTGCCAACGGCGGTTAAAGATGCGCTGCGCGAGCTGCGCGTGCGGATCTTAAGTCACTACATAACACGCCACTTACCCCGCCACAAAGAGTGCGACCAGTCCCTGGAAGACGCCCTGGCAAGCGCGTCTTTGTCCATCATCGTGCCGGTACATGATGCTCCGGAGGTGACTAGGCGTTGCCTGATGAGCTTGCAAAAGTACGCTCCGAAGGCAGAGATTATTCTGGTCGATGACGGCTCAAAACTCCAAGAAACCAGCGAACTCCTCGAAGACTTTTCAAGCCGCAACAGATGGAAGCTTATTCGTCACACGGAACCATTGGGTCATAGCGTAGCTTGTGGCGCTGGGGCTACTCTGGCCACCCGGACATATCTTTGCCTTTTGAACTCTGACACTGTTGTCACTCCTTGGTGCTGGCGGCCAATAACGCAAGTGTTTGAGGATAATCCAAAAATCGGCGTGGCCGGACCTTCGACGAGTTATGCTGGAACTGAGCAAGCCCTGCCCCTGGCATATATTACCCGTCACTATCTGAATGACAGTCAGATTTATGAGTATGCAGGGCGCTTGGTAACTGAATTCTCAGGCCCCACTCTCACAGATCTTCCGTATGTCGATGGGTTCGCTTTTTTCATAAGACGTAGTCTCTGGAAACAGCTTGGTGGCTTTGATCGTAACATTCCGGATTACGGCAATGAAACTGAACTTTGTGGACGCGTTCTGAGGACAGGGTATAGGGCGGTATGGGTTCGCAACTCCTATATCCACCACTTTGGGGGGACGAGCTACAACAAGGCGATCGGCAAAGAATCCGTTTGGGCGCACATTAGAGCTGCTAACGATTATATTAACCAAAAATACGGCGGTAGTGATCTTTAGTACCAGGCTATCACGGACTGCGTTTGATCGGCGATCGAAAGCAGGCGCTGTGCTTGATGGTCCCGATTCTTCCGATGCGGAGTATGCCTCCAGGAGATATGCTTTAATGGATCAAAACCGCGTTCTAGAAATGATGTTGCATCTTCCACGGCGGATTGTGCGCGAGCTTCTCGGCTATATTCAACCTGTTCCGCTTTCACTGATCAACCGGTACGGAAGGTCACCGGTAACTCAACCGGGCAATCCGGTAGTCTCGCTAACCACCTTCGGACGGCGAGTGCAAACCGTATACCTTGCGATTGAATCGATTGCAAGGGGAGAAATGCTTCCATCGAGGTTGATCCTGTGGATTGATGAGCTTCATCTGTTCAACAATCTTCCGGCATCGATTCATCGGCTGCAAAAAAGGGGGCTAGAGGTTAGGCTCTGCAAGAACTATGGGCCACACAAGAAGTATTATCCATATGTGGAGTCGCAGGACCTCTTTAATCTTCCTCTCGTCATCGCCGATGATGACATTTTGTATCCGCGATATTGGCTAAGAAAGATGGTAGATGCCTACCGGGAGCATCCTGAAGCGTTGAACTGCTACTTTGCTGGCAAGATTGAGTTTGATAAGAACTCTGGAAATATATCCATGACGGGAAATTCTTGTCATTCCACCGATTCTAGTATTTATTATCATCCGATAGGAGGTTACGGCACGATCCTTTCTCCTCCGTACCTGATGGCTCTAAAGCGTGCAGGAGCCGCCTTTGAAGGTTGTTGCCCCAGTCAAAACGATCTCTGGTTTCATGCTATCGCTCTCCGCGCCGGGTACCCAGTACGACAGATACTTCCTTTACCGCCCTATTTCTCCTTTCAATCGATACCAGATTCACAACGAACAGCACTTAACGGACGTGGAACCGACAGTCGGATCGCGATCACTTATACGGAATCGGAAATCCAATTGCTCCGAGCCCATTGCAGTGTTGCACCTCAGTAAAGTTTGCCAAAACCTTTAGTTTGCATATCAACTGCTATTCGTAACATAAACGCTTTTCGTGTCACAAATAACAACAGGTTTAATCATGTCAAACACATTCTGCGATTCAGATTGTAAAATCCAATTAGGAAGCCATCCATAATTTGTCATCGGCCACCCGTGCATGGGACGTGGCGGATTCGAACCGCATAATTACGTGACGAGTGCGCGCATAAGGATTGAGGCCTGGCTGGTGGTACGAGCTACTGAACCGGTCAAAGGCAGCCTATGAGTTCTTCGTAAGAGGATGCGACCATTCTTCAGGGTTCCCCGATCTGGCGGATAACGTCAAGGAAGACCACATAACGCACCTTCGCGTCCATGCTTTTACGGCCGTGGAGCAGTTTATTTACTGAATTGCATCCAACTGGAGATTCCATGGATTTCACTCGCAACTTTCAGCGACTTATGCACCTTCCCCGTCGAATTATCAGAGAGGCTATCACGCTCACCCAGCTGGTACGGCTTTCGCTGATCAACCGGTATGGATGGTCACAGGTCACAAACCCTGGGGGACCTGTTGTCTCGTTGACGACCTATGGCAAACGAAGCAAAACGGTTTACATCGCGATCGAATCGATTGCGAATGGGGCTGTTCGACCATCACGTTTGATTTTGTGGGTTGATGACGCGGTGTTATTTGACAATCTTCCTTTGACGCTTCGTAGGCTTCAGAAACGCGGGTTGGAAGTCAAGCTTTGCAAGAACTATGGACCGCACACAAAATACTATCCCTATGTGGAGTCGCAGAGTTCCTTTGATGTTCCTCTCGTCACGGCCGATGATGATATGCTGTACGCATCTTATTGGCTGAAAAAACTGATTGAAGCAAATCGAGAATATCCAGAGATCGTGAACTGCTATTGGGCATACGTGGTTCCGTTGAACGAGAATGGAATCGAAAAATATGTAGGGTGGGAGCGCTGCAATTCCACTATAGCAAGTTTCTGTAACGTTGCGATGGGGGCTGCCGGAGCGGTTTATCCCCCGCCCTTCCTGATGGTGTTAAAACGCGCAGGTACGGCCTTTGAAAATTGTTGTCCCAAAGGAGACGATCATTGGCTTCACGCTCAGGCTATCCGATCTGGATATAAAGTCCGTCAGATTCTTCCGCAATGGTCCTATTTCTCATTCCAAAGTATTCCTGGGACACAACAGACCGCTCTTTGCCATGAAAATGTTGATAGGGGAAATGGAGAGGGAAATAGGCAGGCAATGATAGCCACCTATACGGAATCGGATATTCAATTGCTTCGGGCCGATTGCGGTCTTGAATCTCAGTAAAATTTGCAAAATAACTTAACCTGCAGATCATTTATCGTTTTTACACGGATGCCTTTTATTGTGTATCACCCAGCAGCAAACTTGACCATGGCCAACCCATTCCACGAACCCGATTGTCACTTTCCATTGGGACGCCATCCGAAGATCGTCATTGGCCACCCATGCATGGGGCGCGGCGGATCAGAGGCTTGCGTGATGTGGTTGATCGAGGCGCTTAAGCGAGACTATGAAGTGACAGTCGTGACGACCGGAGGGTGGAATCTGGCGGCGTTGAACGCCTACTATGGGACGCGAGTCGGAGAAGACGAGGTGAAGGTCCGCATTGCCCCGGTTCCATGGCTTGCGCGTAAGCAGAGTGCCGCTGCTCTACGAGGCGCCTGCTATCAGCGCTTTGCCCGCCAAATCGCGGGGGAGTACGATGTACGGATCAGCGCGGACAATCCCACGGACTGGGGTTTGCCAGCAATTCACTTCATTGCCGATTTCAGTTGGCATCGGGAAATCCGGGAGCAAGTCGATCCTCCCTCGCCAGGCTTTATTTACCGGGATTCGATACTGCGCAAAGCCTACTTGGGAATCGCCAACGCCTATGCAAGGCCTTCCGGCCGGGATGTGCTGCGGGACGATGTGGTGATTGCGAATTCCAGATGGACCGCAAACCTTCTAAAGCAGATTTGTGGCGTGGACTGCGCGGCTGTTGTGTACCCCTCCGTTTGGACTGAGTTCCCTGATGTCGCATGGGAGAAGAAGGAAGAGGCGTTCGTCATGATCGGGCGCATTGCTCCAGAGAAGAAAGTAGAAGAGGCAATTGCCATCCTGGAAGCGGTGCGGCAGGGGGGCCATGCAATTCGGCTCCACATCTGCGGGCACATCGGCGACGATATTTACGGGCGGCGTATCGCTCAGCTCTGCCAGAAACGCTCGGATTGGATCATTCCAGAGGGGCAGGTGAGTGGCACGAAGAAGGCTCAGATTCTCGCCGGATGCCGGTTCGGTATCCAAGCCCGCGGTGCGGAGCCTTTCGGAATCTCGGTTGCCGAGATGGTCAAGGCGGGCGCCATCGTCTTTGCTCCCAACGACGGAGGGCAGGCCGAAATTATCGAAGATCCAGACCTGCTGTTTACGTCTGTAGATGAAGCCGTTGGTAAGGTACTGGCTGTTCTGTCTTGCCAGTCGAAACAAGATGCTTTGCGCGCTCATCTGGCGCAACGCTCTCAGATATTCAGTGCCGGGAAGTTCATGGAGTCAAGCGTGCCAGCCATCGCTTCTTTAAAGTCCTTTGTTTAGCCTCTGCGGAAGGGGCTTCCAGGATTAAGATTGCAGAGGGGAGCCAGCCTCAATTGAAAGAAGGTAATTATGTCGAAGCCGACTGGAAACAAGAGTATCGCGTCCTGGCGCATGCAGTCTGCCGTCGGAACTCAAGGCATCAGTGGCGATCATATTTATGCGATGATAGATCGAGAAATCGCTGCGTACCAGCTTCATGGAGCGGTCCTTGACTACGGTGCAGGCGCGGGAAATCTGACTCGCAGGCTGCTTGGGATGGAAGTCTTCAGTGAGGTCGTTGCGGTGGACCTAATGCCTGACCAACCGGCGGGCTTGCATGTATCCAGATGGTTACAGCAGGACCTGAACGAATCTATACCTGGCTTTGATGCCTATTTTGATCTTGTTATCGCGTCTGAGGTCATTGAACATTTAGAAAATCCCCGCTTTACTGCGCGCGAGTTGTATCGCCTCTGCCGACCAGGTGGACACATTATCATCACAACACCGAACAACGAGAGCATCCGTTCATTACTCGCCTTGACGATCCGCGGACATTTTGTCCAATTTGATAAGGGCTGGTATCCAGGTCATATCACTTCTCTGGTGCGTAAGGATCTGCTAAGGATTCTAGTAGAGGCAGGATTTGATCCTATCGGGTTCCGCTTTACGGATAAGGGATCGCTTCCCGGGCGGCCTACGCACACCTGGCAGGAGTATTCGTTTGAGACTCTGCGCGGTTTGCGTTTCAGCGATAACCTGCTTGTTTCAGCCCGCAAACCGAATGCTTGAATACACGAAGAATTCCTGATGTAGTGCACGGGACTTTATGCGAGAAGCACAAGCCTATATTGGAATTGAGCTGATCGCCGATCAGAGAACCAGAGGTACGGTAGTGAGCCAAGGATTATGATGCACAGAATCTCACTGATCGTCGCAACCAAAGACCGGCCGGACGACCTGCGGACGCTGCTGGAAAGCCTGCGCCGCCAGACGATTGCGCCCGTCGAGATTGTCGTGGTCGATGCCAGCCGCGAACCTGTCGAGCCGGTCATCGCCGAATTTCCTGAGCTGACTACCCGCTATCTAAGGCATTGGCCGCCGTCGGCTGCGGCCCAGCGAAACGCGGGTATCCGGGCCTGCGCTCCAACCGCGACACTGATCGGCTTCGCGGATGACGATACCACCTTCGAGCCGCAGGCGTTCGCTAATATGCTCAGCTTCTGGAATAAGGCTGCGCCAGATGTCCTCGGCGCCGCATTCAACATTCGCAATTATCCCTGCCGAGGCAATGAATTTCTGAAGCACAGTGCCCTGGCTAAATGGCTTGGCTTATACTCAGCCAGACCCGGCAGCGTATCCCCGAGCGGCTGGCAAACGGTTATTGGGGAAATAGATGAGACGCAATATGTCGATTGGCTTCCATCGACTGCTGTCATCTTTCGCCGCGAAGCGTTCAGGCAAAACCTCTTCGACGACGCTTTTGATAGCTATAGCTATCTTGAGGATCTTGACCTTAGCTACACAATCAGCCGTATAGGACGGTTGGCGGTTGTCGCAGAAGCCGGATTTTCCCACTTTCCTTCAACAGGAGGCAGAGTATCCGCGCGGCAGTTTGGACATTACGAGGTGCGCAACCGCCTCTACTTCGTCCGAAAGCACCATATATCGCTTCCCCGGTGCTATCTCGGCCTTGCCATACGCTTGGCAATGTCCATTGGCAGCGGACTGGTGCGTTTGGATCCGAGCCTGCTCAACCGCGCACTTGGCAATATGGAAGAGTTAATAAAGCAGAGCGCCGCGCCGGCCAAAAAAGTCGCGGCAGAAGCACCCCAACGATGAAAAAAACATTTGCACTCATCATCCCGCATTTTGGCATACTCCCGCACTGGCTCCCGTACTTCGTCAAATCCGTCGCCGCCTAGCCAATCCTGGGTGTGTTCCTTTTTACAGACGCGCCAGTAGACACCGCACTGCCCGAGAACGTTAAGGAGCATTCCTGTTCACTCGCTGAGTTCAGCGTACTGGCGTCCGGGGCTTAATCCCTTCGGGTTCCGCTAGCTGCCCCGTTTGCGGGAAGTTAATAATAGGCCTTAGCAAAGCTACTCTACAGTATTGACGTGTGAGGCCCTTAGTTCGCCGTTATGGAGGCATCTTCATCATGACCTATTGCATCCCAATGCTTCCACTTTTCGGTGGAATAGGATTTGGGAACCGGTTGTTTGTGTGGGCACGCTGTCGGGTTTTCAGTAAAGTGAATAACGCTCCGATGTTGGCGCCACGATGGCTGCGCCTCGCGATCGGCCCGTTCCGTCGCGGTGGAATTGACCTTTCAAACTATCGGACCCAATTTCTGCTCGCCGGCATCATGCGCGCGAATGCCGCCGATATCGGCCGATTTCAACGCATATGGGTACTTCTAAGGAGCCGACAAATCAGCGAACAAACCAATATCGATTTTCGATTCGCCGATGACAAACCAAGTACCCAGACTTTGGTGATGTTCCGGGGGGTAGCAGACTACTTCGGACGGTTGAACGGAGAGCATGAATTCCTCTTGCAGGAGTTGATGGCCATTACCAAGCCTCGCTATCTTGAGTTGGCCGCGTCCTTCTCTGCAGCCCGTATCGTCATGAACGTTCGGTGTGCAAATGATTTCAAAGCCCCGCCGACAAATGCGATTAGAGTCACTCCGAAATACAAGACGCCGATTTCTTGGTTTGTGCGTTCGCTGCAGGCCATTCGGCAGGCAGTGGGAAAAGACGTTGCAGCCGCCGTTGTTTCAGATGGATCCCCGGCTGATCTCGCGGAGTTGCTGCAGTGCCCTAACGTGACGCTGGTACGCCCAGGATGTGCGATCAGCGATTTGCTAGTACTCGCACATTCCAAAGTTTTGTTGGCCTCCGGAGCAAGTTCATTTGCGATGTGGGGTGCCTTTTTAGGTCAGATGCCGCTGGCATTTATTCCTGGCCAGGGTTCCGGCGAATGGCAATTTCGACCTGCATACGGACAATATTTCGGCGAGTTCGACCCGGAATCACCGAACGACGCATTTATTGACCAATGTCGAGCAGTGTTATAG
>Ga0255353_1001334_pt1 | contig 14058 bp, 15 predicted proteins | sample HBST25metaG_FD_189941 | JGI IMG/M metagenome (GOLD analysis project Ga0255353, IMG submission 189941) | Peat soil microbial communities from Stordalen Mire, Sweden - H.B.S.T25 | ecosystem: Environmental > Terrestrial > Soil > Wetlands > Peat | place: Sweden: Norrbotten County, Stordalen Mire...
AGATGTGGTGGTCAGTCCACGATTTAGGGACAAAATCTATGATTCAAGGGAAATCGGGAGATGCTCAACCACCCGGAAAGACTCCGCTTTCCGCGCCAGCCAGATTCGGTTTCAAGGAAAACCGACAGCCGTCGCTGCCCTTCGACCGCAAGCCGGGAGGGAAGAGATGATCGTCGCCCTGCTCAACCAGAAAGGTGGCGTCGGCAAGACGACGCTCGCGCTGCACCTCGCCGGCGAGCTGGCGCTGCATGGCAAGCGCGTCACCCTGATCGATGCGGACCCGCAGGGCTCGGCGCTCGATTGGTCGCAGCAGCGGGCGCGAGAAAACGTCTCACGGCTGTTCGGCGTCGTTGGCCTCGCGCGTGACACACTCCATCGCGAGGCGCCGGAGATCGCGCGCACCGCCGATCATGTCGTCATCGACGGGCCGCCGCGGATCGCTGGCCTTATGCGCTCGGCGCTGCTCGCTGCCGATCTCGTGCTGATCCCCGTGCAGCCGTCGCCGTTCGACGGCTGGGCATCGGCCGAGATGCTAGGCCTGCTTCGCGAGGCCCGCATCTATCGTCCGCAACTCGCCGCGCGCTTCGTGTTGAACCGCTGCGCCGCGCGCACAGTGATCGCCCGCGAAACAGCGGAAACGCTCGCCGATCACGATCCGCCGGTGCTCTCCAGCACCATCGGCCAGCGCGTTATCTTCGCCGACGCCGCACAGTCCGGCCGGCTGGTCTTCGAGCTGGCCGAGCAGAGCGCCGCGGCGCGCGAGATCGCCGCGCTCGCCGTCGAAGTCGCGAGGATCGCGCCATGAGCGAGCGCGCCACCCGACGCGGCTTCGCCGCCCGGCCCGGCGACGCCGAGAGCTGGATCAAGGCTTCCGAAGCGCCCGCCAGACGCAGCGACGAGGCGTCTGCCTTCTCCGCGCGGCTGACAATCGACATCACGCCGGCGCTGCGCGGCCGCATCAAGGTCGCCGCTTTCCGGAGCGGGATCACCGTCGCCGACATGCTGCGCGACCTCCTGGCGCGCGAATTCCCGCCAATCCCGGAGAGACCTCATGAACGATAACGAGCCGTCGCCGCGCGTCGTGCCGCCATCGCATCGGCGCACCGTCGCACTCACCCATGTCGAGCTGACCTGGATCGAGAAGAAGATCGAGCACTGGCTACGCTTCGGCCGGCGCGCCGAGGAGAAGATCCTCGATCGCCGCCGCAGCATCTCGAGCTTCAAGCCAGGCAGCATCTTTGCGTTCGTGCGCTGGGCTTCGAACGACTTCGGCACCGTCGTCTCGCGCATGGATATCGTGCGCGCGGTCGAGCCTGGCGCACGCTTCCAGACGCTGCCCTTCGTGCGCCCCGGCGGCGAGATTCTGCTGCGGGTCGATAGCTGGCCGAAGGTCGAGCGCGTGCTGCAGGCGATCGACGCCGTCGAGGCGCTCGACATCGACCCAGCCGACGCCGCGCCGGAATACTGGCGCCACCTCCACAACCGTCTCGCCGCCGGCCATGAGCCGCGCCCCTACACGCGCGATCAGCACGCCGCCTGGCTCAAGCGCAGGAGCGTCACGCTATGACCCGCTTCGGCTACGTCATGACGACGTACTTCGCCATGCTCGTCTTCATCGGCCTGGCTTTCGTCCATCCGGCGCCGCGCCTAGTCTGGAACGCCACGGCGAGCACGCCGACCGGGCTTTACGCGCTCCGGCCGGCCGAACCGCTTCACGCGCTCGAGCTGGTCGCAGTGCGTGCGCCCGAACCGATCGCCAGCTACCTGGCCAATGGCGGCTTCCTGCCCAAGGGCGTGCCGCTGCTGAAGCATGTGATGGCGCTGCCTGGGCAGACCGTATGCCGCGCAGGCGACGCCATCACGGTCGATCATGTCGATGTCGGCGTGGCGCGTGAACGCGACCATCTCGGCCGTCCGCTGCCGCGTTGGAGCGGCTGCCACACGCTCGGCCCCAGCGAAGTCTTCCTCATGAATCCGACCGTCCCGGACAGCCTGGACGGACGCTATTTCGGCCCGCTCCCCACCACCGCGATTGTCGCCCGCGCGGTCCCCTTGTGGACCGACGAGGCCGGTGACGGCCGCTTCGTATGGCGCGCCGCCATCGATTGACCCGCTTCTCAACCCGCCAACAACGGAGGTTTCCCATGGCGCAGATTGGTCAGTTCACCCGCGACAAGTCCGGCTTCACCGGGCGCATCCAGACGCTGTTCTTCACCCAAGACCTCTCCCTCGTTCCGGCCGAAACCTCCGATGCCGAGAATGCGCCGGACTATCGCATCCATCTCGGCGACGGCGACGGCCCGGAGATCGGCGCGGGCTGGAAGCGCACCGGCGAGAAGGCCGGCGAGTACGTCTCACTTGTCATCGACGATCCCGCACTCGCGCAGCCCATCCGCGCCAACCTCTTCCAGTCGGGCGACGACAAGTCCGCATGGGTGCTGAACTGGAATCGCCCGCCGAAGCGCGGCGAGCGGGGCTGATCGCATGCGGCGCGCGCTTCTTCTGCTCGCCAGTGTGACGGCGCTCGGCATGCCCGCTGTCGCCGTCGACGCTCAGGCGGCGCCCATCGCGCTGCAGGCTTCGGGCGACTCCTACGCCGCTCTCATTGCAGAAGCCGCGCAACGCTTCGGCATTCCGGCGGCCTGGATTCGGGCGATCATGCGCGTCGAGAGTCACGGCGATCACCGTGCCGTCTCACCCAAAGGTGCGATGGGCCTGATGCAGCTTATGCCCGAGACATGGGCTGCGCTGCGCGCTCGCTACGGCCTCGGGCGCGACGCGTTCGATCCGCACGACAACATCCTGGCAGGCGCGGCTTTCCTGCGCGAGATGCACGACCGCTACGGATCGCCAGGCTTCCTCGCGGCGTACAATGCCGGGCCTGGGCGATACGAGGACTATCGGGACCGGCATCGTCCGCTGCCGCCTGAAACCGTCGCTTACGTGGCGGCACTTGTCCCTTTTGTCGGGGACGGCGCGACCGATGGGCCTGTCCTCGTGGCGGCCTACGATCCGTCGTCCTGGACACAGGCGCCGCTGTTCATCGCGCGATCGGCAAGCACTGAATCTGTCGATCGCGCCGCAGCCAAGCCGCCGTCGAACGACTCGCCGCCTGCCGTCGCGGTGCGCGACCTGTCGGCCATCGCACCGCAATCGGATGGGCTGTTCGTCCATGTTTCCGCAGCGGGGCCGAAGCCGTGATCGCGCCGCTCTCCCGTCAACGTGCCGCCACATCGCCTCAGTCAGCTCGCGCTTTCTTTGTCGACGCGGCGGCCTCCGACGTCCCTGGGGGCTGCATCGCTGCTCCCAGGTGCAATTTCGTAGACTGGCGCAGCACAGCGTCATTCCGAGAAGAAGGAAGCGCGGACAGGGGAGGAGCGCAGAAACCAACCGACCGAGGGCGAGATAAAAGGCCGCAAGGTGCGGCTCGGTCGGTCGGTTGTTTTTATTGGGATATTTCAGCGATCCGGCAATGTGCGGCCCCACGGCGCAATGTGCGCGAGACCCACAACGCTTTGCCGGACCTGGCTTTTCCGCACATTGCTGGGGCCGGCCATGGCTGACGAGAATGATTTCCAGCCTCGCCCTGGCCGCATCCGCTCTTCGCGGAGCCAGCGGGCCAAGCCCTTCATCGCTCAGGCGCTCGCCGCCGCCCAGCGCGCCGGCGGCGGCGTGTCGCGACAGGGCATCCTCAGAAGTGGGAAGCGCTCGACGTTCGGCCGCGGCCGGGTCGCCAGCGTGCAGGCGAACCGTCTGCTCACCGGGCGCTCGCGTCTGGTGACGATCAAGACGCGCGTCGTCCGTCATGCGGCGAGATCAGCGCCGCTCTCGGCCCACCTCGGCTATCTCCGTCGCGAGGGCGTCACCCGGGACGGGGAGAAGGCGAGGCTGTTCGGACCGGAGACGGAGGATGCCGATCCCAGGGCCTTCGCCGAGCGCTCTCAAGATGATCGCCACCATTTCCGATTCATCGTCTCACCCGAGGATGCCGCCGAGCTGTCCGACCTCAAGGGCTACGCCCGTGAGTTGGTCGGGCAGATGGAGAAGGATCTGGGGACCAAGCTCGATTGGGTCGCCGTCGATCACTGGAACACGCAGCATCCGCACGTCCACATCATCGTGCGCGGCATCGCCGACGACGGCCAGGACCTCGTCATCTCGCGCGACTACATCAAGGAAGGCATGCGCGCCCGCGCCCAGGACCTGGTGACGCAGGAGCTGGGGCTGCGCAGCGATCTCGACATCCGCCGCGCGCTCGAGCGCCAGGTCGACGCCGAGCGCTGGACCCAGCTCGACCGGCAGCTCGTCCGCGACGCCGATCGGCACGGCGTCATCGACCTCGCGCCGGATGCGGGACGCCAGCCTGATCCGTTCGAAGCGCTCAAGGTCGGGCGCTTGCGGCGGCTGGAGGGTCTTGGTCTCGCGCACCAGCTCGGGCCGGGCCAATGGACGATGGACGCCGCCGCCGAGACGACCTTGCGCGAGCTCGGCGAGCGCGGCGACATCATCAAGCGCATCCACCGCAGCCTGACCGAGCGTGGCATCGAGCGCGCTGCCGCGAGTTACGTCCTCGCGGGCGAGAGCCTGGATGTGCCGGTCATCGGCCGCCTGGTCGATCGCGGTCTCGACGACGAGCTGAAGGGCACGGCCTACGCCGTGGTCGACGGCGTCGACGGCCGTACCCACCACATCAAACTTTCCGATCTCGACGCCGCCGGTGACAGCGCGCCGGGCTCCATCGTCGAGCTGCGCAAATTCGACGATGCGCAGGGCCGGCGGCGCGTCGCCATTGCGGTGCGCTCGGACCTCTCCATCGAAGACCAGGTGACGGCGAGCGGCGCGACCTGGCTGGATCGCCAGGCGGTCGCGCGCGATCCGGTGGCGCTCGGCCGAGCCGGCTTCGGCGCCGAGGTCCGCCAGGCGATGGATCGCCGGGCCGACCAACTGATCGAACAGGGCCTCGCAGAGCGCCAGGCCCGCGGTCCGGTGTTCGCCCAGGGCCTCATCGGTTCGCTCCGGCGCCGAGAAGTGGAAGCGCTGGGTGAGAAGCTCGCCGCCGAAACGGGCCAGCCGTTCAAAGGCGCGGCGACGGGCGAGTATGTCGCCGGGACCTATCGGCAACGCTTCGCACTCGCCTCCGGCCGCTTCGCCATGATCGACGATGGCCTCGGCTTCCAGCTCGTGCCCTGGACACCCTCCCTCGAAAAGCAGCTCGGCCGCCACGTCTCTGGCGTCACCCGCGCGGATGGCGGGATTGACTGGGGCTTCGGCCGCAACCGGGGGCTCGGGCTGTGACCGAACCATCCCATCCACAATCTCAGCGAGGAAGCATTATGTCCGCGACCAAGATCCTCTGGGGGCAGGTCATCACCGTCTTTGCGATCGTCCTGCTGGCGATCTGGAGCGCGACGGAATGGACGGCCTGGCGACTCGGCTTCCAGCCGCAGCTCGGCCATCCCTGGTTCGAGCTGCTGCATTTCCCGTTCTATCTGCCGCCGGCCTTCTTCTGGTGGTGGTTCGCCTACGATGCCTACGCGCCCGACATCTTCATCGAGGGCGCCTACATAGCCGCATCGGGCGGCATCATCGCCGCGGCTGTCGCGATCGGCATGTCTGTCTGGCGCGCCCGCGAAGCGAAGAATGCCGAGACCTACGGCTCGGCGCGCTGGGCGCAGCCGAAGGAGATCTCGCAGGCCGGCTTGCTGGGCCCCGACGGCGTCGTGCTCGGGCGCCACCAGCGTGCCTATCTCCGGCACGATGGGCCGGAGCATGTCTTGTGCTTCGCTCCTACAAGATCGGGCAAGGGCGTCGGTCTCGTTATCCCGTCGCTGCTGACTTGGCCTGGCTCGGCCATCGTGCATGACATCAAGGGCGAGAACTGGCAGCTCACCGCCGGCTTCCGCGCCCAGCATGGCCGCGTGCTCCTGTTCGATCCGACCAACGCCAAGTCGTCAGCCTACAATCCGTTGCTCGAGGTCCGCCGGGGCGAGTGGGAGGTGCGCGACGTCCAGAACATCGCCGACATCCTAGTCGACCCCGAAGGCAGTCTCGAGAAGCGAAACCACTGGGAGAAGACCAGTCACGCCCTCCTGGTCGGCGCAATCCTACACGTCCTCTATGCCGAGGCGGATAAGACGCTCGCCGGTGTCGCGTCATTCCTCTCCGATCCCAAGCGGCCAATCGAGTCGACGCTTTCGGCGATGATGCGGACGCCGCATCTCGGCGAGGCCGGCGTCCATCCCGTTGTCGCATCGGCCGCCCGCGAGTTGTTGAACAAGTCGGGCAACGAGCGGTCCGGCGTCTTGAGCACGGCCATGTCGTTCCTTGGCCTCTACCGCGATCCGGTGGTCGCCGAGGTGACGCGGCGCTGCGACTGGCGGATCGGCGACATCGTGGCCGGCGAGCGGCCCACGACGCTCTACCTCGTCGTGCCGCCCTCCGACATCAACCGCACCAAGCCACTGATCCGCCTGATCCTAAACCAGATCGGTCGGCGGCTCACGGAGGACCTGCTGGCCAAGGCCGGTCGGCGGCGGCTGCTCCTGATGCTCGACGAATTCCCGGCCCTTGGGCGGCTCGACTTCTTCGAGTCCGCGCTCGCCTTCATGGCGGGCTACGGGATCAAGAGCTTTCTCATCGCCCAGTCGCTGAACCAGATCGAGAAGGCTTACGGGCCGAACAACTCGATCCTCGACAACTGCCATGTGCGGGTCAGCTTCGCCACCAACGACGAGCGCACCGCCAAGCGGGTCAGCGACGCGCTCGGCACGGCGACCGAGATGAAGGCGATGAAGAACTATGCCGGCAGCCGCCTCTCGCCCTGGCTCGGGCATTTGATGGTCTCTCGATCGGAGACGGCGCGACCGCTGCTGACGCCGGGCGAAGTCATGCAGCTTCCATCGACCGACGAGATCGTCATGGTCTCCGGCGTCCATCCGATCCGCACAAAGAAGGCGCGCTATTACGAGGACGCGCGCTTGCAGGAGCGCATCCTGCCGCCGCCCGTGCCGACGCGACCGAAAGAGGGCCGTACCGACGACTGGAGTTCACGACCATTGCCACCCCGGCCGCCGGCGCCGGCAACGCGTGAGGGCGAGGACGCCGATGACGAAGATCCCAAGAACGCAGACCGCCGTCAGCAGCCCGAACTGAGCCAGGAAACCGTCGAGAAGAAAGAGCCGATCGACAATGAATTCGTCCTCGATTCGACTGACGAGCTGGAGGAGGACGCGCCCCGCGTCGGCCGGATGAACGACCTCATGCAGGGCCTGGCGCGCCAGGCCTCTCTCGACCCCGGCGACGACCTGGGACTGTGAGGTGGGCATGGCGGCGCCGAACAAGAAGGCTCAGATCTCCGTCTACATCGATCCGGATGTGATGCGATCCCTGTCGGGCTACGCGGCGCGCCGGGAGCAGTCGATGTCGTTGATCGCCGAAGCCGCCATCGCCTCGTTCCTGTCGCCGGATGCAGACGAGCGGCGCGAGGCGGCGATCGCGAAACGGCTCGACCAGCAGGACCGCCGCCTCGCTCGGCTCGAGCGCGATGTGGGCATCGGCGTCGAAACCTTGGCACTGTTCATCCGCTTCTGGCTCACCACGACGCCGCCGCTCCCTGAACCGGCTGCCAAGGCTGCGCGGGCGCAAGCCGGGGCGCGGTATGACAATTTCGTCGCTGCGCTTGGGCGGCGTCTCAACGAAGGGCCGAAGTTGCGTCAGGAGATTCCCGAAGAGGCGGGTGACAGCCAGTCTAAGATTTGAGCAGTCGCTTGATGGATGGTTCGACTTTGCGCTCAATGCCCGTGGCCGTCGCGCAAAAGGCATCTCGGATGTTAGCGTCATCGGGCCGGAGTTGAGCGCTCAGGCGTAGGGCGTGCCTGCCATTGCGGCCTTTAGGCCGATGGTTCCCTTATCAACGATAGCGAGGAAGGCGCCTTTCGCTTCCTCTGCATCACGACTCTGCCGAAAGGTCCGGTGTGCCTGGATGAAGGCGACGGTCCACGTCGCCAAGAGCAGGCCGGCCGCCAGTTGGGCGTCGGGATCGCCAGGGTCTCTCCCAACGCATTCGGATAGCGCAGCCGTCACGACTTGTGCGAGCTCATCACGTATCGCCCTGGCCCGAGCCTTGAGGGTTTCGCTGCCCTCAATCGTCTCCATGAAGCCTTGGCTCCCGGAAGAGAATTCGACGTAAGGGCTCCGGTCGGCAATCAGCTGATGCGCGAGCAAGCGTAACGTCTCGATAGGAGCAACACGCGAATCGCGACGCCGTAGAGCTTCGCGCAGGGTCTCGCGACCCTCTTCGTCGCGATCAAAGAACATGTCCTCCTTGCGGGGAAAATAATTGAACACCGTCTTCCGCCCGACATCGGCGGCGGTCGCGATCTCGTCCACCGTCACACGATCGAATCCCCGCTCGGCGAAGAGGCGCGTGGCGACGTTGGAAATGCCTTCTCGCGTGGCGAGGCGCTTACGGGATCGGAGGCCGGCTGGAATTGACATGGAGGTATTCATGACCCATTATTACACTCAGTGCATATCTATATCCAGTGTAATTATCTGTCGTGGCCCTGGTAGCCGCGCCGATCGGGGAAGACGCGATGCCGAACTTGGAACCGTTCTCGCTGAAGCTGCCCGAGGGGCTCCGGCTCGCGGGCCGAGACGTGCCGGCGGCGGACGGAAAGCAGGCGCCACTCTACCTGTTCCGATTGCCGGACGGCTCGGACATGGAAATGGTCGCGGTGCCGACGGGCGACTTCGTCATGGGGGCAGATGACTCGAACGCACCCGACTGGGAGAAGCCAAGGCACACCCACCCCATGGAGCACTCCTATTGGATCGGCCGCAACGATGTGACGCGTGGGCAGTTCAAGGCGTTTTGCTCCGCGACAGGCAGAGCCGAGCCACAGAAAGCCTACTTCGACGACGAGCTGATTGGGGACAAGGATCGTCACCCGGTGATCATGGTCTCGTGGGATGACGCGAAGATCTACTGCGCATGGGCCGGGCTCGCGCTGCCGAGCGAGGCCGAATGGGAGAAGGCGGCACGAAGCGCCGACGGCCGGAAGTATCCGTGGGGAATCGACTGGGACCCCACGAAGGCGAACTACCTGGATGCATCGTGTCCGGGGGATAAAATCATGATGGGCAATGGGAAGACGTTAGACGAGCACATGGCGGCCTTTGGCGGTCGTGACTTGGACCATAACGACGGATTCCCGTACACTTCACCCGTGGGGAGCTTCCCGACGGGGGTGTCGCCCTACGGCGCACTCGACATGGCGGGGAACGTCTTCAATTGGTGCGAGGACTGGTGGGATGAGGCGGGCTTCCCGCGTACCACCCAGAGCGACTTCTCGCCTCCCCAGGGCGGCTCGTGGCGGGTCGACCGTGGCAGCAGCTGGGGCAACCCCGGGCGCCTCGCCTGTCGGACCACCATGCGGTACGGATACCCACCGTCCGACCGCAACGAGCACCTCGGCTTTCGCGTTCTCCTGAGGTCTGTCCCTTAGCACTTGGACCATCCGGCCGGAGTTGGTTTCTCACGCGTGTTGGTTGCTCACGCGTAAGGCGTGCCGGCCATTGCGGCTCTTAGGCCAACGGTTCCCTTATCGACGATAGCGACAAAGGCGGCTTTCGCTGCACAGCCAGAACATCGCGCCCTATATCGGGATCATGACCGCGCTCTATGCGTTTATCTTCGCGCCCGTGCTCGGCGCTTTAGCGGCCGAACGCTCTCCGCCGCCGCCGGCGAGGCTTCGACACTCGCGACCCGATCGAGGTTCGCGATGAGGCGCGTTAGCAGGGTGACAAGCTGCCCGGTCTCCTCGTCCGTGAAGCCGCGCAGCACCTCACGATTACCCCGGAGCAGGGTCGCAACCGCGTCCGGCAAGCGCGCTTCTGCGACCTCCGTCAGTGTGATGCGGCTGCTGCGCCCATCGGCCGGGTTAGGCCCGCGCTGAATCAGCCCGTCCCGTTCCATGCGGGCGAGCATCTGTGCCATCGGCGGCTGCTCGATCCTGGCGAAGCGAGCCAGATCACGTTGCGTGCTTGCCCGCCCATCCCGAAGCGCGACCAGCACTGGCAGATGTCCAACGCCGAAGCCAAGCGGCTTGAGCCGCGCTTCGCTGAGGCGGGCAAACCCGCGCGCCGCGAGACTGATCAGGTGCCCAGGTGTCGAGAGCACATCCAGATCCATCGCACCTCACCCGTTGCACCTACCGAGGCTCTAATATATACGTGCATATGTATTTAACACAATACCCGCACTATGCAAGGAGACGCCCAATGGACGATGACGTCAAAGTCCTTGAACGCATCTACGATCGCTTTAACGCGCGGGACATAGACGGCGTGCTGACCGTGCTCACCGATGATGTCGCCTGGGCCAACGGTATGGATGGTGGCCACGTCCATGGCCGTGAGGCCGTACGCGAGTACTGGACGCGCCAGTGGACCATGGTCAGTCCGCACGTCGAGCCTGTGGGCTTTCATCGAACTGCGGATGGCGCGATCATCGCAGAAGTCCGGCAGTCCGTGCGCGATCTCGAAGGCAATCCGCTCCAGGGGCAGACGCACGGGCTCAAAGACAAGACGGTCGGACACGTTTTCCGTCTTCGAGAGGGCAAGGTGGCTCGCTTCGACATTCAGGATGCTGCCTAGACGCAATCCCGATTAACCGGAGCGCTACCCAAGCCATCGAGGGCGACTCCGCACCCAGCAAGTATTTTTTCTCTGCTCTACGCCCCCTCCCTACGACATCTGAATACTTGTTGAACCGCCCCATTTCTTACCTCTTCTAATCGTCCCCGTTGCTAGTCGCGTGTCGCGATTGGCCAATGACGGGGACGATCGTGGCGGTCACACCACTTCATTCCGAGGCTTTCTCCCGCGGTGCGCGCATGCTGCGCACCGCGCTCGGTCCCGCCATCGCCGCCTTCCTCGAAGACCCCTCGATCGTCGAGGTGATGCTCAACCCCGACGGCCGGCTCTGGATCGACCGGCTGTCGGGAGGCCTTGAGGATAGTGGTCGGACCATGTCCGCCGCCGATGGCGAGCGGATCGTGCGCCTGGTTGCGCACCATGTCGGCGCCGAGGTCCACGCCGAAAAGCCGCGTGTCTCGGCTGAGCTGCCCGAGACGGGAGAGCGGTTCGAGGGCCTGTTGCCGCCGGTGGTGGCGGCGCCGGCCTTTGCGATCCGCAAGCCCGCCGTCTCTGTCTTCACCCTCGACGACTATGTCACCGCCGGCATCATGGTGGCCAGCCAAGCCGCGGCGCTCCGCGCCGCCGTGGCAGATCGCAAGAACATCCTCGTCGCCGGCGGCACCTCGACCGGCAAGACCACGCTCACCAACGCACTCCTGGCCGAGATCGCCGGCACCACCGACCGGGTGGTGCTGATCGAGGACACCCGCGAGCTGCAGTGCCGCGCCCCCAACCTCGTGGCCCTGCGCACCAAGGATGGCGTCGCCTCGCTCTCCGATCTAGTCCGCTCCTCGCTGCGCCTCCGACCCGACCGCATCCCGATCGGCGAGGTGCGCGGCGCCGAGGCGCTGGACCTCTTGAAGGCCTGGGGCACCGGCCACCCCGGCGGCATCGGCACGATCCACGCCGGCACCGCGCTCGGCGCGATGCGGCGCCTCGAACAACTCATCCAGGAAGCCGTCGTCACCGTCCCGAAGGCGCTGATCGCCGAGACCATCGATCTCGTCGCGGTGCTGCACGGCCGCGGCAGCGAACGCCGCCTTTCCGAACTCGCTCTCGTCGCCGGTCTCGATCCCGCCACCGGCGATTACCGCGTCCAGTCCGCCGGGGCGGGCGGCGACCCCTTGTCCCCCGGAGACCCATCATGATCCGCGTTCTCGCTATCGCTCATTCTTCGCGTCGCCGCCTGGCCGAGTTTATCACGCTCGCCACCCTGACGCTCGCCTTCGCCCCGGCGGCTTACGCCTCCGGCTCCTCGATGCCTTGGGAAACCCCTCTCAACTCCATCCTGGAGTCAGTGCAAGGGCCCGTCGCCAAGATCATCTCGGTGATCATCATCACCGTGACCGGCCTGACGCTCGCCTTCGGCGACACGTCGGGCGGCTTTCGCCGCCTGATCCAGATCGTCTTCGGTTTGTCGATCGCCTTCGCCGCGTCGAGCTTCTTCCTGTCCTTCTTCTCCTTCTCCGGCGGAGCGCTGGTCTGATGGCGGCGATCGTCGATCCGGACGTGCCCGGCTTCTTCGCGCCGGTTCATCGCGCGCTCACCGACCCGATCCTGATGGGTGGCGCGCCGCGGACCGTGGCGATCGCCAACGGCACGCTCGCGGCGGCGATCGCCCTCGGCCTGCGGCTCTGGATCCCCGGCGCGCTGATCTGGGCCGTCGGCCATGCCGCCGCCGTCTGGGCGGCGAAGCGCGATCCGCAGTTCGTCGACGTGGTGCGCCGACACCTTCGTTACCCGGCCCATCTCGGCGTTTGAGGCTCCCATGCTGAACCTTGCCGAATACCGCAGCCGCCCCGCGACCCTCGCGGACTTCCTGCCTTGGGCAGCTTTGGTCGAAGAGGGCGTCGTCCTCAACAAGGACGGCTCGTTCCAGCGCACGGCGCGCTTTCGTGGTCCGGACCTCGACAGCGCGACGCCGGCCGAGCTGGTGGGCGTCACCGCCCGGCTCAACAACGCGCTGCGCCGTCTCGGCTCCGGCTGGGCGATCTTCGTCGAGGCGCAGCGGGTCGCCGCCCAGACCTATCCGCACAGCATCTTTCCCGATCCGGCCTCGGCGCTGGTCGATCTCGAGCGGCAGGACGCCTTCGAGGAAGCCGGCGCGCATTTCGAGAGCCGCTACTACCTCACCTTCGTCTGGCTGCCGCCCGCCGAGGACGCCTCGCGCGTCGAGGGCTGGCTCTATGAGGGGCGCGCCCAGACCGGCGTCGATCCTTGGGAGTTGCTGCGCGGCTTCGTCGATCGGACCAACCGCGTCATCCAACTGGTCGAGGGCTTCATGCCCGAGGTGGCCTGGCTCGACGACGGCGACACGCTGACCTATCTGCACTCGACCATCTCGACGAGGGCGCAGCGCATCCGCGTGCCCGAGACGCCGATGCACCTCGATGCGTTGCTCGCCGATGAGCCGCTCGCCGGCGGCCTCGAGCCGCGCCTCGGCGCCCACCATCTTCGCACGCTCACCGTGGTCGGATTCCCGACCGCGACCCACCCCGGCATCCTCGACGAGTTGAACCGGCTGGCCTTTCCGTACCGCTGGTCCACCCGCGCGATCCTGCTCGACAAGACCGAAGCGGTGAAGCTGCTCACCAAGATCCGGCGGCAGTGGTTCGCCAAGCGCAAGTCGATCGCCGCCATCGTCAAGGAGGTCATGACCAACGAGGCGTCGACGTTGGTCGACTCCGATGCCGCCAACAAGGCTGCGGACGCCGATCTCGCCCTGCAGGAGTTGGGCTCGGACGATGTCGGCCAGGCCTACGTCACCGCGACCGTCACCGTTTGGGATGAGGACCCGGGCCTTGCGGCGGAAAAACTTCGGCTCGTGGAGAAGGTGATCCAGGGCCGCGATTTCACCTGCATGCCGGAAGGAGTGAACGCGCTGGAGGCCTGGCTCGGTTCCATTCCCGGCCACGCCTACGCCAACGTCCGCCAGCCGCCGGTCTCGACGTTGAACCTCGCCCACATGATCCCGCTCTCGGCGGTCTGGGCCGGGCCGGCAAGGGATGAGCATTTCCAGGCGCCGCCGCTGCTCTACGGCAAGACGGAAGGCTCGACGCCATTTCGGCTCAGCCTCCATGTCGGCGACGTCGGCCACACGCTGATCGTGGGCCCCACCGGCGCCGGCAAGTCGGTGCTGCTGGCGCTGATGGCGATGCAGTTCCGCCGTTACCGGAACAACCAAATTTTCGCTTTCGACTTCGGCGGCTCCATCCGCACCGCGGCGATCGCCATGGGCGGCGATTGGCACGATCTCGGCGGCAGCCTGTCTGCCGGCTCGGAGCATTCGGTGTCGCTGCAGCCGCTGGCGCGCATCGACGATGCGGCCGAACGCGCCTGGGCGGCGGAGTGGGTGACGGC
>Ga0255353_1001340_pt1 | contig 14011 bp, 10 predicted proteins | sample HBST25metaG_FD_189941 | JGI IMG/M metagenome (GOLD analysis project Ga0255353, IMG submission 189941) | Peat soil microbial communities from Stordalen Mire, Sweden - H.B.S.T25 | ecosystem: Environmental > Terrestrial > Soil > Wetlands > Peat | place: Sweden: Norrbotten County, Stordalen Mire...
ATGCCATGCCGTAATGGAGCATATCCGGCGTCAGCAGCGCGATTCCGCTGTGATGGTGGTCGTGGTTGTACCAGGGGAAGAAGCGCTGGCAGAAGGCGCGTGCGTCCTCGATGGAGCCGAATCGATCAGGGAACTCGGGCCGATACTTGAGAGTCTTGAACTGGCTTTCCGAGTACGGGTTGTCGTCGGAGACATGCGGGCGACTATGGGTTTTGGTTACGCCCAGATCGGCCAGCATCAGCGCCACCGGCTTTGAGGTCATCGAGGTTCCGCGATCGGCGTGGATGGTCAGAGTGCCTGCCGCGATGCCTTGTTTTTCGCAGGTTGCCGCGATCAGCCGTTTGGCCAACTCGGCGGTCTCGCGCCCAGCGACCATCCAGCCCACCACGTTGCGGCTGAAGATGTCGAGGATGACATAGAGGTGAAAATAGGTCCACTTGGCTGGACCCAGAAGCTTCGTTATATCCCAGCTCCAGACTTGATTGGGCCCTGTGGCTAGCAGTTCCGGCTTCTTGTATTGCGGATGACGAAGCTGATTGCGGCGCTCCTTCAGCTCACCATGCTGAGCCAGGATGCGATGCATGGTGCGGATCGAGCAGAGATAGGTGTTCTCGTCCAGCAGCGTGGCATAAACCTCCGCTGGAGCCTTGTCACGGAAGCGCTCCGAGTGCAGATGATCGAGCACTATCTCGCGTTCAGCCGCAGTGAGAGCCCGCTCCGGCGTGGGACGGGCCCGCTGTGGCGCGGCCGGCTGCATACGGCGATACAACGTGGCACGCGGCACACCGAGGGCACGACAGGCGACAGATTTGCCGACGCAGTCACTCAACTCCAGAGCGGCGCTCATCAGTTCTCCTCGTCGATCTGGATGTTCGGAATCGGGTTGCCCAACAGCGCAGCCACTTTTTTTTGAACCTCGATGATCAACTCAGCGTTCTTCAGTTTCTTCGTCAAGCGGGCATTTGCAGCCTGTAGCTCGCGGTTCTCTTTCACCAGTGGACTGACAACTACCTTGGGGCCACGCTTCTTGGCTGTGAGAGCGTCGAACTCCCCCTGCTTCCTCTGCTGTCTCCAAGTGGCTAGGTGCGACGAGTAGAGGCCCTCGCGACGTAACAAGGCACCCACCGCGCCGGAACCTTGAGCGGCATCGGCCTGGTCGATGATCGATAGCTTATACTCGGCGCTGAAACGACGACGATGCGGACGAGCGATCACTTCAGAATCGGGAACCTGCGGCCGGGGGGCCGATGGGGCGCCCGCTGCGTTGCCAGCTTCTCCGCTACGCTCCGAAGCTGCCAACGCAGCGGAAGAACTGCTTGTCTTGCTTGTGCTTATCAAAGTGAGATTTCTTTCCCCGCCCTACAGTAATTGTTGAGGGTCTACTTGTCTCACTCATGTTGGCACAGAGGGTTGTCGCTGGCCGATCACGTCCGCGGCCATACCGTAGTGCAGCATTTCCAGGGTCAGTAACGAGATCCCGCTGTGATGCTGTTCGTCGTTGTACTAGGCAAAGAATGCCTAGCCAAAAGCGCGTGAGTCCTCGATGGAGCCGAAGCGCTCAGGGAACTCAGGCCGGTACTTGAGGGTTTTTGAACTGGCTCTCCGAGTGTGGGTTGTTGTCCGAGACGCGTGGCTGGCTATTGGTTTTGGTCACGCCCAGATCGGCCATCAACAGCGCCACCGGCTTGGAGGTCATCGAGGTGCCACGGTCGGCGTGGATGGTCAGATTGCCGGCCACGATGCCTTGCTTAGTGCATGTATCGGCGATCAAGCGCTTGGCCAACTCGGCGGTTTTGCGGGGAGCCACCATCCAGCCCACCACGTATCGGCTGAAGATGTCCAGGATGACGTAGAGGTGGAAGTAGATCCACTTGGCCGGGCCCAGCAGCTTCGTGATATCCCAGCTCCAGACTTGATTGGGGCCCGTAGCCAGCAGTTCCGGCTTCTTGTACTGCGGATGCCGAAGCTGGTTGCGTCACTCCTTCAACTCGCCGTTCTGAGCCAGGATGCGATGCATGGTGCGGATCGAGCAGAGATAAATGCCTTCATCGATCAAGGTGGCAAAGACCTCCGCCGGCGCCTTGTCCCTGAAGCGTTCCGAGTGCAGATGATCGAGCACCAGCCGGCGCTCCGCCGAATGCGTCAACCGAAGGTCATGCGCAGTTGGATCGGTTGGCACTAGCCGGCATATCCATATGTATCCGCTTTCAATGTATCTTGGGTGTGTTCCCTGATTCCCTCATTTCATCTGCTATTCAAGCGCTGCACCATGTGGCGAGGCGGACAAATGCCGTGCGTGCGTTGACAAAGAATCTCATAAAAGCATTCGTGCCGAGTTCGGGTCCGCTGACACGACACGAAGGGCAGGTCGGAGTTTGTTGAGCTACGATAGAGGGCATCCAAAAGTGGAGCGCCCCAGTCACTTCATGATCCTCCATGCAAGGAGGTGCTTCTGCACGGAAGAGCCAGTCAAATTGGTGCACTCCACAACCACTTGAAAACTCGGAACGCCCATGTCCGCGCGCTTAATGCTGCTCAAGAACGGAAGCGTGGTTGAGTCGTCCGAGATGAAGTCCCAGGCGCATTCGGTCCCGGGACTGGATGTGCCCTCAACAATCAACACGTGCCCGTTTACATTGAGATTCGTCATGAAAGCGACAACTCCGTAAACGCGTTGCGTGTCATTCAAATTTGAAATCCATTCGGTGGGCTCCCCTTTCAACGGAGCACGATTCAAGATCGTGTATCCACGATTCTGTGGGTTCACAAAGACAAAGTTCATATTCGGTTCGAACAAATCGACCCACGGATTCGCCGCCTGTGCCCCGATCAGGACGATGTTTCCGTCTTTCAGCTCATCGGGGCGAAGATCGCGAGCGTAGTTGATATTGAGGTTATTGTGCTGGATATCCGCGATCTGGGTTAGCTCCTTGACGATTCTTAAATCGACGATCGATGTATATCTACGGCGTGCAATGTCGGAATCGGTAAGTCGGCCACCGGCTTGATTACCTGCACTGTCGGCTAGGTAACCGCGACTCAGGTAGTCGTTCAGATTCAGACTCTGCTTCGTTGCTGCATGCCACATTACCAAGCCGGCATCGCTTGGGACCACCATCGTTCTCTGACCGGCAGGGAAGAGAACCTTCCAAAGCGGGTGGGACGAGCTGGATACCGCGCTGGCGACGAAGGAACCCGTGAACACCCGCCCCCTATACCAAAACAGGAGCAAGAGCAAGAATCCTGCTCCGAAAACCCACCAGATTCTTCCGACGCGAATGCGCTGAACCAGCAAGGGCTTTGTCTTAGGGAGCAGGACGTTAGAAGCAACGGATTCAGAAGAAGGCATTGTGAAATCCGCTTCAGAAATGAGCAGGGAAGCTGACAAATTGCCAGCATCTTTCGTGATCTCGGGAATTGGAATAGTCGTGGATTGCAGTGGAGGCGTTTCTTCGTTTTTGGGCCTCGCAGCGGTTGAAGTTTGCCCGAGGGAAGAAGTCGAGTTCGCAGCTTGGGATCCTGTGAACGTAGCCATGTACGCGCCCGGTGGCACATCAATGACAACCAACGGATCTGGTCCGCCGCTCTCATAAAATTCCCGGAGCTTTCGGCGGAGACGCCGGGCTTCGCTTCTGACGATTGTGTCCTCGCGTGGATCCCAACTCGTCTTCTTTCCAAATACAAGGGTTCCCAGACTGCGCTCAGTCAGTTGCCGTGTTTCGCCCCGCAAAGACAGTTCGACGATAGCCGTAAGCAGTGCTGACAGCCGCTCCGAGCGAAAGAAGATGTGACTGGAAAGGATTGAAGTCAACTGGCGCAGCACAAGGGCTGAATCGGGAAATTGTGATTCGGGGAGGAGCGAGGACTTCACAATCACCCGGTCATCGTTTTGGACGTATTTGTCAGTCTGCGGGCTCACTCTGCGCTCCCTTTTCCTGGCTTGAACGGCGACGCCGTACTTCATTCAGAGCTTAGAGCAAGAGCGTTGCATCAATGTTAATCACATTTTAACAGTCCAAGAACAGCCACGTAAGTTCAAGTTACTCAATTGGTTGGACAGGTGATCAGAGCTGCTCACCTGTGGCTCGCTCACAGTGCGCCCACTTCCTCGACTCCAGTTTTATCCTCTACGTTCATTTTGTCGCCAGCGCAGCCCTTTCTTAACTCAATGAGGAAAACCGATGAACCCAAGCCAAAGTAATCAATGGAGACAGTGATGATCAGGTATATGAATGAGAACGGTCAGGTGGTACACACACGCCGCCCAGGAACCCGCCGTACGGGCTTCTTGAACAACCTTAGCTTCTGGACCTGCAAATTGCTTCTGCTGATGTTCGTACTCGCCCTTTCCTTACAACTCAGCGCTCAGGTCGATATGGGACGGTTGGTGGGATCCATTACCGACCCTTCCGGGGCGCGCTTGCAGGGAGCAAAAGTCGTCGTGAAAAACCTCGACACTGGCGTTACGCGTTCTACCGCCAGCGGCACAGGCGGTCTCTATTTGATCCCATCCCTGCCGGCCGGCCGTTACCTGGTCAGTGTGGAATCTGACGGTTTTCAGACTGGTTCCCAAACGGCTAATGTCGCAGTGGGCGGCACAGTCGAAAGGTCGTTCCGCCTTTCCGTGAACGGAGCTATACAGCAAGTGAGCGTCTCCGCTCAGTCTGGACTGGAACTCCAGACCGAAAGCCATACGGTCGGCGGAATTCTCGGTACTGCCCAGCTTGAGCAACTCCCGGTCAGCGGCCGAAATCCTCTATCGTTTGCAAGCGTTGAGCCCGGTGTATCGCCGGGCACCGACCCTTCCGTGAGTACTTCGTCGGCTCAGTTCTTCGGTAATACGGGCAATTCCATTGTTCTGGGTGGCGCGCTCGACCAAGAGACCGGCTATCTTCAAGATGGCGTTGAGAACGTCACCCTGCTCACTCAAACTGCAAACATCCTGGCATCTGCCGAATCGATTAGTGAACTCAACGTCCAAACGAACGGGTCTGATGCTCGTTATCGTCAGCCAGGGATCATAAACATTACCACGCGGGGCGGAGCCAACGCTTTCCACGGCACTGCATACGACGTTCTCCAAAATGATGATCTCAACGCCGCGAACTACAATCTAACCACTTCACATCAGGCGAAGACGCCTTTGCGCTATAACCTCTTCGGCGCTAACCTCGGCGGCCCAATCCGGAAGAATCGTGCGTTCTTCTTCTTCGATTACTCGGGCCTGCAAGAAGGGAACACCACGCAAACCCTGTACCGAGTCCCAACCACCGCCGAGCTCCAGGGTGACTTCACCGGGGAGCAAACCCTTTACGATCCAGCCAGCTACAACACCGCTACAGGCAGCAATGTCACATATCTTGCAGAGACCGGTAAGAACGCCATCCCCGGGGGCGCATCAGCGTTCAATGCATTTGCCGTTCAATATCTCAAATATCTGCCTGCGGCAAATATCCCGCTGAATACCGCTCTCAATGTGAACTATCAGATCCCGTTGAAACAAACCATCACCAATAACCAATACTTCGGTCGAGTTGATTGGGCTCTCTCACAGAAAGACCAAGTTTACGGAGCGTTCGGCTACGCAGATATGCCTACTACAAACCGGACTCTTGTCCCAGACCTCTTTGGGCGAATCTATGAAGGGAAATCAGTCAATGCACTGGGAGAAGAAACGCACACATTCTCTGCGAGGCTGGTGAACTCCGCACGGTTCGGCTACAACCGCTCCAACTATTTTGAGACCATCCAAGGTGCGGGCGTAGAAAACTACGATCAGGCATTCGGTCTTAAGAACCTGGCACCTCTCCCGCAGCAGTGGGCTCCGCCGTATGTGAGCATGACTTCAGTCCTTAGCCTGGGCTACGCCTATGCTCCGCAAGGGGCTATCCAGAACCGTTTCCAAGGAGTGGATCAAGTAAACTACATTATCGGAAAACACTCGCTATTCTTCGGCGGAGAACTGATCATCACACGATTCAATGGGGACTGGGTCGTTGCAAGCAATGGTAGCTATACGTTCAACGGAAAGTTTACCTCGCAATACGCAGGCGGGCTACAGAGCAAGACGAACACAGGCAACTCGCTAGCGGACTTCCTGTTAGGCTTCCCTGCATCTGCCTCGGGCGCGACCGGAACAACAGCCGGGGACTTTCACGAAAACGAAGTAGCCGGCTTCTTTCAGGATGACTGGAAACTTTTCCGGAAGCTGACGCTCAATCTTGGAATGCGCTATCAGTTCGATAATCCTCCGAACGATTCCACGGGGCACTCCAGCATTTACGATCTGCCGACGAACCAAACCATTTCCGGAACATGGCGGACCAACTACAACGACTGGGCGCCACGCGTTGGGTTTGCGTTGGCAGCTACACCTTCAACCGTTGTCCGCGGAGGAGTAGGCATCTATTACTCACAACCACCATACAACTTTCTGCAGTTCCTGTTGGCCCACGCTCCAAACTACATTTCTCAAGCACCAAGCTTTACGATCACCAATCCGACCCCGATTGAAAATGTCTTTGTCGCTAATCCATCGGCTGCGGGACAAGTTCCACAGACGGCGGCACTACACATGCCCGATACAAACGTTCAGGAGTTCAACCTGTTCGTCGATCAGAAATTTGCCAGGACCTTTATGGCTACTGTCGGCTACGCCGGTGAGATTGGCCGTCACGAATCAATCCGCCTCAATCCCAATCAAGCAAACGCCGTGGGCCCAGGATCAACGCTATACAACCTGCACCCATATACATACATTGGGAATGTATTCGGTCAATACAACACTGGGAGTTCCAACAGCAATGCTTTGCAGGCAAAGATCGACGGACGCTTTCAAGGCGGATCGAGGCTTCTGGCTAGCTACACTTGGGGCAAGTCAATGAATCTTGCGGACGGAGATCGTAACCCCATTACGGACTACTATAAACCCCGACTCAATTACGCTCCCGCAGCCTGGGATCGGGCTCAATCGTTTGTGTTGAGCGGAGTTTACAAGTTGCCCGTCGGACCCGGTCAAAAGTTTGCGACTTCAAATACACCGTTCTTGAGGTTAGCTACGGCGGGCTGGCAGCTTACAGGCATCTACCATCTCGCGTCAGGTCTGCCGGTGAGTATCACAGAAGGCAACAACGTGGAGGCTTCGGCCCCAAACGAGACCTTCTTCGCTCAAAAGATCTGTGACCCGACAAAAGGCTTCATCCGAAGCAAGACGGAGTACTTCAACAAAGCCTGCTTCGCTCAGACTGGAACCCTAGTCTATGGTGTTGGAGGGCGCGCCGGTGTCCGTCAACCAGGCATCGATAATCTCGATTTCGGCTTTGACAAGAGCTTCTTCCTGACCGAGACTCAGGAGTTGCAATTCAGAGCGGAGGCCTTCAACACTCTGAACCATCCCCAATTCAGCTTACCCGGATCGATCGCAGTATCAAGCACGTCGCTCGGCGCTGTTACAGGCACATCACGTTCCATGAGAACTATGCAGCTCGCACTTCGCTACTCTTTCTAAATTCTCAGCGGTATGGGCGTCTGCCAAATCTGGCAGACGCCCAGCTTTCTTGCATTGGACTAAAACGTCGAGGTCAATTCTGTCACCGCAAACGCGTCCGAGAGTATCTAGATCACGTTACGAGCGCGGCTATTGAATCAAATGTGAAGGAGGGAACAGTCTATGTGTTCCCTCCTTCGGATTCATTTGATTTTTCACCAATATGAAATCTTAACGACACGGATCGCAGAAGAAGAAGGATAGTAATGATTCGATTTATCGGCTGGTCGCTCGCGATCGCCTTCTTACTGTTAGTAAGCGACGCGAATAGCCAGGAAGCCAAACAGTTTCTGCCTCCCTGGACTCCAGGGTATCTCTACATTCATCACATCAGCACGGGGCGCGGGAACGCCGCGTATGTCGTCATGCCTGATGGGACGACAATGCTTATCGACGCTGGTGAGGCGGACCAACAATTCGTCGAATCCGTAGCACCATTGAAGCCGTTTCCGGCAAAACCCAACGCTACGCATTCAGCGGGATATTGGATCGCACAGTATGTCCGAAGATTTGCACCGTCAGGCAAGCCGGTGACCCTGGACTTTGCATTGATAACCCACTTTCATACAGATCACATCGGAACTATTCTGCCATCGAGTCCGATGTCGTCCACTGGCGCCTATCGCTTGGCCGGTATCACTGAAGTCGCCGATCTTGTCCCTATCAAAACGCTTGTCGATCGAGCTGCGCCAAAATACAACGCTCCGGTCGATCTTCGGGCATGCAGGCAAGGAAATAGTGGACGTTCACTCCAAAACTATCTCGATTTCGTCGAGTTTCGAATGAGACATTCCGAGCCTGTTGTTGGTCTTCATCCCGGCGAACTGGACCAAATCCGGATGCAACACCCGCAAGAGTATCCTGACTTTCACATCAGAAACATCGCTTCAAGTGGCATTATTTGGACCGGGCGAGATGGCGACGTACAGCACTACATCCCATTCGACGCTGTCAAAGATTGTGATTACGATGAAAACCCGTTCAGCAACGTAATCAAGATCATCGACGGGAAGTTTTCTTACTATACGGGGGGGGATATTCCCGGAGTGCGGGATTACACGCAACCTCTCTGGCGAGACGTTGAAACTCCGGTGTCCGCAGTTGTTGGCCCCGTTGACGTCATGACTCTGGATCACCATGGAAACCGCGATTCCACCAACGGCGCGATCCTTCGGGCGCTTCAACCTCGGGTCATCATCCAGCAAAACTGGCTTTCTGCGCAACCGGGTGAAGAGGTAGTCGTGAGGATGGCGTCACAAGAGTATTACCCGGGACCGCGCGACGTCTTTTCAACGGGGATGATTCCCGAAACTCGCATTTCTATTGGCCCGATCATGGACAGAATCTACCGTAGTTATCGAGGTCATGTCGTCGTGCGCGTGGCTCCTGGAGGCTCGACATATGAAGTTTTCGTCTTGAACGATGACACTGACGCCTCAGAGGTCATCGAGCATTTTGGACCATATCAAGCGAAGTGAATCGACGCCGTCAATATCCCACAATGTGTCGCAACGATTACGGGAGACGCATGACTCCGCGGTGGCGAAGCGAGTGTGGAACTTGCTCCTGGAAGCGGCAAGCGGCGTATCGGGACGTCCCGACGACACCGCCGCCGCGGTTACGACCTGGTCCTTCCTCCACGGGTACGCTGTTCTTGAGCACTCCGGCGCCTTCGGGATATCTGGGCCGAGGGGTGCGCTTGAGCATGGGTTGACCGCCTTTTTGACAATTTGACAAGTTGTCATCAGAGGGAATGTTGAAGCCGGTGGAAAGATCGTCAGTTCGATCCCTTTGGAAAATCTCGAATCCGGCACTCTGCCCGAATCTCAATAACGCGGATCGAAGAATTGAACCTTATGGCTACGCACTGGGGTGCTTCGCACAATGGCAACCTTTGTAGCTGACTTCATAGCGAACACCTAATCACATATGCAGCAGCGCGTCGAATAACTCTTCCGCCAACGGTTTCAAATCGCCTGGGGCCAGAAGATCTGGACGGAACTGACGTTCGAGGATCAAGGCGCTCAATGCGCCCCCCAGAACGGCAAGTCTCTGTTCCAAGATCTTCCGGTCCTTCCCGGATAGTTTTTCGCCGAACAATACCTTGCGTAAGTCTTGATCGGTCCGTGTGAACAGGCCGTTGTAAAGATCCAGCAGCTTAGCGCGCATCTCGGGCCGCCGGACCGCATAGAGCTTGAATTGTAACGTGAGGGTTCCTGCTTCCGGCGCGCAGACCTGCTGGATAAACCATCGTTTGAACGCATGCCGGCGTCTCTCAAGATCGGGCTCTTCTTCAAGCGTTTTGCATTCCGCCTTGAAGCTTGCGGAGGCACGATGCTCCATCAAGGCCAGGAACAGGTCTTCCTTACCCTTGTAGTGTGCATAGATACCGCCCCGTGAGCAGCCAGCGCGAGCAGCCACCTCTTCCAACTGCGTGTTCTCGAAGCCCAATTCAGCAAACAGCGATTGCGCCGCATCGAGAATCTTGGCTTTTGTGACATCAGTGCGGGCTTGTGGCTTGCGAGTTATGCGCGACGTGGGCATATTGAAAATTCTACGAGAGAAAACTACTAGGTATAGCTTACCAAATAAAAACAAACACGTCTGTTTTATTATGAGCAGACCTGATCATCACTCCTCCTACCCTCGCCGCACTATCGCCGCTCTCATGCCCTTGCTGTTGCTGACGGCAGTCGTTTCCAGGGCGCAGACTCCGGCGCTGGCCGCATCGACGGAAATCGCTCCAAAACCGGCACAACTGCCCCCCGTCCAAATCAAAGGTGTCATCCACATCGTCGGCCTCGACGACAAACCGGGTGGCCTTGGAGACTTTACGATCGACAAGGAAGCCGTAACGATCCGTGTCCGTGGACATTCGACTGCTATCCCACTGGACTCCATCCTTGCGTTCTCGCTCGTTCACGGCGATAAACCTCTCATCCATGGAGTCAAGGGAAAGCTAGCGGAAGCGGCTCCTTACGGTGTTGGGTTCGCTGTGTCCATGACCCGGCCATCCGCCGAGACTCTGAGCCTGCTCTACAGGGACTCGTCCAACGCAATTCACGGAGGTGTCATAGTTCTGCCGAAAGACACGGAAGATCGTGTAATCGCCGCGCTCGCTGTGAAACTTGCTCCGAGTGACTATCCGAGGGCGGGCAGTCTCGTGGCCTCAGGAGCACCGCAGGAGCCGCAGATCCAAATGGCACCGGTATCCAAACCGACTAAACCCGATGTAGAGGTTACTCTGCCGTCTGAAAGTGTTGATGACATTCCTTTTGCTGTACCGGCAGCAGTATTCGAGAGCCTGATCGATGAACTAACGCAGAGCGGACGCTTCGCCCATGTTTGGCGCACAGGTGACAGTCGCATTACGGCCGACACCTTGGTCCTTCATCTTGATATGGAGATGTGGAAACCAGGCAGTGCTCGCGGACGTGGACTTGGACCTTTCGCCGGAGCAACGCAGATTAAGAGCAGCGTCAAGCTGGAGGATCGGTCCGGTCGAATCGTCTTCCAAGGGAAGGTCGATAGCGCAAAACGTATGAAGGGAGAAAGCTTAGACGTGGCGATTGGCCTCGCTAAACACACTCGCAAAGCGTTGGAAAAGGCTCCCAATCTTTGAACGGCCGCCGATCCTAGCACTGGGTCGAAGGATAGAGAGAGCGCCCAATCGATGAACAATCCGGTTCTTTGATCAGCCCCCATGTGCCGGTGACTGGGGGCTGATTTTGATGAGGGTGATCTGTTTTGATAGAAAAGCGCATTCGCTCACGGCTTCAATGTGCCGATAAACACAAGGATCTCGCGGGCAAGAGCCTCTGGTTGTTCTTCGGGAATGTAATGCCCACAATCCTTGATGACACCACCTCTAAGGTCCGTGCAAAGTGGCAGAAGGCGCTCGTGTAAATCGGGGGCGCTCCCGGCGTCGCCGCCAAAAGCAAGTGCAGGAACGTTCAGGCGGCGAGCGGCGAGCGAGGCATTCTGCTTCATATCCTCCAAAACTGCTCGATAGTAGCCCAGCATCCCCCGCATTCCACCGAGGCTTGCGTAAACCCGTTCATACTCATCGATGTCCTCACGAGTAAAGGTTGCGGCTGGGTTCGCGGCTTTCTTACTGAAAAACCATTCGATCAGAATCCGTTCACGTCCCTGGAGGAGAGCCTCGGGCAGATCGGCAATCGGATTGAAGAGGAAGTGCCAGTTCCTCCAGTTTTCCGGCCCCAATGTGATCGTAGGATGGAGCGTAACCCCAGGGATATTCCCATCCAGCAGCACTACGCCTCGCAGCTCATCAGCGTATTCGTGAGCGTAGGGGTATGCCACCCACGAACCGATGTCATGCCCCACCAAGACATACCGACGATGTCCTAGGGCACTGAGGAGTGCATGCACTCTCTGACCGGTCGTCTTTGTGTCGTAGCCATCGAGTGGCTTTTCGGAATCTCCCTGCCCTGGAAGATCGATGGCGATCACAGTGAATCTTTCGGCGAGCAGAGGCAATACGCGCCGCCAGGCGTACCAGCTTTGTGGAAAGCCCGCCAGAAGAACGGCAACTGGACCACTGCCACCCTCAACCAGATGAAAGCGCAAACCCGCAGCCTGAACCTGCCGATGGGAAAATGGCGTCCCCGCCAGGATGAGCTTTGGATTGTTCTGCTTATCGATCATGGCTGCGACTCACTCTCCCTGTGCGTGTCCCCTTATCAGCAATTCTAGCGTGATTGACAGCGACATTCGAATAAGGCGGAATAAGGCGGTCGCAGCAATTCTGGCAATGACAACCCACCGCCATAGGGTCTACTCTTGCCCACCTCAGGAGGAGGGCAAGAGTAGACAATCGGACCCCTTGTCCCATTCTTTCCACGCATTGGGCCACTCGTCGCACGGACGTTTCACAAACGGCCAGAACCAGAATGCATTCCAGACCCTCGCGGACAACCAGCACTCCGATGTCGAGGACCGACGCCGTGATTGTGGTTCCTGGAGCGATCGAGTTCGGATTACCGGAAGACGCGATGCCTTCCCACACAAACACTAAGATGATAAGAACAGCTGCCACCGAAACTCCAAATCGCAGAGATCGTTTTGTTCGTGGAGGCTGGCTCGATGTGATGCGAAGCGGCATGATGTCTACCTCTTGATGCTGTGTTCCGCTCAATGTAACCTCGCGATGCTCGACAACGCTTATGCAATCTGGACCCACTTAACGACACGTCTCAACGTGCTGAAGCAGCATCAGCTCCGCTTCAGCACAGTCACTCGACCATTGATGCGTATGAAGGGGATCTGAAAGGAGGCGGATGCGAAAAACATACGTCGGTACAAGGTATTGGTACCGGGTAGATTATGACGTGTTACGTAAAGAACAAGAAGTAACATCCGCTAGAATTGGGTGGGGAGGGACACGATGGCCGAACTGAGCAGGACCGGGATTTCTCTGGAACAAGATCTGCTGACGGGATTTGACAAGCTGATCGCACGGCGGGGCTACAAGAACCGCTCGGAGGCACTACGGGACCTGATCCGGGAGGCTCTGCTATCAGAGAGTATCGACTCCAACAAGCCTGTGGTAGGAACGCTGACTCTGGTTTATGACCACCACGTTCCCAACCTCTCGCAAAAGTTGACCGAAATGCAGCACCAAGGCGGCACGATGGTGATGGCAGCGACGCACGTTCATCTGGACCACCACTACTGCCTTGAGGTCATCATCATGAAGGGTCGCAGCAAAGAGATTCAGGAGATGGCGGACAAGATGCTGGCGACACGCGGAGTGGAACTGGGCAAGCTGGTGCTAACCAACTCCGGCGCCGCTCTCAAACAGGCGAAGTAGGCTACGCGCTCACTTCTGCTTGCACTTCGAGCTCGTCGTACCGGCGCCAGCGGTAGAAGGCGATGGAGAGAATCCAGCTTAGCGCGAACAGCGCGATGATGAAATAGCCCAGCGTTCCAAAGTCCTGGTTGAGTTTGCGCACGGAGTTCCAGAAGATTCCATTTAGCTGGAACTTGCCGGCCAGCAGGCCGAGCGCCTCAATGCCGCCAACGACAAAGGCAACGACAACCGAGACAAAAGTGATGGTCAGGTTGTAGTAGAGCTTGCGGACGGGCTTCACGAAGGCCCATCCATAGGCGCCGAGCATGAGGATGTTGTCCGTGGTGTCGATGAGCGACATGCCCGCGGCAAAGAGCGCCGGGAAAACCATGATCGACCAGATGGAGAGGCCCCTGGAGGCTTCGACCGCGGAGATGCCGAGCAGTCCAATCTCAGTCGCGGTATCGAAGCCGAGCCCAAAGAGAATGCCGAGCGGATACATGTGCCAACTGCGCGTGATCATTGCGAACATGGGCCGGAAAAGCCGCGCGAGGAAGCCACGATCCGCAAGCAACAGGTCAAGGTCTTCTTCAACATATGCGCCACCGGCACGAACGCGCGCAAAGACTGCATAGATGGACCGCAGGACCATC
>Ga0255353_1001342_pt1 | contig 14004 bp, 13 predicted proteins | sample HBST25metaG_FD_189941 | JGI IMG/M metagenome (GOLD analysis project Ga0255353, IMG submission 189941) | Peat soil microbial communities from Stordalen Mire, Sweden - H.B.S.T25 | ecosystem: Environmental > Terrestrial > Soil > Wetlands > Peat | place: Sweden: Norrbotten County, Stordalen Mire...
CCCCTGCCGACCATGAGCGCCGCGCCGGTCTGATCGCCAAGGCCCGAGCCGGAGGCAGCGGGGATATCTTTGACGGCATGGCCCAAACCTTGATTGGAGCAACGGCCCGGGCGCACCATCCCGAGATGGTTTCTCAGATGAGAGCACGCATGACGCTAACGCCAGAGGCTCTGGTGGCTGTGCAGGGCGGCCTTGCCACGCGCCCGGACTCGGTGCTGACGGTAGCGGGCATCTCGGTTCCTGTTCTGGCCATTGCCGGCGGCGAAGATCCAGGGGTAACTTCCGACGAGATGGAAGCCTTCCAGGACGCGCCTGGGGGATGCGAGTTTCACCTGTTGCCAGACGCGGGGCACTTCGCCGCCTATGAGCAGCCGCAAAAAGTTGCCGGGCTGATGACCGAGTGGCTGCGCCAGTTCAACGACTGAATATCTGCCTACAAACCGGGCGCGGCATAGTTTTCGCCAATTGCAGAAAATTTCCCCGCTTGGATGCACACTGATGAGTGGCAAAACTATGGGCGACGCCAGGGCAAGTGCTGGGACCGGCCCGTAACTCCTTTTATGAGAATATTTTGCGCGTAAGTCGTTTGCTGAGAGGATTTTACAGCACAGCTCTACCTGTAACCTCAAGGAAACAAGGATTTTGCGCCCAAAATATGGGTGGGGGTATTCGGGATTCATACGCCCTTGCTTGCCTTCTGATCGGCATGGCGGAAGCCGTTCCTTACAAAATCGGTAGGATTCTGAGGGGCAGGGAAGTTTTCTATTGGAAAGGCTATTTATTCGACCTGGAGCACCAGGGAAGCATCAACGTTGTACCGTGGGGCTGTGGCCATCAGTTCCTCAATCGTGTCGACTGAGTGAATGCCGCCCCTGGCCCCGGCTGCCATGCAGTTGAGCGCCGCTGCGGCGCAGGCAAAGTCGAGTTGCCGCTCGAGCGGCCAGCCTTGGAGCAGTCCATAGATGAATCCCGCGTGGAAGACGTCTCCCGCTCCGGTGGTATCCACGACAGGCACGTGGTAAGCGGAACGGTGCTGGAGCCGCACGCCATCCCAAGCCAGCACTCCGTCTTCTCCCAGCGTCGCGGCCGTCAGTGCGCAACCATAGCGTAACTGCATCCCGCGCAGCGCCTTTTCCAGGTCTTTTTCCTTCATCAGCCGGGAAGGGAAGTCGCGGCTCACGATTAAATAATCCACATTCTCAAGCAAATCTTCCACGCCGGGATAAAGCTCATCCAGATCGGCGATGACGGGGATTCTCGCGGCGTGCGCCCAGCCGGCTGCCAATGTAGCCGCGGCGGTATCGTAGCCGTCCACATGCAGCGCGCGCGCATTCTCAATCCATACGCGCTGCAAATCCGCCGGCTGCAAAATGAGCCGCTCGTCCTTTCTGCACAGGACGGTTCGCTCGCCGCCGCCGTCGACGATAATGATCGACTGCGGGCTAGCAGCTTGAGGGACTTCGATCAGCTGAGCATCTACTCCTGCGCCGGCAAATGCTTCGCGGTGTAGCCGGGCCGCATCGTCGTCGCCCAGCTTGCCCACATAGCGTGTGCTCATTCCCCAGGTTTGACAGGCAATTACTGTGGTCGCCGTTTGTCCGCCGGGCATCACCGTCGCGCCGCGAAACTCGACCTTGGAGCCGCGTGCCGGATAATCGGCTAGAGGAATCAGCGTGTCCGTGGCGTTCAATCCAACGCCCACAAGGTCAACCATCGACGGCTCCGTCATACTGCAATTGTAAAGGCAGCCATCGCGTTTTCACAGGCGCTAACGGTTGGGACCACTGCTGTACTGTAGTCTCAAGAGAGAATCCTTTTGGGAGTTGATTTTGTCTCTATCCTCGCCTTCATCGCCGCGCGCATTTTGTTATCCGCAAGCAGGCGGCGCTTTGCACTGCGGCAAAGTCTCGCTGGAATCGCTCGCCAAACGCCACGGGACGCCGCTTTATGTTTACAGCGCTGACCAGATTGTCGAGCGGCTGGGAATGTTTCAGCAGGCGTTGGCGGGCAGGGAACACCTGGTTTGTTACGCAGTCAAGGCCAACTCCGCGCTGGCCATTCTGAAGCTACTGGCAGACCATGGCGCGGGCTTCGACATCGTTTCTGGAGGCGAACTGGAGCGAGTGCTGGCCGCTGCGCCTGAGGCAGTAGGACGAGTAGTCTTCTCAGGCGTGGGCAAGATAGCCGCCGAGATTGACCTTGCGCTGACGGCAGGAATCCTGGAATTTCATGCCGAAAGCGAGGCGGAACTGGAGCTATTGGCAGCGCGCGCCGCAAAGCTCAAGCGGAAGGCGCGTTTCGCCCTGCGCGTCAACCCAGACGTCTTCGCCGATACCCACCCCTATATCTCCACAGGTCTGCGTGAGCACAAATTCGGCATCGACATTCGTAAGGCGCTGAAGATTTACAAGAGCACCGCTGGCAACCGCTGGCTTGAGCCGCATGGCGTCAGCGTTCACATCGGCTCGCAGATTTGCTCCGCGGCGCCTTTTGGCAAGGCCATGGAACGTGCAAGGAAGCTACTACGCCAATTGGAGCGCGAGGGCATTGCCCTCAAGACTGTCGATGCGGGCGGCGGGCTAGGGATCGATTACCACCGGGGCAGCTTTGATGCCGCCGCCAAGGTGCGCGAATATGCCTCGGCCATCCAAACTGGGCTTGCGGGCTTCGAAGGCCAGTTGCTCATCGAGCCAGGCCGCTTTATCGTCGCCCAGGCCGGAACACTGTTGACGCGTGTCCTTCAGGTCAAACGCAACGGCAAAAAGACTTTTGTGATTGCCGACGCCGCTATGAACGACCTCATCCGTCCAGCCCTCTACCAGGCCTATCACGAGATTGTGCCCGTGAAGCCGCGTGCCGGAAAGCCTCGCATCGTCGACGTGGTAGGACCGATCTGCGAAACGGGAGATTTTTTTGCCCGCGACCGCGAACTCGCGCTTATTGAGCCGGGAGACCTGCTAGCGATTCTCGACGCCGGAGCGTACGGCATGTCTGAAAGTTCAAACTACAACACCCGTCTGCGTTCCCCCGAGGTACTCGTGGAGGGCTCGAAAGCTCGTCTGATTCGACGCCGAGAGACCATGAAAGACCTCTTGGAGCCAGAGAGGCTTGGAACTGGCGGCCGTAAATGAGGTTATTGCAGGCAACGCGGAAGGCAGGCGGCAAGAAAGTGCTTTATGCTTGTTATGTCCGATAACGTATATTCTGTATACTTAAACCAAATCAAAAAACCTGCACTTACTACTTGAGTTCAATGCCAGAATTCCCTATCTCCGTCGATGGAAATTGGCACCCTAGATCGCGACTAGTGCGCTCATTCCGCAAAGCGCTTCTCAAATTACATCTTGTAGCGCCCCAGGTCTTCGTCGTTCAAACCCTCCAGCCAGCCGCGCAACTGCTCTGCCGTCGGGCCTTCCGCGGGGCCTGAGGTATTCAGCCTGGCCATCTGCATCACTTGTTCCGTAACGTAGATCGGGCAATCGGCACGCAGCGCCAAGGCCAGAGCGTCAGAAGGCCGCGCATCAAGCGCCACGGGCTCATCCCCTTGCCGTAGCCACAAAACCGCAAAAAATGTATCGTCTTTAAGTTCCGAAATAACAACGCGTTCCAGCGTTGCGTTCAAGTGACGGATTAAGTTTCTCGTCAAATCGTGGGTCATGGGGCGCGGTGCTGCCACTTTCTCGATCTCCAGAGCAATCGCATTGGCCTCGAAGATTCCCACCCAGATGGGCATCACTGTTTCGGAAGCGACGTCCTTGAGCACAACAATGGGCATACTTGTGGATGGGTCCATCATCAGCCCGCGTATTCGAACCTCGACATCCATGGCTTCCCCTTTCTTCGGCTACCCCAATCTTAGACGGTCTCCCCCGAGAGACTGTTCGGATGCGTTGCGGTAATTCTGACCTGTTTGTAGCTTCCCGGCGCTGGAGCGATCACTTGGGTGCAGGTGAAGTTAACGGGCTTGTTCTGGCTGCTACGTCCGATAACTTGTCCTCGCATCGGGTTTACGCCTTCGACCATGACTTCCATGACCTGCCCCAGGTGCCTGGCATAATTGACCCTTTGAATCTCGCGCTGCCGGTCAAGCGCAACTTTAAGCCTGGCCACCTTCTCGGCCTCTGGGATGGAATCGATCATGGTCAAGGCCGGGGTGTTGGGCCGACCGGAGTACTTGAAGCCGAAGACGCAATCGTACTCGACCTCGTCTAAAAGGTCCATGGTCTGTATGAAGTCGTCTGCTGTTTCGCCAGGAAACCCCACGATAATGTCGGTCGAAATCGCGATAGGCCGCCGCGCCGCTTTGATCCAGCTAATCCGCTCCAGGTACCACTCGCGCGTGTACTCGCGGGCCATTACCTTGAGAATCCGGGAGGAGCCGGACTGGACTGGCAAGTGGACGTGGTCGCAGAGCGTGGGCACAGCGTCTATGGCCTCGACAATGTCACGGGTAAAGTCCCGCGGGTGACTTGTGGTAAAACGCACGCGCCGGATGCCCTCGATCTCGCCGACCGCCGCCAGCAATTCCGCGAAGCTTCGCTTCCCTTCCGTGTCGTGATAGCTGTTCACGTTTTGGCCCAGGAGTTGAATCTCGGTAAAGCCCTGATCGGCGATGCGCCGCGCTTCGGCCAGCACAGAATTCGACCCACGGCTGCGCTCTTTGCCTCGGGTATACGGCACTACGCAGTAGGCGCAGAATTTGTCGCAGCCTTCGATGATGGTGATGTAACCGCGATACGGGTTCTTACGAGCGGTGAATTCGGTTTCGAAGGTCTCGTCGGTCTGGCGGTCATCGAGTCCGGTGATGCGAGTCTCGCCGGCTTCCAGGCGCGTGAGCATTTCGGGCAGCTTGCGGTATGAGGCCGAACCCGAGACGAGCGAGACGTACGGCGCCCGCTCGAAGATCTTCTCGCCTTCCTGCTGCGCCACGCAACCCAGCACGCCGAAGCGCTTGCCTTCTCTGTGTTGGCGTTTGTATTCGTCCAGGCGATGAAAGACCTTCTGCTCCGCCTTGTCGCGAATGGAGCAGGTGTTGTAAAGGATCAGGCCGGCATCTTCCTCCGACTCGACCTGCCGATAACCTTCGTGCTCCAATGTGCCAATGACCTTTTCCGAGTCATGGGCATTCATCTGGCAGCCAAAGGTCTCTATATAGAAGGTTCTCTCGGTTGCCATGGCAGTCTAAAGTATACCGCGTATGGAAAAAGCAACCGATTCCCTGCCCCATCGCACCAGCCGTGGCCCGGGCCTCATTACTTCTTGATCCAAATCTCCACGCGCCTGTTTCTCGCCTGTCCCTCGCCGCTCTCATCGGAGGCTACGGCCAGACCCGACCCATAACCACGGACAATCGCCGGGCTCATACCTCTCTGGATGAATTGGCTTTCAACCGACTTGGCACGACTCAGCGAAAGCGCTTGGTTGCTAGCCGACGAACCGACGCCGTCGGAGAAGCCGAAGAGCATCACCTTGTCCCCTGGAACCTTCAGATCCGCAACCAGCGAGACGACTCGATCCAGATCGACCTTTGCCTTGTTGTCCAAATCCGTTTGTCCAGACGCAAACCGGAAATCGAGAGAAAGGCGATTTGCATCCTTGGTCAGCGACCTATATTCAGCCGGGGCTTCCGCGGATACCGTCTGTGCGACCTGCGCAACATTCTGGGCAACAAATCCTGTGGCGGCAACCACGTCCTGTCCCTTGCTGGAGAGAGCAAACTCTACAAACGAGCGGGTGTATTTGTTGGTAGGATTCACAGGCGTGTAAAGATATAGCCTTCTCGACAAAAGATAGTCCTCCGTGCTCACGGTGAGCCGCGTGGGCAACAGCGCCAGCGTCCCCTTATCCGACACGGCGATGGGTTTGGCGCTTTGGATGTAAGGCAGGCCGATGAACCCGATGCCATTGGGATCGGCGGCAACCGCATCGGAGAGTGCCTTGCTGTCTTCGATCCTTTGCGCACCCGCGGCCAGTGGTTTGCCCCCGAGCACCAGGCTCTTGAAGGTGTCGTATGTACCTGAGTTATCATCCCTCGCGTAGATCTTGATCGTGCCTCGATATGCGCCAACCTGCGACCAGTCAGTAATCGCGCCAGTGAAGATGCGCATGATCTTGTCTTTATCAAGCTGAGCGGCTGGGTTGGCCGCGCTGACAATGACAGCGATGCCGTCTAGGCCGAGGATGTGTTCGTTTGCGAACGAAGACATATCGCCCAGCGACTTTAACTTGGCCGCTTCATCGGCCTTGATCTTGCGCGAAGCCATGCCGATATCGCAACTGTTGTCGGCCAGAGCTGTAAACGCCGTCGCGGAACCGTGCGCCGCAATGGTAATCGCAGAAGCTTTCGTGTCGCCGGGCAGCACGCCCTCAACAATCTTCTCCAGCGGATTGGCTCCAGGAAGAATGCGAACATCTGTCGCTCCCTGATTCTTCAGGAATGCCTCGGCCAACGCCGGTCCAAGCGTATCTCCAATGGTGTTTGAACCAGCCAGGCGAAGGATTGGTTCTCTCTTCGCCATTGCGCCAATCGCACCATGCGCCCAGCTCCACCATGCGGCCAGCCCGGCAAAAACGAGGACCAAAACAGCAATTGCGCTGAAAAGCGCTGCCGACGGCTTCTTGCGCGGTGTGGCTGAAGCTTTGCGGGGAACAGCGGCTTGTTCATCCTGTAACGGTTCGGCGCACCCAGGACAAACGAAAGAGGCCCCTTGAGGAATGGGGATGGGTTGCTTTTGTTGGGCTTCCTTGCAGTTCTCGAAGTTAAAGCACCTACCCCATCGGACGTTCATACTGACTCACCCTTCTCCTCAATGTATGCATGATGCGCTGGGCTGGCTAAAAGACAAGCTGCGAGCAAACAGCTTCTCCTCATACGGTCTCAGGTTCACGAATCCAATCCTCCCGTGGCGATTTCGAGAAGGAGGCGCGATTCAAGATGACTCGGGTCGTATGAGCAAAGGCTATATTGCCAAGGCAAAGAAGGTCTTTAAGAGGGCGTGAATAAATGAACCCGGGAAGGAAAAATCAGCGCAGCCCCGCGCGCAGGTAGGCCAGGAGCGCGGCCATCTGCTCGTCTGTGAATCGGCCTGCGAAGGCGGGCATTGTCCCCTTCCCGGTGAGCACAATTTGCCGCACTTCTGCATCGGTGGCTGGAGCGCCGTTGAGGAGGGTCTGGCGTTCGAAGATGCTGTGCAGGTCAGGCGGAATCTTTCTGAGTGCCTGGTCGTTGTCCTCGTGGCAATGGGCGCAACGGATCTGGTAAAGGTGCTTGCCTTCCGCCTGCTGCGGCGTGAGCGCAGACTTTGCGCGGCAGCCTCCAACGCCAAGGCTGATCGTGAACGCGATACAAACCGACGCCCAGATTATCTTCCGTCTTTCTATCCAGGCCACGCGATTCACCTTACGCCTTCTGAGCAAATTGCCCGCTCACATAATCCCAGTTGAGCACCCGGCAGAAGGCTTTCACGTACTCGACGCGCCGGTTCTGGTACTTCAAGTAGTAGGCGTGCTCCCAAACATCCACAGTCAGTACAGGCTTGTGGCCCAGGGCCAAAGGGCTGTCCTGGTTGGGCGTCGTTTCTATGGCCACGGTCCCGTCAGGCAGCTTGACCAGCCAGGCCCAGCCGCTGCCGAAGACGCTGAGGGCTGCGGCAGTCAGCTTTTCCTGAAAGGTCGAGAGCGAGCCAAACTTCAGGTCGATGGCCTTGGCCAGCTCGCCAGTAGGTGCGGCTGCCGATCCCGGCTTGCCCAGCGTCGGCCACCAGAAGGAGTGGTTCGCGTGGCCTCCGCCGTTGTTGCGGACGGCGGTGCGGGCGGATTCGGGTAAAGCGCTCAGGTTGGCGACCAGTTCGTCAACAGTTTTGCCCGCCAGCTCTGGATGCGCAGCAACGGCGGCGTTCAGGTTGTTCACGTAGGCCTGGTGGTGCTTGTCGTGGTGCAGGTGCATGGTTTCGGCGTCGAAGTAAGGCTCCAACGCGTCGTAGGCGTAGGGCAGCGGTGGTAGAGTAAACGGGCCGATTGGCGTGGGTGCAGCAGCGGACTGACCGGCGGGAAGGGCCTGACCACTCAGGGACTCCGTCAAGAGCAGCGCGCTTGCCACGCCACCGAGGTGCTTCAATGCAGTTCTGCGGTCCATCATATCTAAATCGACCTCCACTGAGTTCGATGCAAAGAGGCGGTGAAAGACTGCGCAAAAAATCGACAGATTTTTGAACCCAGCCGGTTCGGATTGGCGGTCTCCGTTATGCTGGAACCATGGATTTGCCTTCCGAAAAACTAACCCCCATGGCGCATAAGGCGCAGAACCGCTGCTTTGGCTGCGGGCCGGCTAATGCCGGTGGCTTGCATCTTGAGTTTCTACTTGCCGAAGACGGACGAGTGGTTTGCCTGCCTGCGATTCCGGACAGCTTCGAGGGCCCGGCAGGCTATCTGCATGGCGGCATCATCGCCACGCTGTTGGACGAGGCGATGAGCAAGTCAGTACGGGCGCGGGGATTGACCGCCATGACCCGCCAGATGGAGATCAGCTACCTTCGCCCCGTGCCTTCTGGAGCGCCCCTTCGCGTGGAAGGCCGCCTGATTCGCAGCGAAGGCCGCAAACATTGGAGCGAGGCGCGGATTATCGATGCGAGAGGCCATGCGCTGGCGGAGGGAAAGGGCCTGTTCATCGAGGTGCGCAGCAACCAGAGATTCTGAGCGCCCCCTTGGATCATGCCGCCCGGTCAATCAATGAATTAGTGCGCTTTTGAAGTTTTCGGGCGGCCCGAAGACCGCCCGCGAGGAACTTAGTGAATCATGTTAATGGTTTCCTGCGTGATGGAGTCGAAGGTGGTTACCGCCTTGGAACTCGCCTCGAAGGCGCGTTGCGCTACGATCAGGTCGGAAAACTCGGAGGAGATGTTGACGTTCGAGGCCTCCAAAGAGCTGCCTTCGAGCGTGCCAAGACCGCCTGTGCCCGCCACGCCTACCGAGGCTTGGCCTGAGGCGGCTGTTGTCTCGTATTCGGTCGAGCCTACATCAGCCAATCCCTGCTCGTTGCTTACCGTGGCAAGCGCAATTTGACCTACATCCTGGGTTTTTCCATTCGAGTATGTAACAGCCACTGTGCCATCGGAGCCGATGGCAAAACTCTTATATTCGCCGCTTGCATACCCGTTCTGGGTGGGAGACGAAGTTGAGTTGGCGGCAGCGGTCTGGCTGATGTTGGGGGTACCGGAGCTTCCCGCCAAATCCCAGGTCATGTTCATCGTCGATGCTCCGTCGGAGAGCCCTCCAAAGGTAATTCCGCTCACATCTCCGGCCGGATTGACCAGGGTGCCGCTGGAATTGAAGGTCAGCGTTCCTGTGGTATTGGCGCTCACCGGATCTTGAATCACGCTTCCACTGGTCGAGATATTGGCGCCGGAGATGGTCAAAACTCCCGCCGCTGTCGATGAAACCGTTACACCACCTGCGCCAACCGTGATGCCGGCCGCTGTCAGCGCGGTTTTCAGATCTGTCACATAGTCGGACACCGTCTCTGGAGAGCCAGTGAATGTCGGTAAAGAGGTAGTTGCCGTGCCGCCCGCCGTGGCTGGCGCGGTAATCGTCAGGCTTGATCCTTTGTTGACGGTCGCCAGCGTGCCTCCGCTTGCCCCAAAATCATAGTTGATCGTTGTGGTCCCGCCTGATGTGGTTGAACTGGGTGTCAGCGTGTCGGGCATGGAGATGCTGTAAGACCACTCGTTGGTTCCGGTCTTGGTGTAGTTCACAGTGGCAGTGTAACTATTGCCCAACGAGTCATACACAGTTACCGGGCTCGAGGCAGTAGTACCGGTCGAGTCCAGATTTTGCGTTACGCTGAATGTTGTCGTCGCCGAAGGCGCCATGACTTGCCCGGTCGGAATCACGATATCGCTCAATGCACCGCTGGTATTGATCACGCCGTTGACTGCGGAATATCCCATGACCGCCTGGCCGCTAGTGGATTCCAGCGTCCCATTGGAGCTTTTCTGAAAACTGCCGTCGCGCGTGTAGAACTGGCTGCCATTCCCGCCGTCCAAGACAAAGAAGCCTGTGCCGTTAATAGCGGCATCGGTCGAGACACCGGTCGATGAGATTGTGCTGCCGGTAAAGTCGGTGGTGTTCGAGGCTACCTGCACGCCTGTCCCCTGCTGAATCTCATCGCCAGAGCCGGTCGTGCCCACCTGCTGGTAAAACAGGTCGCTGAAGTTTGTTGTCTGTGCCTTGAAGCCTGTGGTGCTCATGTTGGACAGATTATTGGCAATGGTGTTCAACGCCGTCGAATCGGCGTTCAGTCCGCTGAGTGGAATGTCAAAGTTGGGCATGGTGAATCTCCTCTCGACTGCATTTGCGGTTGACGCAGGCCTTCGTGGCCGACGGTTAAACAGGCTTTGCGGGCTGCTTGAAAGTCCGCCGAATAGCTATTGCACGCGTGACCGGCCGCTGAGGGATTCAGCCACGCTCTGGGCGGCCGGATTGGCTGCGGGAATGCCGAGATTGCCGGGTGCCAATTTTGCCGTGGCAGTGCTCAGAGCACCCGAAACGGTCGTTGATGCGCCAGACGAAGACGATTGAGCTTGCGCCTGTGTGCTATTGGCCTTAGCGGCGGTCGTGCTGCTGGTTGCATCGCTGGTCGAACTGCCCAGATCCGTCGTCAGCGTCTGGTTGATCGAGACCAGTTGTTCCAGGCTGTTCACGTTCACTAGTTGGTTGATGTATTCGTTGGGGTCTGTGTCCGCTGTCGGATCCTGGTTCTTCATCTCAGTCACCAACAGGGTTAGAAAGTCATTGGCTGAGATAGTGGCTGAGTCACTGCTTGTGCTGCTCGCGTTGCTGGTTGCATCCGCCTTGGCTGTAGTACTACTGCTTGCGGTGGCCGCCGCAGGCGCTGCGGCTGTGCCCGAGAGAGCCTGCGCCGCCGTCATGTGGTGATTCAAGATTGCCGCTGCCATTCTGTCTCCTTGCTCATCAGTGTTCCGTCTTGCGTTCTTCCGCGTTCTGTTTGCCGGGTTTCTGGCCGCTGTTTGTCCGCAGCCTGAATCTGCCCTCCGCCCGTCAAGCCATCACCGAAATTTGGTGACCATCCAGCCCTGTTGCCTGTGCGTCCGCGTCCCGGCCGGCAAACCAATCCGGCGACTCCGGTGCCGCTGACGAAGCGAATTGGCCACGAGAGCCGGCGCCTTGCATCGTCCCTTGCGAGGTCTCCTGCCCTGCCCCTTGCTGCGTCCCATCTCCCGATCCCGCGCCGCTGCTGAACCCCGGCGACCCGCTTTCGGGAGAAGTCAGTGTGAGCGTTTCAACCGGTGTGTGGTGTTCGGCAAGATAGGCGCTCAGACCTGCCATATGACTGCCCAGAGTCTGGGCCGCGTCGGAGGAACCTGGTACCAGTTGGGCATGAATGCTGCCCCCGCTCGTATCCGCCCGGACCCCTACCCAACCCAGGGACGGGTCTTGAAAACCTGCTTCGGCGTGCTGCGCCCCGGCTTGAATCCAGGTTGGCTTCCCGGTTGCGCCATCCGCGTCGAGGGTTGAAAAAGCTTCGCGGGAGTCAGGTCCGGTTGTCGCGGAAGAGGCTCGATCCGTCAGATCGCCAGTCGCGCTTGCAGTTCCACCTGCGCCAGCGCCTGCGCGTGCCGTCGCGGAGGCATCCGCGTCAGCGCCGGAAGACTGCCCTTGCAGCATGGTGTTTCCATGCTGGGCCGAATCGAGATTGCTGGTTCCATGTTTAGATTGCTGTTGATCGGAGGCAGAGAGTTTCTTGTCGCTGGCAAGTCCGAGCTTGCTTTCAGTTCGGGACACGGCCGGGATCTGGCCGGATGGGGCCGCGTTGGCCGCCGCTGACGAAGGATACAAACCGTTGCGGTCCATCGCTGCCGGAAGTAGGTTTGCCTTTTGGTTTGCCGGCTGTGCCGGAATCCCGCTTTGCCCCAGTGCCGGAGTCTGAGTCAGGCTTTGGCTCGTCGAAGCTGCCTCCAGTGAGTTTCCGCCCTCGGTGCTGATCGCGATTTGCGGTCCTGTGCCCCCGCCCGCAGTCGAAGCGTCAGTCTCGTCGAAAGCGGTGCCGGATGAGCCGTTCGAGTTCCGGGCGGACATGGCTCCGCCCTGCTTCCCGAGGCTTTCTGGTCCTTCCCCGGCCTTCTGCACGGTCGCGTTTGCGGCTCCGGCAACGGCCTTAATCGCATCCAGATTGGGCGAGTACGAACTGGAGGAAGCTGAAGCAGACTCGCTGAGCGAGCCAATCATCCAATCAGTGGACGTTTCCGCAAGAGTGGATTGCGTTTCCAGGTCAGCGCCCTGCGCAATTGTGCCGGTGGCGGCTACAGGCACGGACTGCGAGGAGCTTGCCGTTGCTAAGGGGATTAGTTCTGGCGACGATGTGGCCGCGGCAACGTCCGTCACGCCGACCTTTGCCGAGTGGGTCAGCCGCCAACCTCTGGTTGATTCGGACTCCTGATCGGCCCGTGTTTTTTTCTCATTAGCACTGCTGGTGGCTGTAGTTTTAACCGTTGTAGTTGATAGGCCCGCGGAGGCATCTGTTCGGGCGTCATTTTGGGAGACCTTCAACCCCGCGCTCGCCAACCCAGTTCCCTTTTCTGTTTCCTGTTTTACGCGCAAGCCCGCGGCGGCATCTGGAGTCGAAGTTGAAACGGAAGATTTTCCGGCAGCATCCGCCAGTGCCTGCCCTGCGGTAGCTGTCCGCTGGTCTGTTTCGGCCCCGGTCTCGCTGACACCCTCCACACTGGAACCCAGCGAGGCCAGCAGCGATTGCCAACCGGTGCGAAAACTCTCTGTCCCAGAAGCAATCGGCTGCGAGAAACTCTGATTCGCCGCAGCTTTTCCAGCGCCCAGCGCCGCTCCCTGTGCATTGCCCAAGCTAGACGCCTGAGTCCCTCCTGATCCAGTCTCGATGGCTGCGGCAACGGTCATGCGGAGAGATAGAGCAGAAGGCGTGCCAAAGAGAGGGGCGGCGGGTTAGAGCATTGTCAGAAATGGGACTGGAAATTCCCTTTCCGGAAGCCAATGTTCGCTCTGTATGGATTTTTCCTCAAGATTCCCTGTTGCTGCACATATCTCAGTCGATAATTTCTTCGGAGGTGGCATTCGCCTGGCAGGCGAACTCTGTCCCGTGGGACGCAGTTCGTTTAGCATCGCCCCTTTCACCGCTTCCATTGCCACCCAGCCGGGAGTTGTACCAGTCGTCGAGCACCTGCTGGCTGCGCCGTCCACTCTCAACCGCATCTCGCGCCTCGGTCTCCTGAATCAAGGTCTCGGCCTGGCGGCGTTCCATCCTCTTCAAAAGAAAATCCTCGCGGAGCCCCGCGACCTCTTCTCCCGCAGCGTCGATTCTGGGCACAAGCGCGGCTGCCTGGCGGCGGGCGGAGCGCGTTTCCTCAATGCCAGAGAGCCGGTCCTCGAACTCGCCGGTTTGTGCACTGGCCTGGATCAGGCTCCGGCCCTGGCGATCACGCACGACGGTAGCCGTCATGGCGTTCTCCAGGCGGTGCAATTCACTCAGCGCGGACTCCAGAACCAGCCGGCACTGGTCTTCTTGAAGATCCCGGATGCGCAACAGCCGGTGCAATGAGCGCGAAACGGCCATAACTTACACCTCCCGGGCTAGCTGGGCCAGCCGGCTGACACACTCGGCAAAACAGACCTGCTCGCGCGAGTCCTGGGTCATGAAAGCCCGCATCGCTCCACGGGCACGCAGCGCGCGGTCCAAATCTGCGTCAGCGCCCGGTTTGTAGGCCCCGATGCGCACCAGGTCCTCGCTGCGCGCATAGACTGCCAGCAGCCGGCGCACCAGCGCGGCGTGCTCGCGATGCGCGGACTGGGTAACAACCGGCATCAGACGGCTGATCGAGTCCAGCAATTGGATAGGCGGATACCACCCCTCCGCAGCCAGCGCCCGCGAGAGCACCACATGGCCGTCGAGCAGCGACCGGACCGCATCCACCAGCGGGTCCTGCTGGTCGTCTCCTTCCATCAACACGGTATAAAAGG
>Ga0255353_1001343_pt1 | contig 13999 bp, 10 predicted proteins | sample HBST25metaG_FD_189941 | JGI IMG/M metagenome (GOLD analysis project Ga0255353, IMG submission 189941) | Peat soil microbial communities from Stordalen Mire, Sweden - H.B.S.T25 | ecosystem: Environmental > Terrestrial > Soil > Wetlands > Peat | place: Sweden: Norrbotten County, Stordalen Mire...
TGGCGACACGCACCTGGGCGGCGACAATCTCGACCAGCGCATCGTCGAGTGGCTGATTGCCGAGTTCAAACAGGAGCAGGGGCTCGATCTGGGCTCGAAGGGCAACGAAATGGCTTTGCAGCGCCTGAAGGACGCCGCGGAAAAGGCAAAGATCGAGCTCTCGACGACCATTGAAACCGAGATCAACCTGCCCTTCGTCACCGCGGACGCCACCGGACCCAAGCACCTGGTCCGCAAGCTGACGCGCGCCAAGCTGGAGCAGTTGGTTGAGGATCTGCTGGACCGTTCGCTTGAGCCTTGCAAGAAGGCGATTGCCGACGCCGGCATTTCCATCGACAAAATTGATGAAGTGGTCCTGGTGGGCGGCCAGACGCGCATGCCCAAGATCCAGGAGATGGTGAAGAAGATGTTCGGGCGTGAGCCGCATCGCGGGGTGAATCCCGACGAAGTGGTGGCCATCGGCGCGGCGGTGCAGGCCGGCGTGCTGGCTGGAGAGGTCAAGGACCTGTTGCTGCTGGACGTGACACCGCTGACCCTGTCGATCGAGACCCTGGGCGGCGTGGCCACTACCATGATTCCGCGCAACACGACCATTCCGACCAAGAAGACGGAGACCTTTTCGACGGCTGCCGACTCGCAGACCGAGGTCGAGGTACACGTACTGCAGGGCGAGCGTCCGCTGGCCGCGCAGAACCGCACCCTGGGCAAGTTCAAGCTGGCCGGCATTCCCCCGGCGCCGCGAGGCATTCCGCAGATCGAGGTCACTTTTGACATCGACGCCAACGGCATCCTCAACGTGACCGCCAAGGATAATGCCACCGGCAAGGATACCCGCATCACCATCACGTCCAGTTCGGGTTTGAGCAAGGACGAAGTGGAGAAGATGGCCAAGGAAGCCGAGGCGCATTCGGCCGAGGACAAGGAGAAGCGCGAGGAGATCGAAGCGCGCAACTCGCTCGATGGCCTAGTCTACAACATCGACAAGATGCTCAAGGAGTCGGGCGAAAAGGTGCAGGCTGCGGACAAAACCGACGTCGAAGCCGCGCTAGCCGAGTCAAAGAAGCTGCTCGAGGGTACGCCCACGTCGACCGAGCTGAAGGCCTCGCACGAGAAGCTGACCCACGCCAGCCACAAACTGGCCGAGGTGCTCTACAAGGCAAACGCGGCGCAGACCGCGGCCGGAGCCGCTCCGGGCGCTCCCGGTGACGCACCCGCCGAGCCTCACGCCGACCAGAAGAAGGAAGGCGAAGTCATCGACGCCGAGTACGTGGACGTCGAAGACAAGAAGTAGGCACCTGCGGTGCGGCAGACCCGCCGTTGCGGCGGAAAGACCACGGGGTGGGCGACTCACATGTCGCTCACCTCGTCTCGTTTCGAAGCATTTTGGTCCTGATCAGATTCAAGCGTAATGGCCGCCCGAATCCTCGCCGAGGAATACTCCAGGAGCAAGGCACGCGGCGTGCACTGAAGGCACGACGAATCCCGTAGGATGAACTGAGACAAGAAAACACAAATGGCAACCACCCAGAACAAGGACTATTACGCAACGCTCGGCGTGAAGAAGACGGCTACGTCGGATGAGATTCGCAAGGCCTTCCGCAAGGCGGCGAGGCGCTATCACCCGGACGTGAATCCGGGCGACAAGCGCGCCGAGGAGAAGTTCAAGGAAATCTCCGAAGCCAACGACATTCTCAGCGACGAGAAGAAGCGCAAGGTCTACGACCAACTCGGCTTCTATTCCGACCAGATTGACCCGGCACAGGCCGAGGCCTACGCGCGCCAGCAGGGAGGCGCCGGCGGTGGTGGAACGCCGGTAGACTTCGGCGGATTCGACTTTTCCGGTTTTCAAAGCGGGCCGGGGCAACATCCAGGACCGCAGGCGGGCGCGGGATCGCAGTCCTGGGGTAGCTTCAAGGATATTTTCTCCGGCATCTTCTCCGGGGCGCAGCATCCGCAGCAGCCGCGCGGGCCCCAGCCGGGCACCGATCTTGAGTATCAGGCCACGGTGGATTTTTGGACGGCTATCCATGGCGGTCTTGCGCGTCTCCAGGTGAATCGTCAGGAGACCTGCCCCAGTTGCCACGGTCAGGCGCACACCGGCGGGCCCGCACAGTGTCCCGAGTGCAACGGCACGGGCCAGGTGACGCAGATGGGCGGGCGGATGAAGTTCAACATTCCCTGTCCGATGTGTAACGGAACCGGACGCACCGCCAATGCGTGTACCACCTGCCATGGCGAGGGAGTGGTCAATCGCACCGAGACGGTCGAGTTCCGCATCAAGGCCGGCACGCGTGACGGGCAGCGCATTCGTTTGCAGGGCAAGGGCAATGCCGGGGTCAATGGCGGCGCGGCCGGCGATCTGTTCCTTATCGTGCGCACCGGCACGCATCCGGTCTTCACCCGCGTGGGCGACGACATTCATGTGACCGTTCCGGTGACTGTGCCCGAGGCTTCGCTGGGCGCCAAGGTGGACGTGCCGACCATCGACGGTCGAGCGCAGTTGAAGATTCCTCCCGGCACGCAGAGCGGCCAGAAATTGCGGCTGCGGGAGCGCGGCGTCGAGAGCGCGCAACGCCCCGGGCAGCGCGGCGACCAGATTGTCACCGTCGAAGTAATCGTGCCTCATCTCAGCGACGAGCGCAGCCGCGAGATCATGCGCGAACTGGGCAAGCTGAACAACCAGGACCCGCGCGTGGCACTGTTTGACAAGCTGTAAAAGACAGGGAACAGGGACTAGGGATTAGGGCGGACGCAAATCTGGAGGCAGTACAACGCGTGGATGCAGCTTTGGCTGCGAAACGACGTTCTTGATAATCTCAAGAAAGAACCCGCAGCGGAACCTGTTTTCATGATGCTCGCGGAAGCGAAGTTTACACTGGTGGATTGATGGCCGCAAGACGCAAATCGAAAGGCGCGTACATGATCTCGGCGGTCGCCGAGATGTACGAGATTCATCCCCAGACCCTGCGACTCTATGAGCGCGAAGGGTTGCTGAAGCCGTCTCGTACGGAAGGCAACACGCGCCTCTATACGGACGAAGACCTGGAGCGGCTGGAGTTCATTCTCAACCTGGCGCGCGATCTGGGCGTGAACATCGCCGGCATCGCCATCATCCTGCAGATGCGCGAGCGCATGGAAGAGATGAACCGGCAGATGCAGAGCTTTGTCGAATACGTGCGCACGGAGATGCTGGCCCGCTTCCAGCAGAATGCGCCCAGCTCTGCCGGAGCCATTGTGCCCATGCGCAAGCCCACTGTGGTGGCCAAATCCGCTGCAGCCAGCCGCAAGGCTTAAATCAGGCCTCGCGGGCCACGCTCGAGTTACTCAGCCAGCTTGCGCAGCCTGCCTTCGGGAAGCAACTCGTAGGGGTCGCCGCGATAGCGCAAGCGACGTGAGCCGGCGAAACTTCTCACCCAGAAGAGGAAACCCATCAGGTCGCGCAGCGGATAGAGCCATGCTTTGCGAACTGCGGTTTTGTCTTTGACCACCCAACCCGCCACTAATAGGCAAAGCAGCACCCGGTCGAGAACGGTGAACGCCAACAGCGCCAGTCCCAAGGCAAAGTGGCCAGAAGCGGACAGGCTTGCGAACCCCAACAAGCCAAAAGGAACCGCATAGGTCAATACCTCGCCCACATGTCCCTTGGGTCGCGAAAAGCGCGTGCTGGTGGCCCAGGCCTGCTGATGCGCCATGCTTTTTTTGAACTCGGCGTTCAGAATGTGATGCTCGACGATGTATGAAGAGAGAACAACTGTTTCCTTCGCCTTCGTGGCCGTCCAGTTGCCCAAAACAAAGTCGTCCGCGTAGTATTGCGCGACCTCTTCATATCCGCCGATCTTTTCAACCGTGGACTGGCGCATCACCATCGAAGGCCCAAGGGCAAACTGCATGCCCTCAAGCATCTCCGCAACCAGCACGCCGGAGGTCATCTCGATGGACATGCCCATCGCTTCCAGTTGCGCCCAGAGCCCATGGCGCGTGACACCGCGGTAGAGGCAGGTGACCATGCCCACTTGAGGGTCGACGAGCGGCGCAACCACGGACGCCAGGTAATCCGGTCCGACGCTGACGTCGCTATCTGTAGTTACAAGGATGGGGTAGAGGGCTTCGCGGCGCATGATCTCCAGCGAGAAGGTGCGCGCGTTCGGCCATGGCGGTTCGCCGCAGGTGAGGATGCGCGCCTTCACATGCGGGAAACGCGCAGCCACGCGGCGCGCCGTCGCCAAAGCACCGTCCGAATCGTGCCGGGCGCAAAACAGAATCTCGTATTCCGGATAGTCCTGCTCGAAAAAGCTGGTGAGGTGCTCTTCCAGATCCGGTTCGTCGCCATGGACAGGCTTCAACACGCTGACGGGAGGAAGGAAACTGTGCGTGCCAGCGGTGCGGGCGCGGCGGCGAAATCGGAACGCGCTCACAGCAACCATCAGGCTGTAGACGGTTGAAGTGGTGACTCCAAAGACGGCAAGCGCACTGAGAGCAACAGAGAAAATGGATCCAAATGTCATGGTGGTGTGGTCTATCTCAAAGCCCGTATCGCAATCGATCCACTATCCCCCGGCCTTGGACAGGTATAGAAGAACCTAAATACATCGATGTGCCAATGCGAGATTCTACTATAACGACGGCGGACTTGGCCTCGAATTCCCCGCTCGAGGAGCGCCGCGCTTCAACCACGCGCGGCGTCTCAACTCGGGGAGGATCGGGCAGCGAGCTTACTGGATCGGCCGGTCGGTCCAGAGCGACTTGTCGGCGATGGCCTGGACGGGATAGAGTCGGCCGGCCAGCAGTTGCTCCACCTTGGATTGGTTCGTGTCCTGGGCGAAAAGCCACTTGCGCTCGCCCGTTCCCCAGGCTTTGGAGAGTTCATCTTCGCTGAGGAATATCTTCGGCGCGTCGGGGTAGCAGGAGCCCCACAGCATGGACGAGCCTTCTCCGTGCGGCGAGCACTGCTCTCCAACCAGCAGAGCTGGTTTCCCTAGAAAGTTGTGCGTGTAAAACACCACCGAAGAAGCGTCGGACTGATCGCCGTAGATGATGAACGAGTCAGCGGTCGAGCCCTTCTGGATGATCGTGTCCGCCAACTGCTTCGAGCTGAGCATGGGTTCGAAGCGAGCAAAGGCGATATGCGCGGCCACCAGGAAAATGGCCGCGGTGAGCGCCACGGACAGAGTGGCGGCCAGATGCTTTTTCTTGAGACGCAGCCACCAGCCCACGGCCGGACCCACCAGCAGGGCCACGGCGGCCAGGGCCGCTGGCAGGCGCAGCGCAGCAAACGACGGGCCGGTCAGATCGAAGAAGTGAGACATGGAGAGCGTGTAGCCGCCCACGTCGCGATGCGCCAGCAGCGTGCCGATGTCGCCCACAAAGGGCAGATTGCGCGATACCCACAGTCCCCAGATCAGGGCTCCGGAAGCGATCAGACCGGCCACGGCAAACACCGCCTGCGCACCGGTCAGCCAGGCGGTCGAAAGCAGCGGCTTCTCTCCCGGGGCGCTGTGCTTTTCCTCGATGCCCGCCAGTACGCCGGCGATCAGGATCAGCAGCGGTGCCCAGGCCGGAAAGGTGTAGTACTCCTGATTGGTAGAAAGCGAAAAGAACAGCAGGATGAAGCCGGAAAACAGGCTCAGTAGCCAGATGGTGCGTACCCGGAACTTGAGGTTCAGCACGTAGGTGGCTGCATCCTGGCGGGCGGCATTGTCCAGGTAGAAGTCCACCGTGAGGCCGGCGTCGCGGCGCAGGTGCTGCAGCCAGTTGCGCCGGGTCTTCCAGGCCGCCACCAGCAGGGCCGGCACAAACAGACTCCAGGGAAACAGCCAGACCAGGTGCAGCAGCCAATAAGCCGCAAAGGGCAGCCGGTTGTAGTCGTGCGGGAAGCGATCTCCAAGGAACCGGAGAAAATGCTCGTTGACGAAGTAGAAATACCAGAATCCGTGAACGCTCCCCGGCGTGGGATGGTTGCCGAAGGGGTGGCCCTGGTCGGGATTGGCTAGGCCAGCCAGAATGTGCCATGGCGCGGCGATGGCCAGGAACAGCAACAGGCCGGAAAAGGGCTTCAACTCGCGCCAGCGCCGCCATTGGCCGGTCACCAGCAGCAGCGGAAGCGCAGCAGCAGCGAAAAACACAGGCGCGACAAGGCCCTTGGTGAGCACCGCCAACGCCAGTGCCGTCCACATGCCATAAAAACGGATGGGCCGCAGCGATTCGAACCCGGTGAGCAGGCAATAGAGAGCCAGCAGCAGCAGAAAGCTGAGCAGCGCCTCCGGAATGGCGAATCGGGTGAAAAGGAACGGCCCGATAGAGGTCAGCACGCCGAGAGCAGCGTAGAGTCCGGCCCTCGGTCCCCAGGCACGCCGTGCCCACAACCAACCGATCCAGGCGCAGCCGAGCAGGGCCAGCGCATTGGGCAGGTGGGTGGCAAAGGCGTTCTGGCCCAGCACGCGATAGAGCGCGGCGTCCAGCCAATACGGCAGCGGCGGCTTTTCGAGGTAGCGAATGCCGTTGACCTTTAGCGTGACCCAATCGCCGCTGATGGCCATGTGCTGAGCGGCTTGGGCGTGGCTGGCGTCAGCGTCGTCCAACAGCGGCGGCGTGAACAGCGAGGCAAGTTGAACGGCGGCAAAAATCACTCCCAAGACCAGCCACGCGGCGAGCGTGGAGGGCGCTTTGTGCGGGCGATTCTCGGTGTTGATCTCGTTTGTCTTCGCTAAATCAGGCATTGGATCAAGGATAGCAGCCAAGTTGACACGCCATCTCATGACGATGGGGCTGCGAGGACCGGGGGCGGGTGCCACGCCCTGCCCCAGTCGTGTATGTTGGCCGCAGAGCCAATTTCCTTCATTCGGAGAGCACCCAGGCCCCATGCCCACTTTTGCTGCTATCGATATCGGTTCCAACTCCTGCAGATTGAAGATTGCCAAGGTTGTCGCACACAGGCTGAAGACGGTGCACGAGGACCGCGAAGTGACCCGGCTGGGAGCCAGCGTTTTCGAGTCGGGGCTGGTGTCGCCCGACGCCATGGCGGCCACGCTCCGCGCGCTCAAACGTTTTCAGCGGGCCGTGCAACTGCATGGGGTGGACCAACTGCGCGTGGTGGCCACCTCGGCCATGCGCGATGCCCGCAACGGAGCCGCCTTCAAGGCCTGGGTCAAGGCCGAGACCGGCTGGAACATGGAAATTATCTCCGGGCTCGAAGAGGGGCGGCTCATTCATCTGGGCGTTATGGGGCTGGCGGAGGCGGGCGGTGAGCCGGGAGCGACGGGCCGGGTGTTGCTGGTGGATCTGGGCGGCGGAAGCTGCGAAATTACGCTCTCGGAGCGCAAGCGCATCAAGGAGACCATCAGCCTGCCGCTGGGCGCCGTGCGGCTCACCGAGGAGTTTCTGCTCACAGACCCAGCGCCGCCGGAAGGACTGGCGCGGATGCGTCAGCTCATTGTGCGCGAACTGCGCCGCGCCCACCGCAAGATTCAGCCAGCGGACATCAAGACGGTTATCTGCACGTCCGGTACAGCCGCCGCGCTGAGTGATGCGATTGCGGCTCTGGCCAGGAATGTGCGGGGCAAGGCGGCGACTGGCAAGCCGGGCAGAGCCCCGGCAAAGCCGGCCGGAAGAACCGCAAGCAAAGCCATAGGCAAGCCGCTGCAAGCGCTCACGGTTCGGAATGCTGCTTCGTCGACGGGGACTGCCTCCACGCGTGATGTGCGCAAACTAGCGGCCAAACTCGCCCTGTTGTCCTTGCCCGAGCGCGAGGCGATCGAGGGCATCGGACCGCGCCGGGCGGAAATCATCGTGGCTGGAGCCATGGTCTTTGCCGAACTGCTGGAGAGCTTCGATCTGCCTGGCTTTCGGTACTCCTCGCTGGGCCTGCGCGATGGCATCCTGACCCAAATGCTTGCTGAGCAGGACGCCCGCGCCACCGCGCACCGCGAGTTCGAGCGCGAGCGCTGGGAGAGTGTGCTGGCGACGGCGCGGCGCTATGGCGTCGATCCCCGTCAGGCCGAACCGGTGCGCGCCCATGCTTTGCAGCTTTTCCGCGAACTGAAGGCTCTGCATCAACTTCCACCCGATTACGAAGCGTGGCTGGCTGCCGCCGCCGTGCTGCGCGATACCGGCAAGTTCATCAACCACCAGGGGCACCACCGGCACACGCAATACATTGTTTCGAGCTCTGAAATCTACGGCTACACGCCGGTGCAGCGGACCGTGGTTTCGGCCATCGCCCGCTACCTGGGCAAAAGCCGCCCGCAGCCGGGAGACCGCGCCCTGCGCAATATTCCCCCTGAAGATCACCAGCACGTCCACCGCGCCGTGGTGCTGTTACGGCTGGCCGAGGCGCTCAATCAGGATCGCGCTTCCGACGTGCTCCGGTTCACTGCCAAAATCTATCCCAAGCGTGTTTATCTGGAACTTGAGCCGGGGCGGACGGGCGCTGAACTTGAACTGTGGTCGCTGCGCAAGGAGGCGGATTACTTCCGCGAGGTCTTCGGGCGCGAGCTCTTTTGCACGCTGGCATAGATAGCCCGGGCCATGCGCGGATCGATCAGCCAGCGCAACAGCGCCGGATGGCGGTCCAGATCGACGCGCGCCACCGAGCCCTTCCTCATGCGAATGGCGGCGCCGCCGTTGCCCGTGACCAACCGCCCCAGGAACTGAAAGAGCACGGGGTTGTGGCCCACGGCCAGCACGCCTTCGTAGTCGGCATATTTGGCCAGCATGTCCTGGAAGTCGGCATAATTCGCGTTGGGCCCGAGCGCGGGGCAGATTTCCACCTTGGCTTCGTAGCCCAGTTCCGTGCCGACAAACTGGGCAGTCTGCAAGGCGCGTTTCAGGGGGCTGGACACCACCACATCCACTTGCACCTTGAGCGCGCTCAGAACGCGCGCCATCAGGACGCATTGCTCTTTTCCCTCTTTGATGAGGGACCGTTTGGAGTCGAGCGCAGGGTTCCCGCGGGGAACTCCGGCATTGGCGTGACGCATGAGATAGAGGTTCATCGGGACGTTTCCGGCGGGGGCTGATAGGCCTCCGCCTTTTCTGTGAGGTTCGATATTAACACGGCTTTAACATTTCGAATGTGAATTCGCGCCGGGCGGTTTGCTTGCCGGGCGCTGAATCGGCAGGAGTTGTGCACCAAAGTTCGCTGATGAGAAGCCCGCCTAGCCACTCGCGGCGCATTTCAAGGGAGAAACCAGACTCCCGCAGCGCCTTGCCGTGGTCGGGCAACTCACGGACTTTGAGCCCCGTGAGCCAGCCAAAAGCCCAGTACAATCCCCAGACAATCGGCCGGGCCAGGAGCTTGCCGAACCGGCTTTCCGGCACGGCGAACTCCGAAACCACCCACTTGGCAGACGGAGAGACCGCGGCGCGAAGTCTCACTGCCAGTGCGCGAATTTCCGAGCTGGTTAAACAGTCCAGGAAAAAGTGCGAAACGATCAGATCGTAAGGCAAGTTCCTTTCGGGATCGTCCGGTGGGCTTGGGGGCCGCCAGTTTCGGGCGTCGGCCCGATGCGTCTGAACGCGAGCACGGTTCGGCCCGGTGCGGCGAATCAGGGCCCGAAGCATGGCTGGGCTGGCATCAACAGCATCGACGCGCACCGTGGGATTCGTTTGAAGCAGACGGACGGTGAAGCGCCCATCGCCATCGCCAAGGACGAGCGTGTGGCGGCATGAGCTCATTTCTCCCAGGAAGTGGCAGCGGCACCACCAGAGCCACGGGCCAAAGCTGGCCATTTCCATCCAGCGATAGATTCGGGCGAGGCGGTCGAAGTTCGGCGCCGCTGCGGACTGGCCTTCGTCGTTTGGGTGAGCACGGGCTGCCCATGAAGTCATCGACATAGCAGGATCACGGGACAGAGCAGAACCAAGTCTGCAGCGGTGCGCAAGGCTAATGGAGTGACTCGATTGCGCGTCCTGTCCAACAAAGCCAGCAGCAAGGCGCTGAGGATTCCAGAAGCAACCAGCGCAGCCGCGCGCGGCTCGATCCAGACGAGAATCATCGCGAAAAGCAATCCCGCAAGGATGAGGCCAAGGGCGGCTGCCGAAACTTGGCGCACCTCGCAGGCAGACTCCCACCGCTCGATCAAGGAGCAGTTGAGCCAAGCAAGGGCGGCAAAGCAGGCGGCCGCGGCGCTTAGCGGACCCAGAAGCGAGCCCGGGCTGGCAACGAAGCGGCTCAAAGCTGGCAGGACGCAACCGGTAGTGAAGAGCACTCCGACCAGGAACTCCTTTGATAGAAACTGGGCCAGCAGCTTAGGCAGCTTCCGACGCGTGTGGACGCCTGAAAAATAGGCAACGGCGGCTGCCGCAAGGACGGAATTCCGCTCCAGCGCTGCCGGCGGCATGAGCGCGACAACAATCCATGCGGCGACACAGGCGGACGCCATGGCCAGGGGACCGAGAATCCGACGATGGCGATGGTGGAAAAGATGGCGTTCGCGCAGTCGGTGGATTGCGCCTGTTCGAAAACCATTGCGAGCGTCCAGCAAGCGGTCCGCGATGTAGACGGTCCAAGTCACGAGCGCCAGCAGCACTAGAACCCACGGCGGCAGCCTTACTTTGCCCGCCCATGCGAACGCCAGCGCCCAGACCACGGCCACGGTGGGAGCGTCCAGGCTGGCCAAGTGCCACAGGCGCAGAGGAGCGGGCGCATCCAACATGCGGCGTGCGGTGGCTGGCGCGTAGTCCAGCGCAGGCGGATTGGCCAGGGGAAACGGCAACGGTCTCTATGGTAGGAGGGGCGGAAACGGCGGCAGGTTGGCCAAGGCCGGAAATGCGTCAGCCCCGGCTTTCATTCACCAAGGTTTGGATGCGGGCATTCACCTCAGATAATTGCACAAAGAAGGGCGTTTCGAGGCAATGCAGGGTCAGGTCCAGCGTCTCAGGCGAGTAATTCCAGGCGATTTTCACGCCGAATTTGGAAGCCGTGCCGCTGTTTCCGTCGAGATCGATTCCGGCCGCATGCGCCCTGGCGGTCAACCTCTTGTACTGTTCGGTCGTGATGCCGGTAAAGACCAGCGGCGCGTTTTGTCCCACAGGGATTTCCTTTCGTTGTTGCCGGGTTCGTTTGGCCGGATGGTCAGTCAGCAGCCACGGCCTTTCGCCGGCTGGCCTTGACAGGCGGCTTTTCCGCGCTGGGTTTGGGAAGGGCGTCCAGGTCGGTTTTGCCCTCGGCCAGTTGCATCAGAAAGTCCTGGCTGGCGAAGGGTTTTGCGTCCTTGAAGACCTTGCTGGCGCGAATGTAGCTGCCGTCGGACTGCTGCAGCCGGGCCTTCACCGTATCGGCAAGATAGGCGGGAAGAATCTCCTCGTGGATGCGGGCGCGGGCTGCCGCGTCGCGGACCGGGAAAACCACCTCGCAGCGCTCGAACAGATTACGCGGCATCCAGTCGGCCGAACCCAGATAGATTTCGTCGTCTCCGCCGTTGGCGAAATGAAAGATGCGCGAGTGCTCCAGGAAGCGGCCCACGATTGAGCGGACACGAATCCTCTCTGAAAGCCCCTTCACGCCGGGCCGCAAGATGCAAAGACCGCGAATGATCAAGTCGATCTCGACGCCCGACTGCGAGGCCTGATACAGCGCATCGATTACGCTCGGCTCAAGCAGGGCATTCATCTTGGCGACGATGTGGGCAGGGCGACCGGCTTGCGCATGTTCCTGTTCGCGGCGGATGAGGCCCAGGAAGCTCTCGGCCATGGTCAAGGGCGCCACCAGCAGCGGGCGATAGTCATCGATCTCGGCATGGGCCGTGAGGTAGTTGAACACCATGTGCACCCGCTCGGTGATTTGCGGATCGCAGGTGAGCAGGCTCAGGTCGGTATAGAAGCGGGCGGTGACCGGATTGTAGTTGCCGGTGCCCATGTGGCAATAGCGGCGGGTGACGCCGTCTTCGTCGCGGCGCACCAGCATCGCCAGCTTGCAGTGGGTTTTCAGGCCGACGACGCCATGGAAGACCTGCACGCCGGCGTCCTCCATGCTGCGCGCCCAGCGAATGTTCGAGGCCTCGTCAAAGCGGGCCATCAACTCGACAACCAGCGTGGCCTCCTTGGTGGCGGCAGCTTCAATCAGCGCCGCAAACACGGGCGAGTCGTGGCTGGTGCGGTAGAGCGTCTGCTTCATGGAGACAACAGCATCGTCCTCCGCGCCCTGCTGGATGAAGTCCACCACCGGGTCGTAGGAGTCGTAGGGATGGTGAAGGAGCAAGTCGTGCTGGCGCAGCTCGTCGAAGATGTTGGCGGACTTGCGGCTCAGGTGCAGCGTCTTGGGAGTGAAGGGCGGGAACTTGAGGTCCGGGCGATCGACGTCGCCATAAAAGAACATCAGGCGCGAGAGGTTGACCGGGCCGCCGTCATAGAAGACCTGGTCCTCGTCGAGCTCGAAGTTGACGCGCAGGCGCTCCACAATTTCCGGGTCGGCGCCGGTTTCGATCTCCAGGCGCACCGCGTCGCCCTTGCGGCGGTTGTGCAGCTCCACGCGAATGGTTTCCAGCAGCGAGCGCGCTTCTTCCTCCTCGAAGTAGAGGTTGGAGTTGCGCGTGACGCGGAAGGCCGCTTTGGCCAGCACTTCATAGCCGCGATACATGCCGGAGAGGTTCTGCGCGATCAGGTCCTGGAGCAGCAGGTAATCGAATTTTCCGTCGGCCGAGGGCAGGCGGACGAAGCGGGGCAGGGCGCGGGGAACCGTGACCACTCCCAGAACCTGGGGCCCGGAACTGCGCCGCTTGCGCCGGAGCAGCAGGGCCAGGCAGAGCGCCTTGTTGAGGACGCGTGGAAACGGGTGCGCCGGGTCGATGCTGATGGGGGTCAGCAGCGGGTCGACCTCGCGTTGGAAGTAGCCCTGGGCGAAGGCGCGGGCCTCGTCGCTCATCTCCTTCCAGGCGAGCAGCCGGACGCCCTTCTGGCGCAGTTCGGGCAACAGTCGCTCGTTCCAGCAGCGGTACTGCGCGTCGACAAAACTGTGAATCTCGGCCGTCAGAATGGAAAGCGATTCTTCTGGGCGCAGCCCGTCGTAGCCCTGTTCGCGGTAGCCGTCCTCAATGCGCTGCATGAGGCCGGCCTGACGGATCTCCACATATTCGTCGAGATTGGAGCCGGTGATGGCTAGGAACTTGACCCGTTCAAGCAGGGGATTGCCGGCGTCCTCGGCTTCCTCAAGAACCCGCCGATTGAACTGCATCCAGGAGTAGTCCCGGCCGTTAAATAGCTTTTGTTTCTGCATAGTTCTGGCCATCGCCTTTATCCAGTGGGCCGTGTTGGCAAGTCTACAGCGTTTTCGGGGGTTTCCGCACCCCCGGCACACGTGCCGAGAAGGATACCCCCGTCAGCCAATCCATACAGGACGGTCGCGAACGTGCTGTGAACAGCAAGCAAAAAAATGCCGGGGCGTGCGACTTCGATTGACCCGCCCGGCCTGGCGGGTTGAGGATAAAAACTGGGGCAGATTACCCGCAGACCCCTCCAGAGAGGAGCCGTTTCCATGACCCAGGAACCGATCCCGCAGAATAACAGCTTGATTCCGCCCGAGGCCATCCCTGCCGGCGCTCATGCCTTTTCCTCGCGAATGTTCGGCTTGATGGATGGACGACCGAAGGACGAGGCGACGGTCACAAAGGCGCTGCAAGGCGTGGACGAGATGTTCGATGTGATTGCCGCCGGACTCTACAGCCTGGCTTCCATGATGGTGGGCGAAGGCGAAGACAGTGTGCGGCTGGTTGAGGCCGCGGTGGCCAACGCCGAGGTCTCGGTCTGCCACGACCCACTCGTGGGGCGCAAGAGCAGCCGCCGGGCTCTCTCAATCGCGGCCCTGGATCTGCTGGTCGAGCGTAACGCCGTCCTGCTGGCCGCGCCGGAGGGGCTGCCGCCCGTCCACACCTGCATCGAGGACGACGAAGTGGCCTCGGCCGGCATCTCTACAGAAGAACTGGAAAGTATGATTGGCGGCCCGGACCGGGACCGGGTACGAAAGTGGCTCGCCAGCCTGCCCACGCCGGTGCGCACGGTCTTCGTC
>Ga0255353_1001346_pt1 | contig 13965 bp, 10 predicted proteins | sample HBST25metaG_FD_189941 | JGI IMG/M metagenome (GOLD analysis project Ga0255353, IMG submission 189941) | Peat soil microbial communities from Stordalen Mire, Sweden - H.B.S.T25 | ecosystem: Environmental > Terrestrial > Soil > Wetlands > Peat | place: Sweden: Norrbotten County, Stordalen Mire...
AATCGTTATCGCAAACTTCTGGTCAGCTTCGAGAAATCGGAGGCCAGCTACTTCGCCTTGCTTTCCTTAGCCGCAGCCCTGATTTGCTGGAGACAGACCATATCTATTTACGGATAAGTTCTAAGAATGAACCATAAACATTTTTGCGTATCGCTTCTTGTCGGTCAAACACTCTGGGGTTGGCCTATTGTCGTTTATGTCTATACGCATAATCTCCGGATTGCCATCGCGGCAATGGGCGTAGAAATAATCTCCGGAGCGATCTTGCTTGCCCTATGGGCTTGGGCATCTGCCGCAATCTCTGATTTGAAAGAAGATATTGAAACCAAGAAGACCGGAGCGAAAATAAAGGAGAACCGTTAATCTGCCTCTTTCGCGCATCTCCGATTTTTCTATTGTGCAACCGCTTTTGGTTTAGGACCGCGTTTCTGCTGTCCGTTCTCTACTCTCTTTGCCGCCTCTTTCCGCCTGTTCATGGCGACTTTCGACACAGGTATATTGTTGCCCTTACAACGACCACTTCCACAGTCCCAGTATCCCTGTAGGCCGTCCGCCATCCAGCCCCCTTCACCGGAACAAGAGTGGTATTCATCGCCCGTTTGAACGGGCAATCATGCGATTTCCGGAGGATTTTCGGCCTCTTTCCGGCATTCCGGCGCATCTCTGCTATCCTGAATCGTTTACCCCCCAACGAGGAGCAAGAGGTCATGCCGGAGCACAGAGCGCGCAAGCATCATCAGGACCGGGTGGCGGAGACGCTGCGCCTGGAGATCATCACCATGATCGAAGGCGAACTCCACGACAAGCGTATCCATTCCTGCTACGTCAGCGAGGTGGCGTTGAACCCCGGCGGCAAGTCCGCGCGGGTCTACGTGGCCGTCGATACCGCAGTCCCCGACATCGAAAAAGCGGAAGCGGAAACCGTGGCGGGGCTTGAGGCTGCCAAGGGGTACATTCGCTATGAGTTGAAGGAGCGGATGGGTGTACGCAACGTGCCGGATCTGAGCTTCCTCGCCGACCGCTCGGGCCGCTTTCAGGCGCGCATTGTCGAGCTGATGGACAGAGCCCGCAAGCGGAAGAAGACCCCCGCGGAATCAACGCCTGAAGCGGAGCAAAAACCTGAGGCGGAGCAGAAAACTCCACCGGAACCAAAGGCTCCGGCCGAGTAGCCGCGCATGGATACCGCTCTCCAGAACCCGCCGGCCGCGAACCTGCCCAATGGTTCAATTGCCGCGATCCTTGAGGTCTTGCGTCAGGGCGAGCGATTCCTGGTCTGTTCGCACTCCAGGCCGGACGGCGACGCGGTGGGCAGCATGCTGGCCATGGGGATGCTCCTCGAACAGATGGGCAAACGCGCCGATCTGGTCACCGCCGACCGTATTCCAACCATCTATCGCGGCCTGCCGGGCGCCGACTCCATTCGCTGCGTCATGCGCGTCCATGGCCCCTACGACGCGGTGATTTTGCTGGAGTGCGACGGGCTGCCTCGCGCCAAGGTGCGAGGTTTGGAGAAGTTTTTCCTCATCAACATCGATCACCACATCAGCGGCCGCGAGTTTGCCCACCTGAACTGGATCGACCGCGATGCGGCCAGCGTGGGCGAGCTGGTCTACCGGCTGGTGAAGGCCGCCGGGGCCGCGGTTACACCCCAGATGGCCACATGCCTTTACACCACGGTGCTTACTGACACGGGCGGTTTCTGCTACGGCTCCACGGGAGCCTCGACGTTTGCTCTCGCGCTGGATCTGACGCTGGCCGGGGCCGATCCCGTCGCCATTGCCCAGGAGATCTGTTTTTCAACTCCCACCTCCAAGATGCTGTTGCTCGGCGCGGCCCTGAGCAACCTGAAGCGCGAGGGCCGGCTTGCCTGGCTGTGGATCACGCACGAGGACACGGTGCGCGCCTGCGCCGTCGAGGAGGACTGCGAGGGTATTGTGAACTTTGCCGTATGCATCTCTGGAGTGGAGGCAGCGGCGTTTCTGCGCGAGTTGCCGGAGCGGCGCATCCGGCTGAGCCTGCGCAGCAAAGGCCGGGTGAACGTGGCTGCGATTGCCGAACGGCTTGGCGGTGGAGGCCACGAAAACGCCGCCGGCTGCACACTCGATGGACCGCTGGCCCGCGCGCTCGACGAAATTCTGGCGGAATTGCGGCCCAGCGTCGCTGGTTTCAACGGGAATGAGGCCTGAGAACCCTTGAGATTTCGCGCGAATCTGTTAGCCTTGTCCCTGTCGAAACTAGAACATCCGCTCCGCGCTTCTTTTGAAGCGTGGATTGAAACTGGGCCAGGCCCGATCCACCGGTCGCCCTGGCCAAAGCCTAAATCGTGATTCTGCGCGGAACAGGCGATGGCCCGCCCGTTGGAGAAATGCTGGAAGTGGAAACATCTCAGGAACCACCCGCCCCGGATTCGCCCAAAAGCCAGTGCAAACGTCTGCCTAAATGGGCCGCTGGCTACCTGGAGCCTTTCCTGGAGCCATCCGCTCCGGATTCGCCAGATGAGCTGCATTGGCGTCTGCCCCCTTGGCCGGGCGTTTGCGAAGCGATTCTCTTTCTTGCTTTCACAGTCTTCTTTCTGGCTTACGGGCTCACTCCGTTCTTCGGCGGCGACGGCTTGGGACTGGTAGGCGCCGACGAACCCCGCTACGCCCAGATCGCCCATGAAATGCTGGGCCGGTTCGACTCCGCGCACACCGTGAAAGACCGCCTCAGCGCCTGCGTAACCCCCTATCTCTACGGCCATCCGTGGCTCGAGAAGCCGGCGCTCTACTATTGGCGGGCAATGTTCCTGTTTCAGGATTTCGGCGTCCACGACTGGAGCGCGCGGCTGCCTTCCACCACCTTCGCCTTCATCATGGTGGCGCTCATTTACCTGCACATGCGGCGCTTCCGCCCCGGCGGACACATGGATGCGGCGGTCATCACCATGGCCTGCGCCGCCATCATCGGCTTTTCCCGCAGCGCTTCCACCGACATGCAGATGGCGGCGCCGCTGGCCATCGGGCTGCTCGGCTGGTATGCCTGGTACGAGACCGATTCCAAGTTCTGGCTCTACGACATCTACTTTTTCACCGGCCTGGCCACACTGGCCAAGGGGCCGGTGGCGCCCTTTTTGGTTCTTGTCATCATCGCCGCCTTCGCCTTTCTGCGTCGCGAGTGGTCGATCCTGCGCCGTTCCTTCTGGTGGCCGGGAATGCTGCTCTACTTCGCCATGGTGCTGCCCTGGTTCATTGCGGTGCAGCATCAGAATCCAACCTTCTTCCGCGAATTCTTTCTGGAACACAACCTGGAGCGCTTCGCCACCACCCGCTACCAGCATGTGCAGCCGTTCTGGTACTACCTGGTGGTGGTGCTGCTGGCCATGATGCCCTGGACGGTCATCGCCATGCGGGCGTTGATCGACGGCATCCAGACTTCGGTGGCCGAGTGGCGGCTGCGCCGTTCCATCCACTCGACGCGCTGCGCCAACCGCCCCGGCGATGCCTTCCCTGAATTTCTGGTGCTGTGGGCGCTCATTCCCATCATTTTCTTCTCCTTCTCGCAGTCCAAGCTGCCGGGCTACATCCTGCCCTCCATTCCTCCTATCGCTATCCTCACCGGAGACTACCTCTTCCGGCGTCGGCGGCCGGGGCTGAATCGCTGGGTGCTGTTGGGTCATGCCGTGCTTTCCGGCGTGGTGACCATGGTCGTGCTGTTGCTTCCCTGGTTTGTGGCCCACGGCCGGCAGATGCCCCCCACTCACGCGCTCATAGCCGCGGCGCTTGCCGCCTCCGGCGCGGCGCTTTTGATTCTCGTCGTGGTGAACGGCTTCGGCGTGGCCCGGCTCCGGCTGGTTACCTCCGGCGTGCTGGTGGTGCTGGTCCTGTTTCTCTATGGCGTGGGACCGTTTTTCGTCATTCCCGAGGTCAGCGCAACCAAGCGCGTCATTCAACTGCTGGACCGCTCCTACTCCGCGCGTCCGCTGGCTGCCAGGCTGGCTACCCTGGCCCCTGAAGACGAGACCGTTGCGGTCTTTCGCGTCCGGCCCGACATGGAGTATGGGCTTGCGTTTTATCGCAATCGGGAGGTAGTGAACTACGAGCAAAAGGGCGTGCCCGACGAGCAGCACTTGCTGGTGGTGAGGGTGGCCGGCCGCGGCGGCGTGGACTTGCACACTCCGGCAGCACTCGATGAGTACCTCGAGGGCCGGCCTTATGAACAACTCTTCAGTTGGCCTGAGCAGGAACTGGTGGTCTACATGGTAGGCAGCCGATAAGCCAATAAGCTAAACGTCAAGTTGCGCTTGGCCGCAACTCGTGGCAAAGTGAACGGGTAGGGAATGTTGAGCCCGCGACTCCTCGGGCTGCGTATGACAGTCTAGCTTTGAAAGAGCACGGCTTTGCTGGTTGCAGAGAACTCCTCTGAGCGAGTAAATTTTCTGTTTTGAAAGGGAGCGGCATGAGTAGCGCCGCTCGATGGGCAAATGAAGTTTCGGGCTTTGGCCCCCGAGAGGATGCAAATTCCTGGCTGGGACGCTTCCAAGGGAGAAGCATGGCATCGGGTGTTTCCATTGAGATTCTCGACCTGCGGCACTTCGCGGCGCCAGCGCTGCGAAGTGTGCTGGAGGCTGAGGGCGAACTGTGGAAGCAACGATTGCACTGGGATTATCGTGGGTCGACCAGATTGCTGATGCAGTATCTCGACAGCCACATGTTGCCCGGTTATGCGGCGGTGGAGGAAGGCCAGGTCACTGGGTATGCCTTCTGCGTCTACGAGGACACCAAGGCCGTCATCGGCGATGTCTTTGCTTTGCCCTCCCGCTCCGGGCCGGGTTCAGCTCGCGAAATTGAGGAGACCCTGCTCCGGCATCTCTTTGAGACGCTGCTGAACTCGCCGCAACTTGACCGCATCGAATCGCAACTGCTGCTGCACCCCTCAGGCTCACACAGTGAAATCTTCAGCGCAGCCGACTTCCAACTCTTCAGCAGGCTCTTCATGGTGCAGTCTCTCCGAGGTGTCTGGACCCCGCCACGCGTTGACCTGCCTGGCAAACTGGAACTGCGGCCGTGGCGCGACGAGGATCTGCCAGGAGCCAGCCGGCTCATCTCCGCGGCCTATCGCGATCATCCCGACAGTTTGATCAACGACCAGTACCGCTCCGTCTACGGCTCGCAGCGCTTTCTGCACAACATCGTCCGCTACTCCGGCTGCGGGGCCTTCTCCGCACAGGTCTCGCACGTGGTGGTCGAGCGCGCCAGCCGCGAACTGGCAGCCCTGGTGCTGGGATCGCGCATAAGCCCCGAGAGCGGGCACATCACCCAGATATGCGTCCATCCCGACTACCGCCGCCAGGGACTGGCGCGGATGCTGCTCTCCGTAGCCGCCTTCCACTTCATGCGCCAGGGCGTCACGGAGATTTCCCTCACCGTGACGGAAGCCAACTCCCCGGCCATCGACCTCTACCGGGCCGAGGGGTACGTCTGCGCGCACAAGTTCGACGCCGCTGTCTGGGAGCGGAAGGGTATGGCTTGAGGGAGTGGGGAGCTTGCGGAAGAAAATCTATCGCGCAATCAGGAACATCAGCCAACTGAGCACCACGGCCGACCCGGCAAACAGCACAAAGCAGTAGATTCCATAGCGGATCATCCGCCGTGGCGTCTCGCGCTGCGTGATGCCGAAGACGACGGACGCGAACAGGGCAAACAACAGAACCGCCGCAAAGTGAGAGGGCCTGAACACTAGGATTTCCTCCCGGTGCGAAGATTGTGTGCGTCAACCGCTGCAATCACGTTCAGCAGGCCGGCCACCACGATGAAGCGCGTACCGTAGTCGGCTGTGGTCAACTGCACCTGGTCCGCGCCCAGGCCCGCAGCCCGGCTAAGGATGTAAAGCAGCCCGTTGCCCAGATCGCCGGCCAGGCCCAGAACGTCCAGAATGTCGTGTGCGTTGGCGTAGAGCTTGCCCTGCATGGCCAGTCCCAGCACAAACATGCCCAGGATCGACGCCGCCAGCAGCGTCCCGCGGCCCCACTTGCGCAGCAGAAAATGCCCCGCGCCGGGAACCAGCCAGCCGGCGATCAGGGGAAGATAGACAAACCCTTGCCGCGAGTTCTGTTTTGCCGCGATGTTCGTGTTCTGTGCCGTTGCCATTCCTTTTTGACTATACCGCACCAAGGCAGGGGTTAGGGATCAGGGAACAGGGATTAGGGAACAGAAGATCAAGGCGGGCGGTGGTTCATGCTTCTGCCATCCTTGCGCCGGAAAACGGCGCAAGAGTGGGGCGCCCGGCGCGGTTCTACTCGGACGGGAGGAGAGGGAGGGTCATGTTCACGGCCGGCGCGGGACGGCTGCGCGGGGCCTTCTTGAATGTAGCGTCGCGGCGGTGAAGCGGGTACTCAGGCTGCTTGCCATCAAGAATCTGCTGGATGGTGAGGATTTGCAGCATCGGGTAGGTGGTGCCGTCAGTCGATTTGTAGAGGCCGGCTTCAGCGGCCCGTTTCTTCATCGGCTTGGTGGGTTCCTCAAAGCAAAGGAAGACGCCGATTTCGGCCTTCTCGTGGACGAGTACGCCTTCCAGGTCACGGAGCTGTGAGTCGGTAACGCCACCACCCTTGACGCTGAAGATGATCTGCTTCGACTGGCCGGAGTCGTCGTCGTGGAAGTAGAGACGGCCATCGATGCCGCGATCCGCACCCTTCTTCTGGTCAGTTGGCCGAGCGCCGACCTGGCCGAGCGCCCACCACTGGAACTGGTACTTGTCTTCAGCGGCGAGGGCGGCGGCTCCGGCGTAGTCCGTGGGCTCGCCAACGACGTCGTAGGTAGATTTGATCTCTGGACCGAAGGCGTCGGAGAGGCGCTTTTTGATGAGGCCGATGGCGAGGTGGGTGATGTCGATGCCGATCCAGCGGCGGTTGAGGCGCTGGGCCACCTGGACTGTTGTGCCGCAGCCACAGAAGGGGTCCAACACAAGATCGCCTTCGTTGGAACTGGCCTTGAAGATGCGTTCGAGGAGGGCTTCAGGTTTTTGGGTGGGGTAGCCTAGGCGCTCTTGAGCCCCAGGACCAATCGGAGGCACATCAGTCCAGAGATCCTGAAGAGGAACTCCTTGCATTTCGTCTAAATATCGCTTGTAAGAAGGCATCCCGCTCTTGGCGTAAACTAACCTGCCCTCAGCATCAAATTTTTCCATATTAGCCCTTGAATAGGCCCAGAATCGTCCTTTATACGGCTTGACGCCTTTCCACTCATATTCCGTGTCGCCACCTGGTCGTGCAGCAGTCAAATCCCCGAGCCTGTATAGTCTGCCCGTTTCCGGCTCGACGTGCCGGTAAAATGCGTCAGTGTACGATCTGTCGTATTCCGTGAAAACCGGGTTCCAAGTCCATTTAACACCCTTTGTATAGAAGAGGATAACGTCGTGAATGTGACCGTGCAGTCTCCTTCCTTGTTTGGTGTCGCTATGTGCGCTGCTTCGTTTCCAAATGATTTCAGTGCCATAGAACTGCGGCCCGAACACCGCGTCCATCAGAATTTTGAGGTAGTGGCTGGCGGTGGGGTCGCAGTGGAGGTAGATGGAGCCTGTTTCCTTGAGGACGCGGCGGAGTTCGACGAGGCGCGGGGCCATCATGGCGAGGTAGGCCATCATGTCGGAGTTGAAGAGGAATGTTTTGAAGGCGCGGAGGGCGTCAGCTACGCGCCCGCCCTGCTCGACGATCTGCTCGTAGGCGCGCTGGGCGTCAATGTTCCACTCCCAGGTGTCTTCAAAGGCATGAATCTGGGAGCTGGACTGGGTGCCGTCTTTCTCGGCGAAGAGGACGTTGTAGTCCTGGCGGGAGTTGAAGGGCGGGTCAAGATAGACGAGGTCCACCGACTCATCCTTGACGTAGCGCTGGAGGACTTCGAGGTTGTCACCGTAGTAGAGCTTGTTTTTCAGAGCGGTCACGGGTTTGGGTAGAGAGTACCACAGAGAGTAGGGAGTATTGATCCGGTCCTCAAATAGTGTGATTGCATCCCACCCTTGCGCCTGACCACCCCACGGACGAAGACCTATCCGTGGGAACCCCGGCAAAGCGCAAGGATGGGGCACCCAATTCCGTGCTCAAGCTCGCTGGCTGAGACGGTGGACCACCCGGCGGGTGGGTGATGCAGTGGTTCTTACTCCGGCCGCTTTGCGCCTTCCTTGGCCCCATTCACCGCGCCCGTCGTCGTGTTCTTCGTCTTATGCCAGGCCTTCTTTGTGCCGTGTTTCGTCTTGTGGTAAGCCTTCTTCGTTCCCTGTTTCACGCCGCGCCCCGCGTCTTTGGTCGCGTCTTTCGATTCGTGCCCCGCGTCCTTCATATCCTGTTTTGCGCCGCTGTCCTGGCTCGGGGAAGACGGTTGACTCCATCCAAGGGCCGGCCCACACACCAGAACGGCTCCCAGAAATAACGCAGATAGCTGCAATTTTGTTCTCATATACAGGAGGATTCCTCTTTTGCCCGCTGAGTTGGCTGTCCTGAAGTAAAAATCGCCGCCAGACTCTCCGTCGCTGGATGCTAGAGCGCTCCCTGAGCGGGAAGGCGATTTGCGTCAACCGAGATCTCTTGTTCTGTGGTTGAAGGTAGAAATCAGTGTTTCCCCAGGCCTCAGAAACGAGAGAGGGGGCACCCGGCTACTGGACCGTTGCCTCATTTTGCAGGTTACCTAGGAGTCAAAATCAATTTGCAAACAAATAACCATTGCACCGCACTTGCGATAAACTGAAGTCCCGCACGATGGATGAATATCGGACTTCGGTCAACGATCTCGCCAAGGCCTGCGCCCACTCCGCCGACGCGGTGGAATGGGCGGAGTTTTTGCGCCGTTGCGCGCCCCTGGCCGGGCTGGTGGCGATGCGTATTTCCCGGATGTGGCGTTGCAGCTCATCGCCAGCAACGGTGGACGATATCGTGCAGGAGATCTTCCTGAAACTATGCGAGCGGGACCGGCGGATTTTGAGGGATTTCGAGCCGCGCGGAGAGGACTCATTCATGGGTCTGCTGCGCATCGTTTCCGCCTCAGTAGCCAACGATTATTTTCGGCGTTTGAACTCGACGAAGAGGGGTGGCAAAGTAGTAACGATGCCACTCATCGAAGACGCGAGTTCCTTCGCCTCGCCGGGCGTGCATCCGTCAGCTCAGATGGAGCGGTCCGCGCTGCTTGCGGAACTGGACAACAAGCTGCGCTCGGCGCCTGAAACGATCAGGCAGCGCGACTGCGACCTGTTTTGGCTGTATTATCTGCAAGGATTTACCGCAGAGGAGATTGCGGCTTTGCCGACCTTTGGGCTGACGGCAAAGGGCGTGGAGAGCGCGCTGCGCCGCGTGACCAAGTGGCTGCGAGGAGAGATCGAGCGAAGCGGGCCGGGTGAGCAATTTAACCCCGGCGCAGAATAGAAACAGTTTCGTGAAAGGAATTTCGCCCGCAAAACCGATAAATAATAGAGTGCAAATATGAGCGACGATTTGAACCCAGTCCGCCCGACCGACCACCCGGAAGATGCGCTGCCCCGCGCATTGCAGGAGCTGATTGAAGGGCGGTCGTCCCGCGCCGAGGTTTCGCGCGCAAGCGCCGCACACGCTGCGAGCGATTGCGTGGGCGAGGGGCTGCCGGCGGAAAGAGGAGAGGCGAGTGCGGCGGATTTTGCTGAAGCCTCGCCGGAAGAGGCCACCGAGCTTGCCCGGCTGGCCTCGGCATCGCGCGATTGGCAGCGCAAACTAGCCGTGGAGCTTGCCCGCACTCCCCATGGCGCGGCGCGCAAGAAGGCTCCGCGGCTGTACCTTTGGGTGGGAGCCGGACTGGCGGCATCGCTGCTGATCGGCGCGGCGGTCACCGTGAGCTGGCAGCGCGCCAACACTCCGGAGCGGCTGCTGGCCGAGGCCTACACGCACTCCCGCATCTTTGAGCTGCGCATGCCCGGCGCGGGATTTGCCGAGGTAACCCAGGAGACGCATCTGCGCGGCGGCACGACGGGCCGCGAATCGGCCAGGCTGCTGGATGCGCGCGCCCGCATTGCACGCCAGCTTGAGAGCGCGCCAGAGGATCCGCACTGGCTTGAGCTTGAAGCTCGCGCCGACGTGCTCGAAGAAAAATTCGATCCGGCCATTGACATTCTCGACCGGCTGCTGGCTGACGGGCCGGTAACTGCCGGGCTGCTGGTGGACGACGCATCCGCGTACTTTCAGCGCGGCGCGAGTTCCGGCAGCGAAAACGATCGCGCCACGGCGCTGGACGATCTGCGGCGCGCCGACGAACTGGCTCCCGGCGATCCGGTGGTGCTGTTCAACGAAGCTGTGGTCATGGAGGATCGCGGCCAGGTGATGAATGCGGTGGAGACCTGGAACCGCTATCTGCGCTTTGAGCGCGACCCCCGCTGGCTGGCTGAGGGCCGCCGCCGGCTTGATTCGCTGGAACAAAAGCTGAACCAGTTGAAGACCCATCAGAGCCGGATGGAGCGGGGCCTGGCCACTCCGCAGGCGATGCGCGCGCTGGCTGGCGACGCCGCCGCGTTGGGCGCAATCGACGAAGAACTATCGAGCGCTTTGCTGCCCACGCTGCTGGATTCCGCCTATCCCATGCCGGTGGACCGGTCACGCGGATCGCCGTGCGCTGAGAATTGCCAAGCCGCCCGCAATCTGCTGCACTCTTTAGCCGCATCCCTGGAACGAGACCATCGAGATTCCTGGCTCACCCAGTTTTTACCTGCCGACTCCGCTCCCCCCAATCCAAAATTCAATTTAGCCGCCCAAGCACTTGGCACGGCCATTCGCGCGGATATCGCGGGCGACGGCCTGGCTGCGCAGCGGCCGGCACTGAAAGCCGTCCGGCTTTTTCACGGCCTGGGCAACGCCGCCGGAGAAGACCGCGCGGCAGTCGAGCGGGTTTACGCTTTGCAGCGCTCTGAGAATCTTCCGGGCTGCTACAAGGAGGCGCACGCGCTGCTGGGCCGGAATCCGCAATTTGCATGGATTCAGATTCACGATCTGACGGAAGACACCCTCTGCGATCCCGCGCCCGGAACCGCCGCGGAGAACAATCCGTCTTTTCTGCGCGCGATCAGCTTGGCGCGCAATCGCCACTACACTCTGCTGGAACTGCGTGCCAGAAACCTGCTGGGAGGCGCGGCAGTGGATACGGGAGATACCGAGACCGCATGGCGGATCTACCTTCCCACGGTTCGCAAGTTCTATACGGGCGACTATCCTGCCTATCGGCTCTATACCACGCTGTCTGGCCTGGAAGAAGTAGAGGAGGGGACGCCGCGCATCCGTCATGCGCTTCTGCTTCAGCGCGAGGCGGTTAGGGTTCTTGAAGTGAGCCCGGCCCGTGAGTTGATTCCGGCTGAGAGATTCAAGTTGGCCGCCGTGGCCATTCGCGCCGGGGCAATTCCCGAGGCGCAGGAGCAGATGCGGCTGGCGGAGAGCGAATTGGCGGCCAATGGCGGGGGAAAACCGGTTCACGGCCTGCTGGCCGAAAATGAGATGAACATGGCCAGCCTGTATCTTGACCGCCGGGATCTGGCCGCGGCGGCCCGGCTGCTGGATGCGGCGCACAACCACATGGCCGGCGAGCAAAACTCCTATCACCGCAGAGATTATGCCGTGGCTCGCGGAGAGTTGGACCTGGCGCTGGGTCACCCGGAAGCGGCCGAACCAAGGCTGCTGGACGCGCTGATCGAGGAAGAACGCCTGGCGGGCAAGGCCGGCGTGGAAAGCATTGTTCTGGCCCGGCAGGATCGGGATCTCTATGCCGTTCTGGCCGGCGTTTGGCTGGCGCAGGGCCGTCCGGGCGACGAGGTTCTGGCCCTGTGGGAGAGATACAGGCTCAGGATCTTGGGAAATCCGGTGGCGGCCTGCCCGGACAAGGGCTTGGCCTGCCTGGAACCGAAACTGTCGAGCGCGCTGAAGGAGTTGGGGCAGGATCGGGTTCTGGGGCAGGTGGTGCTGCTTGACCGCCTGCTGCTTTACCGGGCCAACGCCCAAGGAGTGGCCTGGACCCAGGTTCCCATCCGCAGGGAGGACGTGCTGGCGGCAGCATCGCCGCTGGAGCGCGCCGCAAGTTCGCCGACAACCCCGCTGGACGCGGTGGACAGGGCGGCGAGGCGGGTGGGCGCAATCCTGCTTGACCCACTCGGCTCTCTGACTGGACAGGCCACCGAGCAACTGCTGATCGAGCCCGATCCCCTGCTTGGGAACCTGCCGTGGCCTTCGGTTGAAACCGCCTCCGGCTCGATCGGGTTGCAGTTCAATTTGGAGGAGTCGCCGTCGCTGCTGTTGGATCGCAGGTTTGGCTCATCGAAAGCCAGCGGCTTCAGGGAATCCGGCAAACCTCTCATTGTGGGAGCCTCGATTGCATCCGGGGAGGCGCTGCTCTTGCCCGAAGTGCTGAATGAGGCCAGGGCCGTGGCCCGCTTTGGCAACGCGCCGAATCTTTTGCTGGCCGGACAGGCGACCGAGGCACAAGTGGCCTCGCGGCTGACCACGGCCTCGGCCATCCATTTTGCCGGTCACGCCGCCCAGCAGGACGGCGCGACGCGCCTGTTGCTGGCTCCCGCAAAGACGCCTTCAGCAGGTGCAAGCCCTATCGGCGGGAGTCCGGACCGGGCCTATCTGGATAGCGGTTTTCTGCGGCGGCATCCGCCCATGGCTGCCCGCCTGGCTGTTTTTTCCGCCTGCTCGACGGGAAAAAAGGAAGCCGGGTGGAATCACGGCATGGGAGATGTCGTGGATACATTGGCTTCGCTCGGCGTTCCAGACGTGGTGGCCACTCGCTGGCAAATCGACTCCGGCTCCGCCGTTTCCATGATGGACGCCTTCTATGGCGGCCTGGCCAAGGGACTCAGCGTCTCCCAGGCGCTGACCGGGGCGCGGCTGTCTCTCATTCGCGATGCGCGCTACCGCCATCCCTACTATTGGGCGGCCTATTATGCCTCCGGCAAGGGAAATTCCGACTTGAGCGGGATCTTCCACGGTGGCAGGTAGCGCAGAGAGCCGTAGGGGCTGAAGCCCACGTTGATTTTGCAGCACTTATGGCACGACTAAAGTCGTGCCACACAATCTGAGCTTGTGCAGAAGTTCCTTAGCCTTCCTGGTGAATGAGTTTGCTTTCCCTACTTATTGCGTTCCGTCCCAAGCTCCCCGCCGCCGCCGATAAACAGTTTTTCCGCCTGGCCGCGTAGCACGCGGTAAAGGGCAAACTGGCGTTGGGTGGCGCCGCGTAACTCGAAGAGCAGTTCGCCGCGATTATCGGCCAAGGCGTCCACCGCGTCCACCAAACGCATACGTGGGTTATCGTCGAGGTGCGCGCCGTCGGTCACGTTCTTCAGCAGCACCAGCAGGTTGCCGTAAAGGTCAGGCTGGGCTACCAGGGTGACAAACTTCACCTGCGCGGCCGGACTATCGGTGTGCGCCGTCAGCACCATGGTGGCTCCGGAGCCGTAAGCAAGCTCGAAGACCCGAAACTGCTCGTCCAGCAGAGGCGCAGGCAGAGGCGGTGGCGGTGGGGGCACAGGCTTGGCTTTCTTCCGCGACGCCGCCTGCCGGGGCGCCGGAGTTGGCGCAGGGGCGGGAGGATTCAAGCCCAGCGCGGCGCGCGCCATCTCTTCCAGGGCCGATTTCATCTTGGCTTCATCGTCCGGGTTGGCCCACTCATAGCTCCACAGATGCTCGGGACGGGTCTTCGCGTCAGAGACGGCCACGGTCTGTTGCAGGTCCGACGGCAGGCCCATCATGCTGGGAATCACTTCAAGGCCGTTGCCGCTGGATTTGCCGCGCTTGAGCGTTGGCCGGTCAGGATCGGTGAGATCGGGCAGCGAATCCACGTGGCCGATATCCTCCGGCTGCTTCTTGCCCTTTTTCAATGTAGGCCGGTCGGGATCGGCGGCGGATGCGCTGTCGCTGCCACCTGTCGAACTGTCGCTGCCGGAGTCTTTTTTGTGGAGCGTAGGCCGGTCGGGGTCGCTGGGAGGGCTTGA
>Ga0255353_1001352_pt1 | contig 13945 bp, 10 predicted proteins | sample HBST25metaG_FD_189941 | JGI IMG/M metagenome (GOLD analysis project Ga0255353, IMG submission 189941) | Peat soil microbial communities from Stordalen Mire, Sweden - H.B.S.T25 | ecosystem: Environmental > Terrestrial > Soil > Wetlands > Peat | place: Sweden: Norrbotten County, Stordalen Mire...
AACGCACACACGTCTGCCTCCGGCGAAAAATGCGTCATTTATCGCCACAAAACGGCGTTTTATGCGTGAAAATAAACTGCCCGAAAAAGGGAATTAACCTGCCTTGTTACAACACTTAGCCAACAATCGCCATCACAATGTGATTTACAGCAAATGCAGCACCATACGCGATGGCCAGCATATACAGGAATTGAATCGCCGGCCACTTCCAACTGTTGGTTTCGCGCTTCACCATCGCCATGGTCGAAGTGCATTGCATGGCGAACGCGAAGAAAATCATCAGCGCCAGCGCGCCGCCCAGTGACAAGTCGTGCTGCAAAGCGGTTTCCAGGCCCAGCGACCGCGTAGCGGGGTCCGCGGCGTCCAGCGTTCCCATCGTGCTCACCATCACTTCGCGCGCCAGCACGCTCGACACCAGACCGATGCCAATCTTCCAGTTGAATCCCAGCGGCGCAATCGCCGGCTCGATGAAGTGTCCCAGTCGTCCAATCAGGCTGTCTGCCAACTGCGGTGAGGCATAAGCGCCACCCGGCAATTGCACTACCGGCATGTGTGCCAGCACCCACAACGCCAGCGTTACGCCCACGATGATCTTTCCCGCATTGCGCAGAAAGATGTGGGCCCGATCCACAACGCGCAGCGCCAGCGAACGCAGCGTCGGCATTCGATACTGCGGTAGCTCCAGAATGAACGGCGTCTCGCTCGACTTCAGAATCGAGCTCTTCAGCAGCCATGCCGTTGCCAGCGCTGCCAGAAGCCCTGCCACGTAAAGTCCCAGCATCACGATAGTGCGCAGTCCCAGAAGTCCGTGCAGGTAATACGTGTTGGGAATGAACGCCGCAATCAGCATCATGTACACCGGCAGCCGCGCCGAGCAGGTCATGAACGGCGTCACCAGAATCGTCGCCAGCCGGTCGCGTTTGTTCTCAATTGTCCGCGTCGCCATGATCGCCGGAACCGCGCACGCGTAGGCCGATAGTAGCGGAATGAACGCCTTGCCGTTTAGCCCGATGGCGCGCATCACGCGGTCTGCAATCAGCGCCGCTCGCGACAGATATCCCGAATCTTCCAGAATCCCGATAAATAGGAACAGCAGTAGAATCTGGGGCATGAATACCAGCACCGAGGAGATGCCTTTCCAGACTCCGTCCAGCACCAGCGACTGCACCCAGCCTGTTGGCAGCAGCGGTCGCGCAAGCTCACCCAGGCCGGTCAGAAAATCGCCGAAGATCTCCGAAAGCGGCTGCCCAATTGAGAACACCACCTCGAATACGCCGAGTACCACCAGCAGAAACAGCAGCGGTCCCCAGAAGCGGTGCAGCAGCACGTTATCGATCTTGTGCGTGCTTTCCGCTGATAGCGGTGCGCGGTATCCCGTCTTGCGGCTTACCTGTTGCGCCCAGATGTGCGCGCTTTCCGCGTTGCCCATCACCGGCAAGGCCAGCGGCTTGGCGGCCGAGCGCTTGGTCTGCTTGTTCAGGAACAGCGGAATCGCATCCAGTCCCGTTCCTTCCGCCGCGCTGATCTGCGCCACCGGCGCGCCTAATTCCCGCGCCAGCTTCAGCGAGTCGATCTTGCCCCCGCGCGCTTCCATCAGGTCGCTCATGTTCAGCAGCACCAGCGTCGGCAGACCTACTGCCAGCACCGGCGCGGCCAGCATCAGTTGCCGCGTCAGGTGCAGCGAGTCCAGCACCAGCAGCACGGCATCCGGCTTCGGCGTGCCCGGCATCTTGCCGCGCAGCACGTTGATCGATACCCGTGCATCTTCCGAGTATGGGTCCAGCGAGTAGATGCCCGGCAGGTCAATCAGCGTCAGATCGTCGCGACCCACCCCGGCCATCAATCCCATTCGCTGTTCAACCGTCACCCCGGGGTAATTTGCAATTTTCTGTCGCAACCCCGTCAGCCGGTTGAAAAGTGTGGATTTGCCGCAGTTCGGCGGTCCGATCAAAACTACGGTTTTAAGCACTCCGGCAGGGGAAGGGGAGGGCGGTGGTACAAATTTTGCTGGTGCACAACAATCGCTCATTGTACCGCCTCGGGTGGTTCAGTAACGCCAGCGTTGACAGAACTTTGTATGGCGATATCCTCAGGCGGTCGCATCCGGATCGCAGCAGCGGTTTCGTGACGCAACGCAATCTCCATGCCGTCCACTCCGTAAACCGTAGGGTCGCCGGCCGGTGCGCGGCGCAGCACAGTCACCAGCGCATCGGGAACAAAGCCCATATGCATCAGATGGTTTTGTACGGATTCACGCAGGTCGAGAGCCACCAATATCCCGCTCTCGCCCACCTTCAATTCACTGAGTACACTCACCCGCCAGTCTCCGATGGGGCGCTTGAATGGCAGCCCTTAAACGAAATACGACCAATATGGTCGTAATTAAGTATACGTGCCCTTCGACCACAAGAGCAAATGCTGAACTGCAAATCACTGTCTACGTGAGAACGCGTGACGCAACCTATGGAACAAAGGGGTTCGACGTCTTTTCTATGATCCTGTATTTTATGTTTATTGGGACAATTAACCGTAGTTACCATAATGAGTTAATTGTAGCATAGTAGGAGGCTCCATCTTTTATGCCTCGAATCACTATGATGAAATAGTAATCTGATCGTCTTGTGTTTTGACGCAAAACAGGGGGATGCTCGCTTCTTTCCGATGCGGCGCTGGCAGGTAAGTGGGTATGGAAAGCAAAGCCCTTGGCGTAATATCCTCTCTGAAAAGCCGCTTTGCACTACGCTGAAGACACTGCGGGAATTGGAGAACCATTTTAACCATGCAATATCGCAACTTTGGAAAGCTTGATTGGAAGTCCTCGGCGCTGGGCTTTGGCTGCATGCGTTTTCCCACGTTGGACGGGAATCGCCTCAGCGCCAACATCGATGAAACAGCCGCCCTCAGCATGATTCATCAAGCCATCGACAGTGGCGTCAATTACATCGATACCGCCTACCCCTATCACGACGGGCAAAGCGAAATTGTCGTCGGCAAGGCGCTCCAGGGCGGTTATCGGGAAAAGGTCAAGCTCGCTACCAAGCTTCCCGTCTGGCTCGTTCAGGCCCCTTCCGACTTCGACAGGTTCCTCGACGAGCAGCTCCAGAAGCTTCAGACCTCGTACATCGACTTCTACCTTCTCCACTCGCTCGGCAAAAGCAATTGGAGCATTGTCCTCCAGCACAATCTCCTCGCTCAGGCGGAAAAGGCGCTCGCCGACGGTCGCATCCGCCATCTCGGCTTCTCCTTCCACGACGATTTCGCCTGCTTTGAAGAGATCGTCAACGCCACCGATCTCTGGAGTTTCTGCCAGATCCAGTTGAACTACATGGACATTGAGAATCAGGCCGGTACGCGCGGCCTCCAGCTCGCCGTCGGCAAGGGCCTTGCCGTGGTTGTCATGGAGCCGTTGTTGGGTGGCCGGCTTGCCGATCCGCCCGCCGACGTTCTTGAAACCATGGAGAGCTTTCCCGTTCGCCGTGCTCCCGCTGACTGGGCTCTCCAGTGGCTCTGGGATCAGCCCGAGGTTTCTGTCGTTCTGAGCGGTATGAACACCATCGGCCAGGTGGAACAGAACCTCCGCTTCGCCGATGCCTCGCGCCCGCACTCCTTCACCGACGCCGATCAGGCCCTGATTGCCCGGGTTCGCGAGCAATACAACGCGCGCACCGTCATTCCCTGTACCCGCTGCGGCTATTGCATGCCCTGCCCGAACGGCGTCAACATCCCGGGCAACTTCGAGCTGTACAACTACGCGCAGACCTTTGACGACGTGGCCAGTGCCCGTTTCCGCTACCCGGTGTTTCTGACCGAGGCACAGCGCTCCGGTTCCTGCATCGACTGCGGCATCTGCGAAGACCTCTGCCCGCAGCACATTCCCATTCCGGAATGGATGCCAAAAGTCTCCGCGCTGCTGGCCTGAGCAGGGAAGCTCGCCCACAATGATTAGCCCCATCCTTGCCGCGCCGCGTTTTTTGCGGCAAGGGTGGGACTGCTCGATCATCTACTGCGCACCAATGAGCTGTATTACGGCTTCTGCGTGGGCGCAACCGCCGCCGGTGCTGGCTTTTCGCTTGCGGCAGCAGGCTTGTTGGTTGTCTTGGATGTGTCCTTTTCAGTGGACGGAAGCGGGTCTAGAACAATGCGGTCGATGCTGCGTTTGGCCTTAACCAGAGTGAGGCCGAGGTTCTTTTCGAGAGCCGTCTTGGCTGCTTCCGCGTTGCCCGTGGGCAGGTCGAAGTTGGCGTCGAACTTGCCTGCAACTCCGGATTCATTTAACACCGGCTTGCCGAGTACTGTCTCCAGCGTTTGCACCAGGCTGTCGAGGGTGCTCTGCATCATCACGAGCTTGCCGGCCTTGGAATTGTAAAAGCACATGCTTTGTTCGGAAGTGGATGGTGGCAACAGACTGGCGGTTTTTGGCGTTACTTCAAGCACGTAGGCGTCTTCCATCGTGATTACGTGGCTCATCTTCATTTTCGTGGCCGTCACAATGGCTAGTTGGATGGCAGGGGCCAATAGTTGATCGATGTCCTTTCCCGGCGCGCTTATGTGTAGCGAGTATCGTGCGCCCTTATCGCCATGAACGATCAAACGGTCGCTGGCAATGCCGCCCGGATATTGGAGCAGTGTTGAAAGTGACGCGTTCAAAGCGTCGAAGGTGTAGGAATCGTCTTCCTTGGAGGGGCGATGGGCGAAGGCTGTTCTGCCTGCCGGGTCGCCGGGACGGATGGAGATATCGAAGAGCGGTTTCGAGACACCAGTTCCGGCAGTAGCTGCATTGGCAGCGGCGTTGGCCTCTTTGAATGCTTGCTGGCGAATGTCAGCGGTTGAATCGACCGGAAAGGTAACCGGCTTTCCGTCGGCCAGCGCCAGCAGTTGTTCTTTGTTCAGTTGTGTAGGGCGGAGTATTCCAGCAATGCGGCCTTGGGTATCGACGACTATGGTGCGCGGACGAACCTTGGCGTCGTAGGTGTCGATGATCTTCTCGCTGGTGTCGATACCGAGCCAGCCGTTGATGGGCAGCTTGGTCAAAATTTTTTTCACCAGCGCCGGGTCTTCGTCGTCCACTGCGATGAACTGCACCTTGTTCGGATCCACTGATTGGATCAGCGAATTCAGGTGGGGAATCTCTTGAACGCATCCGCCGCACCACGTCGCCCAGAACTCCAGCACCACCACCTTGCCACGCAGCGAAGGCCAGTCGGTCTTGGTTCCGGCCGGGGCCTGTAGCAAATTGGTGAAGGTGAGGGCTGGAGCGGGTTGGCCAACTGTAGGTGTTGCGGCGTTGGCAGGGAGGTAAGAAAAGGCAGCAAGTGCGATCACTGCTAGGCCGAGTCGGATCGATTGCATGGCGTTATCCTCTATCTTTTTAGACACCGGCTCACGTTAACTTGCTTCCGTTAAAAGATTTATCGTAGCAATCCTTATCCTCCGAGCCGTCCTATGCGGTTTTGCGGCAATCTTGGGGAGTTGGCGCGCGGGACCAGTGCTGTGATATCGCGGCTTTCTGAGCGTTTACAGGGGCAAAATGCAAGGTGGCGGATGCTTGGCCGGGCTAATCATATTGTGAACTTTATTTCACAATATGGGATTTTATGGCCAGCCTGTGTCTCGCGTCACTGCCATTACTCCCCCCCAAAAGAAGAGACTCTTTGTAGCGGCTGTTTTCCGCCCGCCGCTCTAAGAGGCATAGCGAATGAGTGATCAGAAAATGGTAATCCTTGATGGGAACGAGGCTGCTGCTTCGGTTGCCTATCGTCTCTCCGAAGTTGTTGCTATCTACCCTATTACCCCCTCGTCGCCAATGGCCGAGTGGGCCGATCAGTGGCGCTCGGAAGGCAAAAAGAATATTTGGGGCGCATTGCCCATCGTTGAAGAGCTGGAGAGCGAGGGCGGCGCGTCCGGCGCCCTGCACGGAGCGTTGCAGGCTGGCGCTTTCGGCACCACCTTCACGGCTTCGCAGGGCTTGTTGCTGATGATTCCCAACATGTTCAAGATCGCCGGTGAACTGATTCCTGCGACCATGCACGTGACGGCCCGCACCTTGGCCACCCACGCCCTTTCGATCTTCGGCGACCACTCCGACGTGATGGCCTGTCGTTCCACCGGCTGGGCCATGCTCTGCTCGAACTCCGTGCAGGAAGTCACCGACATGGCTCTGGTGGCTCAGGTTGCCACGCTCGAGTCGCGCATTCCGTTCATGCACTTCTTTGACGGTTTCCGCACTTCGCATGAAGTGGGCAAGATCGTTCCCATCAGTGACGAAACCATCCGCGCGATCGTCGATGACAAGTTCATTATCGAGAACCGGCTGCGCTCTCTCAGCCCCGACCGCCCTGTCGTTCGTGGCACGGCGCAGAATCCTGACGTCTTCTTCCAGGGCCGCGAGGCCAGTTCTCCGTACCATGCAGCCGTCCCGGGCATCGTGCAGTCGGTGATGAATCGCGTTGCCAAGCTGACCGGTCGCGCCTATCACCTGTTTGACTACTACGGCGCACCCGATGCGGATCGCGTCATTGTGGTCATGGGTTCTGGTGCTGAAGTGGCCGAAGAGGCCGTCGACGCACTGAACAAGCAGGGACAGAAGCTCGGCCTGGTCAAGGTTCGCTTGTTCCGGCCCTTCGATAGCAGCGCCTTCCTGGCCGCCATGCCCTCCACCGTCAAGTCGATTGCCGTTCTCGACCGCACCAAGGAGCCCGGCGCCACTGGCGAGCCGCTTTATCAGGACGTCATCACCGTGCTGGCTGAGAACGCTGCCAAGCTGCCGTTTGCTGCCATGCCCAAGGTCATTGGCGGGCGCTACGGCCTCTCCTCCAAGGAGTTCACGCCGGCCATGGTCAAGGGGATCTACGACGAGTTGGCCAAGCCTGCTCCGAAGAACCACTTCACCATCGGTATCAACGACGATGTCAGCCACTCCAGCCTTGATTACGATTCGGACTTCTCCACCGAGGATCCCAAGACCGTGCGCGCCCTGTTCTATGGACTGGGTTCCGACGGCACTGTGGGCGCCAACAAGAACTCCATCAAGATCATTGGCTCCAACACGCCGAACTACGCGCAGGGCTACTTCGTCTATGACTCGAAGAAGTCCGGCTCCATGACCACTTCGCACCTGCGCTTCGGTCCCAACCCGATCCGCTCCAGCTACCTGATCACCAAGGCCAGCTTTGTGGCCTGCCACAACTTCAGCTTCCTCGAGAAGATGGATGGCGTGGCGGCGGCTCAGCAGGGCGCGGTTTTCCTCCTCAATTCGCCCTACTCGGCAACCGAGGTATGGGATCATCTGCCCAAGACCATGCAGGCGGAAATCATCCGCAAAAAGATCCAGTTCTATGTGATCGACGGCTATACTGTGGCGGCTGAAACCGGCATGGGACGGCGCATCAACACCATCATGCAGACCTGCTTCTTCGCCATCAGCGGCGTTCTGCCGCGCGAGGAAGCCATCGAGCAGATCAAGAAGTCGATCAAGAAGACTTATGGCAAGCGCGGTGAAGCGGTTGTGGCCAAGAACTTTGCCGCCGTCGATGCGGCGCTGGCTCACCTGCATAAGGTCGATGTTCCGGCTGCGGCTTCGTCCGGCTTTGACATCATTCCCGCCTTCTCCGGCGAGGCGCCCACGTTCGTTCACGATGTTCTCGGACAGATTGCCTCCGGCAAGGGCGATGACCTTCCGGTCAGCGCGCTTCCTGCCGACGGCGCATTCCCCACGGGCACCACGCAGTGGGAAAAGCGCAACATCGCTCTGTCCATTCCGGTTTGGGACAAGGATCTTTGCATCCAGTGCGGCAAGTGCGTCATGGTTTGCCCACATGCCGTGATCCGTTCCAAGGTCTACAGCGCCGAGCTTGGCGCCAAGGCCCCTGCCACCTTCAAGTGGGCCAAGCCCAAGTGGAAGGGCATGGAAGACCAGCACTTCACGCTCCAGATTGCTCCTGAAGATTGCACGGCCTGCAGCCTTTGCGTCCAGGTCTGCCCGTCCAAAAACAAGAGCGATGCCAGCAAGAAGGCTATCAACATGGCGCCGCAGGAGCCGCTGCGCGAGTCCGAGCGTAAAAATTGGGAGTTCTTCCTTGGCTTGCCTGAGGTGGATCGCTCCAAGCTCAATCACTCTCAGGTGAAGGACCTGCAGTTGTTGCAGCCTCTGTTCGAGTTCTCCGGAGCCTGCGCGGGTTGCGGCGAGACGGCTTACGTCAAGCTGCTCACTCAGTTGTTCGGCGACCGGCTCTGCATTGCCAACGCCACGGGCTGCTCGTCGATTTACGGCGGCAACCTGCCCACCACGCCTTATGCCTTCAACAAGGCTGGCCGTGGACCGGCTTGGGCCAACTCTCTGTTCGAGGACAACGCCGAGTTTGGTTTCGGTATGCGCACGGCCTTCGATCAGCAGAAGGAATTTGCTGAGCTGTTGGTTGCGCGTTTGGCTCCAGCCATTGGCAACGAGCTGGTCAAGGCTCTGCTTGAGGCTCCGCAGAACACCGAACCTGAGATCGATCAGCAGCGGGAGCGCGTCGTCGAGCTTCGCAAGAAGCTTGCCGCCGACACTTCCTCCGATGCCAAGAACCTGTTGGCTATCGCCGACGCGCTGGTTCGCCGGAGCGTTTGGATTCTGGGCGGTGACGGATGGGCCTACGATATCGGCTACGGCGGCTTGGATCACGTGCTTGCTTCCGGCAAGAACGTGAACGTCCTCGTGCTGAATACTGAGGTTTATTCAAACACCGGCGGCCAGATGTCCAAGGCCACCCCGCGTGGCGCGGTTGCCAAATTTGCAGCCAGTGGCAAGCCCAATCGCAAGAAGGATCTGGCCATGGAAGCCGTAAGCTATGGCTCGGTCTATGTGGCTCAGGTGGCGCTCGGTGCCAACGACAGCCATGTCGCCAAGGCCTTCCAGGAGGCTGAAGCGCACAATGGACCGTCGATCATCATCGCTTACGCAAGCTGCATTTCGCATGGCTACGATCTGACCCACGGCTTGGAGCAGCAGAAGTTGGCGGTTCAGTCTGGTTACTGGCCGCTGATGCGCTACAACCCGGCTCTGGAAGATCAGGGGAAGAACGCCTTCCTGCTTGATTCCAAAGCACCTTCGATCCCGTTGAAGGATTACACCTATCGCGAAGCCCGCTTTACCATGCTGGCCCGCAGTAATCCCGATTTGGCCGCGAAGCTGCTTGAAGAAGCGCAAGATGACGTCCAACGCCAGTGGCATGTATACTCCGCTCGGGCTACAATGACTGGCAGTGGAGACACTGCCGAGAAGTCGGCGGCCGTGGCCACTGGAGATGGTAAATGATTGACATTTCGATGCAGTACCTGGGAATGAAGTTGAGCGGTCCGATCGTGGTGTCTTCGACGCCATTGTCGGAGTCGCTCGACAACATACGCCGCATGGAGGATTCGGGTGCCTCCGCCGTCGTGCTTACCTCGCTTTTTGAGGAGCAGTTGACGTTGGAATCCCAAACCCTCGATGAGGATCTGTCGCGCGGTACCGAGTCTTTCGCTGAATCGCTCGGTTACCTGCCTGACCTCAAGGACTACCACATGACGCACGAGGTCTACCTCGAGCATCTGCGGAAAGCCCGCGAAGCCGTTCACATTCCGGTCATGGCCAGCCTCAACGGAGCCACGCCCGGCGGGTGGGTGCGATTTGCCCGGGATATGGAGCAGGCAGGAGCCTGCGCCATAGAGCTCAACACCTTCGCCCTGGCCACGGATCAAAGCCAGACCTCGGCGCAACTTGAAGAGCAACTGCTCGAACTTGTCAAAAGTGTTTGCCAGACGGTCAAGATTCCCGTAGCCGTCAAGCTCTCACGGTCTTTCACCAGCATTCCCAACCTCGCCGCCCGCTTGCAGGACGCGGGCGCGCGCGGCTTGGTTCTCTTTAACCGCTTCTATCAGCCGGATTTCGACATCGAGGCCTTGGAAGTGAAGCCCACGCTCCACCTTTCCACTCCCTCGGAGTTGCTGCCTCGCCTCCATTGGGCGGCCATCCTCTATGGACACATCAACAGCGACATCGCCATCACCGGCGGTGTTCACTCTGCTGAAGATGTGTTGAAGGGAATCATGGCCGGTGCCAGCGTCACCATGATGGCCTCGGCTCTTCACATTCATGGCATCGAGCACATCAAGCACATCCTGGCCGATCTCACGTACTGGCTGGAAAAGCGAGAGTACACCTCGCTCGCAGAGACCCGCGGCTGCCTTAGCCGCCGCTCCGTGCCCGATACCTCTCCCTATGACCGCGGCAACTACATCAAGACGCTCAGCTCCTACAGCATGCGTCAGACAGTGGCTGCGTTCTAAGACAATTCCTTTTTTGCAAGCAAATCGGCGGTCGCACTCATGTGCAGCCGCCGATTATTTTTTATGCGCGATTTCTACAGGGACAACCGTTCAGGTTGCTGCGGAAGTCCCAGTAACTTGAGTACCGTTTCCTCAATCAGCTTGCATGCCTCGGGCAGTGCCGTCTTCACTGCGTCGCTGAACTGCTCGCCCAGTTCCGTCGAGCCAGCGCCTACAGTAAGCAGAAAAGCCTGGCGGGGCAGGGAAGCGTAGAATTCGAGCCCCAACCCCAGCAGTTCCGCCGCGCCCAGATGATGGGTAATCATCGCGGGCGAGAAATTAACCGCCTCAACCGGTGCCATCCCAACCACTCCGGCTTCGGAATTCACTGAGCAGTCGAGAAAAACGACGGAAGTCGTGCGGGCAACCTCTTCGGCCAGTTCCGGAGTCCATTGCTGATGGCAAAGTATTCGCACACCCGCTTGCGCGCGGAATCTCTCCTCGGCCCACTCCGCCAGCCACGGCCCCACACCGTCATCGCCGCGCAATGTGTTGCCGCAGGCAAGAATGAGGCATCTGGTTGTGTTCAGCGTCATTCTCCGCTCCAAACAACAACGCCCCGGGTTTTGTGGCCCGGGGCGTCTGGTGTTCGTGATTCTTGTCAGGATTATCCCCGAACAATGTGATCCACAATTTTGCCATCGGCGGAAACCAGCGAGATGGCCAGCGGCATCTGCCCATAAGCGTGTGTTGAGCAGCTCAGGCACGGATCGAAAGCACGAATAACTGCTTCGATGCGGTTCAGAAGCCCTTCCGTGAACTTGCCATCCTTCACGTAGTGCTTGGCCGCCTGCAGCACGCCCTTGTTCATGGCGTTGTTGTTCTGCCCAGTGGCAATCACCAGGTTGGCCCAGACGATCTTTCCGTCTTCGTCCACCTTGTAGTGGTGATTCAGCGTGCCACGCGGAGCTTCGGCCTGTCCAGCTCCCTCAAGCCGGTTGACGCCCGCTGTAGCGCGTACCTGCTTGTCGAGAATCTGGGGATCGCTCAAAATCTGTTCGATCTTTTCGATGCCGTAAAGTACCTCGATGAGCCGGGCATAGTGGTAGTGGAACGAACTCTGCACCGGCCCTGCGGCCAACTGCTTGAACTCGGCCAGTTCCTTGTCCGCCAGCGGCGTACCCATCGACTTGACGATGTTCAGTCGCGCCAGCGGGCCTACGCGGTAGCTGCCTTCGGGATAGCCGAGCGGCTTGTAGTAGGCGAACTTCGTGTAGCTGTAAGGCTCCACTGCTTCGCCGATCACCTCAGTGTACTTGCTCGCCGTGATGCCGTCGTCTATCGTTTTGCCCTTGGCGTCGATCAGCCGCAACGCGCCGTCGGTAAACTCGATCGATTCGTCCTCGTTGATCAGGCTCATGTAGAGCGACGGGAAGTTGGCAAAAACCTCGATTTCCGGCTTGAAGCTGTCGGCAACCTGCTTGTACCACTTCAGCGCTAGCTTCAAATTGTCGTAGGCTTCGGGAATCATGCCCAGAATCTCGTCGCGCTTGGCGGGATCCAGAGGCTCGGTGACTCCGCCTGGCACAACCCATCCGGGATGGATGCGCTTGTCGCCTAGCAGCTCGATGATGTGCTGACCAAAGCGGCGCAGCCCTATGCCGGCGCGGCCCAGCTCAGGATTAGCTCCAACTACGCCGAAGATGTTGCGCAGCTTCGGGTCAGACTCCATGCCCAGCAGCAGGTCGGGCGAGGAAAGATAGAAAAAGCTCAGTGCATGCGACTGCACCATCTGCGCCAGATTCAACATACGCCGCAGTTGCGCGGCGGTATGCGGAATCCGCACTGACATAATAGCTTCGCACGCCTTTGCCGAGGCAATCAGGTGGCTCACTGGGCAGATGCCGCAGATGCGAGCCATCAGGCTCGGCATCTCATAGAACGGACGCCCTTGTGAGAATCTTTCAAAACCGCGCACTTGCGTTACATGAAAGTGCGCGTCTTCCACCTCGCCCTGGCCGTTTAGTTCAATGGTAATTTTGCCGTGGCCTTCCAGGCGCGTTACCGGATCGATGGTGATCGTTTGGCTCATGGCTAGGCTCCAAAGCGGGTGAGAGCTGGAATATCCAGTGGCCCGCCGGTTACCAGCGCGGTAAGCGCCGTGTGAAATGTATCGGCCGAAGGAGGACAGCCGGGTAGAAATACGTCCACCTTCACATACTCGTGAATCGGACGCACCACCTTCAGCAGCTTGGGAACCACAATGCACGGAATCTGTTGCTGTGCGGTTGCATTCTCAATGTAGGCCCGCTCCAGAATTGCTTCCGGTCCGATCGGATTCCGCATCGACGGCACGTTGCCCGTCACTGCGCAATCCCCCATCGCGATCAGCATCTTGGAGTGGGCGCGAATCTTCTTGATCTTCTTCTCGTCGTCCACCGACGCCACAGCTCCCTCGACCAGTGCAATATCCACTTCCTCGGGGAACACTTTGGTGTCCACAATGGGGCTGTACACCACATCGATGAACTCTGCCAGCTCGATCAGCCGTTCGTCCATGTCCAGAAATGACATGTGACAGCCCGAGCATCCGTCCAGCCAGACTGTTGCAACTTTCAGTTTGCTCATTGCGCTTCCCTCATGAGATTCAGGTAAGGCAGAAACTCGGGATCCTTGGGATGCTCGGTGCCAACCTTGCTTTTGTCAAACAGGGCTCCTGTCGGGCACACCTGCACGCACTTGCCGCAACTTGTGCACGTCGAATCGCCCCAATTTTCGTGCAGATCGGTGATGACGATTGAGTCGGCACCCCGGCCCATCATATCCCACACGTGCGCACCCTCGATCTCGGCGCAAACACGTATGCAGCGAGTGCACAGGATGCAGCGGTTGTGGTCTACGGTGAACCGTTCGTGTGAGGCGTCCACCTTCAGATCCGGGTTGCGGTACGGCATCCGGATGTGGGTTAGCCCCTGCTCCTGTCCCAATGTCTGCAACTCGCAGTGTCCGTTGGATACGCACACCGCGCAGATGTGATTGCGCTCGGCGAACAGCAGTTCGAGGATGTTGTGGCGGTATTTCTGCAGCCGTGGAGTGTTGGTGCTTACCTCCATGCCCTCGTAAACGGTGGCCACGCAGGCAGGCAACAGTTTGTTGCTGCCCTTGATCTCCACCAGGCACATCCGGCAGGCGCCCACGTCGCTCAGCCCTTCCAGATGGCAGAGCGTGGGAATATTGATGTCGTTCTCCCGCGCCACCTCCAGAATGGTCTGGCCCCTGCGGGCGCTCACTTCCTGCTCGTCGATGATAAGTGTTTTAACTTCTACGGCATCGCTCATGCGAGTACCTCCTCGGCAGCCTTCATGTTGCATACGCCGGCCGGACAGCGCTTATGCACGATGTGCTCGATATACTCGTTGCGGAAGTACTTCAGCGTGCTCAGCACCGGGTTCGGCGATGTCTGTCCCAGACCGCAGAGGCTGGCGCTCTTCACTGTGTCGCAAAGCTCCTCCAGCAGTTCCAGATCTTCCATCGTTCCCTCGCCGGTGCAGATTCGCGTCAACAGTGTGTGCATCTGCGCAGTGCCCGCGCGGCAGGGAATGCACTTGCCGCAAGATTCACTCATGCAGAATTCCACAAAGAAGCGCGCCACATTGAC
>Ga0255353_1001355_pt1 | contig 13924 bp, 9 predicted proteins | sample HBST25metaG_FD_189941 | JGI IMG/M metagenome (GOLD analysis project Ga0255353, IMG submission 189941) | Peat soil microbial communities from Stordalen Mire, Sweden - H.B.S.T25 | ecosystem: Environmental > Terrestrial > Soil > Wetlands > Peat | place: Sweden: Norrbotten County, Stordalen Mire...
GTTTAAGGTGTGCAAGTTCACCACCGACGCCATCGTCACCGAAGGCAGCGACATCGGCACGATCCATAAGGTGTGCAAAAATCCCGATTGCCCCATCCATCACCCGAAGAAGGTGAACGGTGCAAGCGCGAACGATGCACAATTCAAGGCCGAGCAAGAGAAGAGGCGCAGGGAGGAAGCCATCGCCAATGCAACCGGCTTGCGCGTTCTCTATGCGATTGGCACGGCTGTCCTGGTGCGGCTGATGAAGCGCGACCTGCTGTTTGTGGCGGAACGCATGGTCAACCTGCTGGACGAGAACCGCGCCGCGATCCTTGCCAAACAGCACGGGATCAAAAAAACCAAAGAGAACGAATCGGTCGGCAAGCTGTTCCTGGCCTTTCTTCGCCGCGCCGAAGAAAGCACCTTGGGCCGCGCCGTGGTCGAGGCCGCCGTATTGCTCACCGCCTCGCGCGGCAATGCCTCGCACGTTCTGCGCGATGCCGCCGAGTTTTACAAGGTGGACGTGGCCGCAATCACGACCACGGTCAAGCAGGAATTCGCCTCCAAGGAAAAAGCGAAAACGGCGAAGAAGGCCGCGCCCAAGCCGCCTGCAAAAGCACCCGCAAAGACCGCGAAGAGAGCGGCAGCAGCGTAAGAATTCAATTCATCGAAACCTTCTAAGCGGAGCCAGCCAGACCGGCTCCGCATTTCTTATGTCTGCCCGTCTTGCCCGCCCATGTGCGTGGCTCCTGCCGGCCGGCAGGAGCGGTTCTCTCGTCCCACCCGACGGGCATTGGGCAATGCTTGCTACTGTCGGATGTCCGTCGTTACCACCTACGGGCGCTTTGCCGCAAGGGTACGCGTATGTGCGCATCCACATCGTTGTCTGATCTGATGTGATTTAAATCCTATTGGATGTGAGCAACAGAATGCCTGACACAATGCACCACGCCAAAAGCAATGAAACCGACTGTATCTGTTCTTCTGCAATTCCGATCGTACGAGCCTGTATTCATGGACTCCGCTTGTGCCAAACCAGCTTGAGCGAAAGTTGTCTGTTAAGCGTCACTTTGACATCAGTGATAATCGCGACCTATGTTTAGCTTCTTAAGCTTGGATTGCAGTGTTGTTCGTTTCATACCGAGCCGCACGGCAGCTCCATTCGGTCCACCAACAACGCCCTTTGCTTCCTTTAATGCACACAGAATCTTCTCCCGCTCGCCTGGCGAAGACAACTCAGAGCCGCGCACCGGCATGGCTTGCGTAGCGGTTCTAGACTCTGGCATGGCAACTTGCAAAACCGAGCCGTTGGTCAAAATGACAGAGCGTTCGACCAGGTTTTGCAGCTCCCGAATGTTGCCGGGCCAATCGTACTCGGTGAGTGCTTTGATGGCCGCTGTCGGAATCGATTCGATGTGCCGATTCATGCGTTGAGCGTACTTCTGCGTGAAGTACCGAATGAGCAGCGGGATGTCGGATTTGCGATCACGCAGCGGCGGAGCCTCGATCGGGAAGACATGCAGGCGATAGTAGAGGTCGCTCCTGAATTTTCCTTCCTCCACCATTGCCTTGAGGTCGCGATTTGTAGCCGCGATGATCCGAATGTCCGCGTGGATCGTCCGATTGCTGCCGAGCCGTTCAAATTCCTGTTCTTGAATCGCACGGAGAAGTTTGGACTGAAGTTCGAGTGGAATTTCACCTACCTCGTCAAGGAACAAGGTGCCGTGGTCAGCCAATTCGAAGCGTCCAATCTTTTGTCCGAGGGCGCCGGTGAATGCGCCCTTTTCATGGCCGAAGAGCTCGCTCTCAAGAAGAGCCGCCGGAATGGCCGGACAGTTCACCTTCACGAATGTCCGTTTTTTCCGTTCGCTCATGTCGTGGATGGCACGAGCGATCAGTTCCTTCCCAGTCCCTGTCTCACCGAGCACCAGGACTGAGGCGTCGGTAGGCGCCACAATCTGCGCGCTCTTCATTAAGGCTCGGAATGCCGGACTCTCACCAACCATGCTGGTGAGATTCTGGTCGGAACGAATTTCGTCCTGAAGATAGAGGTTTTCTGTAGCGAGCTTTTCCTTTGTTTCGGCCAGTTCCTGGTAGGAGAGTGCATTCTCAACGGCTATCGCAACCTGATGCGCCACCTGCACCAGGAGTTCCACATCCTCGGTTGCCCATGGCCCTATGTTGATACGGGCAATTTCCAGAGTCCCGAGAGTGCGGTTCGGAGTTACGAGCGGAATGGAGCAGGAAGCGCTAAAACCGAGGGAGACGAGCCTTCGGTACTCGGAGGATGGAAAACGTTCAAAATCGGGCTGGCTGAGGACAACCGCCTTTCCTGAACGCAGTGCATCCGCACTTGGCAGGCCGGTAACATCTACATCCGGCTCATCTGTGTCAAAAAGCTGTTCACCCGTGAAGTGAAGAGCGTATGGCCTCATTCTGTGAGTGTTTTCATCGTAGAGGGTCAGCACGGCGAAGTCATGCTCGACGATTCGCGAGAGTTGGTCAGAAATCGATGCGAACAGCGCATTCCATGGCAATTTCGACACCAGCGCGTTCGTCACATCGAACAATACTTGGAGTCGGTCGCGCTGCTGTGTAAGCTGTTGCTGCATCAAGTACGCGTCAACCGTAACCGCTGCTTCGGATGCTACCCGCTGGACGAGCGCAAGCTCCACTTCGCTCGGCTCATACTTCGAGCGTGCTCCGGAAGCGAGTACGCCGAAGGCCAGAACTCCTAGGTGTCGAGACCCGTTACTGAGAGGAACGAAGGTCGCCCCACGCACTCCCTGGCTAAGAAGGTAAGTAATGAATTTCGACCAGCGGGTTTCAGCAGTGAGGTCTGGAATGACAATAGGCTGTTGCTCCCGCAAAACCCATTCAGCGGGACTATCCTCAACAGCCATGACCGTTATTCGGGACTTGACGGCCTGAATACCCGTTGCGGCATGTAACCGCATGACGTTCTGATCTGCATCAAGGAGCGCCAGCCCGAGATAGTCGAAGTCGATTACCTGGCGAAGTGACCGGTCAAGGCTTTCGCACAGACTCTGCAAGTCGCTATGCCCCGATAGGGACTGCGCCAACACGAATAGAGACCGGTAAAGACTGTTCTCGATGGAATCCACAGGTTTGATCATAACAACGCGCGGCTTCTGTGGCATCTCAACCGGCATTTTGAACAGGCTAATGCCGCTTCCTGGTCAGGTTTGAACGCTTTCGGTCAAGGTTTGGACGGAAAGCCTGTTTCGCGCACAATTCCAATTCTCCAGGTGCCCGATTGAAACACCTCCATTTTGTGCCGAACGAAGATGAATTTACCAGTTCATCTCCATTGCCAAGAGAATTAGTCCGGACGCAATGTCGGTCCGGTTTTTGGAGTTCACCATCAGGTTGTACAGGTGCGAATCCGCCTGATTCTCTCCGTAGTACAGACGCACATACCGTAAACGCTCTTCGTCCACGGAATGGATCAGCGCCGTCACATCCGTGTGATGCGTTTCGCGCATCTGGATTCTGCGTACCCGATTCGCCCATTGCGCATACACGAAAGTATGGAATACATCCTCTTTGTCTCGCAGGACGCACTGTGAACCTCTCCCAATAATCACGCAATTTCCGATAGCATGAGCCTCTTCAATCACTCTTTTTGCCAGAGCCGCAGCCGCAGCCGCATCGAACAATTCCACTGGCACGGGCACTGAAAATCCGTCAGGGCTCTTGCCCCAGAGCGAGCGCGTGATGCGATGCAGCCAGGGATCGACGCGTTCATCCAGGACAGAGCCTTCCCCCGCCGGCACTCTCGCCTTGTTGCAAATTTCAGTGATCAGAGCCTTGTCGATCAGCTTCCAACCCAGTTCATGAGCAATGATGACAGCGATCTCCGCCCCGCCGCTGCCGTACTCTCTTGCAATCGTTAAAGCCTTAAACTGCACGTCGGTCTCCCCTCTGTGTGCTGGTGGAGCTACTGTCACGACCGCGAAAATGCGATAGGCCGCATAGCTAATGCACGGCGACGCCCTCGCTTTTCGCCACTTTTTTCAGCAGGAATGCGCAGGGGATGAAAAACACAAGCATCACCGTTGTCCAGCGGAAGATGTCGATGTACGACATGGCGGCCGCCTGTTGCAGAAGAATGTTTTGCAGCACCCCGAGTGCTTGGTGGGATGCCTGAGGTGCACCCGTGGACGATGTCAGGCCGTTTTGCAGCATCTGGGCCTGTTGCTGATACACCGGATCGTAGATGGTTACGTGCGGAATGAATTTGGCGTAATGCGACTGGACTCCGCGCGACACGAACGTGTTGGTCAAAGAAATCCCGATGCTGCCTCCGAGGTTACGCACTAGATTGAAAATGCCGCTGGCGTTGCCCATTTGCTCATTTCGCAGTGTGCCCAACCCCATCGTCATCACGGTGACAAACACGCTTGTCATGCCGATACCTTGCAGAACACACGGCCATACAAAACTGCTCATCGATACGGCGAGGTTGATGTTGCCCAACTGAAAGGTGCCAACCGCAAAGGCCATGAACCCGAAGAACAAGATCCAGCGGGGATCGATGCGCGACGACAAATACCCGACGACAATGGTCGCCACGCCCGCGGCAATGCCCCGGGACGCGGTTGCAATGCCGCTGAGTTCGGCCGTGTAGCCCATCAGCGTTTGCAGAAACAGCGGAACGCCGGTGATGGCGCTGTACATCGCTATCGCAAACGCCGTGATCATTGAGCAGCCCACCAGGAAGTTGCGGTTCAGGAATACCCTGAGATCGACGATCGGATTCTTGATCCAAAGCTCCCTGACGATCAATACAACAAATGCAATCGCCGAGATGCAGACAAGCCGGGTGATGTACGCGCTGCCGAACCAGTCCTTCTTCTGGCCGTCGTCCAGCGTAAACTGGAAAGTCGTCAGCCAGATCGCGAGCAGAATGAATCCCCCAGTGTCGATGCGACCGGGCTTGGCATTTTGGATGTAGGGCGGATCCTCGATGAAGCGCCACATCATGAATGCCGACAGAAAACATATCGGGATATTGATATAGAAGATCCAACGCCACGAGTAATTGTCCGTCAGCCAGCCGCCGATCACCGGCCCAATCGCTGGCGCCACGACCAAACCAAGGACATACATCGCCATAGCCATTCCTCGCTTGGCAGGCGGAAAACTTTCCATAAGAATCGCCATGGCCAGTGGCACCATGGCGCCACCACCTAGGCCCTGCAAAGCCGAGGACATCAGCAGAAAGCCCATGGTCGGAGCCGATCCGCACATAAAGGACGCCACAGCAAATAGAGCGGTGCAGACCATGATCAACCTCTTCCTGCCGAAACGCAGCGACAGCCACCCGCTGGCAGGCAAGATGATCGCATTGGCAACGAGATAGCAAGTCAGCACACGGGTGGCTTCGTCGTTGGTTGCTGCCAGCGCTCCCGCGATGTTGGGAGTTGCCACGGACACAATGGAGGAGTCAAGGATTTCAACGAAGGTCGCCAGCATCACGGCAATGGCAATCAGCCACGGGTTCGATTTTGGATGCCACTCCTCTTCGGCCACGGAGTTTTCCTGGGGTGCGCTCATCTGACTTTGACCTCAGGAATAACCGAAAGCCCGGGACCAAGCCTGAATTCCGATGCAGGAGAATCGTCGACTAATATCTTGACCGGGACACGTTGCACAACTTTGACGTAGTTACCCGTTGCGTTCTCGGGCGGCAAAAGACTAAACCGGGCGCCAGAGCCACTCTGAATGCTGTCGACATGTCCATGAAGCTTGAGTTGCGGGTAGGCATCTACCTTTATCGTGACTGATTGGCCTGAACGCATATGCTCGAGTTGAGTTTCCTTGAAATTGGCAGTGACCCAAAGCCGATCAGAAACCAGCGCCATGAGAACCTGACCGGGCTGCACGAAGTTACCCGGCTCGACCGATTTCTTCGTGATATATCCGGATTCCGGTGCATAGATCTTGGTGTAGGAAAGGTTCAGCTCCGCCTGCTGCACTGCGGCGCTCTGCTGCTCTTTCTGAGAACTCGCAGACTGAAGATCGTTTTCTCGCACCCGGACTTGCTCTGGGGCGGATTGAGCTTCCTGAAGTTTTCCATGGGCTTGCTGGACCTGCTTTTCCGTCAGTTCGAGTTGGGCCTTTGCTGCCGCAACTTCTTGCCGGGCGGCGTCGAGATTTGCAGCCGTAGCGCGTGCTTCAGTTTCAGCTCGATCCAGCAGTTGACGCGAGACTTCATCTTTGTCATGCAGGGTTTTATAACGCAGCGCATCGTCGCTGGCGCGATGCGCCTCAGCTTCAGCCGCTCTCACTGCCGCTTCTCCCTGCGTCACTCGCGCCCGAAGGACGCTCACCTGGTCGCGTGCCGCATCCAACCCTGCTGCCGCCTGAATCAAGACCGCCCCGGTTACAACAGAGGTCAAATCCACTCCCGACTGGGCACCGGCCTCGTGTGCCGTCATCGTCTTCAGGCCGGCATGTGCTTGATCCAACTGCGTCTGATAATCGCGGGGATCGATCTCAGCAATCAAATCGCCTTTGTTTACGTGCTGATTGTCTTGAACGTACACATGAAGTACCTGGCCGGGTATGCGCGGGCTGATCTGGACGACACTTCCGTCAATGAATGCGTTGTCGGTCGATTCGTACGCTCTTGAGTAAAGGTAGTAGGACGTGCCGGCTACTACCGCCAGAACGGCTCCTACCACCGCCAGCAACTTCATCTTGTTCTTCCGGCCTGAGTTCTCAGCCAACACTTGCTGCTCTTTTTCGGATTCCATGATTTCCTTCATATGCGAGTCTGTTCCAGCCTTTCTGAACCGGCTAGAGCCGGAAGTCTTCCACGTGGCCCAGCGCTGAGGCCAGGTTCAACCGTGCGATGTTGAACTGGGCAAGGCTCGAAACGACGACCAGCCGAGCATTCTCCAGAGCTGTCTGTGCGTTGACAACTTCGATGTTGTCGGCAACGCCATTCTTGAAGCGATCCCGAGCCAGTTCGAGCTCGCGCGTTGCGAGGGAAGCAGCCTGTTGCGCGGCACGGACTTGTTCCTCACGGGTTTTGACGTTCAGCAGCGCCTGACGAACATCCTTTTCGACAGCGGCGCGGACATCCCGCAGTTGTGCGTCGGATTCACGTTGCCGGCTCGCTGCTATCTTCATCTCGGACCTGGTACGGTCGCCGTTGAAGATCGGAACGTCGAGGCGAACACCGACGCTGCGCGTAGGATAGTCGACGTGATTCGGCTTGAGACCGCTGCTGCCGTAATCCCCGAATGCACTGATCGAGGGCAGCAAATCGGCCCCTGCGGCCTTGCGTTGAGTTTCCGCGATCTTCAGTTCTTTTTCGGCAATAGAGACCTCAACACGATCGATAAGCGCCTGTTTCACTACCACGTTGGCGTCACGGTCCGGCTCCGCGGTCAAGCTCATCTGATCGCGGAGCGTTACGCTGCTCGCGAAAGGCTGTCCACCAACGCCATTGACGATGCGGAGCAAATCCAGCCGAGTGATATCCAGGTTTGTTTGCGCTTGAGATAACTGAACATGTTGATTGGCGAGACGCGTCTCGGCGCGCGCGACATCGATGCCATTGGCAACTCCCGCATCTCTCTGACTCGTCGCCAGCGTAAGCAGTGTCTCCGCCAGTTGAACGTTCGATTGCGCGGCGTCGACCGCCTGATCGGCCTCCAGCACCGCCAGGTAAGAGATGGCCGTCGCTGTAGTGACCTGTTGGACAGCCAACCGTTGCTGCTCGTGGGCCAGTGCTACTCCAGCACTGCCGACTCGGTAGCGAAGTATAGAACTGAGGTTAAAGACGCTTTGAGTCATTTGAAACCGGGCATCGAAGTGATCAAATACGCCCGTGAACGGTGACACCCCTGGTAGTTTGTCCATGGGAAGTCCCATCGAGGCGAGATTGAGTGTCTGACTCGCTTGGTATGCCGATCCTGAAATGCTGGGTAAAAGCCTGGAAAGGCTGATCCCTTTTTCCCCCTTTGCCTGCGCGAGACGCTCTGTGGCGACAACGGATTGCAGGTTATTTTTTAGTGCCAGATCCATTGCGTCGGTAAGACTCAGTGAAATTTCTTCTTTGGGTACCGCCTCTTGCCCATACGCGGCCGGCACAGCAACGATCAGCGCTTGTGTGAACAACACAAAGGCCACGGTGATCGAGATTGCACAGCTGGCCCTCCAATACTTCGAACTTTGCATTTGTGCTCCACGGGTGAGGATCGAGTTCTCGCTTCCTTGACCTGCAATCGTTGGGCCATTAGCGCTTATGGAGTCGAGATGTGAAGGGCATTACCGATAAGCACTACGGGAGAGTGGGCCTTATGCCTTAGTGGAAATGTTGCCGTGCTTCGCCGCGATGAAACGCCTGGTGCCGAATTCCGGCAGATGCTATCGGCAAGTGCCGAAATCGGCACTTGCGACCGCGAACTGCGATGCAGGTTCAACTCGCAGAACGGATTGTGCGCTCCGGGGTTGAGCGAACTAAGTTCATGAGCGATTGTCGCAATCGCCCACGAGTTGGTTAATAGAAGCACGACCTTGGCTGCGCTCTCTCTAGATGGGCGGTCTCCCGCACGCAAGCAGCGCATTTTCATTGATTTGACGTATGAGGATCGACACCGCAAGCCTTTGAATGCGCCCTGACCAGGACAGAATTGAATGCCTGATTGGGACAGGTCAAACGAACGCATGTCCAGCCGTTGCCCTCAAGATGTGGTGTCTCTTGAAACGAGTCTCCACAATTATTGGTACTAAACATGAGCGCCCTGAACCACCGTTGTCCTGTATGTGGAATTGGACAACAAAGTGCAACGGTAGCCGGGCAGGAGGTGATCCGCTATTTTCAGAATCAACAAAATCGAGGGTCGATCTCGTACTGTCGTGACGATTGATGGGCACCTCGCCGGAGAGTACGTTCAGATCGCCGAGACATGCTGCAAAGAAGCGATCTCATTGAAAAAGCGAGTCCACGTCTTTTTGCGTGATGTTTCAACGGTGGACGAGGATGGCCGTAATCTGCTGAGCCGGCTAGTGGCCAGCGGCTGCCGCCTGCACGCAAGCGGCACATACAACTCGTACATTGTTCAAACGCTACAGCCGGTCAAAGGCCAACGAACGAACTCAACCGGCAAAGAAGCAGGCAGAAGACGATGAGTTTGAGCGAAGGAAGGGGCAAGAAGGCTTTTACGAAGACGAGTGGTGCACTGTAGATGCGCTCGATGATTCATTTCGATTCAAGGAGGAACAATGACATATCTGGAAACACTCTCCAAAGGTTCCCTAGCCATGAGCCGTCAGACCGCAATTACGGAGCTATTTTATCGCAACTTTGACGAATTGCGTTGGCTCACTACAGTCATTCTCGGCCACGGACAAGATGCCGAGTTGTGCATCGTTCGTGCGGGTCAACTAACGGAAGAAGGGGGCGTTGTGTCGCAGGATTGGCTTGGCCCTTGGGCGATGCGATGCCTGGCGCGAGCAGCAATAGAAAGGATTCGTGCCGATGTCCAGAGAGTGGCAAGTGACTACACGCATCGCTCACAGCTTACTGTGATACCGCTAGCCTTGAATTTAGAAGAAAAGCAAATTCTTCGATCCATCGGGTCGAAAGAGATTTGCGCGGCTTGTAATGTCCTCGAACGTGCCGCATTGATTCTCCATGCCTATTTGGGATTCTCTGTTCAAGACAGTGCGTTGTTACTGGGGTGTCATCGCTCGGTCATAGAGCCAGCATGTTCAAACTCACTTCAAAAGATCCTCCAAATAGGTCCTGCATCTCGACTTGCCTCGGAGGTTTTTGCTGGTTGCAGGTCACAGGAGGCAAGATGACAACGACCTTACGTGTGCTTTCGATTGGATCCCCGGAGTCGTGCGACGCTGTTCGCGACGCTCTACTTCTGCGCCATAAGTGCCGACTGTGTGCCGTGGCTTCCTACCGGGATCTTTGTAATGTTCCGGCAAATGAAAGCCTCGAAATCGCCATTGTTCACCAGACCCTACCCGAACACGAACTGCTCGTCTCGCTAGAGTATGTCCGCCGCCACTGGCCAAGCGCCCGGATTCTCTTGGTCAGTGCACACTCAGAGGCTGTCGACGATCCGCTGTACGACGAGTGGACGCGGCCCGAAATATCGCAAGATGCATTCCTGTCAATAATCGAGCGGCTCGCGATAGATGCCAAGCGGAACAAACGCCAGCCCTTCGAACGTCAAACGTGCAGTGGTGAGCAACGAAAGTGAGTGCCTCATGATCGAGAACCAAACGAGTTTGCTCAAACCGCCTCGCCTGCCGGACGAAGTCCTGGTTGCCGCAGCCAAGAACGGAGAGCTTTCCGCGATGGAGGAGTTGCTCTCACGTTATCGCGACCAGGTATACGGCGTAGTGCGCCGCCGCACCGACAACACAGAGGAAGTGGAAGACGTAGTTCAGGAGGTAATGTTGCGAGCCTTCGTGAATATCGGAAAATTCAGAGGCGACGCACGTTTCTCTTCGTGGCTCATCACCATTGCTATCAATGTTTCAATCTCAATGAAACGGAAGCTAGGCCGCGCGCAGTGGATCTATCTCGACGACCCGAATGCTCCATACTACCAAGGCAGTTCGTGGATTCTAGCAGATCCTCGTCCAACTCCAGAGGAAAGATTCCTCCAAAAAAAGAGCATCGCAAGCTCTTGCAGCAGAAGTTCCTGAAACTTCGCCCGAAATATCGAATCATCTTGCGAACGCACACTCTCCATGAGTCGTCGATTGAGGACACTGCGCAGGCTTTGGGAATTACCTGCGGTGCCGCAAGGTCAAGACTCCATCGCGCAAGGCGGATGTTGTTGAACGTACCTCAAGTGCATGGTTCTCCGCATAGGGAACGAAAGAGCGGATTTGTGGCGATTGCACCTGGCCAATAAGGGAATGCAGATGAGTTCATTGGCACAGTCCGGAATAGCGCGACACGAGGAGACATTGTATGAAGATCCTCTGTTTGCAAAGCGCCCGTCGCGCGGGCTGATCTACCCATTTCTGCGTCCGCGTGAATTTGCATTCACGGCGGAAGAGCGAAGCTTGGTGACGATTCTCTTTGGCGGGCTGACCTGGAAGCACGAGCGTCTGATCGAGGGGCTCTTGGCCGGCGCTGGATACCGCTGCCAACATCTTTCGGAGACCAATCGTGCGGCACACGAACTGGGTAAGGAGTTTTGCGCAAGCGGCCTGTGCAATCCGGTGTATTTCACGGTGGGCAATCTGATTCGCTTCCTCCAAGAGAAGGAAAAAGCTGGGTTATCCCGGGATGAAATTGTTCGCCGCTATATTTACTTCACGGCGGCCTGCGGTGGCCCTTGCCGGTTCGGTATGTACGAGTCGGAGTTCCGCATGGCGCTGAATGCGGCTGGCTTCGGGAGCTTCCGCGTCCTTTCATTCTCGCAGGATCATGGCATTTACGCTTCCACCGGCCATAGCGGCCTGCAGTTCTCGGCCGATTTCGGCTGGAATACGCTCCATGCCTTCATTCTTGGCGACCTGTTGAATGGCGCGCAGCATCACTTGAAACCATACGAAATACAAGCGGGGGCGACGGACAGAGCTGTTGCCAAAGCTGTAGACGGAATCGCCGAACATTTCCAAAGCAATCGTGGTTTTGAACTACAACACGTTGTGCCGAAATTCCTGCTCCCAAACAGAAATTCCCGCTGGTATCGCTATCCCAATTCTCTGGGGAAGGCTTGGTCTCATTTGTATGGCGATGCACTGACGACGATCCTTCCTGTTGTCGCAAACGAATTGAAAAAAGTTGAAGTGGATTGGCTGCGTGTGCGCCCTGTCGTCAAGGTGATCGGAGAATTCTGGGCGCAGATGACCGAGAGCGACGGCAATTTCCGCATGTTGGAGTTTCTGGAGAAAGAAGGGGCGGAAGTCTCGATTGAGCCGATCAGCACATGGTTGCTCTATATGCTGTATCAGAGAAAATCGCGCGTCGCCTACCAACAGAGGATGGCAGCCTATACCGCTCCATGGACTTCCCCAGGGAGGGCTATCGCCGCTCGGGCAGCTTCGTGGGGCAAGCGGATGGGTTTTGCGCTCGGAGCGAAGTTTTATCTACATCACTTCAGACGGCTGGCAAAACTGCTGTCGCTACCCGACCAGATACTGGCGTCGCAGGAAGCACTCGCGTCGTTGGCATCCCCTTACTACAACACGTTCCTGCGCGGCGGCGAAGGGCACTTGGAGGTGGGCAAAACACTTTATTACACGCAGCACAAAGCGTGTCATCTTGTGCTGGCGCTCAAGCCTTTCGGTTGTCTTCCGTCCGTGCAGTCGGATGCGGTGCAGGCATCGCTTGTGGAGAAATTCCCTGAGGTCAGTTTCCTGCCGATCGAAACCTCCGCGGACGGCGAGATCCACGCATATAGCCGCGTCCAAATGGCGCTGTCGGAGGCCAGGGCGAAAGCATCGCTGGAGTTTGAGCAGGCACTCACGACAGCGCACCATTCACTCGAAGAGATTCGCGCCTTTGTTGTGGCCCACAGGGAACTGCGCTCTCCCCTCTCTGCGATTCCGCGCCATCCTGGTGTCGTCTCTACCGCCGCAAATTTTTTGTTGTACGCGGATCGGTTAATGTCCGCCCGTTTCACCGAAGGCGCCGGACCGCATTCGCAACGAGAACACGAAGTGCACTCTCCGGTTCTCAATCAAATTCATTCCACACAGGAGATGGAGTCATGAGCGAATATCCAAGATCCACAACTGAGCATGATTCTTCGTATCGCATCAGCAGCACCCTTAACGACGAATTGATGAGCGGGCGACGTTCGAAGGTTCCTACGCTGCCTGGAGGCGTGGAGTTAACTTTGCCGGAACCAGTGTTCCCGCAGAAGCCGAAACTCTACGCAGTTCCGGACGAAGCCTATTTCCCGAAGAACGGCAAACGGCATTGGACCGCGCCGCAGATTTGTCACTCAATGCAAGGCTGGATGTTTCCATACTTCCGCTCGCGCCTTGAGCGCGGCGAGTTCCATCCGATCATCGCCTACCTCTTCAACGAATGGAAATGCAATCTGGACTGCAACTACTGTTGGGCCTATGACAACCGCGTCAGCGGAATGACGGAAGACATTGCTAAGCGGTCAATCGACTGGCTGCATTCAACGACGTGCCGCGTTCTCGCGCTGATGGGAGGCGAAGTGCTGCTGCGCCCACAGTTCGCGCACAAGGTCATCTATTACGCCGCGAAGCAGGGCTTTTGGGTATATCTGCCGACCAATGGTCGCTTGATGAAGCCCGACCTCATTGACCGCGTTGCCGACGCCGGAGTTGCAACTGTCAACCTGGCCGTGGACGCATGGGACGTCAAGCCTGGACTTCCGAAGGCGATGGCTCCGATTCGTGAATACTTCAACCACCTGGTGCGCAAGCAATATAAGTACGGCTATTCGGTCTTCCTGAATATCAACATCTGCCGCAACAACCTGAAGGATGTGCGGATGCTGACCGAGCTAGCCCACGACACAGGTATCGCGACCGATTACCACATCTGCGAATCTCCGATGATGGAGCAGGACGACTTCAAACATCTGGAAGATAATCCTGTCTTCATCCGCCCGGAAGATCACGCCGCCATCGGCGAGCTGATCGACTGGCTGATCAATAAACAGAATGCCGGCTGGCAGATGGTGAACTCTGTGCAGCGTCTCGCTGAGATGAAGAAATTCATCAATAGGGAACTGGACCAATGGGGATGCCGCGCCGGGCAGAACAGCATCATCATTCGCACCGACGGCACCCTCGCGCCTTGCTTTCCGATGTATTCGGCCAACCACGATTGGGGAACCATCGAGGCTCAGAAGATGGACCCAGCCCAATTACAAGCCATGAAACAGGATTGCGAGGCAAACTGTTTCTCCACGCTCAATCACATTCTTGCCTTCTGCTATAACGA
>Ga0255353_1001369_pt1 | contig 13826 bp, 18 predicted proteins | sample HBST25metaG_FD_189941 | JGI IMG/M metagenome (GOLD analysis project Ga0255353, IMG submission 189941) | Peat soil microbial communities from Stordalen Mire, Sweden - H.B.S.T25 | ecosystem: Environmental > Terrestrial > Soil > Wetlands > Peat | place: Sweden: Norrbotten County, Stordalen Mire...
CCTCCAAAGTCCCAAAAGAAACCCCAGCTCCCGCCACGCCCAAAAATCAACAAGGCAGAGCGAAACTCAGGCGCGTCCGCTCCATCTTTTCATACGCACCGGCCGCCGTCTTGGTTCCCAACGGTTGGACGGGGCTGTCTTGCTGACCCGCTGCCTTGCTGACCCGCTGACTTGCTGACTCGCTGACTTGCTGCTCTGCAATGCTATCCTCACTACCGGGATGGAAGGTCTCTCGCTACTCAAATTTGTCGCCGTGGCCATGCTCATTCTGGCCAATGCATTTTTTGTGGCCGCCGAGTTCGCCCTCGTCTCCATCCGCGACACCCGCATCGAGCAGTTGCTGGCCGCCGGTGTCCCCGGAGCCCGCGCCGTCCGCCGCCTCCAGCGCGACCTCGAGGATTTTCTTCCCGCCGTGCAGCTTGGCGTCACCCTCTGCTCTCTGGCCCTGGGCTGGATTGGCGAGCCCTTGGCCGCTGCCGTCCTGCTCGGCTGGTTCAGCGCTCTCCATCTCGACATGACCTGGGCGCATGTCTATGCCCACGTCATCGCCGTCGCTGTGGGTTTCGCCCTCATCACCTATTTCCACGTATTGGTCGGCGAACTGGTGCCCAAGTCCCTCGCTCTCCGCCGCGCCGAAGCCCTGGCCGTGGCCGTCGCCCCGCCCATGCTGGTCTTCATGGCTCTGGCCCGTCCCGCCGTTCGCCTGCTCAAGGTCTCGGCCTCCGTCATCCTGCGCGGTTTTGACATCCCCGTCACCGAGCGCGCCCAGGTCCATTCTCCCGAGGAACTCAAGCTCATCGCCACCGCCGCCCGCCGCATGGGCGTCCTGCCTGAATTCCAGGAGAAGCTCATCCACCGCGCCCTCGAACTGGACGACGTGCCGGTCCGCGAGATCATGACCCCGCGCCAGAAAATCTTCTCCCTGCCTTCGAACATGCCCATCGAGAAGGCCAGCGCCCGGGTCATCGACTCCAAACACTCCCGCGTCCCTGTCTACGATGAGACCCGCGGCCCTGAGCACATCGTCGGACTGGTCTACTCCAAGGATCTGGCCCGCCTCATCTTCTTCCGGCCCAGCGTCCAGCGCACTCCCTCCCAGCCCCCCAATCCGCAGGTGGGCCAACCTCCCAATCCAGGTGCCCCGCATCTCGATTCTGAGATGTGGGATATTAAGCCCCCCGTCCGCTTCGCCGCTCCCTTCGTTGAACTCAAGCTCTCTCAGGTCATGCGCGACGTTCTGGTGGTTCCTGAAACCAAGACCGCCCTTGACCTCATTCGCGAATTCCAGCGCCGCCGCCGCCACATGGCCATCGTGGTTGACGAGTACGGTTCCACCGTCGGCCTGGTCACCGCCGAAGACGCCCTCGAGCAGCTTACCGGCGAGCTTGAAGACGAGTTCGACTCGCCCTCCAGGCCGGTTCTCACCACCGCGTCGGGCGCATTGCTCATGGACGGCGGCGTCAACCTCCGCGACCTCGAAACCCAGATGCAGTGGGACCTGCCCCGCGAGGGCGGCGTCGAAACCCTTGCCGGTTTCCTCCTCATGCGCCTTGGCCACATCCCCAAAAGCGGAGAATCCATCGCCTTTGAAGGCCGCCGCCTCACCGTTGTCGAAATGGAAGGCCGCCGCATCAGCAAGATTCGCGTCGAGCCGGTCACCGGACAGGCTGGATCCCCGGTGGTCGTTTCCTGAGCCGGCCGCATCCACACCCCCTCGGTCTTTCCCGGTAAGCTAAAAGTCAGAAAATCATGCGCTCAATCCTAACTCGCCTTCTTCTCACTCTTCCGGTTGTCTGGCTGGTGGTCTCGCTCGTTTTTCTGCTCATTCACCTGGTGCCCGGCGACCCCATCCTCCAGATGCTCGGCGAGGGCGCAACCCCGGCCGACATCGGCGCCTTGCGCCACCAGTACGGCCTCGATCAGCCGCTCTGGGCGCAGTACCTGCACTACTGGGGCGGAGTTCTCCACGGCGATTTGGGCAGCTCCATCCGCCTCCACTCCACCGTCTCCAGCCTCATCGCCGCCCGCTATCCCTACAGCCTGATCCTCACCTTGACCGCCCTCGGAACCGGCCTGGCCCTGGCTCTTCCCGCCGGCATTCTGGCAGCCGTGCGCCGCGGCTGCTGGCTCGATCAACTCATCTCCGTGGTCAGCCTCTTCGGCCTCTCCATCCCCGGCCTGGCCCTCGGCCCGGTGTTGATTCTCGTCTTCTCTATCTACCTCGGCTGGCTTCCGGTCTCCGGTTCCAACGCTGGCGGAGGTCCTTCCATCGACTGGCGCTACCTGGTTCTGCCCTCCATCGCCATGGGCGCATCCCTCGCCGCCATCCTCACCCGCATGGTGCGCACCGCCATGCTCGAGGAGTTGGGCCAGGACTACATCCGCACTGCCCGCGCCAAGGGCCTCAGCGAGACCGCCGTCGTCTGCCGCCACGCCCTGCCCAACGCCTTGGTCCCCATCGTCACGGTGGTGGGCCTCCAATTCGGCGCTCTGCTGGCCGGCGCCATCGTCACGGAAACCATCTTCAGTTGGCCCGGCCTCGGCCGCCTGGTCGTCAGCGCCATCTCCAACCGCGACTACGCCCTCGTCCAGGGCTGCCTGCTCTCCATCGGCCTCACCTATGTGCTCGTCAATCTCTTCACCGACGTGGTCTACCGCTGGGTCAATCCGAGGATGAGATAGGTTGCGGTTGCGGCTGGTGTGGGGTTGGACGGGGCAATGTCCGAGTTGGCGGCCAACCGACCAAAATGCCCGTCCGGCACCATCATCCTCTACCCACAGCAGTGTCATCCTGAACGCAGTGAAGGATCTGCGGTTGCCTTTGAGAGTTTCAAATTGGAGTTACTTCCGAGTTGGCGACAATCCGACCGGAAAGCCGCAAAGGAGCCTGTTCGTCTCCCCACTGACGCTTATAATTCGGGGAACAGATGATCGACGGTTTTCTCGGTAACCGGTTGAAAGAGAGGTGTAACTTGCGAATCCGTCATGATTTGGTTTTCTTATCGTGTGGGCTCTTCACCGTCGCTTTGGTTTGCCTTATTCCAATAGCATGGTGGTATGTCCCCCGGGGTTATGGCGTCCCGATGAGGTACAACCCGGATTTGAGGGAATTGTTTCGCACACAGAGCGATGTTGGCAAGCTTTCGCTGGCGCTCGTTTTCATCGGTCTCATCGTTACATGGACGGGATACTTGAACAAGGTTCGTTGGACCTGGTTTGTCATGTTCATCCTTGTATCTGGCTTGGCAATTCCACTCGGCATAGAGCGGTTAGTTGTGCACCCCCTATTGGTGTTGGATGCAGTGTCCGATTTCATCTTGGAAGTCATCAGAAAAAAACCGGCAACATCTCCGTATTTGTGGCGGGCTTTTTTTGAGCCAATCTCGATCTTCTTGCTAATGGTGATTGCTCTATTCTTGCCGGTGAAATCATTCTTTTCCAGACGGACCGGCACTGTCATGTAATTACGCCGCGTGGCCCAGGCACCGGGAAAACTGAGAACAACCACTGAAGATGGTTGCCCCAGGTGCCTCGCACTTGGGCACCTGGGAAAGCACAGACCTCAACCTGGAAAAGCCGGGCTTGGCGAGGTCGGATTTCTTCGCCGCGAAACCCCGCCAACTTGCCAATTCGCCAACCCCGCGCCAGCGGGAGCTAACATGCAAAAATATCAATACTTTACCATCTCAAAGCGAGAAAGCCGTTCCCTTGAAAGCGGGGTGCCTGCCTTAGTACAGTGCCCACAATAGGTTGGACTATGAGATGTATTCACCTTGTGAAACCGAGGAGAGTCGCGATCGCGACGGCCGCATGGAGGGAATGCGGCCATCTTGCCCAATAGACACCACTTTAATGCACTGATCGGTGCTACGCTGGGTGCGTGGAGGGAATATGAGAGCAACCGTATCGCTCGACGACGATCTGTTACGAACGGCGGAAGAGTACAGCGGCCTGACGGAAAGAGCGGCTCTGATTCGTGCCGCGCTAAAGTCGTTGATTGCCCGCGAAGCCGGTCGAAGGCTTCTGGCGTTGGCTGGTACCGCCCCCAACATTGAAGACGTGCGGAGATTGCGAGTAGACGAACAGTGATTCTCGCGGACACTTCAATCTGGATCGCCATGTTTCGTTCTGGCGCTTACAAGGCAGAGTTGAACACATTGATTACCAATGACCAACTCTGCATTCACCCATTCTTGATTGCGGAGTTGGCGCTCGGCACGTTGCCGGAACGCCGAAAAACACTGGAGTATCTCGACCAACTGATCTCCATTCGCCCGGTGCCATTGGGGGATGTTCGGCAAATGATTGAAGCGCGGGGACTTGCCTCGAAGGGGATCGGCTTGACGGACGCACATTTGATTGCCTCCTGCCTGGCAACTCCGGGCACCCAAATATGGACCCTGGACGGCAAACTCGGCAAAGTCGCCGAATCCCTAAGCATCCGCGCTACTCTCCCTTGACACCCTTCGCCGCTGAAAAATGGCGGGTGGCCCAGGCGCCGGGAAACTGAGTACAACCACTGAAGATGGTTGCCCCAGGTGCCTCGCATTTGGGCGCCGGGGAAAGCACAGACCTCAACCTGGGAAAGCCGGGTTCAGAGATGTCGTAATCCCCACCACAAACCCCGCCAACTTGCCAACTTGCCAACCCCGCGCCAGCGGGTGCTAACCTGCTAAATTATCAAGACCTTACCCGATCAAAGCGAGAAAATCCTTTCCCAAGGAAAATGCAGCATTTCCGCGCATTTCTTCTGTGGGCGAAAAGTTCCATCAAGTTACTCATAAATAAGGAATTAAGCGCAGAAAACCTTACAACACGCCCCAAAAAGCCGCCTCGAAAAACCCCCTGAAAATGCCCGTTTTTGCCCCGAAAAGCCCTAAAAACCGCCCGAATCGCCACAATCCAGCGCCACGATCTTCGCCTCCAATTCGCCTTCTTCGTCCATCGTCAGCAGTCCCACCGTCACCGGCAGCCGGAACCGCCGCGGCCCGCAGGAGCCGGGATTGAAGTAGAGCACGCCCTTGCGCCGGTAGAAATTCGGCACATGCGAGTGCCCAAAGAGCACCGCGCCAAATTTCCCCGCCGCCGGGTCCAGGTGCAGCTTCTCCAACTCGTGCAGCATGTAAACATAGCGTCCGCCCACCAGCACCACCTCGGTCTCCGGCAGTTCTCCACATTTGCCTTCCCGGTCCACGTTGCCGCGCACCGCGGTCACCGGCGCAATCCGGGCCAGTCCTTCCAGCACCGACATCCTGCCCACATCGCCCAGGTGCAGAATCTCCTCCACCCCGGCCAGCGCCGTCATGACCTCCGGCCGCAGCAGTCCGTGCGTATCGCTCACCACGCCAATCTTCATCTAGAGTCCCATCTCCAGCCGCGTCCTGGGGTCCAGTTGGTCCCGCAACGCATCGCCCAGAAAATTGAAGCCCAGCACCGCGCCCGCCACTGCCGCGGCAGGGAAGAGAACCATGTGCGGCGAGTCGAACAAATGCAGCCGCGCATCGTTCAGCATCGCGCCCCAACTCGGCGCCGGAGCCGGAATGCCCAGCCCCAGAAACGAGAGCGTGGCCTCGGCCAGAATCACACCCGCCATGCCGATGGCCGCCTGCACCAGGATCGGCTGCACAATGTTGGGCAGAATGTGGCGGAAGAAGATGCGCAGCCCGCTTGCGCCCAGGGCTCGTGCTGCGTCCACGTATTCCCGGTCGCGCACTGACATCACCTGCGCCCGCACCAGCCGCGCATAGCCCGCCCAGCCGCCGACGGCCAGCGCCAGCACCAGGTTGCTGAAGCCCGGTCCCAGGAAGGCGGCAAAGGCGATGGCCAGCAGAATGCCGGGCAGCGCCAGAAAGGTATTCATGGCAAAGGTGGTCAGCGCCGTATCGATCCAGCCGCCCAGGTAGCCTGCCAGGCCGCCCACGGCTAGCCCCAGCGCCAGCGAAACCGCCACCACGCTCACTGAGACGGCCAGCGAAAGCCGCGCTCCCCACAGCAGGCGCGAGAGCGTGTCCCTGCCCAGCTCGTCGGTGCCGGCCCAGTGCGCGGCCGAGGGACCTTCCAACCGATTCAGAAGATCGATGGAGGCCGGATTGTGCGGCGCAATCCATGGCGCGGCCAGTCCGCCCAGCACAAAGGCCGACAACAGGAGAACGCCTACCACCGCCAGCGGCTGGCGGCGCATACGATTCCGTAGGGTTGCGAACGGGCTGGCGGCGGCAAAAGACATCGACACAGCAAGAATACCGCGACACCGCCGGCGAAGTGGGGTTGAATAAGGTATGGCTATCCTGCGGCAGGGGTTGATTTTGTGTCTTTCCACGGTTCTTGCAGTTTCATTCGCTCAGGCGCAGCAGCTTCAATCGCGCCCGGAGGCCGGTGGGCAAGCCCTCCCGTCCGCAGCCGGACAGTTGCTCTCGCTGGCCAATGAGGAGCGCCGAGCGCAGGGAGCGCCACTGCTCCAATGGGACCCTGCACTGGCTGCTGCCGCTCTCAACCACTGCCGACGCATGGCTGTCGAGGGGGAGATTGCCCATCGCTACGGCGGCGAGCTCAGCCTCACCGAGCGTGCCGGACAGGCCGGCGCCCACTTCAGCCTGATTGAAGAGAACGTCGCCGTAGGATCCTACCCGGCCCTGATTCACCAAAGCTGGATGCACTCTCCCGACCACCGTACCAACCTGCTGAACCCTCAAGTTGACCATGTGGGCATTGCGGCCGTGGCCACCCGTGGGGTCATTTACGCCGTCGCCGACTACTCCCGCGCCGTGCCGGTGCTTTCCCAGACCCAGGTCGAGGCCGCGATTGCCGGTTTGCTGCGCGTGAGCGGAGTCTCCGTCTTGCGCGACCCAGCCACCGCCCGCGCCGCCTGCGCCCTGGATCGGGGATTGCCCGGCGATTCATCCGGCACGCAACCGCAATTCGTCATGCGCTGGCAGGGCGCGGAGCTGACCCATCTTCCTCCGGACCTGGTGAGCCGGCTGGCTTCGGGCCGATATCGCCAGGCCGCCGTGGGTAATTGCTCGCCCAAAGGTGTTGAGGGCTCGTTCACGGCCTACCGCCTGGCTGTGCTTCTCTATTGAGCAGGCCAATGACGATTTTTATTGCGTAGAATTAAGCTCCCTGAGCGCATGATGAATCTAGTGCGGATAGTAGCGCCGGCCTTCCGGCCGGCTGTAGCGCGGACGTTCTCGTCCGCGAGCAACATTTTCTGGCACGTACAGGCGTCAGGGGGAGGCCATTTCCCAGCGGTCACAGACCAGGAATTGACCTTTCCCGAGGTCGATTTTGACCAAAAAAACGTCTGAAATCGCCTCTACCCCCACCCCCCTATCGTTTATTATCACTTTTTCGACGATAAAAATCGTGTAAGTCTAAAATAATGAACACTATACAAAAACTCATAGCTAACTGACTAGTAACGGGAACTGCCCGATTTTGGCCTTTTTTGGCCGTTTTTGGGCACTTTTGGGCTGATAATGCCGCAATTTGGTGCCAAAATCCCCCCTTTTTTTGCCGCTCCGGGGTCGAGCGCGGAGCTCTTGTCACCCAACCTGAAATCGAGGCCACTCTGGTTTCGCTTTAGCCGAACGCCTGGTACTCCTTCCAGAACTCCGGCCAAGGCAGTCGCGGGCTTGCGCAGACAAAAATGTCGGGGTGGTACTGGCTTTCTTCGTTCCTCACGCCCTCTGCATTTCCGTTGTGTCCAGCTAGCCGGCAGCCGGTGAAGGCCTTTTCGGCGGCTTCGCGGGAGAATCCGAGCACGATGAGCGTGGTCGGCGGCGGCGTTGGGTAGCCACGCAGCCAAGCGGAGTTGGTCATGCTGATGGGCATAGGCAAACGGTAGGCAGGGCCGAGCATTTCCACCGCGCCCTGCTCGCCATAATTGCCCACCAGAATGCCTAGGCTGGCCTGTTGCTCCGGGGGCAGGGAATCGCGAATCCCGGCAACCGTCTTGACCTGTTCGTTCCAGCCGATTTCCTCGCGCAGGTCGCCGTTCCGTTGGAGTGCAAATTCCTTCAGTGGACCACGCTCTGCAAGAGGAAGAATCAGCGCACAGACGTACGCCCCGCAGACCGCGAGACCGGTGAAGAACGCCGCTTCAACCGCCCGCCGTCCGATCCGGGGAAGAAATTCGAGCCAGCGCTCTCCGGCCGCCCCGCCCGCGGCCAGCAGCATGGGATAGGCGGCCGCCATGTAGTAGCCGCGTCCCTGCGCGAAGAAAAACAGCGCCAGCGGAATCAGGTACATCCAGCCCAGCATGCGGTAGCGCCGATCGACAAAAAAGCTTGCCAGCCCGGCCATCGCAAGTGGCGTCGCGAAGAGGTTGATGCAAATCAGAACCTGGTCGCGCAGATAGTGTTCCGCGCGGCCCTCGGCCACGTCGCGCACGTGAATGTGCTGCAAAAAGTGGTAGGAAATGAAGTCGTGGTGCGCGAGCCATAGAAAGTTGGGCAGAAAGATCAGCAGTGCCAGCGCAATACCGCACCAAAACCAGCCGCTCTTCAGGTCGCGCCGTGTGCGCGAGAGCAGAACCCCGCCCAGCACGCCAGCGATAAAAAACACAATTGAGTACTTGGTCTCCAGGCCCACGCCCACTGCGGCGCCCACTGCCAGCCACCAGCGCGGGTCTTCGCTCCTCAGAAGCCGGATCGTGAAGTAGGCAATCAGCACCCACCATAGAAAATCGAAGGAAGAATACTGAAACTCCGTGCCTTCAAACAGCGGCAAGGGCGATAGCGCCACGGCCACCGCCGCCGCGATCTGGGCCATTCGTCCGCCACCCATCTCCCGCGCCATCATGCCGGTCAGCACCAGGGCGGCCGCCTGGGCCAGAACCGAAAACAGCCGCAGTCCTACGAGCGAGAGCCCGAAGATTCCCAGCCCCACGCGCTCCAGCAACGGCGTCAGTGCCGGATAGGCGACGAAACCCCAGTCCAGGTGACGCGCATCGCTCAGGAATTGAAGCTCGTCGCGATGGAAGCCGTAACGGCCGTTGGTGAGAAGATGGACGACCGTGACAAAAGCCGCAATGCCCAAAAGCACCGCCCATTCAACGCGATGCCGGTCACCCTGTTGTGCGAAAATTCGCTCGTCCGTCTTAGCCGTCATCTTCCCAGGCGCCTTCCGTTCCATCAAAGAAGCCATACGGTTCCGAGGGCGGTCGGGTTCCGTCGAGAGAGTCGGTCAGTATCTTTCCTTTGGGGAAGGCACCTTCACCGAGGCCATTCCGGCCGCATTCGCCGCCTGAATGCCCAGGTCGGTGTCTTCAAAGACCAGGCAGTCTTCAGGTGTTACTCCAAGGCGGGAGGCCGCCAGCAGATACCCGTCCGGGGCCGGCTTGCTGTTCTCATAGTCGTCCGCGCCCACAATGGTCTCGAACTTGTCGAGCAGATGCAGAGCGGTGAGCGAACGCTCCACCGAGCTTCGTCGGCCGCCGGAGACGACCGCGAAGGGAATTCGCCCGTACTGAGCCTCGATGTGCTCCACCACTTCGGGAATCGGCTTGAGCTGCGGCAGAAGTTCGAAGTAGAGGCTCTCCTTGCGGTGGCTTACCTGCTCCACTGGCATCTTCAGCCCCTGCATCTCGTTGAGCGTGGAGATGATCTCGTCGCACGGCTTGCCACCCAATTCGTAGAAAAGCTTCTCGTCGAAAGTGCAGTTCCACTCATGGAGAGCCGTACTCCAGGCAACGTAATGCAACGGCATCGAATCGGCAATGGTGCCGTCGCAGTCGAAGAGGTAGGCTCGGAAGGAACCGGGGGGAAGTTTCAGCTTCATGCGGAAGAAAATCTCCTTGGTGAGTGGTCGCGCGCACTCACAAATCAAATGGTGTGGAACCAGGTTATTGCGGTCCAACGAAGGCTCGCAAACACTAGTGGGATGCTCGATTCAGCTGGATCGACTCTTCTACTGGCGAAGACAAGACCTACCGTACCGGTGCTGTTTTGGCCGACAGTGCCGCGCAGCTACCCTCTCCGGGCTGGGTTGGCTCCATGCGTAGGGCGTTGTTGAAGCGGTTGAAATAGTTGAACAGACCGATGGCGCAGAGCAGCTCCACAATCTCTCCTTCGCTGTAGAAGTCCCGCAATTCGGCAAACTGCTCGTCGGAAACTGAGTTGGCGTCACGGGTGACGGTCTCGGCCAAACGCAGTGCGGTTTTTTCGGCCGGATTAAAGTCGTCACGCCGGAGCCAGTCGGCCAGGTGGGCAAGCTGCTCGTCATTCCACCCCAGCCCCTTGGCCAGAATGGTGTGGCTTGCTAGGCAATAGGGTGTCTGATTCAACTGGCTGGTGCGGACGATGATCAGTTCTTTGAGCATTCACTATCGTAACGAGTTTCCCTTATTTGTGAGCCACTTAACGTTTTGCTTGAGCATTTGCTATCGTAACGGGTCTCAGAACCGTCAAGCAAGCGATAGAGGCTCACCACTTGCCCATCTCTGACCCTCATCCGGGGGAGGTAGAGCGATAGTAGCCTACGCCTGACTTCTCTGCCGTAGGTGTCCCATCCGACGAAGACACGGAACATGGCCGCAAGCTGCTCCAACGTTGTTCCCGCTGGCGCTGATGCTTGTAGCCGGGTCAACTCCTCATTGACCCCACTAAGCTGTTCAGAGAGACGGGCTAGGCGCTCTGCCTTATCGTCCTTGGTGATGTCCCCCTCCATGAACAGGTCAATCACCCGGCCCACTTTCCGTTCGAGGGTTTTCTCCTTCGTATCAAGTTGCTGAATTCTTGACGTTCTCCGGTCGTTGGCTTGCATCGACTGAAGGCGCATTGCAAGGCGACGAAGGAAAGCTGGGTCGCTCATGTGCTCAGCGATGAGGGTGTCAATGTTCTGCTCCATCTTAGTGATGCGGACGTACCGCTGTGTGCATCCGCTATGCCGATAGTGACCAAGGCACACATAGTAGCCGTGACCACTGCCACGCAACGGGGTCATAATGCGACCGCACTCATCACAGAAAAGGAACCCATTGTAAGCGGCAAGACCGCCCCGGCCCTTTTGCTGGTTGCGTCTACATGACGCGCTCTTCTCATCCAGAATCTGACAAGCACGCTCCCACATCTCAGGGGAGACAAGCGGCTCATCAATGACCTGAACGCGAATAATCCGGTCGTCTGGCCGTTTCTTCAAGGGGCGGTACTTTGCCTGTCTGCCGTTGACACCCGCCTTCGCCTCGCCACACGCCGCTCGTACACCCGCCAGCCCTTGTAAATCGGATTGTGAATCAGGTAGCGAGCTCCCATGGCGCTCATGCCAAGAAAACGGGCAATGTCGTTCAGCGACTCGCCAGCGAGAACCATTTCATAGGCCCTCAGCACTGCCTGTGATTCGTCCGTGTAGAACCAGCCCTGTTCCTTGCTGTGCCCTACGCCCCTGGGAAGGTGGGAGGCGAAGCGTCCACCGCTCTTGCGGTTCTCCTCGTTGCCACGGTGAAGGCGTTCGCGGATGGTAGACCGCTCATACCCGCTGATGCTGGCTTGCATCCCGGCCATGAGTCTACCCATCTTGTCATTGAAATCTATAGTTCCCTCTGGCAAGTAGAGTATCGTTCTCGTTTTCTGAAACTGGCTCAGGAGCACGTAGTCAGCGAAATCATCAGGGCGCATCAGACGGGAGAACTCACGGGCCACGACTCCCTGTATCCGTCCTGACTCCATCAGCTTGATCAGGTCATGCGTCTCAGACGCCAGCATGATGTCTTTGCCGATGACATCCTCCACCTAGAATGCCTGAACGACCTCGAGCCCGTTGCGCTTGCACGTCTCCCGGTTGACGGTTTTCTGTGCCGGAATACCAAACCGTTCAGGGGCAGCTTGGCTCTCATCTGATACCCGTATCCACTCCGCAACCTTAATCATTTGACCTCCCGGTTATACGTGCCGCACTTGGGACATGGGTAGCGAAATTGACGAGCGTTCAGCATCTCCCCACATTGCTTGCAGGGGCGGAGAACAGGAGCCCTAGCCGGTTTGGTTCCCCGCTTCCCCCATAGGTACTCCGCCATGTATGGCCTGAGTTCCGGGAGGGTCATATCCTCGGGCCGTTTCCGCGTGGTCATTGTCTTCTGTCCGAACCACGGGCCACTGTGTCACCTTAGTGTAGCGCGATGCAAGCGTTTATGCAGCCATATCCCGGCGCATCATTGCAAGGATTGAGCCGGTTGGATCAACACCCACCAAGGCACAGGCGCACTCCAGAACCTGAGTCAAATTGTCACGAAGGATGGAGTCTTTAAGTTCCCTGCGTAAGGCCGCGTCTCGCGTGGCAATGTCGAGCGCGGCGGATACGAGCCCATCAAATTCGTTATCTATTGATGTCATAAATTCCAATCCATTTGGATGTTGGAATTGGACGTACCAGGTGGGCACTTACTAACTACTTTACCATATAGCCCGTACTAAAGCAACCAATCCACTGTACCTAATACTGGCTTTGCATCAGATATTTAGCGACACCATATTTTGGCACGATTTTTGGGAAATTATTTCTGGATATTTAGCGACACTACGCTTTCAAGGAGTTTCTAGGAAAATAATTCTGAGATATGGAACTGTACCTAGCTTCAGGGAGTGTTTAGGAAAATAGTTATGCGTAGGCTAACTGGTTTGACATTGATACAAGACTGGAGGACATTAGTAGTGTGAAGGATAGAAAGCAATGACAACGACTGATAGCAACGACCAAGACGGTAAGATAGAAGAGACCCTCGTGTCTGCCACAGAGGCTGATCCGCAAGCCGTGGCTCTCAAGGGCTGCTCCTATATCTATGACCCTGGAGGGAAGGCGGGAGAGTCGTCAGCCGCATTGGTGGTGCCCGTGGTGTCAACCTCCGTTACAGCACCGGGGATTGTAACGGAGGTTGTAACTATCTCAACCGCAGACCTGGACAATCACATCCGTGCAACCATGGGCACTTGCGGCCAGTTGGTAGCGGAACGAGACAGGGTTACCGCCGATCTACGCAGACAAGCGAAAGACACCCTATACCCCGCGCTAATTGAGATGCGGAAACGCTACAACAACCCTGGTGCGCGTACCGACCTTCTCCCCGGCATAGTGACCTTTGAGGCGTACTTGGAGTCGATTGGCTTTTGTTCCTCGATTCTGCGCGTGTGGGACCACCGCCAGCAGCAAAAGGAACTTGAGAGTCTCTTGCCGAGTGATGGGCGGAAGCGGCTTGGCTTTGGCTCATCGGGTCGCAGTACGTCTGAGCCAACAAGCCCGGTTGCCACCGACGCTGACGACGCTATAGCAGGTGATGCTACATCCGCTCTGGTCAACCTTGGTTACAAGCATGCGGGCGCCAAACAAGCAATTGGACAGGCGCTGGCGGCTGACCAGGGACTAGCTACCAATCTGGATGGGCTGCTCCGTGCGGCCATGGCAATTCTCAAACCCGGTCCCGGTAATGGCAACGTCGATCCGGTGGGGCCGGATGCTACAGCTACGCCAGCGACAGCGGGTGAGCCAGAGGACACGCCAGCGGGTGAGACGGTCACGCCAGCGACACATGAGGGTTACATATTTACCGGGGACGAAGAGCCAATCCCGCTTGACACCCTGGCCGATAGGCTGTTGGGCATCGCTGATGAGTTGGGCTGTGCGTGGGGTCTTGAAGAGTTTGCTTGCGGGATTGAGGCCATTGTGGAGCGTATGCAGGACCGGGATTGCCTGAACAAGCGGATGGTAGCTTTAGGAACTTGTTGAAAATTCGCCTGATTGCGGCGTCTTTCCTGGTGATTTTCATTTGTTCCCGCTCGAAATCGGTTTGAAGTGCGGTTCTGGCCGGTGTTTACCGGGCTTTGCAAGCCTCAGAGAAT
>Ga0255353_1001373_pt1 | contig 13791 bp, 13 predicted proteins | sample HBST25metaG_FD_189941 | JGI IMG/M metagenome (GOLD analysis project Ga0255353, IMG submission 189941) | Peat soil microbial communities from Stordalen Mire, Sweden - H.B.S.T25 | ecosystem: Environmental > Terrestrial > Soil > Wetlands > Peat | place: Sweden: Norrbotten County, Stordalen Mire...
GTGATATAGGTCCGCCCGGTTTCTCCCATTTTTCGGACGAGCGTGGTCTTGCCGGCGCGGCGCGGGCCTACGATCAGGACCACCGGCGTATCAGAAAGGGCTTCCTCCGCCCGTCGCTCCACAAACCGCTCGAACATGCCATCTCCGAATCCGGAAGATTGGAACTATCGGTGCCGGCTGATTGGGAGTCAATGGTCCGCTAATTGGGAGTTAAGGGGCCGCGACCTGGAAGGCCAGGAGGGGAAAGCCTTCCACCCGGTCGGCGGCGCAGCAACGCGCGGTCGACTATCTTGCGCAATCGGCGGCGTGAAAGGTGACGGACCGGGCAAACCCCGACCCCGACCGCCATAGTGTCCAGACGGACGGACGCTTGCAGGCGGTCGTGAGGACACGCATCGCCAATCCGGTTAGCGTCTTGGATCAAGGTTTACCGCAACAAAGGGCCGGCCCGTATAGTCCGAGTGCTCATCGAGCCTGTCTTCCTCAAAGACCTTAGCGGCAGCGGCGAGTGCAGTCGAAATTGCGGGGAAACCAACGTAAGGCAACGCCTGCACCAACACCTCCTCGATCTCCGCTAGCGTCAGACCGTTGCGCAGGCCCACCCGCATGTGAGTGGCGAACTCATCGGGCTGCTTCAACGCCACCATGACCGCGAGGGTGACGAGGCTGCGCGCTTTCCGGTCAAGTCCCGGGCGGCTCCAAACCTCGCCAAATGCCTGATCGACAGCGAAGCCCGCGATAACTGCGCCAAAGGTCCTTGATTGCGCCGCATCCATGAGACGCTTCTCGCCCTCCGGCCCCATCAGCTCGCGTATGACACGCTGACCTTCCGAGCGTCTAGACATAGCGGTCTCCTATGGGTGATTGCTGTTCGGATGAATGGTATCGATGTAGTGGTCGAACCGCGACAAATACCAAGTGTCATCAATCTTACGGGCCAAGCAGTCGTCCGTTGCCGAGGCTACTGGCGTCGGGCCGTGCGCCACATCAACTTTTAAAATGTAGCCCACGATCCGAACATCCTCTGTCTGGGGAAAGACAACGAGGTTCGTTAGGAAATGCTTTGCATCCCCTCGCGCGGGATCAGCAAAAACCACGCCGAACTTTTCAATTTCAGCGCGACCCACCACCTCCTTTTGGACGACGTGCCGCTCATCTCGCGCAACAAAAATACCGTCCTCGGCGAACATAGCTGCCAATGCAGCCGCATCGCCCCGGTCGATCGCATAATGAAGCTTGTACATCAGCTCGTGGAGATCAATCTTATCTCCCGCGGTCAGAAAAATGGTTTTGGCAGGTGCTTCTCGCAGATCCATCAATAAATGCCCTGTATTTGATATGATCATACACTAGATCGTCCCGAAGGGATGCTCGATCATACATCGTCGAGTCGTCATCAAGCTGCGACCCATCCTCTTAGGAGGCGCTGCGAGAGGCCAGTTGTCGGCAGTGCAGCCTCTCCATAAGCTTCGCCATACCGTCCTTAAAACTGGGTCATGCCGCCGTCGACGACGAGGTCGGTTCCCGTCGAGAAGCTGCTCTCGTCCGATGCCAGAAAGAGGGCTGCAGCGGCGAGCTCGTCCGGACGCCCCAAGCGACCGAGCGGGACGTGGCCGGCGGCCTGCTTGCGGAATTCATCCGCCTCCTCCGGCGACCCGCACTGGATGCCGATGATGGGCGTGTCTACCGGACCCGGACTGAGGGTGTTCACGCGGATTCCAGCCCCGACCAGCTCGGCTGCGGCGGTGCGGACAAGCGACCGTATCGCCGCCTTCGTTGCGTTGTAGACGCTGTGGCCGGGAAAGCCTTTGACCGAAAGGCAGGACGAGACGAGGATGATCGAACCGCCGTCGCGCATCAGCGGAAGCGCCTTCTGCATCGTGAAGTACGTTCCCTTCACGTTGATATCGAACATCTTGTTGAAGTGCGCCTCCGACGCGTCGCGGATCATACTCTGTTCGACCACGCCTGCGTTGGCGACGAGCACGTCGAGCCTTCCCTCCTCCTTTTCCACCTCCGCGTAGAGCCGGTTCAGGCCGTCGAGGTCGGAGACGTCGCTCTGCACCGCCTTCGCCTTCTCCCCCAGCTTGTGTGCGGCCGCGTCGAGCTCGGCTTTCCGGCGACCGGTTATGTACACCGTCGCGCCCTCCTTGATGAAGCGCTCCGCGATCGCGAGGCCGATGCCGCTGGACCCGCCGGTCACCACAGCAATTTTCGAATCAAGCTTACCCACGAATTTCTCCCACTCGTTCATTTCCACTTACGATCAGACGGGGGCTGTGCGATATCGCACAGCGTACGCCGGCTGCTTCCAGATGGTTCAGGCGAGCGTTGTTTTAAACTGGCGACAAATGCACAAGGCTTGTGAGAAAACGCACAATGGATCACTGGGATGAAGTCCGAATGTTTCTCGCGGTCGTCGAGGGCGGCACGGTTAGTGCGGCGGCAGAAGCGCTCGAGGTCAACCACGCCACCATCATCCGCGGGATCGTTCGGCTGGAAGGGAAGCTGAACACCAAGCTGTTCGACAAGCTGGCGTCCGGGTACCGGGTGACGGACGCAGGAAGTGACATTGTGGAGCTCGCCGCACAGATGGCGGCGGCATCATCACAGATCGAGGCGCGGATCTTCGGGCGCGATCAGAGCATCTCTGGGTCGTTAAAGTTCACGCTGCCGGTCACGTTCGCCACCGACCTGCTCATGCCAGCGCTCACGGAGTTCCGGGCGGTCTATCCTGATATCGCCTTAGATATCCACAGCTCCGGTGTGCTCGCGAACCTGAGCAATCGGGAAGCGGATGTCGCTCTGCGAGTGGTCCGAGGTGGCGGAACGCCGCCCGACAATCTCTACGGGACGCGACTCTGCGAATTCCACGCGGGTTTCTATATCAACCGAAACCTGATGATTCTACCATCGGCGCTTCCAGCCTGGTTGCTGGGACCGAACGACGGTGTTCCGACCGATTGGCGGCCTGAAGGCGGGATCAGGATGGCGCCCACCCCGATTCGGTTTGCAGAGATGCGTTCCCAGTTTGAAGCGGCGCGGACCGGAATGGGTATCTCGCTTCTCCCCTGCTTCCTGGGTGACGCAGACCCCATGCTCGCCCGCGTCCCCGGAGGCCCGGTGATGCACCTAGGAGATGTTTGGCTGCTCACCCACGGCGATACGCGGCGTACCAAGCGCGTGCGGCTGCTTTGTGATCATGTGCGCAGTGCGACGCTAGGATTCGCAGGAAGGTTGGCAGGCCGTATTGAAGGCACTAGCGCCGAGCTGCAGGGACTGTGACGCCCGCTGCGTGCGCCAGCGCCAACATAGCTTCGCGAGCCTCGAAATGAACTTGACTTCACAAAGCTAACGATCGCGGCCTGGGATCGGGCAGCCAAGGCTTCTATCACCAGCAACTACATCCACACGCTCGATACGGCCCTTATCATGGCGGCGGACACGATCGCCGGCTACATCGCAGGCTTGCTCGACGGCAAGGATTTCAAACAGGCGGCCTGTGCGCTCCACCGCGACTCCCGGAAGGCGGCGCTCGGCCGGTTTCGGACCAGCAGGGGCCAATAGCTGCCGCCAGCAAGACGTTGCTTAGTCCAGCTACCTGCTCTATGCTTATGCCGTCGCGAAAAACGACCACTGGAGGCATGCCTCGCCTCCGTCGGTCGCGTACACGTCAACCTTGCTTTTGGCATGGTTCGGCCAGCGTCTCCCAAACAGTCGCCAATAGCCTTCGGGCTAGCGGTGTTTGTGGCATCGATCGATGTCAAGAGATGGTTGGAGCGCGATGATGAAGGCAATCGAGTTTAACGAGTATGGCGGCCCCGACGTGCTTCATATCGTCGATGTCGAGCCACCCCAGGCCGGCCCCGGCGAAGTCAGGATCAGGGTTCGTGCCGCGGGCGTGAACGCGTCAGACTGGAAGCGCCGCGAAGGCCAGTATCGCGCATTCGAGGATGTGCACTTTCCAGCCGGGCTAGGCGTGGAGGGCGCTGGCATTGTCGACGAGGTCGGACCGGGCGTGACGGACGTCACGATCGGCGACATGGTGTTCGGGTTCGGCGAGAACACGATGGCCGAGCAGGCAGTCCTCACCCATTGGGCCAAGAAGCCCGATAATCTGTCGTTCGAGGTTGCGGCCGGCCTGCCTGTCGTGTCGGACACCGCCACGCGCGCGCTGGATCAGGTCGGCGTGGTTGAGGGGCAGACCCTGCTGGTCAGCGGGGCGGCCGGGGGCGTGGGGTCGGCGATCGTCCAACTCGCCCATCTGCGTGGCATCATCGTGATCGGTACAGCGAGTGCAGCCAAGCACGATTATCTGCGCGAACTGGGCGCCGTTCCGACCACCTACGGGGAGGGGCTGGAGGAACGCGTGCGCGCATTGATGCCGGACGGCGTCGACGCGGCAATCGACGTTGCCGGCTCCGGGATCATCCCCGAACTGATCCGGATTGTCGGCGATCCCGCGCACGTCCTTTCCGTCGCCGACTTCTCGGCCGAGGAATATGGCGCCAAATTCTCGCACGGACCGCCGGTCGATCCGGCACGCTTGTTCGCCGAGATGGCCGAGCTCTGTTCGGTCGGATCGTTTACGCTACACATCGACCGAACCTTCCCGTTGGATCGGGCCAAAGAGGCACAGGAGCTCAGCCAGTCGGGCAGCGTCACCGGCAAGCTGGTGGTTTGTGTCGACTAAGGCCGCAAGCGGCCGTTCACTCGCCGTCATCTACTCAACCGTAGCGCTCGATGCCGCCGGGATCGGGCTCGTGTTCCCGATCCTGCCGCGTCTGATCCAGGACGTGACGCATTCGCCCGATGTCGCACCCTATGTCGGGTGGATGGCCGCGCTCTATGCGGCGATGCAGTTTGTGTTTGCGCCCGTGCTCGGCGCCTTGAGCGACCGGCTCGGGCGACGGCCCGTCCTGCTGGTCTCGCTCGCCGGTGCGGCGATCAACTACCTCGTCATGGCGCTGGCGCCGCAGCTCTGGATGTTGATGCTCGGCCGGGCCGTGGCTGGATTGACCAGCGCCAACGTGTCGGTCGCCACCGCTTACATAACCGACATCACGCCCAGCGAGCAGCGCGCTCGCCGCTTCGGGCTGATGGGCGCCATGTTCGGTGCGGGCTTCATCATCGGCCCAGTGCTCGGCGGGGTGCTTGGCGAGCAATGGGTAAGGCTGCCCTTTATCGCTGCCGCCGCGGTAAACGCGGGAAACCTGCTGCTGGCGCTGTTCGCACTGCCCGAGTCTCACGCGCCATCGTCGGCCACCCCTATTGACCTTGCCGCGCTCAACCCGCTTCGCCCCCTGCGCTGGCTCATCTCGATGCCGAGCCTGGTGCCGCTGGTCATCGTCTATTTCGCGCTGAGCGGTGCCGGCGAAGCCTATGGCATATGCTGGGCGCTGTGGGGCTATGACGCATTTGGCTGGAACGGCTTCTGGATCGGCCTGTCGCTCGGGGCATTCGGCATCTGGCAGACACTGGTTCAGGCTCTATTGCCGGGACCCGCGTCGCGGCGTCTCGGTCAGCGAAGCGCCGTCCTGACCGGGATCGGTTGCTCCTGCGTCGCTCTCCTCGCGCTGGCGTTCGCGTCGCGCGGTTGGGTCGTGTTTGCGATCATGCCGATATTCGCGCTTGGGAGCATCGGAACGCCGGCGTTGCAGGCCCTCGCGACCGAGCGGGTCAGCGCCGCTCAGCAGGGGCAATTGCAAGGGCTGCTGGCCTCGTCGGTCAGTTTGGCGTCGATTATCGCGCCGCTCGGTTTCTCCGGCTTCTACTTCGTGGTGCAGCGACAATGGCCTGGTGCGGTCTGGCTGGCCGTCGCGGCCGTCAACCTGCTGGCCGTGCCGTTTGTGTTGCTTGGCGCCGCACGTCGTCGCGCCGTCGATGGGCCATGACGGATCAATGACGCGCGACTTCCATCGGTGCGGCAAAGCAAGGCCCTGAGGGACAACGAGTACCGCTGTGGATTGTATTTCGGCCAGGCGTTCTCATCCGGAAATCCCGAGCGTGCAAAGTGGGTCCAGACAGCGATCAGCGCGTTTGACATGGCACACCGGCGATATCGCCGAAAATGACGGTCCAGCAAGTGTCATTCTTCTCGGACCGGAAAGGCTTTCTCGCATGGTGCTCGACGCCGGCCTGTCGCCGTGGCTCCGCGAGGAGGTATCCTGACGCTATCCGAACGAAGAACTCCACGACTATACGCGGCACCCTGGAACCCGAAAAAGAGCCGGACGATGACAAGGCCCCCGCAGCGATGGCAAGCACACACCGCGAGCAACTATGATAGCGATATGACCGCCCGATGCCGTCGGCTTCTGGCCGAGATCATCGCGGATTCAGGCCGTCGGCGGGCCATCCTAACCGACCCGCGAGACCTTCACAGCGAGCTCTTCGTCCCCTTCGCACCGGCCGCTCACGCTGATTATGCAGGCACCTATCGCGGCACGCCTGGCACGACACTCGCCAATCGAAGGATGTCCTCGGAAAGCCAGCTCGAACCGGGCGTTGAATATGAATTCGCGTTGCCTGGGGAGGTGCCTGGGCGAATGACGACATTGCTGACGAACACGCGGGCTTTGCTCGGCGACGCCAAGGCCGACGATTTCGGCAAGCTCATCGCACTGGCCTACACGTTCTGCTGGTTCGGGAAGATCCATCCTTTCCTGGACGGCAATGGGCACGTCCAGCGCGCGGTCTTCGCTGTCATGGCGACGGAATTCGGCTATCCGCTCTCCGCACGCTTCGCTATCCATCCGCGGCCCTTTGATCGATTGCTGGCGATCGCCTTGGAGATTTTCACGCGAGCGCCCTCGGGCAAGGAGAACGAGGAGTTGGGGCTCGTCGCCGAGTATCTTGCCTTCTTTCTCGAGGGGCCCTTCGACGCCGTACGCAAGCATGTGGGAACGGCGACGCCATATGTTTGACGTCCATCCGTCCTCGTCCTGATCGCGCAGCTCGAGGCAGTCACCCCGCCGATCGCGAACCGTCTCCACGCAAAGTAATCGTGTCGGCTGATTGGAAGTCGGAAGACCGCGCATTGGAAGTGGCGCTGTGTCCCAGAGCTTTGGGGAAAGCTTTCCCCCTGGTCGGCGCTGCGGTCGCCGACACACCCCCTTCTGCGGGGAATCCCCGCAACGCCCCTTAGAGTGAGAGTGCGGATCGGGTTCGCCGTGACGGGTTGAGGGCTGGAGGAGAGGCCTCCGGCGCCCGTCGCGGAGACCCGCGATGTCCAGCAAGACCGCTACAGCACGCCCCGGCCACGATCGGGTGAGCCTCTATGATGAAATCACCGGCAAGATCATCGCCGAGCTGGAGGCCGGCCGCGTGCCCTGGGTCCAGCCCTGGGGGACGGCCGCGGCGAAGGTGCCGCTCGCCATGCCGAAGAATGCCGCCACCGGCCGGCAGTATTCGGGGATCAACGTCCTGATCCTCTGGGGCGCCGTGATCGAGCACGGCTTCCCCGCCCAGAGCTGGCTGACCTTTCGCCAGGCGCTCTCGCTCGGCGGCAATGTGCGCAAGGGCGAGCACGGCACCACCGTCGTCTATGCCGACCGCTTTGTACCGGATGACGAGAAGCGACGCGCCCGCGAAACCGGCGAGGACGCGGCCGCGATCCCGTTCCTCAAGCGGTTCACCGTCTTCAACGCCGCCCAATGCGAAAACTTGCCGGCCGAGGTCGCGGCCGTTGCGCCACCACCGCTGCCGGGCCTGATCGAGCCCAAGGTCGAGGCGCTGATCCGGGCGACCGGCGTCGACTTCCGCATCGGCGGCGCCCGCGCTTTCTACGCGCCGGGTCCAGACTTCGTGATGGTCCCGCCGCCGCAGGCCTATTTCGAGCCGATCAACTGGCACCGCACGGCTCTGCACGAACTGGGGCACGCCAGCGGCCATCCGTCCCGTCTCGGCCGCGATCTCGGCGGAGTATTCGGCAGCAAGAAGTATGCGTTCGAGGAACTGGTGGCGGAGATGAACGCCGCCTTCTGCTGTGCCTCGCTCGGCATCGTCCCGACCGTGCGTCATGCCGACTATATCGGCTCCTGGCTTGAGGTCCTGCGCGAGGACAACCGCGCCGTCGTGCGCGCTGCGTCACAGGCCAGCAAGGCGGCGGACTGGATTCTCGGCTTCCTCGATCCCGACGGCGAGGCGCCCTCTGCGGTCGTCCAGCAAGCGGCCTGATCGGGATAACGGTGACGATCTACGTCAGCACGATGCCGGTCTTCTCCGCGCAGTAGACCCGTTCGCGCGCCTGCTCGATGACTCGCCGATTGTAGCGGGCCAGCATTGGCCGGTTGTTCTTCGTCACCGTCACATTGCTTGTGGCCTGGGGCCGCTGCCGCCAGGCGGCTAAGGCATTCGCCACAAACGCAGGCGCGGCGCGGCCTTCGACCAATGTCGCAGCGTCGGCGAAAATGTAGTCCACGAAGGCGGTGGAGCACAGATTGAAGGACATCGCCATGTGCGCGCCGTCTGGAATGGGCTGGCAGTAGCTTCGATCCGAGAGCAGGCAGACGTCTTGGTCGTAGGTCCAGACAAAGGCTGCGGCCTGCGTGTCGCGCGCCTCAAACAGTCCCTTGATCATGCCTTCGAACAGGTTCGGCCGGTCATCCCCGGTCTGCATCAACAGAACGAAGATCAGCCGGAGCCACTCGACATAAGTCTCCTGCGATACGTCGAGTTGCCGGCACAGGTGAGTCTGGTGCGGCTTCTGTCCGTTCACTACCCGTCGATAGACAGCGAGCAGCTCCGGATCGGTCGGCTCGTACCGTCCAACGCCGGGAAAGCTGTTCAACACTTTCTGGATGCAGAAGGGATTGCGGACGAAGTTCAGCAGCTTCGCCGCGAACAGGTCGATGAGCTCGGTCTTGATGTCTGCGCTGCCCGCCGCCAGCTTCTCGAGCAGGCCTTTGGTATGAATCGCGACGTTCGCTTCGTACTTGTGGAACAGCGTCTCGAGATTCATGCGGACGCGGCCGCCTCCTAAAACGTCGAAGCTGAAAAGATCCAGCATCGAAAAAGTCGATGCGATCGCGTGCCCGCGAGGGTTCTCCAGCTCAATCCGGTAAGCCTCCCGATCGGTGATCCGAAACGAATAGATCCGGAACTTGCCGCTGGTGCTGTCCGGGTTGCTCGCGTTGAGCTTCTGCTCAACCTGCGGCACGAAGTGCTGATTGCGTGTCTCGTTGTCGTGCATGCTCTGACGTCTGTACCTCTTGAGCCGGATCGTAGCATAGGCCGCCACCGCGGTGGCGGCCGACCGCCCCGAGAGGAAGAGGGCTGCGCCGGTTTTCGCGGCGGGTTGGAGGTCGAGAGAGAGTTTCTTGGCCGCCCGCCGCGGAGACTACCCCCATGGCTACTGCCATTCAGAAAATCACCCTGTCGTCCTCGCGCGACATTCCCTTCAACAAGCTGGTGCTCAGCCAGTCGAACGTCCGGCGCGTGAAGGCCGGCGTCTCGATCGAGGAGCTGGCCGAGGACATCGCCCGGCGCACGCTGCTCCAGGGCCTGAACGTCCGGCCGGTCCTCGACGCCGAGGGCGCCGAGACCGGCATGTTCGAGATCCCGGCCGGCGGCCGGCGCTACCGGGCGCTCGAACTGCTGGTGAAGCAGAAGCGCTTGGCGAAGACCGCGCTGGTTCCGTGCGTGGTCCGCGATCCGGCGACCGACATTCTCGGTGAGGACGACTCGCTGGCCGAGAACATCCAGCGTGCGCCGCTGCATCCCCTCGACCAGTTCCGTGCCTTCCTGGCTCTGCGCGAGAAGGGGCGCTCCGAGGAGGATATCGCCGCGGCGTTCTTCGTCGGTGTGAACGTGGTGAAGCAGCGCCTGCGCCTGGCCACGGTCGCGCCGGCCTTGCTCGACGTCTATGCCGAAGACGGCATGTCGCTCGAGCAGCTCATGGCCTTCACCGTCACCGCCGACCATGCTCGCCAGGAACAGGTCTGGCAGGCGATCTCCGGCTCCTGGCAGAAGGAGCCCTATCAGATCCGCCGCATGCTGACGGAGAAGGCGGTGCGCGCCTCCGACCGGCGGGCGGTGTTAGTCGGTCTCGACGCCTATGAGGCCGCCGGCGGCGTGGTGCTGCGCGACCTGTTCCAGTCCGACGATGGCGGCTGGCTCGAAGACATAGCGCTGCTGGACGGCCTGGTCGCCGAGAGACTGAAGACCGAGGCGGAGACGATCGCCGCCGAGGGCTGGAAGTGGATCGAGGTCGCCATCGACGTCCCCTATGGCCACACCCATGGCCTGCGCGCGCTCGAGGGCGTCGCCATCGATCTCACCAGCGAGGAGCAGGCGACGATCGACGCGCTGAAGGCCGAATACGCCAAACTGGAGGAGGAGTATGACGGCGCTGACGAGCTGCCGGACGAAGTGGACGAACGCCTTGGCGAGATCGAGGCGGCGCTCGCCGCCTTCGACGATCGGCCCGTCACCTACGATCCGGCCGACATTGCCCGCGCCGGAGTCTTCGTCAGCATCGATGCCGAAGGCGCGCTGTCGGTCGACCGCGGCTACGTCCGTCCGGACGATGAAGCGCCCGTGGGCGAGCCGGAGCAGGACGGCGACGCCGATCCCGCAACGGCCGGAGCGCACGCCGCCGATCCCGACGCGTCCGTGGTCCAGCGCGCCGTCATCACCATCGGCGGACAGATCGCCGGACCGGAGGATGAGGACGACGAGGACCTGAAGCCGCTCCCGGACCGCCTCGTGACCGAACTGACCGCCGAGCGGACGCTGGCGCTGCGCGACAAGCTGGCGAACACGCCCGCCGTCGCGTTCCAGGCCGTGCTGCACAAGTTCTGCATCGACGTCTTCTCCCGTTACTTCTCCTACGGGACGGCGATGGAGGTGTCGGTGCGCAGCGCCAGCTTCCCAGTGCAGGCGCAAGGGTTGAAGGACACGCCCGCGGCGAAGGCGATCGACGTGCGTCACAAGGCTTGGGAAGAGCGGTTGCCCAAGGACAAGGCCGATCTCTGGGACTGGCTTACGACCCTCACCGGCGACGAACAGGCGACGCTCTTCGCCCATTGCGCCTCCTTCGGCGTCAATGCGCTCTATGAGAAGGGCGACCGCTACGGCGCCGGCGTCTCGTCCCACACCGTTGAGCAGCGGATCGCCGAGGCCGATCGTCTGGCCCAGGCCGTCGACCTCGACATGGTGCAGGCCGGCTGGCGGCCGACCGTCGAGAACTATCTCGGCCGGGTGCCCAAGCGCCGCATTCTCGAGGCGGTGCAGGAGGGCGCCGGCGAACGGACGGCGCAGCTCATCGACCATCTGAAGAAGGGTGACATGGCCAAGGAGGCCGAACGACTCCTAGCCGACACCGGGTGGCTGCCGGAGCCGCTGCGCATCGCCGCCGCGGACGACGCGGCTGTCGAGACTGCCGAAGCCGAAGACGACGGTGAGGCGCTGCCCGAATTCCTCGCCGATGACGACGAGGAAACGGAGGCCGAGGCGCCGCAGGTGATCGCCGCGGAGTAGCGCACGCGCGGGGCGGCTTCGGCCGTCCCGCATCCTTCCACATCCATCCACCCGAGAGCCCGGCCCGCACGCCGGGCTCTCGGCATTTCAGGAGGGCCGCATGCCCATATTCACGATTGAAACGACCTACCGTCTGCCGATCTACCGGCAGCGCAACTACGAAGCCGAAACGCTCGAGGCGGCCTGTGCGCTCGCCGTCGCCGATGAGGGTTGGGACGATGAGAAATCCCACGTCGAGACCTCCGGCGACACCTATGTCACCGGCGCCTGGGACGGGCGCGACGCCGCATACCGCGGCAGGGCGCTCGGCATCCCGTCGCAGTTCGGCGAACAGGTCCAGCGCAAAGCCGACCATTTCGAGGTGCTGCTCGGCCTGCTCAAAGTTTTCGCGCACGCGCCCGACGCCGAACCGGCCGACGGGCCATTCTGGCGTCAGCGCCTCGACGCCGCGATCGCCAAAGGCGAGGCAATTCTTGCGGACGAACCTGATCCCCAAGCGGCGGGAGGCGCGTCATGACCGAGTATGTCGTGAAGATCGGCTTTTGGCTGCGCGCCTACGACAGCCTCACGGTCGAGGCGGATGCCGACGCCGAAGCGATCGAGAAAGCCAAGATCGCTGCGACGACGGCGATGACGTCGACCGCACACCCCGAGCATGTCGAGTTTGACGAGCGACGCGAGGGCGTCATCGCCTTTATCGACCGGGTCAACTCGGACGGCCGCGAACCAGTGGTCGAGGATATCGCGTTCGACGACGATCGCATCCATCCGGACGGCGCGCCCTCTCGCGCCGATAAGGAGACACAGCCCCGCCGCGTCGTCTTCACCTACCGTGTGCCAGTCCACGTCGAGGTCGAGGACGGGCTGGTCTCGCGCGTCACCGTCATCGATGAGACGCCGGTCGCCGACCCTACTGTCGTTGAAGGCGATGCCGGCTACCTCGCCGAAGCGGTCGCCGCGGCGGACGACGGCCAAGCTTGGCCCTCGTGGCAGTTTGGGTACTGATGATCGCCATAGCCACGGTAGTGTATCAGTTTGGCTTTCGCCTTAGCGGCAATCCCCGTAAGTAATCATTGCGAAGCCGGGCTTTGGCCAATGACTCGAGGCTCCCGCACATAGCCGAAGTCGGACCCGCCCGACCAGGACCGTCCATCAGGGTAACGAAGCTCGATTCCGGCGAGATCGCTTTCATCGGCCAGCGACATGTTAACGCCCGTCTGGACATCGCCGAACTTTGCTTTGGCGCTCTCTGTCAGCGTGAAATGCGTCGTAGAGCCACATCGACCACAGAAATGAATTTCTGCCGCCGGATCGTCCTTGTCTTCCCGGCTATATCCTTCGGTCGCTCCCTCGATGCTAACTTCGGAGGGATGGAGATAGGCCCAGCGCGCGCCGGACTTGCTGCATAGCGTGCAATTGCATTCGTTGATGAAGTCCGGTCGCTTTGCCACTTCGATGCGGACTTGACCGCAGAGACAGGTAAGTTTCAGCATTACCGTCTTATATCAGGACGTCCCTTCGCCTGATAGCTGCCGTTGGCTCCCACGCAGAGCTGACATTCAAACTGAGACGCCCCCAGAGCATCGGCGCCCCGCCACCCGGTGGGACGCCTTTTCTTGTGCCGGCCACGGCCGCGACGCTGAGAGGGAGAGGGCGGCCGGAAGGGATTTGAGCCGGTGCGGTCCGAGAGAGAGCGCCGACCGGCTCGTCCGTTCCCGCTCTCCCGAGGCTCCCTTCATGAACGACCTTTCTCCAATCGCGGCCGACCAGGCCGCGCCGCCGTCGCCTGTCCATCGTCCCGACGCCCCCGGCGCGATCATCGCCGCCGCCCAGCAGCTCCTCCCACATCTCGAGCGCGGCCAGCGCGTCGACGCCGCGATCCTACGCGCCGCCATGGAAGCGGCTTTCGGCGCCACCGACGCCTTCGGCGCATGGGACTGGAAGACGGCTTATGACGCCTGCGAGGCCGCGATCGTCCTCTTCCTGCGCAAATACGGAAAGCCGCTGTTCCGCAAAGCCGACTCTCCGGCTTTGCGCCTTTCCGCCCTGACCAAGATCAGTGGCCTTCTCCCCACTCACACCCGCCGCTCCGCCGAGAGCGAGGCCTTCCAGCAATTCTCGACGCCGACCCCGCTCGGCTTCGCGGCACTGACCGCGGCCGCCATCGGGCCTGCGGACCGCGTGCTGGAGCCATCGGCCGGAACCGGCCTCCTCGCCATCCTGGCCGAGATCGCCGGTGGCACGCTCGTGCTGAACGAGTTGGCCGACACGCGGTCAGCGCTGCTCACCTCCCTCTTTCCGGCCGTGTCC
>Ga0255353_1001374_pt1 | contig 13783 bp, 13 predicted proteins | sample HBST25metaG_FD_189941 | JGI IMG/M metagenome (GOLD analysis project Ga0255353, IMG submission 189941) | Peat soil microbial communities from Stordalen Mire, Sweden - H.B.S.T25 | ecosystem: Environmental > Terrestrial > Soil > Wetlands > Peat | place: Sweden: Norrbotten County, Stordalen Mire...
CTCCATTTCCATTGTGCGACGGGAGAAGGGAATTATCTGCAAAACAGCAGGTCAGCGAGTCAGCAAGTCAGCAAGTCAGCGGAAATTGAGCGGAGATTTCGACCCGGCCCTACGGGACGGGGACTGGGGTGGAGACTCTGACCCAGGGTTTCGCTGCGCTTCACCCTGGGCTATTTTCGTGTTCTCCCTACGAGTTTGTGAATTTTTTGTTTTCTTGCAAAATCTGCTTCAGAAAACAAATGACTTACGCGCCAAATAAACGCGATAATTCAAAAAAATCACAAGCTCTACGGGAGAATTTGCAGCGCAAAAAGGGGCGTGCCTACCCACCCTTCGACAGAAAAAAGTCGAAGGATGGGGCACCCGACGATTGACTGGGAACTGGGGACTACAGTGAAACCAGAGTTGATGTATCCAGAGACCACAGCGTTCAAGTCGATGCGCCCCCCAGGGAGCGGCGACCCTGCACGATACTCAACAGGATATAGTTACTCTGGTTTCGCTCTAAGGGACCAGGGACTAGAAAGCCCGTAGGTTGAGGGACGTGCTTTCCCAGGTCTGAAAATCCAGACCTGGGGCACCCGGCACCCGGCCAAAAAATCGGGTAAATTCAAAAAAGTCACAAACTTTTAGAATGGCAGAAGGATGGGGCACCCATGGTCGTGGCGAGTTTGCATGTGGGATGTTGAGGGTTGAGGTTTCCCACCCTTCGCAAAAAACGCGAAGGATGGGGCACGGGGCATTGGTGGGAAGTCGAGGATGAGAGCGTCACAGTGAAAATCGCACTAGAATAACTCAACCGCAGCGGCGAGCTGGGCTGCGGTTCTTGACTGGAGAATTGACGTAAAGCACCATGTCGTCCATCGGCCAACCCGCAACGCGGCGCATGCAACTGCTGGACCTTGTGCGCCAGATGGACTGGTTGCGCGGGCTGCGCGCAGCGGTTGCTCTTTGCGCCCCCATGGTTCTTGGAGAACTGGCCGGCATTCCCAACCTTGGCTGGGCCGGACTGGGCGGGTTTGAGGCCATCATTGCCGATACCGGCGGCCCCTACCGCACGCGGCTCGGCTCGCTCGCCACGCTCTCGCTGGGCGGAGCCGCCGGGCTCTTCCTCGGCTCCATCGTCGGAACCAACCTTGCATGGGCGCTGCCCGTCACGCTGCTGTGGTGCTTCTTCTGGAGCTACCTCGCCGTGCTGGGGGCGCCTTTTTCCTCAGCCGGTGGTCTGGTGCAGCTTATCTTTATCTGCGGCATCGGCGCGCCAGCCGCCAACTGGCGTGAAGCGCTTGCCTACGCACTGCTTCTGCTGGCAGGGGGAGCCTGGGCGGCGCTGCTCTCGCTGTTCCTATGGCCTCTGGACGCCTACCGCCCCACACGAGCCGCCGTGAGCGACTGCTACCGGGAACTGGCCTCGTTTCTTGCCTCCGTTGCGGAACTTGCAAGCCGCCAACAGTCCCACGGCAAGAGGCAAACGCCCGCGCTGTGGCATCGCCTGGCCCAGCACCACCAGTACCGCATCCGCCGCGTTGTGGAACACGGTTGGCAGGCCGTGGCCAGCATACGCGCCAACAGCCAAGCCGATACGGTCCAGGGAAATCAACTGGTCGTTTTGCTGGAAACCGCAGACCTGCTGATTGCCCGCACGATTGCCACGGCCGAGCATTTTGAGGCCGATGCAGGCAAAGACGCGCATGGCGTCAAAGAGACGCTTTCCGCGCTGGCCGACTTGCGTTCCGCCGAGCTATGGATTGCGTCATTGCTGGTGCGCCGCGGCGACCAAACCGCAGCCCATGCACGGGCAAAACGCAGCGAAATGCAGCGCCTGCAACCGTACCTTGAAGAATGCCTGAGCGCGGAAAGCGCCGTGGACCGCTTCCTGCTGACGCAGATTACCGAAGCCGCCGCGCTGCTGGAAACCGCCATTGAAAGCACAACGCTGCTGCGACTCGGGAGATCTCCGGATCGCGCTTCCGCACGGCTGAACAGCGCCTCCGTCGGCCACTTTGCGTATGTGTACGAGCGCCTGGGACGACTGCGCCAAGGCTGGAACGCGGGCCGCATCATCGACCAGCTTGCAGCCAACTTTACCCGCCGCTCCCTGCTTCTGCGCCACGCCGCACGCGTCTCACTGGTTTGCGGCTTCGACGTGGCCCTTATCTTCCTGCTGCACATCGATCACGGATACTGGCTGCTGCTTACCTCGCTGATCGTGCTGCAACCGCACGTCTCCGGCACCATGCGCCGCGGCACGGAGCGCATTGGAGGCACAGTGGCCGGAGGCATTCTGGCAGCGGTTCTGGCCGCTGCGCTGCACTCCCAGCTCGCAATCGCCGCAGCGCTGTTTCCCCTGGCACTGCTCGCGCTGGCCATTCTCCCGGTCAACTACGCCGCCTTCGCATTTTTCCTGACTCCGACGTTTGTGCTGGCATGGCTGCCCTTTTCCGGCGACTGGCAACTGGCCCTGATCCGCACCGCCAACACCATTGCCGGCGCTCTTATTTCCGTCGCAGCCATGCACTTCCTTTTTCCCTCCTACGAGCGCGACCGTGCGCCGGAGTTTCTGCGCGCCTCAATTGCTGCCGACCGCATTTATTTGGCGCAACTGGCGGAAGCGTGGCGAACCCGCTCCCGCGCTTCCCGCCTGCTGGCGAACGCGCGCCGCGCAGCCGGGCTGGCGCACAACGACACGGAGGAATCGATGGACCGGCTGCTGGCCGAAAGCTGGCCACAGCGACGCCCCTTCGCGCAGTTTGTCGCAGCCTTTGTCACTTATCTGCGGCGCTTTTCCCAGAGCATCACCACGCTTGCCGCGCTCGACCAGGAATGGGAATGGAAGCAATCCCGCGCGGTGGCGGGCCGGCTCTTGCTCCTCGACCGGCGGCTCACATGGCTTGAGGAACAAACAGGCGCTCAGCCCTCCGATTCGCCGTGGCCCGAGCCGGGCGTCTTCGACCCGCAGCCGCGCATTTCATCCCCGGACTCCGTCGAAACCCATCCCGGCGCGCGCCAGCTTGAACGCCTGGAACGGCAAGCCGAGGCGCTCCATCATCACTTGCAATCGCTGCGCGAACACGGATGGCTGCCTGATGTCACACAGCCTTGACTTGCGAGCTTTTGTGCTCCCCGCGCACGATTTTCTGTTCTTTGTTTTCTCCAAAATTCCTCAATCCGCACTTCTTCTGCGACCAATGGCAGGTAAAATCGTCTCTATAGTAGGCAGAGCTGCTCCCAACGGCTGCCTGTGGCTGTCTTTTGGGCTTGCGGAGGAGTTTTTTCTGTTCGCAAAGACAAAGGGCGCGGAACCCCCATCCATGATGAAAGTAAAAATTAGTTCGTTGCTCTCCTGGCTCAACTTTGCCGCTGCATCTCTTGTTCTGCTGCCGGCTGTATCCGTCTGCGCACAGAGCGCTCCGGCGGCCCCGGCCACGCCGACCGCTTCGGCTGCAAGCACAGCACCGGCGGCAGTGCCTGATCGCTCCCAGTCCTACTTTCACAGGACTCTAGCATCCATATACGAAGACGAAGCCGTGGCGCAGGGCCGCCCCGAGTACATTACCCGCGCCATTGAGGAGTACAAGCTCGCCTTGAGCACAGACCCCAACTCCACGGCGCTGAACGTCGCCCTGGCCGAGCTCTACTTCCGCACAGGCAAGGCGCACGAAGCGGAAGTCACGGCGCGCGGCCTGATCAAAGCCTCGCCCGACAACATCGATGCGCACCGGCTGCTGGGACGCATCTACCTGCGCCAGCTTGGCGAGGGACTGACTGCCACCTCCGCGCCCACCGGCACGATCCTGAACCAAGCCATCGCAGAGTTTGAAAAGATCATCGCCCTGCAACCGAAAGGCGTCGAGGACCACATGGTCCTGGGGCAGCTTTACACCGCCAAGCACGACGCCAAGAAGGCGGAAGAGCAGTTTAAAACCGCGCAGGATCTCGATCCGGATTCAGAGGAAGTGGTGCTGAATCTGGCGCGCGTTTACGCCGAGAGCGGCGACATGGCGCACGCCATCAAGGTCATTGAAGCAGTCCCGGTGGCCGACCGCAGCCCACGGATGGAATTCACGCTGGGCGCGGCCTACGACCAGTTGAAGCAGCCCAAAGACGCCATTGCAGCCTATCAACGCGCCGTCGACCTGGACTCCAGCGACCTGCGCACCCTGGAAGCCCTGGCCCAGGCGCTGCTCAACAACGACCAGTACGACGAGGCGCTGAAGCAGTACAGGCAGCTTGCCGAGGCCGACCCAGGAAACGCTGAAGCCTTCGTCCACATTGCGGAAATCCAGCGCCGCCAGTCGAAATTTGAAGACGCGCTGGCCTCCATCCGCAATGCACGCAAGATTGACCCCAACTCGCTTGAAGCCGGCTACAACGAGGGGCTGCTGCTGGACGTGCTGGGCCGCTTCGACGAGGCCGCGCAGACCTATTCTGCCATGGCCGACCTGACCTCCCACGCCAACGGCGCATACACCAACGAGGAGAAGGCCAACCGCAGCATCTTTCTGGAACGCCTCGGCGCGGTCTATCTCGAACAGAACAAGACAGACCTGGCCATCGCCACTTTCCAGAAGATGATCGACATGGCCGGCGACTCCGCCCTGCGCGGCTACCAGGGCCAGGTAGACGCGTACCGCAACGCACACCAGTTCGACAAGGCCATTGAAGTCTCTCGCAAGGCAGTCGAGGCCAACCCCAAGAATCACGACCTGAAGCTGATGCTGGCCGGCGAGCTGGCCGATCAGGGAAAAGTCAATGAGGGCCTGACACTGGCCAAAACGCTCCTCAACAACACCGCCGAGGACCGCATTGTCTGGCTCCAGATCGGCCAGATCTGCATACGCCTGCGCCGCTGGCGCGAGGCCGAGGAAGCACTTGGCAAGACCGAGCCTCTGACGACCAAGAAGGAAGACCGCGCCTATCTGCTGTTCCTGCGCGGCGAACTGGCCGAGCGCCAGAAGCACTATGCGCCGGCAGAACAGTTCTTCCGGCAGTCGCTCGAAGTCCAGCCGGACAACGCCATGGTTCTGAACTACCTCGGCTACATGCTGGCGGACAAGGGCATCCGCGTTCCCGACGCGCTCAAGCTCATCCGCAAGGCCGTGGAGCTGGATCCGATGAACGGCGCTTATCTGGATTCGCTGGGCTGGGTCTACTTCAAGCTGGGCGAGTACGAACTGGCCGAGGATAACCTCCGGCAGGCCGTGGCGCGCGACCAGACAGACCCCGCGGTCCACGACCATCTCGGCGATCTCTACGAGAAAACAGGGCGCATCCGCCTTGCCGCGGCGCAGTGGGAAATTTCGCTTACGCAGTTCGCCAAGTCCGCTGCCGCAGACATAGAGCCCGGCGACGTGGCCAGGGTGCAGAAGAAGCTGGATGGCGCACGCGTCAAACTAGCCAGGGAAAACAGCGCGCTCGGCCAGCCTGTTGATTCGTCCCATAACAAATAGTGTGGTGGCTTCCCACCCTTTCGCCAGAAAAAAGGCGAAAGGATGGGCACGGAAGATGGTGCATAAACAAGCGGTCAGACACCTTGTTGCTAAAAAGATGGATGACTGTTTGGCCTAAAAGGATTGCCGCCAAAGGCCGTCATCGCTGCACGGAGCGATCGCTGCGGTATAACCAGACGTGAGGCCGGAAGGTCGCCATGATCGACTCGAACAACGCATTCTTATGCCCACTGCCGCCGGGAATCGCCGTCCGCACGGACAGCCGGCTTGCCCAGCGCGCCAACCCCGAGCCGTCCCACGCCTACCGCACGCCCTTTGCTCGCGACGCCGCGCGCATTCTGCACGCGAGCGCTTTCCGCCGCCTGGCCGGCAAGACACAGGTCTTCACACGCCTGCCCGGAGATCCGCCGGGAGACCACTTCCGCAGCCGCCTGACGCACACACTGGAAGTGGCGCAAATCTCCCGCACAGTGGCCCGCGCGCTGGGACTGAATGACGAGATGGCGGAGGCGCTTGCACTGGTCCACGACATCGGCCACCCGCCCTTCGGCCACGCCGGCGAAAAGGCACTGGACCGCGCACTACAGGCCCACGGCCTCCGCTTCGACCACAATCTCCACGCCCTGCGCATTGTGACATGGTTCGAGCAGCGCTACCCCGCATTTCGCGGCCTCAACCTTACACTGGCCGTTCGCGAGGGCATCGTCAAGCACTCCCGCGACTACGCTGCCGCCGAACATCCCGAGCTGGCCGAGTTCACGCTGGACCAATTTCCGCCGCTCGAAGCGCAACTGATCGACCTGACCGACGAAATCGCTTATCTAACAGCCGACTTTGAAGACGGGCTCGACTCCGGAATTCTTTCACTCAACGAGGTTCGCGAAGCCGTGCCCCTGTTCCGCGATTTCCACGACAAGGCGCTCGGCAGCCATCCCTCCGCTGCACCCAAACTGGCTGTTTATGACGCGCTCAGGCATTTCCTGAACGCGCTGGTCACTGATTTGCTGGAGGAAGTACGCGCACGCGTGGCCGCTCTGGGCGCCGTTACGCTCGACGACATACGCCGTGCGCCGCAACGGCTTGCCAGCCTCAGCCCGCGGATGGACGCTGTCCGCGCCGCCGCCAAAACATTTCTCTACGCCAATCTATACAACGCCCCGGACCTGGAAGAAGCGCACACGCACGCAGCAGAAATTGTTCAGGAGCTTTTTGACGTTCTGATGGCAGACCCCGGCATGCTGCCCGAGGATCACCAGGCCGAGATTCCCACAGAGGGCCTGGCCCGCACGGTCACCGACTACATCGCAGGCATGACCGATGCCTACGTCGAACAGGTGTGGGCTCGTTGCAATGGGCGGTAAATTCTTTTGTGTTGTGTCTCTTATTTCACCGGAAGGAATTCGATCCGTACTATATCTGCCACGGCTTTGAAATCGTAGTCAGCGGTCACCAGCACGTGATCGGCGGAGTCCATCGCCAGATCAAGGGCGAAGGCATCTGCGTACGCTATATTGCGGTTGAAACGCAACTCGACCGCATGCACAGCACGTTCGCCGCTGGCAGAAACGATCTCTAGCTCTAGCGGTATGAGACTATCCAGAGCGCGCTTTCCGCGAGACGCACCGAGCCTTTTTAGCAAGTTTCCGGCAATCTCGCCCCACTGCAAGGCTGAAATGCACGCCTTAGCCTGCCGACTCACACAGGCCTTGAGAATCGCGTTTACTTGGTTCGCACCAGCTTCATTGTCGATGTAACGGATCACAGCCGATGAGTCCAGCACATACGTGGTCATTTGACAGCCTTACCAACCCTCTTTGGCCAACTCCCGTTCGCGTTCCCTTCGCCGATCTTCGAGTAGCATATCTGTCCCCGAAGGCAAGCCTGCCGTAAGTCCCTGCAATTCGTCGATCAAGCGCAGTTTGGATGCCCTCGTCTCCGGCTCCAGAATCAGCCGTGCGCCTTCCTGGCGGATGGCAACGCGGGTTCCCGGCTCTATCCCGAGCGCTTCGCGAACCTTGGCCGGAATCACCAACTGTCCTTTACTGCTGAAGGTAGAGAAGACCTGTTTCATGACTTACATATTACCGCAAGTAAGACGTGACATCAAGTGTAAGCAACTAGCAATTCTAAATGGACCTCCACATTAGCCATCCCATGAGCAGCGCATCGGTCTGCTCCCGTAGAGCTTGTGATTTTTTTGAATTATCGTGTTTATTTGGCGGTAAGTCATTTGTTTTCTGAAGCAGATTTTGCAAGAAAACAAAAAATTCACAAACTCGTAGGGAGCCATCGAAAATAGCCTAGGGCAAGCGGAGGGGCGGATCGAACGCTTGCGCCACGGATTGCTGAATCCAATGACGGTGCTAGACCTTCACACCGCCCCTCCGGGGCGGGAATCCCTTGGTCGAACCCTTCCCCAGGGTTTCACCCTGGGCTATTTTCGTCTCTTCCCTCCGGGAAGAACTGCGCTGAATACCTCGTTATTCCCCCACTTAGAACTACTGATAAGCAACACTCATAAAGTAAGGTGCAACGCATACGTCCTACTTTATGAGTATGTCTTACTGCACAGTCTTGACCGGCCTCAGCCTGCGCAGATCCAGCGCGCACTGCACGGCATTCTGCGCATTGAGCCGGAGATTGTCCGAGGCCGCCCAGAGCCATAGCCGCGAAGCCTCATTCGTATTCCGCGAGCCGCCAAACTCCGGCCGCATCCGCACCAGGATGTCGTTCTGGCCCGTACCCGCCAGATTCGACGGCGAATCCGTGTCTTCCAGCACCAGGTCCACGTGCTCGCCGCTCAGAGCCTCTTCGAGCGCCGTAATCTCCACCGGCCGCTCCAGTTCCACGGCAATGGAGAACGTGTGCCCGTGGAACACCGGCGCATGAATCACGTTCAGCGCCAGCGCAGGCCAGCGCCCGGCTCCCAGCGCCTCATAGTGACGCCGTATCCGCGCCTCCACCGCACTGAGGCCGATTTTGGAGTTTTCGCCCAACGCGGAGAGCAGGTTGAAAGCAACCTGGGCATCGTAAAAATTGCGCGGAAGCTCATGGAAGCTGAGCAGGCTCACCGTCTGCTGGTGCAACTCGTCCATGGCGGCGCGGCCAAACTCGCTGGCCGGCTCCAGCACCGTTGCAGCGGCAAACCGCACCGGAGCGGCCTGTTGCAGCCGCTCCAGCAGGAGGGCCAGAGCCACGGCAGCCGGATTCGCCGGCACCACGGCCGGAGTAAACAGGTCCACCGTCGCCGTGTCAGACCCCAGCCACGGAGCGCGCACCAACACGCCGGATTCCTGATCCAGCGCGCCGGTCAGGTCCAGAACCGTCGAGCCCGAGCGCAGCGCCTGCCGCCAGCACTTCCGGGTCAGGCTCTCCGTGCCGCAGAAAAAGGTAAAGTCCACGTGCTCAAAAGAGTCCTCATTGATGGTCTGGATGAAGGTAACTTCGTCACCGACCTGCTCCAACTTACCCTGCGCTTCTTCCTCGTCGAGGAGCACAAAGCTGGCGTCCGCAAGGGACGACTCCCCCAAGGCTTCTTTCAACTCGCCGCCCAGCAGCGTAGAGGCTCCGGCAATAGCAATTTTGTACACAGGCATCCTTCTTTTTGTGATCGGGAAAACGCTATGAGTGTCCCAGCGAGTCCGGATCGACTTCGGCGGCCACAGCGGGAGCCGCCTCGGCGGCGAGCCCCCTCCGGCGACGGCGCGACCATGAATACGCTGCACGCGCCCACAGGCCAGAGAACATATAGGTCAGCGCCATCGCGAACAGCACCACACGGGAGTAGCGGACCATGACGTAAATCACGATCGACAGTAGCAGCAGGATCTGGAACGGATGGCTGCGGGAAAGGTTAAGTTCCTTGCCCGACCAGAATCGCCACGTGCTGACCATCAGGAACCCGCTGGTGCCCACCAGGCAGAGCCAGATCATGGCAATCCACCAGGACTGCACGGGAATGCCCCAACAGATATGCACCGTGGCAGCCAGCAGTCCCGCCCCTGCCGGAATCGGCATCCCTACAAAATATTTGCGTCCGGGGCGACCGGGATTTCTCGGCACGGCATCGTGGCTGATGTTGAACCGCGCCAGCCGCGAAACGCCGCCGATGAGATACAGAAAGCAGATGAAAGCCCCGGCCTGCGTCAGGTGCTGATGCAACTCCTGGTTCATGGAGTCGGCGAGGAAATGGAAGCCCCAAATCAGCGCCAGCAGGCTGGGCGCGACGCCAAAGGTAATGGCGTCGGCGAGCGAATCGAGCTCCTTGCCAAACTCGCTGCAGGTGTTGGTCATGCGGGCGATGCGCCCGTCGAGCGCGTCGAACGGAATGGCGCACAGAATGGCGATGGCAGCCCAGTCCAGATGCGCCTGCGCGTTGCCGCCAACCGCATTCATGGTCTCAGTGATGGAGAAAAATCCGGCGGCGATGCTGCCCGCGGTAAACAGCGAGGGCAGAATGTACATGCCACGATGGAACCTGGCCTTCCGAATGGCCCGGGTCTGAGCGGGATCCAGATGGCTCACGCGCGTCCCTCCTGGGGCATGGCCGCCAGTATGCTCGAACCGCCCTTGACCTTGTCACCCACCTTGACGCGCAGTTGAGCCTCGGCGGGCAGAATCACATCCACCCTGGAGCCAAACTTGATCATCCCCACGCGCTGCCCGCGCTCCACATGGTCGCCCTCGATGGGATTGAACACGATGCGCCGCGCCAACATGCCCGCAATCTGCTTGAAAATGACCTCAATTCCTTCGCCGCGCACAACAACAACATTCTGCTCATTGCGCTCCGCCGAAGCGGGATTCATGGCGTTCAGATATAGGCCTTTACGATAGCGCACACGGTGCAGCACGCCGCCGATGGGCGAGCGATTGATGTGTACGTTGAATACGCTGAGGAAGATGCTGATCCGCTGCCGCGGGCCTTCGGGCGTTGCAATCCCGGCGGTTTCGGTCACACGGCCGTCGCCCGGCGACACAATCAATCCCGCGCCCGCAGGTATCACCCGCTTGGGGTCGCGGAAAAACCACAGGAAAAACGCCGCCAGCAACACGGGCGCAATGCTCCACGCCAAGTTGTCCGTCGCCCACACCAGCGCCACAGCAACCGCCAGCAAGCTCAATCCGTAGATGTAACCGTCACGTACCATCGTTGCAACGATTATACGGTGAACCGGCTCCCAGAGCGCGCGCCAGACGCGTTCGTCATTTGTGCGCGAAGCGGAGGAACCGGGCACACGCCCTGTGCTGAAGCCACCCGCTTCCACCGCTTCGCGATTCTTTCTAAAAAAATCTGCTGCCCCGGGTTCTGAATCCTTACGCCACGACCGGAATACGGCGCTCAAGCGTCTGGATGAGATCCTTGGTGTGCAGTTTCAGCTTCTTCAAACGAACTTCTTCGATCTGTTCTTCTTCGGTGAGATATGGCTTTTGAAGCAGCTCTTCCAGTCGCTGACCGTAATTGCGGTGTTCGGCTTGCAGGCGGTTAATTTCTTCGCTCAGCGTCGGATCCTTTACTTCGTCCATCAAGCACCTCCGGTGTTATGTTTCAAGAACATTTACATATATCGCCGCCAGCAGACAACTCGCAAGCGGTAAAACCACCAAAAGTAACCCGATCCTGTGAATTTCGGGCCGGTAAACATGATTGCGTGACCGCTATCACAGATCCTTCAGCCAGTCCCCTCTCTGCCGCGGCTTACCGCACCGGCCGGCTCATCAGAACCGCATCTTCAACCGGATCAGCGTAATAAGCCCGCCGCCGCCCGGTTTCACTGAAGCCCAGAACCTGATAAAGCCCCAGGGCTGCCTGATTGGACGCGCGCACCTCCAAAAAGATGCGGCTCACGTCGGCCAGCCCCAGTTGCTCGACCAGCGTCTGCATCAGCCGCCAGCCCGTCCCGCGCCGCTGCCGAGCCACCGCGATCGACTCCAGTTCGGCCTCCGGCTCCACCACGACGGCGATGAGAAAACCCACAACTCTCCCGCTCTCTGTTTCATCGGAAGCAGAGAGATTTTGACCAGTGGATTTTGCAGTTTCTTCCGCCACGAGCGCGATCCGCCGCGGCGCAGATTCCGGATTCAACGCGGCAGCATAGGCAGCGCGCGGCCAGTGCGGCGCATCGCGGAGCCCCGCGGCAATTTCCATCGCCCGATCGAGGTCAGCCGCGCACATGCGCCGCACACGGACCTCAGGCACGGGAGATGTCATGCGTGCTTGAATCCCGCAGCGGCTTGTTCGCCAAAGATTTCAGCATCGGAACGCCGAAGATAGTGCCCGTCCAGCAGTTCCAGGTCAGCGAACTCGCCAGCCGCCAGCCGCGACAGGCCTAGCCGCAGCGCATCGACCGCCGTTGGCGCTGAACTCTTCACCACTTCCGCGGACGGCCATGCCTCATGCAGCAGCTTCGCAGCGGCCTCGTCGCAGACAGCGATGCGCGGCGGCGCGGGCTTGATCGAGGCCAGTTCCTCGGCCCCGACAAGCAGCTCTCTTGGCGTCAACTCCGGCCCGGCTACGCGCAGATACACTTCGTTGCGATGCGCGTCCAGAGCCGCGGAGGGCAGATCGGCCTTGTACGCCAGCACGGCCAGCCGCGAAACCGCCGCAACCTGAAGCCCCGTGCCTTCAGCCAGCCCCTTCACAGCGGCCAGCCCCACACGCACCCCGGTGAAGCTGCCCGGGCCGTTCACCACCACAATGGCATGGAGCTGCGTCAACGTAATTCCGGCATGCGTGAGGAGCTCGCCCACGGCTGCAACCAGCGTGGCCGAATAGTTGCGCCCCTCCAGTTCCGTCTGGCCGAGAATCTCCAGATTTTGCCCGCACAGCCGCCCCAGCGCCACCGACCCGGACGGCCCGCACGTATCGATTCCCAGTAAAAGCGCAACTTCAGCGGTTGCGGAAAAAGACCCAGATTCGATCTGTATCTCCGAAAAGCATCCCTCAGGGCCTAAAGGCCGCGTTGATTTTGCGGCACTTTCGGCCCGACTAAAGTCGTGCCCTGTTACAAAACGACTCTTTGCTAATGCAAAACGGTTCTTTGGAACCAAACGGTTTTTGGGAACCCACTCCACGCGTTTTTCCGCAGCCTGTTCAGCCATGACGCTCCATTACACCGCTGCGAGGGCCTGGTCCAGATCGGCGATCAGATCTTCCTTGTCCTCGATCCCCACCGACAGCCGGACGCGTCCTTCATTGATGCCCATGGCCGCACGCATTTCCGCGCTGACCGAGGCGTGCGTGGTGGTCGCCGAGTGAGCGGCCAGAGACTCGACCCCGCCCAACGACTCCGCATTGGTAAAGATCTTCAGAGCGGCCAGGAAGCGCGCGGCTTCATCCCGCGATTTGAGCTCGAAGCTCATCATTGAGCCGAAGCCCTTCTGCTGCCGGAGCGCCAGTTCGTATTGCGGATGAGTTTTCAGTCCGGGGTAGGCGAGCTTGCTCACCTTCGGGTGCGTCTGCAGATACGCTGCGACGGCGCGACCGTTTTCCTCATGCTGCCGGATGCGCAGGGGCAGCGTCCTAAGGCCGCGCAGAACCAGGAAACACTCAAACGGCGACATGATGCCGCCGGCGGCCTTCTGCACCATGAGGAAGCGCTCCTTGTGCTCGGGCTTGGAGCCGATCACAGCGCCGCCGATCCCGTCGGAATGGCCGTTCATGTACTTGGTTGTCGAGTACACGACGATGTCCGCGCCCAGTTCGAGAGGACTCTGCAAGACCGGCGACATGAACGTGTTGTCCACACTCAGCTCGGCCCCGTGCGCATGAACGATTTTGGCCACCGCCGCGATATCGGTGAGCACCATCAGCGGATTGCTCGGCGTCTCGATGTGCACCAGTTTCGTATTTGGCCGCATGGCCGCCTCGACCGCCTTGAGGTTGCTCGTGTCCACGTAATCGATCTGGATTCCGTAGCCTTTCACGATCTCCTCGAATAGCCGCACCGTGCCCGCATACACATCGAGCGAGCAGACGACGTGGTCGCCGGTGTGCAGCATGGCCACCAGCGCCGAAATAGCCGCCATTCCGCTGGCAAACGCATGTGCGCTATATCCGCCTTCCAGGGCCTTCAGCGCCTCTTCCAGGCGGTCGCGAGTCGGGTTGCCCGCGCGCGAGTAGTCCCAGCCACGGTCTGTACCGATGCCGGTCAGCTCAAAGGTTGAGGTCAGGTAAATAGGCACATTCACCGCGCCTGTCTGCGGATCCGGGTATTGCCCGGCATGAACAGCGAGAGTGGAACATTTGTATGGGGGCATAGTCTTGTTTTTTGTATGATCTCCTGCCCTCTAGCTTATCGCGCCCCGCGCGGGATCAGGTACCGGGAATGAGA
>Ga0255353_1001380_pt1 | contig 13739 bp, 15 predicted proteins | sample HBST25metaG_FD_189941 | JGI IMG/M metagenome (GOLD analysis project Ga0255353, IMG submission 189941) | Peat soil microbial communities from Stordalen Mire, Sweden - H.B.S.T25 | ecosystem: Environmental > Terrestrial > Soil > Wetlands > Peat | place: Sweden: Norrbotten County, Stordalen Mire...
TGAATCCCGAAAGCATCGCAAATGAGCCACACGCAATTCAAATCGTGGACACCCTGAAATCGCTATAAACCATACTTGGCTTTGAACTTGACGGCGACGCGACTAAGTTAAACCGGACAGCAGTGGCTGTACGTATTTGTTTAGAGGCCACCTCAGAAATATCTGAGGAGCATCATGAGGCAGGCAAGCTGCACAAAGCCAAGGAAGTGTTCGATGTGGTGTTCCCATTGTGTGAGCAGTCGACGATAGTTCGGCATCCAGGCAAAGAGCCGTTCGACTTTCCAGCAGCGGCGATATCGGCGCGGCGGACGCCCGCCCTCGGGCTTCTGCTTGCAGTTGGACCAGTTAGGCGAGATAATCTCGACGCCATATTCACTCATCTGCTCATTCAGCGCATCCGAGTCGTAGGCTTTGTCGCCGATTAGCCTTTCCGGCAGGTGGTTGGGGAAGCATCCGGCCAGAACAGCTACCACAAGCCGGCACTCGGCCGGTGAAGCGCTTTCGAAAGATACGCCGAGAGGAAGACTGTTGCCAGCGGTGATAGCGACGATCTCCGTCCCTTTGCCTGGCTTGGCAGGGCCAACGAAGAAGCCCCCCTTTTTGGCGCTCGCGAAGGTCGCATCCACAACTCCGCGCCGGACGCAAGATCGGCTCCGCCACTTCCCACGGCGCGTCTCTCAATTCCCAACCGGGCCTGGATGCAAGCGAGTATCGTGCCGGACAGGCTATTCGCCGCTTGTTTGTCTGAAACGGAAAATAAGGGGCGGAATCCGCACTGAATGGGACGCACACACGAACTGTGTGATGGACAGCATTTTGCAAACCTGCCGCCACCACCTTCGACCGACAACCACTCTTCTGCCACAGCTGCCTTTTTTGCGCAAACCTAAACCTCGGGAGTTGATCCAGACCGCACATCGATAAGCAAATACGACCTTCTCTTGCGGTGGCTGGGCCTCAAACGACCCGGAAAGCATGGAAGATACTTACATTTCGTTTCCGCGATGTTTTGTGACGAAGGAAGATGGCAAGAATAGGTGGGATAGTGGTCGCGTCGTTGTTTGGTGGTGTGGGAAATCAGCTCTTTTGCTGGGCCGCGGGACTCGCTCTTGCCGAGAGAGCAGGCCTTTGCTTGGTTCTCGAGTGCGGCTCCTATGAACGCGATCCATACGGGAGGACGTTTGCATTACACCGTCTCGGGATTCGTCAGTCGACTAAGTCCTATAACTACACAGAACGGTTTGCGATTCGGGCACTGGCGCGCGTATCGCAGGCCAGACGAGGGGCTTTTCGTGTACCCGGATGCACCGTGTTGACGGAGCCTGGTGGCGTTGTTAACCCGGCACTTCTCAAAGGAAAGATCACAGGACGATGTTATCTGCGCGGCTATTGGCAATCGCCCCGCTACTTTGAAGCCTTCAGAGATCGGATACGGCAAGCGATCACCTTGAAGCCGTGCGCCGACCATCTCCGGTCTCCCGACTCGGTTTGCGTGCATATCCGGTCGTACAAAGAATCCCAATCGCAGCATCTGCCCAGGGAGTACTACCGTGCTGCTTATGCTGAGTGTTTCAGACGTCTGCGCAATCCGCATTTTGTGGTTTACAGCGATGACTTCGGATGGGCCAAAGCCCATGGTATGGTGCCAGATGCATATCAAGTCGGCGGAACTCTCCACGCAACAGCCTGCGCGGCACACGACCTTTGTGACTTGATATCGATGAGTTCATTTCAGAACTTCGTCATCGCGAACAGTACCTTCAGTTGGTGGGCGGCATATCTAGCCGGCAAAGAGGCATGGGTGCAGGCACCGGCGGTTGCCAGGCGCTGCTGGTTTCAGAGCGATCCGCTTCCCGGAGACTGGCATCAGCTGTGACAGTTGCTCAACCACCGATGGGCGATCGCAAGCCAAGGAATTGTGTGAACCGTAGATCTGGCATAAACGCGCTACGACATCTCCGAGAGAGAGAACGTGCTGGAGACAAATCTCGGCCACAAACGCTCCACCATCATCAACTCTGCATGGCGACTGCTGATCCGCTCGATTGGTGCAGGTTATGAAGACCATTCATTTTGTGTACGCACACGGCCCGTTGAAGTCTTGCCCAAATGCAATCAGTACTGAACTCACAAGTCGTCTGATAGATGCCGGATACCGAGTTGTTAGATACCAGTGGGATCGACTCGGGAGGATTCGGCCCGCACCTGGTGACATCTTACTTGGACACCCGAGCGGCCTCCCATTTACGTATCTTCGGCGAAGTCTGATGGACAAGCACTGGTCTCGACGAATATTGTTATATCCATTTGCTCATGGCCGCCTCGACTATTCGTCCTTCATAGATAGCATGATCGAGCATTGTAACCTCTTCCTTGCGATTACTGGCGAGTACTGGATAAGATCCTTGTCCCAATCGAGACTCAAGCATTGGAGGCCAAAACTACGTCATCTCGATCTGGCAGTCGATTGTGCGGATTTTCCTTTTCTTAAGCACACATTCAATCCAACTGGGAGGAGACGTGTCGTCTACATTGGAAGCAGTGGATCTCACAAAAACATACCTTATCTTGAACAAATTGCGTCCCAATGTACTGACATGACCTTTGGGTGGATCGGAACGGGGCGTCCAGGGATCAAGGGGGTGAAGAGACACGGATATGTGGATTTTTCCACTGAAGAGGGTAAAGCGGTTATCTGCAACTATGATTTTCTGCTCACTGTCGGAAACTCAGATCCAAATCCAACAACAATCTTGGAATCGATGGCATGGGGTCTCATACCCGTCTGCACGCCGCAATCTGGCTACGAAGAGTCCTCGGGCGTCATCAATGTCCCGTTAAATGACGTCGCTGCGGCAAGCGCTGTTTTGCGCAGGCTTCAAGACGTCCCGGAGGATCAACTAAGAGCCATTCAACGTGCAAACATTGGTCGTCTAATAGATCATTATAATTGGGATCGCTTTGCAGCCCAAGTGATTGAAGCTATCGAGTCCGATGAGTCCCCAGCCGTTGATCAACAGACAGCGTTCAATAAGATAGTTCTCCGTGCTAACACCATGCTGTGCTCCGAGAGGAGTAGCTTCTTGAGAACAAATGTACTTAGGTACTTTATGAAAACCGCCATAACGTCTCTGTTTGATCGGAATCGTGCTGAGAGGTTTGTCATCAGATGACGACGCGAAAGAGCCAGGAATACCTTCCGCAATACCGAATCCCCTTACGAGAGATTGCAGGAGGGAGGCTCGTGCCAATGTTTAAAGGGCGTTTCGATGCCTGGGCATTCCGCTCCACGACCGAACGTGCGTGGCTCCACGCCTTCAGAGAGCGTGTTGTAGACAGCATAGGTAGACGTTATCTGCCTGTATATAGAATCGCCGACGGAGAGTTTCGCTATCTTCTTGGACGGAGAGTGAGATGGGGGAGTAAGCACCCAATTCGTGACGGTCTGGGGGTTGCAGCTGAACGCCTCGGGCTGATTCATAGAACTAACGCCACTTCCTGGGGAGAGGAATACAGCCCGTCACTTCGAATAGAACTACGTAGAACACTGACCGACCGGATTCGGTCGATTGCTGAGAGCGGATATCTCGCGACGCTCCTTAGCGACAATGGAGTCTCATTGGCTCACGAGTATTGCGCGCCCTTCTGCAGATACATGGCCTATCATGACCTTTGCTTTGGATCAGGCAACTACGTTCCTTTCCACTTTGTATGCGAATTGCTGAGTTCTCCAGGATGGGAGGAACTGCTTGAGGGCCGCCGGGTTCTGATTGTCACATCATCGAAAGGGAAAAATACGGCGCTTATAGCGAGCAACCTAACCGAGATGGGCGTCAGGGACATTCAGTTCGTAAACGTCTCAGCAAATCACTCGATGCTTGATAACGTTGACCTTTCGACAGTTCGAATGCCGGTGGACCTGTGTCTGGTATCTGCCGGTGTAGGCTCGGCGAACGTTCTGGTTCAATTGAAGCCGCTCGCGACAACGGCCTTGGATATCGGCGGGTATTTGTATTGCTTCGAGAACAAGGCGTTCGTGGCCCACGGAGTATTTATGGCTCCAGAAAGAGCAAGGGCCTGATCGCTCAACGTTGTTTGCCGTATATGTTAAGCGGAGAGTGCTGGGGTCGACTCCAGTGTCTGGGGATTGGGCGAATGGGGAAATTGTTGTAAGAACATGATCTCGGGCCCGAGTTGCTGGCGGCGAGTCTGTAAGAAACAGACCACCGCGCGCTGTGTTCTGTTTACTTCAAATGCCGGAGTGGTCCGTTATTTATCCTTAGGAGCTGTACGACTCAAATAACGCGGAGCCCAAATAGACGATCTCGGCAAGCGCCAGTGTTCCAGCAGCGCCACAAAGAAGGAGCGTGATGATGGGCGTGCCTTTTCTTGAAAGCTTTGCCACAATCTGGAAAGATGGATATTTCGAGGGAACTCCCACTGATCCGATGTCGACTTCCACCTATGGAATTGTCGGCTATCATAGCTCCCTGTATCTGGCCTATATGTGCTGTATTAAACCGTATGTGCGTTCCGATGCGACGGTTATTGAAATCGGGAGCGGACGCGGCGCATGGACAAAGGCAATGGCAGATCTCAATCCGAAGCGCATTTACGCGGTCGATGTCGTTACGCCAGAATATTCAGGCTTCTGGAACTATGTCGGTAAGCGCCAGAACGTTGAGCATATAGTCGTGGAGGACTTCTCCTTGTCGGGTATTCCAGATGCTTCGGCGGACTATTTCTTTTCCTTCGGCTGCTTTTGCCACCTGAAACCGGACATGTGCGTTAGCTACATCCAATCCCTAAGTCACAAAATGAAACCTGGCGCCCATGGATTTCTGATGGTAGCGGATTTCGATAAATTCAATGCATGCTTTTCCGATTATAAAGGGCACTCCTTATGGAGAGCTTTTGTCGGCAAGCGGTTTGCACTTGTAAGACTAGCGTTTCGGCTCACTGTGAATCTCTTCCAAGGCAAGTTCATTCCACCAAAGTGGGATAGGACAGAGTCGGATAGCGCCAAATCCGGCGCATGGTTTCATCTTGGAGTTGACAACGCTTGCAATGCCATCTCCAAGGCAGGATTTCGCGTGATCGAACGGGATATGCAGATCAATCACCGTGATCCAATCATCCATTTCGTAAAACCCTAAGGTCTGTCATCTGGTCTTCGGGGCGGTCTTCACGGGGCAGTCGGAGCGATCAGGTCAGGCCTGAAGAGGTGGGGCAGGAGATGCACGCGCAATAGATCGGTTATCTCGTGCCCATATCCCTTGCCCTCGAGCGGCCGGTGCCGCAACCAACCGTCGGTGTGCAGTGAGCGGCCAGGTTCGACAACGTCCTCGATACCAAAAGCACTTCAGATTGTGGCAAACCTCAGGCAGGTATGTCCCAATCTACGTAAGCGTCATTTTCTGGCCGCCTTGTTTTGGGGTTGTTCAGGGTTCAAGCTCGACTTGTGGCGGCCATGTGGCCACGGAGGGTTTGGATGGAAGTTGGAGCCGAGGTTGGGGAAGGCACTGCTGGGCGTCGGCGTTACTGGACCGTGGAGGAGAAGCGACGGATCGTGGAACTGACGATATCGTCGAGCCAGTCAGTTGCATCGCTCGCGCGGCAGCATGGCGTGAACGCGAACCAGGTGTTCTATTGGCGGAAGCTTTATCATGCGGGCCAACTCGGTGGGGAGCGTGCCGCTGACGCGCCAGGCCTTCGCCTTCTCCCAGTTTCGGTGGGCAACGAAGAGCCAGCTGAAGCCGAGGCATCGGAGACAGAGCAGGACACACACAAGAGTGCGGGGCCGCCGTTGACGATGAACATCGAGTTTCCCGGCGGTGCGCTGGTCAGCCTTGTCGGCGCCGTCGATGTCGAGATTGTTCGTGCGGTTCTTGAGAGTTTGCGCGGATGATCCCGGCTAACACTCAGATCTGGCTTGTAGCTGGAGTGACAGATATGCGCAGGGGTTTTTCGAGCTTGGGCGGCTTAGTCCAGAGCACGCTCGACAAGAGTCCTCTGTCGGGGCAAGTCTTCATCTTCCGGGGCCGCAGAGGTGACCTGGTAAAGCTGATTTGGCATGATGGCGACGGGATGTGCCTATTTCAAAAGCGGCTTGATCGCGGCCGTTTTGTATGGCCCCAGGCAACGAGCGGAGCTGTGTCGTTGACGCGCGCGCAACTGTCGATGTTGTGTGAAGGGATTGATTGGCGCCAGCCTGCGCGGACATGGCAGCCTCCGATGGCAGTGTAAGTTATCGCCGATGACTTATCGTCGACTTACTCTTTTTTCTGCGTGCGCCGCAGCATAACTCATGGCATACTGCGTACATGATCTGCGTGCATGCCCGCCCGAGCGAGATAGAGAAGATGGGTGCATCCGCGTTGAGTCATCTGGTGATCGCGCAGATGGCACGGATCGAGCACCTTGAGTTTCTGGTAGCAAAGCTGAAGCGCGCACAGTTCGGGCCCAAGTCGGAGAAGCTGGCCGTCAACGAGGCACAGTTGACGCTATGCTTGAGCGGTAGCGTGATCGATGCTCGGCCGATTGCGCAGACCGAACAGACTGAAGCCAGCAAGGAAAAGCCTGCACGCGCCGCGCGCAAGAGCCGCGCTCTGCCGGCGCATCTGCGTCGCGAAGTCAGAACGCATCTTCCTGAACACACCAAGTCCCCATGCTGCGATGGAGAGTTGCGCAGGCTTGGCGAAGACGCGTCGGAGATGCTTGAGTATATGCCGGCCAGCTTCTTTGTCATCCGCCATGTGCGCCCGAAGATGAGCTGCCGCAAGTGTTCCTGTGTGGTGCAGGCTCCGGCACCGGAGCGTGTGATCGATCGCGGTCTGCCGGGACCTGGATTGCTGGCACATGTTGTCACTGCGAAATTTTGTGATCACCAGCCTTTATATCGACAGTCGCAGATCTTCGCTCGCGAAGGCGTCGAATTGGATCGTTCGATTCTTGCCCGCTGGGTAGGTGAAGCCGCGGCGTTGCTGGCGCCGTTGGCCGAGGTTCTGCGCCGCTATGTGCTGGCGACGGACAAGTTGCACGGCGATGATACTCCGCTGCCGGTGCTTGCGCCGGGGACCGGCAAGACCAAGACCGGCCGCTTCTGGACCTATGTTCGCGACAACCGTCCGGCAGGCGACAAGGCAGCGCCGGCTGTGTGGTTCGCCTACTCGCCCAACCGCAAGGGCGAACATCCGCAGCGCCATCTGGCCAAGTTCGAGGGTATCCTGCAGGCCGACGCGTTCGCTGGCTTCAACAAGCTTTACGAAGGCGGCGCGATTCAGGAAGCGCCATGCATGGCTCACATCAGGCGCAAGTTTTTCGACCTGATGAAGGCGCATAACTCGCCCATCGCCACGGAAGCAGTGCATCGCATCGCCGCGCTCTATCTGATTGAGAAGGAGATCAAGGGACGATCGGCAGACGAACGATGCGCCGTTCGCTCGGCACGCGCCAAGCCGTTGTTCGACGACATGCGACGGTGGCTCGAACAAGCTCTTGCACAACTGACGCCGAAGTCGGAAACTGCCGCGGCCATCCACTACGCCCTTCAGCTCTGGGATGCGCTGGCGCGTTATCTCGACGACGGCCGCATCGAAATAGATAACCTGATTGCCGAGCGAGCCCTGCGCCCGGTGGCCATCGGAAGGCGGAACTATCTGTTTGCCGGCTCGGACGCAGGCGGCGAGCGCGCGGCCATCCTCTATGGTCTGATAGGAACAGCGCGGCTGAACGGCCTGGACCCCGAGGCCTATCTGCGCTACGTGCTCGCGTGCGTCGGCGAGCATCCCATCAATCGCATTGAGGAGTTGATGCCATGGAACGTCGCCGGAAAACTGCTCCCCGCTTTACAGAAAGCCGCCTAGACCCAACCGCCTACGACGCCTCGCCCTTCGCCGTCTCCATGTATCCGCATATCGACGAATTCACCGAGCACGGCCAGATCGTCATCGGACACATCGAACCCATCGGCGGCGTTGCCATCGCGTCAGAGGGACGACAGACCATGGCCATGCTACGCCGGCGCAAGGACGAACCATTCAAGCAACTGCTAGCCCGCCTCGACACCGCCATCGCCAAAGCCACCATCGACGATGTCTACGTCGACGAAGTCAACACTCCGCGGAACTGACGTACACACTTCATGCGACCGGTCGTGTCCATTTGAATCGATCATGGACACATACGGTCCTATCACTCATGAAACCCCGCCTATCGTCCAGACGGCCAGAACGTCACGCTTACCAATCTACGCGGTTATTGAAGAGAACATCTCATTGAGAGAGTGTAAGGCATGAAGATAAGCGATCTCAGATTCGCGCCGCTTGGCGTCCTGCTCGGAATATGCGAGTTAGGGCGTGTTGGTGGACGATGGATTAGGTCAAAACAGCGATATCCGCAAGTTAGATTTGGACGAGGCGCGATTGCAGATGACAAGTGCAGCTTCGAAGAAGGGGTGGTAATTCAAGAGGACGTGAGGCTATCCAACGCGACTATTGGCGGCCATTCTTACGTCTCCGAGAGGTCTATCCTGTGGAATTGCAGGATTGGGCGCTATTGTTCGATTGGGCCGGAAGTTCGGATTGGACTGGGGATCCACCCAACGCGGAATGTGATATCAACGTACCCGGGGTTCTATTCAACCAGACGTGATGTGCCGATCAGCTTTCATACGGGACGAGGGGATCCGGAGCACAGAATGGTCAGCGTCGGGCACGACGTTTGGATAGGAGCCAGGGTCGTGGTGTTGGACAATGTCACCATAAGCGACGGAGCGATTATAGGCGCGGGAAGCATTGTTACGCGCGATATCCCTCCATATGCAGTTGCTGTTGGCGCACCTGCCCGAGTTACGCGGGTACGTTTCTCCGAGTCGGAGATTGGCATTTTGGAAAGGGTCGCATGGTGGAACCGGGACATTGAGTTTTGCCGCGCAAACGCGCCCTACTTCGACGACCCCAGGCTGTTTTTTGAGAAGGTCGCAGATGATGAACTGTTAAGTACCCGAGGTAAGAGATAAGCAGTCTTGGCCATTTATGGAAAGACTGAAGCCGTGTCGTCTCAAAACATAAACGACCATCTGTGTGGTGGACACCACTGGCATCAGAGAGCGGTCAAAAGGCGAGAATGCTCGATGGTGCATCATAGGCCCACAGTCGCTTGTGCTGAAGGAGTCTGAGTGGAAGCAACCCGGGGGTTCAACGTCGCATATATAGCAAATTATCAGGGTGAGGATCTGGTGTCCTGCCGTGGAGTGGTGCGGAACCGTGCTTTAGCTGGGTCTCAGAAGATCTCGCTGCTGTCCGGGACGCTCACCCGAGCTGGGTGTAAGGTGACAGTGTTGTCCCTTGGAGCCGTTGCAGAGCGGTCGCTGAGATTTCACGGGGCCTTTCAAAGTCGGATTCCGGGTAAGTGGCCTGCTCCCGTCTTATACCAAGCAGAGTGGGACATCCCGCTGGTTGGAAGGGCTATTGGAGCATTAGGGCTGCTAATAGCCCTTCTGAGAGAAAACAGGACCAGAAAAATGGATGTCATTCTGCTCTACAATTGCGGCTTGCCAGAGGCAATTGTAGCCCGTATGGCGGCGGTATATACGCACGCGCCGATCGTCATCGAGTACGAGGATGACGTATTTCGTGGACCTGATGGGCGACGGAGTTGGCATCAGTACTTCCAGATACTCGGCTTTCGAATCGTGGCAAGTGGAATTCGAGGTGTAATTGCCGCGTCGCCCGAGCTGGTGTCTCGGTTAAACCTGTCCAACAGTTATGTGCTGCGCGGCATGCTGGCCGACGACTTATTGGGGGTTAGGCCTGTGTCCGATGGCGATACGAGGCCAGCACGCTTTTTGTTTGCGGGTTCTCTACAGGCTTCGAAGGGCGTGGACAAGCTTTGCTCCGCATGGGTGAAGGCCGAATTGCCGAATTGTGAATTGCACATTGTCGGATCTGGTCCTCTGTCAGGGTCCTTGAGGGCAGCGTTCGACAACCAGTACAACATCACGTTTCATGGTTATGTGTCAAGAGTTAGGCTTGTTGAGATGTTTAACGAAGCACATGTCCTTGTCAATCCACATTGCGTTGCAGGTGAAATCGGGGCGGTGTTTCCGTTCAAGCTGATCGAGTACATCGGAACAGGCCGGCCAGTGATCTCTACACCCATGGCACCGCTGACGGATCCGCTTGCTTGCGGAGTGTTCTACAGTCAGTCAGATAGCGTCGAGGATCTGGCTTGGGCGATGAAGCATGTTCACGACAATTATCGTGCATGGTGTGACAAGGCTCGAATCTCTCGCGAAGCGGCATGGAGTTTGTATGGTCCGCAGACCGTGAGCAATTCCATATTGCGGATCATTCAACAGGCGATCGAGGAACCAAAGGGACTTCCGGTGCAGTAGGCAACGGCATACGCCTTTCTTTCCCTATTGAGAAGGAGCGGGGGCATTTGAGAGTTTTGCACGTAATCGGGTCAATCGACTCACGTGGCGGTGGGCCAATTCGGGCTGCGCTGGACATTTCGGCCGCGGGCGAGGTTTTTGGTATTCGCAGGGAGTTGCTGAGCGTCGGAGCCAAACAGAACCTAAGGGCCGCCGCCGGAGAAGACTTCATTCATTGCATTCCGTTGTCGATTCCAAATGGCTATGGATTTGCGCCGAGACTGCGAAAGTGGTTGCGTTTGAATCTGGACCGATTCGACGGCGTCGTGTTACACGGCATGTGGCAATTCCCGATGCTCGCCACTGCGAGAGAATGCCGCAAACGGGGAATTCCTTATGTCCTCTTTTCGCACGGCATGCTGGAACCGTGGTCGGTGCGGGAGCAGGGGCTATGGAGCTACATCAAGAAGCGCGTCTATTGGAGCCTCCTCGAGCGGCAGACCTTTGAGCAAGCCCGCATGCTGCTGTTCACAACGCAGCGCGAGATGGACGAGTCGAGAGGGAGCCTCGGGTTCACCTGGCCAGAGGCTGAGGTTTCACCATATGTGATTCATTCGGACACTGCCCCCGAGGCAAAGGCGGGGGCCGCTGTCGCCGGGCTTGAGGGCCGGGACTTTCTGCTTTTCCTTGGCCGAATGCACCCGTGCAAGAACATCCCGTTCCTGATCCGGGCGTGGGCTCGCGCGATGAAGGATGCACAATGGAAGCTGGTCATTGCCGGGCCTTCAGAGGCGAAGTATCGGCGCAAGATTGAACGGTTCGCCGAAGACCTGCACGTACGGGAGCAGTGCGTATTCATTGACTTTGTGTCGGGCGCGGAAAAGGAATGGCTGTTCCGAAATGCCCGCTGGTTTGCGCTCCCTTCCGAGCATGAAAACTTTGGAATCGCTGTCTTCGAAGCGATTGTCCGCGGATGTCCCGTGGTCGTATCCGATCAAGTGTATTCCGCGGGTCACCTTGAACCCAGGGGAAGAATCCTTCCTCTGGTAGAGGACGACTGGGTGGCCTTTTTCACCAGGTTCCTGGGAGATGATGGATATCGTTATGACGTGGTCTCATCGGACGTTCATGTGCGCGACTCCTGCAGCCTGAATACTGCCGGTCCAAGGTGGGTTGCTCTTCTGCGGCGCAGCTTTCCCGAGCGGTCCTCAAGCAAAGCCGACCTGTTGCCGAATGCTGAGAAGAGCCTCAGTTCGTGACGGGTGCTCTTCTCGTATCTGTTCTTTCAGCTGGCGATGTTGCGGGACGAAGCATCTGCAACTGTGCGGTCGCGTATCGGCAGCCAGATGGCTGCTGTCTACAAGTCGATGCTCGGCGGCTCCCGTCCAAGTGCCGCAGAAATCTACGAGTAGTCAGGTAAGTGTGCTCATCCCCTCTCCAATGATTTACCGAAATCGACTAAGTTATCGCAATCGAGCAGGACGCTTGCTTTGGTCGCTCGTATCGGGAATCGCGTTCCGCTTCTCGCCAACCCCATTCTTTTGGTGGCGTCGCCTTTTGCTTCGCAGTTTTGGAGCGGCGGTTGGCGCCGGAGCAAACCCATATCCCCGCTGTCGAATCTGGGCGCCCTGGAACCTGACAATGGGCGCGCACAGTTGCCTGTCAAACGATGTCGATTGTTATTCCGTCGATACGGTTGTCCTTGGCGAGTTTGCCACGGTATCGCAGCAGGCCATGCTCTGTACCGCTACACACGATTACAACGACCCGGAGTTCAAACTCGTTACCAAGCCGATCGTAATCGGCCCTCGTGCGTGGATTGGAGCGAGGACGTTTGTAGGGCCGGGCGTGGAAGTAGGCGAAGGTGCGGTGGTGGGTGCAACCTCCTCAGTGTTCCGCGACGTGGCAGCTTGGACGGTAGTCGGAGGAAATCCGGCGCGGGTGCTGAAGATACGCACAATTGCGGAGCGATAAGTCAAGGGCGCGAAACAGAACTCACCAAGGCCATGATTGAAGCCAGGAACAAACCTCACATTGCAGCCATTATCCTCACGAATAACGAGGAACGGGATCTGCCAGAGTGCCTCCGAAGTCTTGCGGGAGTGGCCGCTGAGGTGTACGTCGTTGATTCCGGCAGCACCGACGGCACCGAAAAAGTTGTTCGAGAATTCGGAGCGACTCTTCTCTCTCATCCATTCGAGAATCACGCAAAGCAATTCAACTGGGCGCTTGACAACGTCTCAACTGAGGCTGACTGGATTCTACGCATCGACGCCGACGAGCGCCTGTCTCCAGGCCTGATCAGAGAGGTGCTTCAACGGATACCAAAAGTGCCCCCCGAGGTGACAGGGATTGAGGTTCCAAGGCAAATCCACTTCATGGGACGCGATATACGATTTGGCGACACGTACCCGGTCTGGCTGCTCAGGTTGTGGCGAAATGGAGATGGCCGATCCGAAGATCATTGGATGGACGAGCACATTGCCCTGAACAAGGGTCAAACGTTGCGATTTTGCGGTGACCTTCTTCACGAGATTCCCAAGAACCTGACTGACTGGACCGCCAAGCATAACTGGTACGCTACCCGGGAATGCACAGACATCCTATCGGCAGGTGGATGCGGTTCTCTCGAAGAGGCCAAGAGCTTTCGCCGTCAGATGAAGCAATCTGTTTATCTACGCCTTCCGCTCTTTTATCGCGCTTTCGCCTATTGGTTTTATCGATATGTGTTTAAGCTGGGGTTTCTCGACGGCAAAGAGGGGCTTATCTATCATTTTCTCCAAGGCTTCTGGTACAGGTTTTTAGTAGATGCCAAGCTCTATGAACGAAAATGTCGCCCATAGGAGGCATGAGTGAAGGGACCAGCTCAGAACAGGGCAAGGGCATTACTCGTGGAAGAGAACAGTCCTGTTGACAATGATTCCTGGCAATCCAACTGGTACGGAAGGTTTGCTCCGGTGAGAATATTCGCGATTGCTGCAATCACCTGTTGCGCATTGTGTGCCGGACCCGCGCGGGCCGAGAGCGCTATATTCTGGGTTTCCGGCCCTGTGCACCCGGGCGACGCGGTGCTCGCGACTGGATATTACTCTCATCCGGACGAATTAACCCTCAAAGTCGCGAAGATCAGCGGGGACGGCACTAACTGGCAAACCAAAGCTGAAAAAGCCGGCATCAGAGTTATGCCACTGAAAGTCAGTGAAACGAGCATCATGTTCGTGCTGCCGAATATAGGTGGAGAAGGTGTCTACGCATTCCGCGTGGATCAACCGGGCGAGGCTCCCGTTTTCGCTAGAGTAAATCTTCCGGAAGTATGGTGGACGCTGGCAGAATCTCCGAGCATCAATCCAGAAATAGAGAGCCG
>Ga0255353_1001381_pt1 | contig 13730 bp, 15 predicted proteins | sample HBST25metaG_FD_189941 | JGI IMG/M metagenome (GOLD analysis project Ga0255353, IMG submission 189941) | Peat soil microbial communities from Stordalen Mire, Sweden - H.B.S.T25 | ecosystem: Environmental > Terrestrial > Soil > Wetlands > Peat | place: Sweden: Norrbotten County, Stordalen Mire...
TTCGTGGTTCAATCGTTATCGCAAACTTCTGGTCAGCTTCGAGAAATCGGAGGCCAGCTACTTCGCCTTGCTTTCCTTAGCCGCAGCCCTGATTTGCTGGAGACAGACCATATCTATTTACGGATAATCTCTAAGTATTTTCGGGCCGCATCAATAGTCGAAATATCGGGCCGGATTTGACTTTTGCCGATGCTTCCGCCGATACTGCCCTTAATGCGAAACTCAAGGGAACGCGGAATTGCGGTCATGGCCATGTGCATCTGTATGGCTTGCGGACCCGTCCGTGTGGCTCTTGAGATGCGAATGCGCTAGACGCAACCCATCAGAAGCCAGGCGGTCCGGGTCCTTCGGGGATTCGGGCCGTTTTTAATTTTGGCACGGTCTGAAATCCGTTTCTGCCGCATACCCAAGCCAAAAACCAGGAAAGTGAAGGAGTCTAAAGTGTCCGATGCGAAGCAGCAACTAGCCACTCTTGCCGTCCATGCCGGTCAAACGCCCGATCCAACCACAGGATCGTGCGCGACGCCCATCTATCAGACCGCTTCCTATGTGTTTCAGAACGCCGACCATGCCGGGCGGCTTTTTGGGCTACAGGAGTTCGGTAATATCTATACCCGCATCATGAACCCCACCAACGACGTCTTCGAGAAGCGGGTGGCGGCGCTGGAAGGCGGGGTGGCGGGGTTGGCCACAGCCTCCGGCATGGCGGCGGAGACCCTGGCCCTGACCACGCTGGCTTCGGCCGGAGACGAGATCGTCTCTACCACTTCGCTCTATGGAGGCACCTATACCCTGCTTCGCTACACTTTTTTGCGGCTGGGCATCACGGTGCGGTTTGTGGATGCGGACGATTTTGACGGCCTGCGCGCAGCCATCAACGATAAGACCCGCGCAATCTATACCGAGACTCTGGGCAACCCCAAGCTGGATGTTGCGGACATCGAGACGCTGGCCTCGATTGCGCATGAACACGGGCTGCCGCTGGTGATTGACAACACCTCAGCCTCGGCGGCGCTGGTGCGGCCCATTGAGTGGGGCGCGGACATCGTGATCAACTCGGCCACCAAGTTCCTGGGTGGCCACGGCACCACCATCGGCGGCGTGATTGTGGACGCGGGCAAGTTCGACTGGGCCGCTTCAGGGCGCTTCAAGAACTTCACCGAGCCGGATCCCTCCTACCACGGGCTTTCCTACACGAAGGCTTTCGGTCCGCTGGCGTTTATCTTGAAAGCGCGCGTGCAGGGTTTGCGCGACACCGGCGCGGCGCTTTCGCCTCACAGCGCCTTTCTTCTGCTGCAGGGCATTGAGACGCTGCATCTTCGGCTGGAACGCCATTCGCAGAACGCCCTGGCCGTGGCCCGTCATCTGGAGCAGCATCCCGGCGTCGAGTGGGTCAACTATCCCGGCCTGGAGTCCAGCCCCTATTACAAGCGGGCGCTGAAGTATCTGCCTGACGGACGAGGAGGGCTGGTCACCTTTGGCATCAAGGGCGGCTATGAAGCGGGCAAGAAACTGATCGATTCGCTGAGACTGTTCTTGCTGCTGGCCAACATCGGCGATGCCAAGTCGCTGGTGATTCACCCGGCTTCGACGACTCATCAGCAGCTTTCGGTGGAGGAGCAGGCGGATGCCGGTGTGACGCCGGAACTGGTGCGGCTTTCGGTGGGAATCGAGGATATTCGCGATATTCTCGCAGATCTGGACCAGGCAATCGAGGCCGCCAACGGACAGACCGTTGCCGGGGCTGCCAAAACCGGGGTTATTGCTGCACAATGAATGTAATGACCGAAGAGAGAATTCCGGCTGGCGCCGGACCTGCCGCACCGGGGGCCGGAACGCCCGTTCCAGCCCCCACCTACGAAGGCGACTTTGTGCTCGACGAGCACTTGTTGCTGGAGTGCGGCCGCACTCTGGCCGGCGTTACGCTGCATTATGCGGTGTACGGCCGGCTGAATGCGGCCCGCGACAATGCCGTGCTGGTGTGTCATGCGCTCACCGGTTCGGCAACGGTAGGCTCCTGGTGGCCGGAGATTTTTGCCTCCGGCGCGGTTCTGTCTTTGGATCATGACTTCGTGATCTGCATTAACATGCTGGGCTCCTGTTACGGTTCCACGGGGCCCGGCTCTGTTGACCCTGAAACAGGAAAGATCTACGGCCCGGACTTTCCGCTGGTTTCGGTTCGCGACAACGTCCGGGCGCAGGCCAGGCTGCTTGACTCGCTCGGCATCCGGCGGCTGCGGCTGGTGTTGGGCGGCTCGCTGGGGGGCATGCAGGCCCTGGACTGGGCCATTCTCAATCCCGAGCGCGTTGAGCGGGGGGTCGTTATTGCGGTGGCGCCGCTCTCGGCCATGGGGTTGGCCCTCAACCATTTGCAGCGTCAGGCCATCCAGCACGACCCGGTTTGGGCGGGCGGCCACTATCTTCCGCAACGGCCTCCCAGCCGGGGGCTGGCGCTGGCCCGGCAGATCGGCATGCTCAGCTACAAGTCCGCGGAGCTGTTTGATGAGCGCTATGGCCGGAATCCCAATCGCAACGGCGAGGATCCCTGGGGTCTGGACGACCGCGGCGGCGGTTTGATCGGCGGCCGATTTGACATCGCCGGCTACCTGGACCACCAGGGTGAGCGGTTCATTGACCGGTTCGACGCCAATTCTTACCTGGCCATCCTGCGCACCATGGACACCTGGGATCCGCTACACGGCTACTCCTCGGCGACGGAGGCGTATAGCCGCATCCGCGCCCGGCTCAGCTTTGTCGGCATCAGCTCGGATTGGCTGTTTCCGCCCGAGGCGGTGCGCCAGTTTGCCTATTCGATTCGCGAGGCTGGCGTCCAGGCCGATTACCGGGAGATGACCAGCGCCCATGGTCACGACGCCTTCCTGGCCGAACAGGCCGAACTGGTGCGCCTGCTCCAATAAAGCCCCGACCCACTTGGTGAAATGCTAGAAACAGTTTTCTCCAGTCCGGTACGCAACGGAGCTCCGGAAGGCCTGGGATGCGACCGGCCGGAAGGGCCGCGCTTGGCCCTGGATGCATCAGTTACGACGGCAGGCGATCCCGTTGGAACGGGCTCTGGAGCCGCGCCGCGAAGGCCCGCAGGGCATTTTGCCGCGAGGATTGTTTTTTTCCGCACAACTTCGCTTGTCACGGACAGCAGGGCTTTCTATAATCCTTCCAACACCGCATCGGAAGCCGTGGTATCGTTTACCAATCACCCCGGTACTCAACCGCCAAACGTAACGGTTGCACTTTTCGCGAGCGAGTGCTTGAATATTGATCTCCATTTCGGCAATTCCCAGGAGCACTGAATGAAGAAGTTGGTTTTTGCAACAGTTATGGCGTTGGCGAGCCTCAGCCTTGTTTCCGCACCCGCGCTGCGAGCACAGGATTCCGACCAGATCACCATCAAGGATCCGGCCGAGTTTGCCGCCTATTCACAGGCGGCTACACAGACCGATCCCAAGGCCAAGGCCGCGGCCTTGGAGAGCTTTTTGCAGAATTATCCGCAGAGCGTGGTCAAGAATGCGGTTCTCGACATGCTTCTCGACAGCTACCAGAGTCTGAACGATTCCGACAGGATCCTCAGCGCATCCAGCCGCCTGCTCCAGGTGGACCCCAACAACCTGAAGGCGGTCCTTTTCTCGGTTCTCGTCAAGAAGACTCAGGGCGGTCAGTCGGGCGATGCGCAGACGCTGGACGACGCCGCTACGCTGGCCCGGAAGGGACTCACCATTCCCAAGCCGGCCAAGGTCGCCGACGATGCTTGGAAGAAGCTGACCGGCGCGGCGTATCCGATCTTCCACTCGACGATCGCCTTGGACGACGTGGTCTCAAAGAAGGACTTCAAGGCCGCCCAGGACGAGTACAAGGCAGAACTGATGCTTTATACGGACGACCAGAGCAAGACCACAGGTCTGATCGACACGCTGCAGTTGGCGCAAGCCTATAGTCAGGCAGGCGCCGCTCAGGATCTGGTGCAGGCCGTCTGGTTCTATGCGCGCGTCTGGGATTTTGCTCCCGCGGCGTACAAGGCTCAGATTGAACCCAAGCTGGATTACTACTACAAGAAGTATCACGGCGCCATGGACGGGCTGGACGACATCAAGACCCAGGCAGCGGCTACGACCTTTCCTCCGGGAACCCTGGTGATCAAGCCCGCGGCAACGCCGGCTGAGAGAATCCACCAGATTGTGGCTGCGACTCCGAACCTGAGCACTCTGGCCTTGGCCGACAAGGAACTGATTCTGGCATTTGGCTCCAAGGAAGACGCCGACAGGATGTGGGCACTGCTCAAGGATCAGCCGACTCCGACTCCGGTTCCGGGAATTGTGATTGAAGCCAGCGCTTCGGTTATCAAGGTTGCCGTGACTCCGGATGCCAAGGAAGCCAAGATTGCCGACTTCATCGTCAATCTGAAGACACCGCTGGCGGACAAGGACATTCCGGCAGTCGGCTTCGAGTTCAAGACCCAGCCTGCGGCCGAACTGGACGGAACCTATGACACCAATACGGTGGTTCCAGCCACGGCCACCGAAGCGCAGTCGGTACAGATCGTGCTGAAGGATGGGTTCATCCAGGCAGAGAAGAAGAAGGCTGCCCCGGCGGCGCACAAGCCGGCAGCCGCGCATCACGCGGCGCATTGATCGGTTGATGCATTGATCGGTTGATGCGTTGATCGCGGCCGATTCACCGGAATCTGCCGCGCAATGTACTGCTTCTGGGATCATGAAGGGCAGCCTCTATTGGGCTGCCCTTTTTGTTGTTTCACAACTCTCAGCCATAAATCCGCTCTACGCGGTGGTAGGCTATGGGCAGCATGGAACGACTCAGAATCTTCCCCATCGTCCTGGTCTTGGCTTCCATCGCCGCTCCCTGCGCCCCTCTCGCGGCTCAGACGGATCAGAATGCTTCCGCGGCCCATCTCAAGGTCAATCTTGTGCCCCAGGTTGTGCCTCCCATGCCGTTTCCTCCTGGCAGCGAGACCAAGGGGCCGGTGCAGCCAGTCGAATTTCGCTCTGTGGACCAAATGACGCAGAAGGATCGCGATCTGGCGGCGGATGCGGAGTCTTCCATCGGCGAGCGGGCCGGCTTTGCCGGGCTGGAGTTCAACGCGGGCCCGTGGAGTTACCGCCAGATGCTGTGCCCGGCGCTGCACAATCACATCTTTCTCCGGTTCACGCGCAACAGCGGCTCGGGCGATGTGAGTGTATTTACGGCTTCGATCCCACGCAACGGCGAGGGCCATGTGCGCATCATCCCGATTTTGCGTCGGGGCTATTCGCTCTTTTCGCCCGCGCCCATCAACGCGCTCACCATTTCGGCCTTCAATCACATCCGGGCCGAGGAGCACCCCGGCAAGATTCCGGATTGGCTGGGAACCGGCCTGTGCTACGCCGCCCTCGCGGGAGCGCAACCCGAGACCCCGACAGCGGCAAAGATACCCGAGAGCCGGAAGTTCCCAACGGCTGTGCCGGCCAAGTTGGTGATTCCGGTTGGCGGCGGCGCAATCATCCAGTTTGCCGAAGGGGCTGCGACCGCCCTGCCCATGGAATGGACCATGACCTTCGACAGCAAGGGAAAGTTGCTGAAGGCCACGCATTCGCCCGCGCCGCCGTTCAAGGTGATTGGCGTTCCGCAGAGCGCGGGAGCGGTCAAAAGTACGCCTGTGCCCCCGACCGTCGTGGATGTAACAGGGAAGCTGGTCCAGTAGGTAGATGCCAGTTAGGAAAAAGGAGATCGCTGGAAAGATGTATGACCATAAGCAATCGGTCAAGGAGTTGATTCGGCATATTCTGTTCCGCTGTGGCCTCACCGACACGCTTGATATGCTGCGTCACTGGCGCGGACAATCTACCAAGCATATGCGTCAGCGCAACATGACCGATATTTTTTCGCAAGTATATACGAATCAAGCCTGGGTCATGGAGGAGGGGCAGGATAGCCTGTCGGGCGCTGGTTCGACGAAAGCGGCGACCAGTGAACTTGTCGTTCGATTGTCGGCTTTCCTCAGGGAAGCCGGCTGCCGGCAGTTGGTTGATATCGGCTGTGGCGACTTCAATTGGATGCGGAACGTCGAGGGCGATTTCAACTACCTGGGGATCGACGTGGTTCCACAGCTCATTGATGCAAACAATGCCGCGTATGCAAACAGCAGACGCCGATTCGTGTGCATGGATGCAACCCGGTCAAAGATCGATCCGGGCGATGTGGCAGTGTGCCGGGAGGTTCTGTTCCACCTGTCGTTTCAAGATGGATTGCGGTTGCTGCGCAATATCAAGGCAGCGGGATTCAAATACGTTTTGATCACCAGCGACAAATATCTATGGTTCAATTCCGATATCAGGAATGGCGATTTTCGGCGGATCAACCTGCTGAAATCGCCTTACAGATTCCCTGAACCGCTCAGCGAATTGACTGATGACAGAGTGTCACAGGGGAGAGTGCTGGCCGTTTGGCCGGTTACAGCCTTGCCCGGCTGAGGATTACTCGCCCAGCATGATGCGCTGAATCGCGGAGGCGCGCCCGGTGAGGGGATCGCAGGCGACCAGCGCGGCGCACATCTTGGGGTTTCCCTTGGCGGCCTCGAACTTGCCCGGCATGCCGGTGAGAAACTTGTGCAGCACCAGGTCTTTTTCGACGCCGATCACGCTATCGTAGGGGCCGCTCATGCCCACATCGGTCTGGTAGGCGGTTCCACCCGGCAGCACGCGCTGGTCGGCGGTGGGAATGTGGGTGTGGGTGCCGAGCACGGCGGTGACGCGGCCATCCAGATACCAGCCCATGGCCACCTTTTCGCTGGTAGCTTCGGCGTGGAAGTCCACGACGATCACCTTGGCCTTGATGCCGGCCAGCAGGGCGTCGGCAGAGTGGAAAGGGTCGTTGCTGGAATTCATGAAGACGCGCCCTTGCAGGTCGATCACCGCGTAGTCCACTCCGCCCTGCGTGGTTCCCTCATAGACGCCATAACCGGGAAGGCCGAGCTGCAAATTCGCCGGACGCAGCACGCGCCGTGCGCGCTCATGGCTCTCAGCGGGCTCGGATTTCAGATAGTCGGCTAGCTCGCGCTTATCCCACACATGGTTGCCGGTGGTCAGTACGTCCGCGCCCAGGTCGAAGATCTCCTCGGCGATCTGCGGCGTAACGCCAAAGCCGCCGGCGGCGTTCTCGACATTGATGACGACCAGATCGACGGCGTGCGCCTCCCGCACATGCCCGATATGCTCACGGACGATCCTGCGTCCCGCGCTGCCGAAGATGTCGCCGACAAAGAGAATGTTCAAAAAACAGCTCCTAGCTTCTAGCCTCTAGCTTGAAGCTTGATTGTTCTTGGGGCGATGCTTGGTCATGAACCTGTTGGCACTGCCCCGATTGGATTGAAACCCGCGCAAAGTCAAATGGAAGTCCATCTAGCTGGCGGTCAGAAACCACCAGCTTGAAGCTAGGAGCTAGGAGCTGACGGCTGCTTTTCCTGCTTTTCCGGCCTCATCAGCGGAAACAGAATCACGTCGCGGATGGAGCGGGAACCGGTGAGCAGCATGACCAGCCGATCCACGCCCATGCCTTCGCCGCCGGTGGGCGGCAGCCCGTAGGCCAGCGCCCGCACGTAATCCTCGTCCATCTGGTGGGCCTCGTCGTCGCCGCTGGCACGCTGAGCAAGTTGCTCGGCAAATCGCTTGTGCTGCTCCACCGGATCGTTCAACTCGCTGAAGGCGTTGCCCAGTTCAAAGCCGCCGCAGAAGAATTCGAAGCGCTCCACGTGTGCCGGATCGTCCGGCTTGGCCTTGGAGAGCGGCGAGACTTCAACCGGGTAGTCGTAGATGATGGTCGGCTGGATGAGAAAGGGTTCCACCACCGCCTCGAAGAGGTTATAGACGGACTTGCCCACCGGCGCGCCCTTGAGCGAGTCATAGTAAACCACCGTGACCGCACCGTGGATGGTCTTCAACTCCGCGATGCGCTCCGGGCTGAGCCGCGTGGTTTCGCCAACAGCCTTCTCCAGCGAACCGATGGCGGCATGAAGCCGCGCCTGCAAGACCTGTGCGGACTCGAAGGCGGTGATCGCCGGCTTGGCGCCTGCTTCCTCCGGCCAGAATTCGCGGATCGCCTCGCGCATGCTCAGCCTGCGCCATTGGGCCAGGTCGATGGTGTGGCCGTTGAACTCGGTGACGGTGGTTCCGTTCACCTCGCGGGCCACAAACTCGATCATCTCCTCGGTGATCTGCATCAGGTCAAGATAGTTGGCGTAGGCCTGATAGAACTCCAGCATGGTGAACTCGGGGTTGTGCTGGGTGCTCACGCCCTCGTTGCGGAAGTTGCGGTTGAGCTCGTAGACGCGGTCCAGGCCGCCCACCACCAACCGCTTGAGATACAACTCCGGCGCGATGCGCAAAAATAGATCCTGGTCCAGCGCGTTGTGGTGGGTCACGAAAGGCCGCGCCGCCGCGCCGCCGGCAATCTGCTGCATCATCGGCGTTTCGACTTCCATGTAGCCGCGCTCGTCAAAGAAGCGGCGCAGCGCCTTGAGCACCTTGGCGCGCTTCACAAAGACTTCCCGGGCTTCGAGGTTGCTGAACAGGTCAACGTAGCGCTGGCGGTAGCGCAGTTCCACGTCGGCCAGCCCGTGAAACTTCTCCGGCAGCGCCAGCATGGCCTTGGCGAGGAACGTCAGCCGCTCCACGTGTATCGTAAGCTCGCCGGTGCGGGTGCGGAACAGGTAGCCCGTGACGCCGATGTGGTCGCCCAGGTCGAGCAGCTTGTAGAGTGCAAAGCCCTGCTCGCCCACCGCGTCCAGGCGAACGTAAATTTGCAGCCGCTGGCCTTCTTGTTGAAGGGTCGCGAAGCCGGCCTTGCCTTGTGCGCGGATGGCCATGATGCGCCCGGCAACGGCCACCGTCACTCGGTTGGCCTCCAGGTTCTCGGTCTGTTCTTCGCCCCACTTGGCGCGAACTTGGGGAACAGTGTGCGAGGCGGGGAACTGGTTGGGATAGGCCGCCTGGCCGAGCTTCTCGATTTCTTCCAGCTTTGCCTTGCGCAGATCGAAGAGACTACGCTCAAATTCCGAATCGAACACGGTGTTTCCTTCCATCAAGAGGGCAATAGTCCAAAAGGGAAGTATACCCGCTTACCGGTTGGCACTGTATGCTGGACAGGAGCTTCCATGCCTTTCAACCGCCCCATTCCGGACTCCAAGCCGCGCTCGAAGACTTCCAGCGGGATCGAGACGCTGGTGCAGGCTGAAAAGCTGATGCAGATCGCGATTCTGCTGCCCTCGGCGGCGTTTATCGGATGGCTGGCCGGCGCCTGGTTGGACAGCCGGTTGCACCAGTCGTGGATCGGCATCGCCGGGATCGTGTTTGGTGGCATCTCCGGCCTGGTCTACGTGGTTCGTCTGGTGATGGCCAGCGGAGGCGATTCCAAACCCAACTCCGGAAACGGAACCGGAAAGGGAAGTTCCGAAATTTAGCCATGACTGAAGAAACCCACCCGATTATCAACCTCACCGATGAGGCGTTGGAAGCCCTGCTCAAGCGGGCCATTCGCGACACGCTGCTCCTGGGCCTGATTCCCGCGCTGGTGCTGCTGTTTGCCTCAGGCTGGCGCGACGCGGCGATGCTGGCCGTGGGAGCCGCGATCTCGGCGGCGAGCATTACGGAGTGGCAGAGGCTCATTCGCCTCATCAATGCCAAGCTGGACAAACAGAAGACGCCCAGAAGCGCGCTGCTGGTCGTTACGTTCTTTGTGCTGAGGCTCACCGTCTTTGCGGGGGCGATTTATGGTAGCCTGAAGTGTTTCCATGGTTCGGTTGTGGCGCTTTTGTGCGGTCTGGGTCTGGCGGTTGTAGCCATGGCCTGGGAGGCGCTCAGATTGCTCAAGGACTGAGCGGTTTTGTCCTGAGCGGATCGGTGGCCAATATGGGCCGGAAACAGAAAGACTCAAGTCTCGATGCCGGAAACTCTTGCATTTACGCGCTTGTTAAATCACCTGTTTGGCGGGGCCGTGGCCGCAGTTTTGCAGGCTTTGGGCGTTCATCCCGCCAACGCCGCCGCTCCCATTGACGATACGTTTGCGATGGAACTGCTGGTGGCCGGCGGGCTCATCGCCTTTTTCGCGCTTGTGCGGCTCACACTTTCAGTGGAAAAACCCAACCCGGCGCAGCAGATTGCCGAGATGATTCACGAGTTCACCGGCAGCAATGGCGAGCAGATCATCGGCCATGGATACGAGCGCTTTCAGGCCTTCGTTACCTGCATTTTTCTGTTCGTGGTGATCAACAATCTGCTGGGGCTGATTCCAGGCATTGTGACGCCGACCAGCCAGCCGGCGGTGCCGCTGGGCATTGCGGTGCTCACCTTCCTCTACTACAACTTCCACGGTGTTCGCGAACTTGGAGTCGTCGGCTATCTCAAGCAGCTTGCCGGTCCGCTGTGGTGGATCGCGCCGCTGTTGTTTCCAATCGAAGTCATCTCGCACTGCGCGCGCGTCATGTCGCTCACCATCCGTCTTTACGCCAACATGCTGGCCAGCGATCTGGTGACACTGGTCTTCTTTTCGCTTGTGCCGATAGCCATCCCCGCAATCTTTCTGGGCTTGCATTTTGCGGTTTCGCTCATCCAGGCCTATGTTTTCATGCTGCTGGCGATGATTTATCTCTCCCAGGCGGTCTCGCACGAGCACTAGGTCTCTGACAGCATGATCTTGCACGTTGCGCTGGAGTGCTGTGGTATCCCACCCTAGGCACAAAAACAAAGGCGCGCCGAGGGTGGGGCACCCACGTTGGTACCACTTCAAGCGGTCAGAAACCTAGAGTTCGGTTTTCAGTAGTTTCGTTCAGGACGAAAAAAAGATTCCGCCGGAGAGTGCTTCCGCTTCGGGCAAACGGATGGCCGCAAGCGTGAGGGGGCCAGCACGGTGAGCTTCAACCACCCACTGGCGGCCAATTCAAAGGGAAGCAGGAGAAATATGCGCAAAATTCAATATGTATTCATGGCCCTGGCGGCTCTTTGCTTCGCCATTCCGGCCTTCGCGGATGGCGGTTCGACGGCCATCAACCTGGTGCCGATCGGCGCCGGCATCGGCATGGCTCTGGCGGCTGGTCTCTGCGGCCTTGGCCAGGGCAAGGCGACCGCTTCGGCTACTGAAGCGCTGGCCCGCAACCCAGGCGCCCGCGCCGGCATCCAGCTTCTGCTGGTTCTCGGCCTGGCCTTCATCGAGTCCCTCACCCTGTTCACCCTGGTCGTGATCTTCGCCAAGGTCAAGATCTAAGGCTGTTCCATCCAATGCAAAGCGGCCCCACCCGAAAGGATGGGGCCGCTTTGCATTGGAGGCGTCTGTTCGCTACCGGCCGACTTGAGCCGAGCCGCCAAAGCCGGAGCGCAGCATCTGGATGGCTTGCCGATAGCCAAGCCCCAAGGGCAGCGGCTCGTACTGGGTCATCTCCTCTATGGTATCGAAGTTTTTGATCTTGAAGACGACGCGCAGGTTCATCTTCATCTGGAAGCGCGCGATCCGCCATTGATGGCCGCCCACGTCTGTCTGTTCGAGCACGATCCATCCACCCTTGTCCAGGCGGCCCAGGATGCCCCATCCGTAGTCTGTATCCTGCCGCAAATGGCCCTCCAGGCGCGTCACGCGCTCCTGTGCGGCGTCGATCCATAGCTCGCCGGTCAACGACGTCAAGGCCTGCGTTTCCAGGTCAGGCGGGCTGAAATTCGGATTGGGCCTGAAGCTGAACTTCTCGACCTTGCCGGCCGGTCCCGCGCCCGTGCCCGCGTATTGATAGAGGAAGGCCCTGGGCAGCATGCGCAGCAGCTTGAGGACGATGCCGGTGTCCTCGTCCTCGCCCTGCTTGCGGCGCTGCTGGCGGTTCGGATCACTGAGCAGCCCGTCCAGCCTGGCCTGTTCCTTTTGTTCGTCGTCCTGGCTGAGCGGCTTGTCGAAGAGGGATATCAGGCGGGCCACATCGCCGTCCCTGGTTTCAACAATCTCCTTGGTCGAGGTGAGCCGGGGGCTGGATTTCCGCAGCCGGTAGCGCATGGGGTGGTTTGGATCCTGAGCCGCGCGCAATTCGGTGGCCAGCGCCCGCTCCACCAGCGCCTGGGTTTGAGCGGGCGTCAGCGAGGGCGGCAACGCGCCGGCAGGCTGGCCGCAGAAAGCCGCTGCCGGCCACAGTATGAGGATGAGCGTAAAAAGTCTGCGCACAACTGTTAGTTTAGCGGACATTGGCTACCCGCGCAGTGTCGTCATTCTTCATGGTTTGTTAGACGTTTTGGCGCGCATGCGGTTTCGCGGATTGAAGCAGTGTGGCCGGGTTGCGTATAGTTCGGGCAGGGCCTTGTTCTGGCCCACGGAAGGAACAAGACCATGGCAGTGGAGAATACCCCAGCACGCATCGGCAAGAGCGTGGTGATTTGTGGCGAAGTGAAGGGCAGTGAAGACCTGATTGTGGATGGGCGCATCGAGGGAACCATCTGCCTCTCAGAGAGCCGGTTGACGATCGGTCCGAATGCAAATGTTGCGGCCGACCTCTCCGCCAAGGACGTGCTGATCCTGGGCCAGGTCAAGGGCAATGTGGTGGCCAGCGGGCGCGTAGAGTTGCGCGCCGGCTGCTGTGTGGAAGGCGATATTCGCGCTCTGCGCCTGGCGGTGGAAGACAACGCCGTCTTCCGCGGCAAGGTGGACTTGACGCAATCTGTTGATAAAAGCCTCGCTGGGGCCATTGCTTCGCGCGCCGGCGGCGCCTTTTGACAAAGCACTGCCCGCCGGTTTGCCGGGCAGTTATCTGTGCGATTACAGGGGGATCTCAGGGTGCTTAGCCGCTGGTTTGGCAAGAAGCAAGAGTCCGAACCCATCGCTTCCGCCGCGGGCTCTACCGGGCCCAGGGTGCCGCGTCACTCTGGCGGATGGGCGGCGCTGCGCAAGCGGCTCCAGGACGAACCCGGCCTCCGCGCCATCGATGTCGGGTACACCTCACCCTCCAACATCAACTACCTTACCGAACTGGGGCACAGTGTTTATCTTGCCGATCTGGTTCACGATGCTTACACCGGCAACTGGCAGAGCGGCACGGATGAGGACGGCAAGCCGGTTTGGAATGTCGAGGGCTTTCTGGAGCAGACCCTCAAGTTTTCAGGGCGCACCTTTGATGTGGTGCTATTGTGGACGGCGCTGGACTACCTGCCAGAACCGCTGGTGGCGCCGGTGGTTGCGCATCTGTTCTCCGCCATGAATCCCGGCGGGCAGATATTGGCATTCTTCCACACCCGGACCCAGGGCGAGGAGACGGTGCATTGCCGCTTCCACCTCACCGCAGGTGACGACGTGGAAGTGCAGCTAGCCGAACCGTTCCCCATTCAGCGCGCCTTTACCAACCGCAGCATCGAGCGTCTGTTTGCCGGCTGGTCGGGCCAAAAGCAGTTTCTGGCAAAGGATAGCATCTCCGAGGTGATTATGACCCGGTAGTTGACGGGCCGGAGGCTCTCCCATGGAGGAACTATGAGTTCATTGAGAGGAACGCGCATCACCTGGCTGGGTCATGCAACCGTGCTGGTCGAGACCGCCGGGGGCACAAACATCCTGATCGACCCATACATCGCGCAGAATCCTAAATCCGGCTATTTACTTGACGCCACCAACCACAAGCAGTAGTGTTTTTGGTCGTGGGCGAGGATTATCCCAGGACGATGCTTGAAGTGGAGCGGCGCTTTTCAAACGAAGAAGCGTGTATCCAGTAT
>Ga0255353_1001389_pt1 | contig 13669 bp, 7 predicted proteins | sample HBST25metaG_FD_189941 | JGI IMG/M metagenome (GOLD analysis project Ga0255353, IMG submission 189941) | Peat soil microbial communities from Stordalen Mire, Sweden - H.B.S.T25 | ecosystem: Environmental > Terrestrial > Soil > Wetlands > Peat | place: Sweden: Norrbotten County, Stordalen Mire...
TCCCCGGCGCCAGCGCGGAAGCCAAGGTCAAGGCCATGAACTTCCTGCTGCCCCACATCCGCCGCATGCCGGAAAAGCTGGCCCGCGACCAGTTCGCCGCCGACGCCGCGCAAAAGCTGGGGATTGACTCAGCCGTGCTGCGCGAAGAACTCCGCCAGGCCGCGCTCCGCCGCCAAGACCACATCGAGGTGCGCGCCACATCGCTGACTGAGGTCGAACGGGTCCTTTTGCGCGCCCTGGCCATCGAGGATCCCGAGTTCGAGCAGGGCCGCCGGCTGGCGATCCAGGCCCTGGCTGAAAAGCCCGCCTGGTTTGAGCATCTGGGCGCCTGTGCCGCCCTGCAGGCTTTGGCACTTCGTCAGAACCGCGACCCCATGGACGCGGTCGAAGACCCGGGCCAGCGCGCTTTGTTGGCCGAGACTCTTCTAGCCGAGACCAAGCCCCCCGAAGAGGGCGAAGTCCAGAGCGCCATCCAGGAGATTCAGGAGCGAGCCATCGAAGTCCGCCAGCGCGACCTCCGCGCCCAAATCACCGAAGCCGAGCGCCGCGGCGACTTCACCGAGCTGGCCCTGCTCACCCAGCAAAAAATGGACCTCGACCGCGCGCTCCGGCAACTGCATCAAAAACATGCGGAGCCGGCATAATCCCACCAACGCCTCCGCGAGGCAAACTGGGAGGACTTCATGATCCTCGAAATCAAACCCGAACAACAAAGAGTGCTCGACCGGGCCGCCCGATCCGGAATGAGCCCGGAAGATGTCCTCGACCAGGCCTTCGCCATCCTTCACGAACAATATCGGAATGAAGACTGGATGCTGGCTGAGCGCGAGACCGTTGCCGCCCATGTCGCGAAAGGCTTTCGGCAAGCGGAACAGGGCGAGATTCTCGACCCTGATATGCTCTAACGCGCGCCGCACCCCCTTTAAACCCCTGAAATCTTGCGTCCAATCCCACATTCCCGCGTCTAATTTCTTAGAGCGAGTGGAAGATCGGACAGGCAAATCGCCTCGAACCTGCCGGGAAAGCGGTCGGCAATTCGTTGCCTGCTTTGCATTTTTGCCTCGGTAAAACCGGGGAGATTGTGGTAATCTGTTGATCTCTGTGAGGATGTGCGCACCCTTGCCCCATCTATGAGCTGCGGCTCGCGGGCGACACCAGGTGAATCCTGAAGCGCTTGTCATCCTGTTCCGAGAAAACCACCTGAAACCGCAATTTTTGCGGGTGATCGTTGGGCCGTGTCTGCACGCGCCGGATTTTACGATTTCCACAGGGAAATCCGTATTCCGTGCGCCCTCGACCTGTCCCCGCACCGGCGCGCAAGACGGTGCCGAATCCAGCTTGCGTAAGAGAGTAGGAACATTTTGGCAATTGACGAGAAGTTTGAACACGACATCGACAGCCTGATCGAAGTGGGCAAGGAAAAGGGCTATCTCACCTACGGCGACGTGAACGACATGTTGCCCGAAGAGATCGGCTCGGCCGACGACCTGGACGACCTGATCACCACCATCGGCACTCAGGGCATCGATCTGTTGGACAGCCCCAAGTTCGGCCACGACAAGGATTTCGAGCTGGAAGAGGGAGAGGACGTCGAGCTCGACCTCACGCCTGGAACCCTGGAAAAAACCAATGACCCGGTGCGCATGTACTTGCGCGAAATGGGTACCGTGCCCCTGCTCACCCGCGAGGGCGAAGTCGAAATCGCCAAGCGCATCGAGCGCGGCCAACTGCGCGTCCTGAAGGCCATCTCCCGCTCGCCGATCGTCATTCGCGAGATTGTGGCCCTCGGCGAGGACCTCAAGCGCGGCGTGCGCAATGTAAAAGAAGTGGTGATCTTCGACGAAGAGGAGCTCACCGAAGAAGTGGTGCAGACTCGCGTCCGCGCCACCGTGACCAAGATCGACCTGCTCATCAAGCACCAGAAGAAAATTCTCGCGCTTGAAGAGAAGCAGGCCGCCCCGGCTCCCGGCACCAAGCCCAAGGCCGCTGCCTCTGCCGCGCGCCACACCCGCTGGATGATCGCCCGTGAAAAGGTTCTCATCTCGCGCGTGGTCCGCGATCTCAAGTACACCCCGCTGGAGCGCAAGCGCCTGCTGGACAAGGTCAATAAGACCGTCGACACCATGCGCACCCTGGAGCGCCAGATTCGCTCGCTCGACCAGAAGCACGAAGCGTCCAAGAGCGAAGAACTCAAGAAGGAGTACCGCCGCCAGCAGAAAAACTGCAAGATCGATCTCGAGAAGATCGAGGCGGACGCGGGCGTCTCCATCGCCGAGCTCAAGCGGACCCAGCGCGAAATGATTCAAGGCGACATGGATGCCGAGCAGGCGAAGCGCGAGCTGATTGAAGCCAATCTCCGCCTGGTCGTCTCCATCGCCAAAAAGTACACCAACCGCGGCCTACAGTTCCTTGACCTCATTCAGGAAGGTAACATCGGCCTGATGAAGGCGGTCGATAAATTCGAGTACCGCCGCGGCTATAAGTTCTCGACGTATGCGACTTGGTGGATTCGCCAGGCCATCACCCGCGCCATCGCGGACCAGGCCCGGACGATTCGTATTCCTGTGCACATGATCGAGACCATCAACAAGCTCATCCGCACTAGCCGCCAGTTGGTCCAGGAACTCGGCCGCGAGCCCTCGAGCGAAGAGATTGCCCGCCGCATGGACATTCCCGTCGCCAAGGTCCGCAAGGTGCTCAAGATCGCGCAGGAGCCTATCTCGCTTGAGACTCCCATCGGCGAAGAGGAAGACTCTCACCTCGGCGACTTCATTGAAGACCGCCAGGCCGTCTCCCCCTCCGAGGCAGTCATCAGCGTGAACCTGAAGGAATACACCTCGCAGGTGCTTCGCACTCTAACTCCTCGCGAAGAGCGCGTCATCAAAATGCGCTTCGGCCTGGAAGATGGCTCGGAGCACACCTTGGAAGAAGTCGGCCAGAGCTTCCAGGTAACTCGCGAGCGCATTCGCCAAATCGAAGCCAAGGCCCTGCGCAAGCTCCGTCATCCCTCGCGCAGCCGCAAGCTGAAAGCCTTCGTCGAAGGCGTCAAAGAAATGTAACTGTTTGGCTGAACCTTAGCCCACAAAGAGCCGCAGCCATGGAAGGGGCTGCGGCTCTTTTGCGCTGATGAATGCTGCCTGGGAGCGGCAAACAGCTTATCGGCCGCATCGGTCGCAACAAAGAAGCCGAGGAGGCCTTTCCTTGAAGCTCAGTGCTTTGGTGCCTGTCCATTGAAGATCTGCATAGAACTGGCAGAAATACGCGAAGTTATGCGATCTGACCGTAGGCAAGTTGCGGGATGACAACCAGTTCGTATATCTACAGATGCTGCAAGCCTTGGTCATTGTCCGGATTCTAATGCCGAGTCTGAATATCCGTCTGTTCCAATTCCGCTCTATTTGATTTCTGAAAGACGGTGCCTTCGTGACCCACTGCCCTCTTCGGAGCTGTTGTTGAGCCAATTAGCAGAATTGGTTCACTTCCAACAGCCACGGTTCCATGTGAGATGGGGTGAGTCTTCCCCAACAGGTCACGATATTGGACGAACTCAGGAGATACAGAAACTGAAGTTGCTGTTTCAGAGTTCCAAAGCGCTTCAGTCTGATTGCCGTTGCGGGTAAATCCGCAAGACCAATTGCCTTCTGCATCCTTTGAGCATGGACGAACGAGGGTTGCACCGACCATCCAGTCATAGATTTGGACATAAGCTGTAGATGCCACCGATGCTCGAGTTGTAACCGGGTCCCACAATTGGCCCCATTCGGTATGGGCATCATAGGCGTACCAGATGAACCGCGAGACTCCTTCGGACCAGTGTAGTAAGAAGTATTTCGCTAGAAACGCGGATTCCACCTCCGGAGTTTGAGACGCTTTGTTGTTTGCCTCGGTGTCCCACATCGGCAATCCCGAGACCCCCTTGGCTTTCATCACGGCTTTGTATTTTGCGATCAACGGAATAATGTCCTCCGCTTTCTGAGTCCTATACCCGTGGAAAGCAACAATATCGATAGCTGCAGAGCCCCCTTGAGCGAGAAACGATGAGAGCCAGTCCGGTCCTCCCGCATTGGTCGACGCGGGTGACAGAATAAGTGCGGACGGATCGATGCCCTTGATTATGCGTCGCGCATGATTCGCTAACAGAACCATCGTTGGGATATCCCCGCAGTAGTACATAGGGAGATTGGGTTCGTTCCAGATCTCCCAATACTTAATCCGTCCTGCGGCATGGGTGACCACTGCTCGCACGTAGTTATCCCAGTCTTGCAAGTTAGTGGGTGGCGCACACTCCCCTGGGCCCACGCCCTTGGCGTCCGGTTGTGAGGACGCCCATTGTGGTGTTCGTCCAAACGTGTAGATCACATCTCTACTCCGGTTGTTATTCGCCGCCAAAAAGGTATCCAAACTCGAGAAGTCGAACACGCCCGCAGACGGGTTCATCCTGGCCCAATCCGGTTTTGGCCAAATGTCCCACGCGCGCACAGTGCCAAAATCAAAGGGTGTCGTAACCCTCGATCGCATGACTGTCAGGCCAAAGTAGGAACGCGGAACGGGGCCAGACGTCGAGGTCTGAGCGATCAGGTGCCCTGAAAGGGCAGATAAACTTAGGCCTACGAGCAGGTGTACTGGCAAGAATCTCAAAAAGGACGCTTTACTGGAAACTGAGTGTAGGAGCTTAGTCATCTGCGGGTATCACCCCCTTGAACCCGCATTCTACAGTCCCGGAAGGAAGGTGTCACCTTTCTCTTGCCGTTCGCCAATACAGAACCGTGCGGCGCGACAACATGTGTTGAAGGATGTTCACGGAATCTGGCAAACCGAAAGGGTGTGGTTGTGCCACGCACAGAGCAGCCCCTCCGGATGGGGATACGAGACCAACGCCCAATTCACGCCGAACTGCGCTTTCAGCCGCTCGAAGTCTGCGAGTTGAAAGTTGGTCCATCCGGCTTGCGCTGCCACTTGACTCTCCCATATCGGCCCAAGATCGGGAACCTTGGTGACAACCGAGGTGTCCTTGATGGCATCGGCGAGAACGCTCCGCTCAGCCAATGCGCGAAAGCTATGATAATCTTCGCCGGGAGCCGCCATGTACTTTGGGTCGAGAGCAAAGTAAGCGTCCTGGGGTGTGTTCTGTCTGATCCAGGCAAAGGCTTGAAGCCACGGATTGGCCGATGCACGGCCGGGCAATTCGATATGTTCTGTGCCTGCAAACAACTGTCGTTGCACAAGGAACATGCAGCTGCTGGCCAACAACAGAAAGACAGCCCAGCGCCACATGTGCGCTTTCAACACGTACCGACCCAGATAAGCACCAAGAATAAGCGCCAGAAAGATGTAGATCAAATGCAGATAGCGCATGGGTTCAAGGGTGCTGAAACCGATCGGTGCAACCGGGCTGATGATCACCATTGCCACTACCTGCTGGAAGATACCGTAGATGAAGACGGCTGTCGCAAAACGTGCCAGCTTGACCTCTTCTTGCTTGCGAGCGATGTACATTACTAACCAGAACAACACCAACGGTCCAATAGCTCCCAGCCATTCGTACCAGGCCCACTGGTAGAGGCGGAACCAATGCCTGCTGCGTAAGGCCTCAAGCCAAATTTGCGATGGAGGTTCGATCAACCATCCAAATGGAATGATGGCGGCGACTGGAGTGGTGGCAGCGTGGACCAGTCGCTTGCGCCGATCTCGGAGGCTCGCATACAAGGGTTCTGAGAGAGTAAGCGTGAGCATACAACAGAAGGAGATGCCCAAAGCGCCCATCAGCGGATGCAATGCAAACGCCGAGGCGAGCAGTGGCACAGACTGCCAGCGCCTCGACGCCGTGATTCGCGTGACCGCAAAGAGGATCAATGCCGTTGCAAGGCTGCGCGGATGCATGTATTGATCCGCAATATAGAGCGCGGTTCCGGCCACAGGAAGCGTAAACATAGCCACGAGCATGGCCACTCCAGCCCATCGGGCGGAAGCTTCTTCAAAGAGCTGACAGACAATGGTCCAGCAGGCCAACACGATAGAGAAAAGAGAAAGAAACTGCCACAACAACTCTGCCCATGCCACCGGAATGCCGATTTCACGCACAAATGCAGCCATCCATGTGTCAAAGACCGTAGTTTTCAATTCCAGCTTGAAGAAATCCGAGTCGTGGGGAAACAGTAAAGGATTGAGGTTGGCCTTGACTGCGGTCAGGTATACACCGTCATCTTCCGTGCCTGGGTGATAACCCATGACAAGAAAACCAGCGACTGTCGTCGCGAAGAGAGCCGCTGGCAGGATGAAGGCGCGGCCTATGTTGCGACAGAGCAGTTTAATCCGCAAACGTGCAAGGCGCCGGCGCAGAGAAATGGACTCGGAGGTCGCGGCTTCGGATGCGACGACATTGACACTCATTGAAATGCAATGCGCGCCTCAATGGGCTGCGGAATCGCTTCAATCGGAGGCAGACCCTCATTCCTCTTCGTCTCCGCGCGTTGTGCAACTCGTACTCGCAGAGCCCACATTGCTCGACATCCGAGGATTACGAGGAATGGATCGAGCGGACGCATACGATAAGCCTCCGGGTGAACAAAGTAGTACATCAGCGGATACAGAAACAGGACCCCTGCATAACGGATTGCCTCTATATGCCGTCGCCGCCATGCGACGATGACGCCCACGAGTCCCAGCAGAGACAGAGCAGTGGCCACCGGAATGTTGGCTGGATCGAGCGGCTCCTGCACAAGATAGGCGGGGTCGAAGCTCCAGTAGCCGGTCCAGAGATAGACGGCGCGCCGCGCGCACATCCATGCATACCAACCGGGATGCGCATGAACGTACGCCGCAGCCTGCGTGGATTTGTGGTCCATGTAAGCCAGTTCGCCGGCCCGGTATTCTGCTAGTTCCCGGGGATCGTGATTTGGATGGTGATCGCCGCTTCTCCAGTGGAGAGAGTACCCATTGTTGCTCAGGTACATCTCCAGACCCATGCTGTCGCGCATGGGAATCAAGCGGTGAAAGACCACGGCATTGCGCACCATCCAGGGAGAGATAGCGGCCACCATCACCAGCGAGGCAACCAGCCCCGGCATCATCCACTGTTTGGCTGCCCGTGCCAACCGCCATGCAGCCAGGGCCATAAGGAAAGGGATAATCACGAGAACCGACGGCTCGGTCAGACCCGCAAAGCCAGCGAGAAGGCCAAAAGCGGCCCACAGATCCAGTCTGGGTGAGCTTTCCATTATCTGGGCCATGTAAAACAACCAGCACAGGCACAGCAGCAGCAGATGCGTGGACCAAGCCCACTCTGCTGAAAAATAGACGCCATAGGGCGAGAATGCCCATCCCCATCCTGCCCACGCCGCGACGCGCGGACCAAAGCTCCGCCTGGCGAGCAGAAAGACCGGAATGCAGGACAGCGCCGAAAACATGCAATTGAGCGAAAGCACGGCAATCATAGCTGCCGGCGTGTGAATGCCAAAGATGCGGAAGAGTGCCGCAACGATCAGCGGATAGACCGGCGGCATGATTGCCGACGGCTGATTGGACAGGAATGGACTGCCGAAGCCATGACCGGCCAGTAGCGCCTGTGCCACATTGCCCTGCTCATAGTGGGCGATATTGTACGGAGACATCCACTCGTCAAAGACGAATGGAACGACGGCCAGACGGACGGCCAGTGCAATCAGGACCATCCAGATGACAGGCGTTAGGAATTGAAGCCGTTCCATGGCCGGACGAGTTTTGATAGTTAGCGATTGAGACTGCAATATAATCTCCCGTGAAAATTGCTTGAACACCCGTCCGTCTCTTGCGGCCTTTAGTGTGCATGTTCCTATTCCTGCTTGAGTCGGCGATTCGGCGGCGGTCGGCAGCCTCACGTCCTGGCCATAGAACTGTATGAGCGCAGATTCAACGAAGAAAGTGCTGGACAGCTACATGCTTGTCCTTGCGACAGACTTTCTTCGTGCGAGTTTTTGCTCATTCACTTTTAAAGAGCAAGAAACTCGGTGGATCTACCCTGGTTATCGAAGAGATTGCAGGCAGATTTTGAATATGAGGTGCGAGGCCACACCGGAGAGCAGTCAAAGACGGTCAGTCTAAAATAAAAGTTGGAATCGAGGGTAGATTTCGGAGAAAAGCTACTCTTCAACAATAGATGGAGAAAACCAAGATCAAATGGCGCACTCCTCGGCCCGCGACGGACGCCGAGACTCTTCTGGAGGGCTACTACAGTCAACTCCAGAAGTGGGGAGCGCTATTGACTCGTGGCGACTTGGGCATGGCCCAAGAGATCGTTCACGAACTCTGTCTTCATTTCATGCTGGCTAAGCCGGATCTGAGTCAAGTTGAAAATCTGGACGGCTACCTCTATACCTGTCTTCGGAATATCTATCTTTCTGTGCTCGCCCGTGCCTCACGTGAAGCGACTCAGTTTGTCAGCGTCGCAGAGTTTGACTCCATTCACTTTGCTCTCAACACCAGTTCGCCTGATTGTCTCCTTCAAAGGCAGAATGATCTCCGCCGCATATGCAGCTACACGGTGTGGCGCAAGAAATCGTCGAAAAGCGCCAGTTACCTCATCCTTCTTTTCTTTCATGGCTACTGCCGTCGCGAGGTTGCGGAAGTATCCTGCCTGCCGATTGCAGCGATCTACAACAAGCTCAAACTCGCCCGCATGGAGGTGAAATCCTATCTTGAAGAATCCGGCAAGCTGAGGATTGCCACGCGTGAAGTTCCCCCGGAACCAGAATTGCGAGTGAGCCTCGTATCGTCTGCGGAATTGTTCGGCGAATTTCGGGAAACAATTCTGCGCGCGGATGATTCCGAATGCCTTTCCGAGGAGGCATTGCTCCTCCATTACCGGTCAGCCAATCCGAAGCCGATCTCCTGTTCTCTGCTTTCTCACATCGTGAGTTGTGAGCGCTGCCTATCCCTCATCGATCGCCATTTCCAGCGGCCCACATTGGAAGACCGCGAGCCGCCTGACGATTTCGAGGTTTCGATGGATCGGAAGAGCGACGATGCATCTGCAGCAACCGGCAGGAATTTCAAGGCGCTGATGCGCAAGGTGCGAAGGCAGAGAGACAGGGTTTACGAACATCGTCCCAGGACGTTGTCGATTGCCGTCAACGGAAAGATCACGGCTTTTCACGACGTGCAAAGCGAGCGCAGCACGCTGTCCTCGCGAATCGAGCATCTGGTAGGCCCCTCCTTCGTCGAGGTGTTTACGGAGCAGCAGGTCCGCCTTGCGCTTCTGCCCATTGACGAACGTCCTCCTGAAGGACCGAACATCCACGCGCAGCGCGTTGTACTCAGCGATGATCGCTGGCTCGAACTGATCCTCAGCTTCGATGGGCTGGGCCTGCATAGCGAGGTTACTTATTTCGACCCTGCGCTGGCCGTGGCGATGGTTGAAGAACAAGCGGAAGAGGACCAACCTGGCGCAGCGCACCAACTGCGCAGGGAGCCTCAGCCCATCCTCAGTGTGCCGGCCAGACCCGAATCCATCTTTACTGAAGCCCTGCACTTCCTGCGTATGAGAATGCAGATACCTGCTTTAGCCTGGGCCGTCGTTCTGGCCTGCATCCTGTGCGGCTCCGGATATTTCGCATACCGCCATGCGCGCGCGCCGCTTGACGCGAACGAACTTCTGAACCAATCCATCAGGATGGAAACGGCTGAATTGCACGGCCAGACCGAGCATCAACTCCTGAGCATTGAGGAGACCGCGGCGGATGGACACACTCTGGTACAGGGGAACATAGATATGTGGAAGGACGAGGACAACGGCCGGTACATCCGTCGTCTCTACGATGCGAGCCATCGTCTGATTGCCGCAGAGTGGCGCCAGAGAGATGGTGAGAGCGGATACTACACGGCGTCCAACAACGGAGATGCGCCGGAAGATGACCGTGAGCTTGCAGCGAACGCACTCTGGAAACAGGACGTATCTGTGCGCGGCTTCCGAAATCTGGCTGGCGGGCAGGTACGGGTTCGTGCGCTCGGTGACAAGTATGAGCTTACGAGCGCGGCGACGACAGATGGCCAGTTGCATCTAGTGTCCGCAGTGTTGGTGCTGGACCATCATCTGCGTCTTGCTAGCGAACTTCTGCGTCTGCATGGTGGGGCTGCGATCCAGGAAGCACGTTATCTGTTGGCGAACGACGAGCGTCGACCAAACTCTACCGTTCCCGATTCGACGTTCCATCTGACGGAGACGGAGATGCGTTCCGCTGGGACACAGGCAAACGGTTCTGCCGCGAACCAGTATCAAGGAGCGGCAGGTGTGGATGTGCGTTTGATCCAGACGCAGATTGCCGTTCTGCACAAACTCAATGAATTGAGCGCCGATACGGGGGAACCCATCGAGGTTACAAGAACACCCGGTGGGCGCATCCTTGTTTCAGGATCTGTCGCGGAGAATACGCGCAAGCAGGAAATCAGTTCTGCTCTACAGGCGATGCCCGATCACGAGTTGATTGACATTCGCGTGGCCTCGCAGCACGATCTGCGCATCTCGCTTCCGGCTTTCAGGAAGTTGAGGTCGCCCGCGGCGAGTGTCTACAACATCGGGCAGGCAGAGGCTCCGGCCGACACCATACTGCGTGCATACTTTGGCGCCAAAGGCTGGCCAAACGACCGAGTGAACTCCTCTGTGGCGCAGTTCTCGCAAGCCGCTCTGGAACACGCGCGCCAGGCGCTCCAGCACGCATACGCCCTGGACCGGCTGGGCCGCGCATTTTCCGCTGAGGAGTTGCGCGCGATCAGCCCTGCCTCGAGACGACAATGGGCAGAAATGCTGGCTCGGCATGCCGCGGCTCTTGAAAGCGAGTTGCACCAACTTCACGACCAATTGGTTCCCATCACGCCTCCGGCCAGAGAGTTTGCAGGTGTGGACAGTGTGCGCGCGCCCATCGATACTCTCGCGTCTTTTGCATCGACGGCCGGAGAGTTGCTGCAACAGATCCAGACGCTGAACCGCAACATCGGCAACTGTTTTGCATCAGGCTCGGCAGGAAAAGCGAAACAAACGCCGGACTCTTTGGTGGCCGAAGCAGCGAACTCCATTCCCCTGCGTAAAGCAGCGGAGGTTTCCCGTCTCGCATCCCGGTTGGCTCAAACGGATAGTGCGGCAAACGGACACAACAACATTGCAGGCAAGTAGTTCTCGGACCTGTTGCAAGTGAGTCAAGCAGACTTATGACGAAACGAACGTGCGCTCTAACAATCAAGTGGATTCTCTGCATTGCAATCATGCCGGGGGCGCAAGTGTTTGCGCAGGTCAACACAGCCAACGTAGTGGGCATCGTGGAAGATTCCACGGAAGCGCGCATTCCGGATGCGACCTTGAAGCTCATCAATACGCTCACCGGAACCGAGAATGGCTCCACCACAAGTCACAACGGGGTCTTCTTGTTGCCCGGCGTGCTGCCGGGCAGTTACATGCTTGAGATCGAGCGGGAAGGGTTCGCCACGGCGCAGGTCACAGGGCTCATCCTTAACATGGGCGACACGAAGAACCTTCTTATCCACTTGAGGATCGGCTCTGTGACAGAGACCGTGCAAATCGACGCCTCCGGAGTGACGATCAATACTGTCGATGCGTCCGTTAGTACGGTGATCGACCGGAAATTTGTCGCCAATATCCCATTGAATGGAAGAAGCTTTCAGGACCTGATCTCGATGACCTCCGGCGTTCTGACAGACAGCCCGCAGGCAATCGCCGGGCAGCTTGGCGCCAACGGGGGGTTGAGTGTAAACGGACAGCGAACCAACGCAAATTACTTCATGGTGGATGGCGTATCCGCCAACTTCGGCACAGCGAGCCTTACCGGTTCGCGCAAAATTCCGGCCGATGGGAGCTTGCCGGGACTCACTGCCTTGGGTACAACGCAGAGCCTAGCGTCGGTCGACGCTCTTGAGGAGTTCCGGATTCTTGGCTCCAATTACTCAGCCGAATACGGCGGCACGCTAGGTGGCCAATTCACTCTCGCAACCCGTTCCGGAACAAACGCGATACACGGAGATCTTTACGATTCCCGCAGGTACAATCCACCCGACTCCATCGATTGGTTTGAAGGGCGTATTCAGCCCAGCTATTATTACTCGAGCGGATATACTAGCTTTATTCCTTACCATCAGAATGACTTTGGCGGGACGTTGGGGTTTCCGATCATCCTTCCAAGCGTATATGACGGCCGAGAGCGAACATCCCTATTTCTCTCTTTTGAGCAAATGCATGTGCATGAACCCACCGCTTTCCTGACGCAGTATGTTCCCTCAAGGCAGATACGCAAGGATGCACCGAGCGAGCTACAGGCTGTTCTGGATGAGTTTCCTCTCAGTAACTCAAATGGCCAGTCAGAGCCGCTTATGGATCCATATATTGCCTATTTCAGTATGCCTGGAAATGTTCGCGCAACAAGTATCCGTCTCGATCATGCCTTCTCCCCAAAACTTCAAGCATTCCTCCGGTATAGTGGCTCACCAAGTGACAGCCAGGCACTGAATCTATCGTCGTTGACATCTACCCACGGATATATCCAGACAATGACCTTCGGAGCTGCTGCGCGGCTTTCAGCGACGAGGAGCAACGACTTCAGACTCGGCTATGCCAGCAACGCCTCACAACTAGGCACATCTCTCAGTGCTTATTATGCTGCTGATATATATGTTGCGCCACTGACGAACCTGCTCACAGATCTGGGTGTTCCCGATTCCCACGCTTCGGCACGAGGGCAAGCGTACATCCACATCCCCGGCATCGGTGAATCGACAATCGATGTCGACCAGGCCACCAGTTCGCTTCGCCAGTGGAATTTCCGAGATACCTTCAGCCTTCAAGCCGGACGCCATTTCCTGCGGTTGGGTATCGATGATCGCCACATTGTTTCCAATGTAACTCCTGCGCCACTGTCGGTCGAGGCCGACTTCTTTGATCAGGATTCTTTGCTGAACAATCTTGCCTCCGATATCTCCATCACCCGGACTCAACCGGCCACGCCCATCTTCAACGAATTCTCGGCTTTCCTTCAGGATGAATGGAAGGTTTCCAAGTCGCTGACCCTGTCGTCGGGTCTTCGTTGGGAGGTCGATCCCGCTCCGCACGGAAAGAATGGCGCGGATGCCTACACTCTGCTCGGCCGCATTGCTTCTCCAGCCACGCTACAACTTGCTCCGCGGGGAACTCCCCTCTGGCATACAAGTTGGTTTAATTTCGCACCGCGCCTGGGACTGGCGTGGAGCGCCAACAACAAACCTGGGCAGGAGGTGGTTGTGCGCGCAGGAGTCGGCGTGTATTTCGACTCCGCCAATCGACCGGCGGCGGAGGCCTTCAACGCCATTGGTTTTTCGGCAACCGCACATCCCGAGAACGTGCCGGTGCCGGTGACCGCGGCCCAACTCGACTTTTCGACCACTCCCGCTGCGCCGTACACCAACACGACCGTCTTTGCTTTTCCCCGTCACTTGCAGTTGCCCTACACTCTTCAGTGGAACGTCGCTGTCGAAAAGGCTCTGGGAAGAAATCAAACATTGACTGCCTCATGGGTCGGGGCCAGCGGTCCCCTCTGTGCCAACATCAGTGAGACAAGTAGCCCCTCAACAATTACTGTAGGGCGGGGAAAGAAATCTCACCTTGATAAGCATGAGCAAGACCAGCACTTCTTCCGCTGCGTTGGCAGCTTCGGAG
>Ga0255353_1001395_pt1 | contig 13605 bp, 10 predicted proteins | sample HBST25metaG_FD_189941 | JGI IMG/M metagenome (GOLD analysis project Ga0255353, IMG submission 189941) | Peat soil microbial communities from Stordalen Mire, Sweden - H.B.S.T25 | ecosystem: Environmental > Terrestrial > Soil > Wetlands > Peat | place: Sweden: Norrbotten County, Stordalen Mire...
GCGATCAATCTGCCCGCGTACTGCAAGGTTCGCTGCGGTTGGAATTTTAACTCGCTACGAGTTTGCATGTAGTTGTTTTACGGCCGTTTGAACTTGGCGGTTGTTCAACTTGAAGTATCCACCGTGTCCACGAGCTTCGGCTTGTGGACACGGTCATTTTGGGAATTGTTTCAGAAATGGCGTCGTGGCTGGGCTCGATTTGGGCTTGAATCCTGCTGAGGTTAAGGCCCCGGCTTCTGTTTTTTTTCGGCATGAGTGAAGTCGTGCCCTGTTACAACGCGATGGTTTTCGAAATGCGATCTATGGCCCATCCGCGCCTGCGGCAGCGCATCAGACGGCTGCGAGGACTTGTTCGTAGTACTTCACGTATTGGGGGACGACGAGGGTGGAGCAGAAACGCTTTTGGGCGGTCTTGCGGGCGGCGTCGCGCATGGCTTGCAGGCGGTCGGGATTTTTGAGAAGGCCGATGGCACCTTCGGCCATGGCTTCGACATCGCCGACGGCATAAAGCAGGCCGGTTTCGCCGTCGTCGATCAGCTCGGGAACGCCGCCGACGCGGGTGGCAATGGCGGGGACTTTGCAAGCCATGGCTTCGAGGGCAGCGAGACCGAAGGACTCGAGTTCGCTGGGCATGAGCATGATGTCGGCGAGAGGAAGAAGCTCGTGCACGCGCTCCTGCTTGCCGAGGAAGTGGATGCGCGATTGAATTCCGAGATCGTGCGCGAGCCACTCGGCGGCGGATCGATCGGGACCATCGCCAACGAGCACGAGCCGCGCTGGAACTTCGCGCACGACTTGGGCGAATACCTTGACGACATCGACGACGCGCTTGACGGGCCTGAAGTTTGACAGATGCATCAGGATGGCTTCATCGGGCTCGGCGAGGCGCTTGCGGGCGGTGGCGCGAGCTTGCTCATCGGAGTAAGGGCGGTAAACATCGCAGTTGACGAAGTTAGGAATCACGGCGATGTCGCGGGTTACGCCAAAGTCCTGGAGGGTTTTTTCTTTCAGGTAATCGGAGATGCTGGTGACGCCATCGCTCTCTTGAATGGAGTAGCGGGTAATGGGGAGATAACTGCGGTCGAGGCCGACGAGCGTGATGTCGGTGCCGTGCAGGGTAGTTACAAAAGGTAACCTGCGGCCGCGGGCTGCGAGCATTTGACGCGCGAGCAATGCGCTCACGGAATGAGGAATTGCATAGTGGACGTGGAGAAGATCGAGGTCGTAAAACTCCGCTACCTCGGCCATGCGCGAGGCGAGGGCGAGATCATAAGGCGGGAATTCAAAGAGCGGATAACTGGAGACGGGGACCTCGTGATAGAAGATGCCGGAGTCGCGGCCGCTGAGACGAAAGGGCTGTGAATAGGAGATGAAATGGACTTGGTGCCCCATTGCGGCGAGCTCGATTCCAAGCTCAGTGGCGACCACGCCGGAACCGCCGTACGTGGGATAACAGGTAATGCCGATACGCATGAGGCCTTCTCGCTTTTCTTTTTCTTCTGCTTGTCGTGACGACCATAATATGGCCAAGCGGTTATTTTATCGGTTGATGCCAAAAGTTGTAGGGCCTTCCAAGATCGGAAGGTTCCCGTAAGGGTCTTCAGTTACGCGGCGTTGCCGAAAACTCACGGCCTCGTATTCGCAGGGCTCATCTTTCTGATACTTATCTTGAGAGATGCTCGCAACTATTGAGTCGGAAAATGCTATCAAATAACCGGATACCCTTCGTGCTCGGCTCTAGCCTTAATTTCCATCAGTCTCTTACATTGTTTCTCTGTCGGAATCTTCCGAGGAATACTGCTACCGATCGTTGCAATTGAATAATCATCAGGACTGAGCAGTGAGCGTTGGTGTGCCCATGTTTGGAGTTTCTTCCAGTAATCGCCCCCGAAATCAAGCACGGCGGTTTGAAGTTCAATGCTGCTCTTGACAGCTCGGTCCGTTTCTGCCGCGGCGTTGATGATTCTGTCTTCCTCCCGACCAACCAACTGCTTCGCCAATTCCGGTAGCAGCGGAATCCGGAGACTCTGAACACGGGTCCAGCAGAGTTCCTTCTTCGCCCATTCGGTGACGTTCTGGAATCCTCCTTCAGGCGCCACAATGACCTTGAATACTTCTCCCGCAATGAGCGTCAATTGATCCTCGACTGGTGGTGACAGCGACTGCCGACTCCAGCAAGCCTTGAAATCAAAAAGCTCCCCCGTTCCTTCAAACTGAATAATATGTGCAAACTTAGCGATTGTGTAGGCCACGACGTTTGCTCGATATCCGTTCTGATACCAAGACTGAGCAGTAACGAGGTCTTCCGTTCGACGGAACAGCATAGCTTTTACGACGACACGTTTGTAGAATTCCTCATTGAACTGTGTCTGATTCTTTTCCTAGTCTCCTTGAATATAGTTGCTGAATACCATGAAGTTCTTCTGAGCGCCTTGGCTGACAATGTTCGGCAAAAAGCGCCATGCATTTTCGTATTTTGCCAGATCCACTTTCGTAATCAGTTGCTTGGGCGGGTTTCGTTGTTGCTGAAGCAACAATGCGAGAGAATGAGCGGGCGTCGATTCGTCGATTTCATCCTGCAGGCGCCCGGAAAAGGTGTTTTCGCAAAATGCATTCAGTTTTGCGAACAGAGCTTTCGCTTGGGTCTGGTTCAAGGTCTGAATTTCATTGCCCCCGCTGAAATCTGCGATAACGAGACGCAAGGAGCCATCCACACTGTCTTGAGCAAACCCGTCTACAGCAAGAGAACGATTGCGCGACCCGCCACCGCGGTAATAGCAAGGTTCAAAATCTGAGAGTTCTTCGGCGTCACCCAGCAACTCGGCACATACCCAACGAACATGGAATGCGTGAAGTCAGACGCCGCACTGGCTCGTGCGTTGAGGTTTTCGATAAATTCAGCCTTGTACTCAGAGAGATTCATGAATGTATTCGCTCCGATACTCACCACATTGGTGGAGGTCAAGATCGTAGGTAAGGCGCGAGACTCCAGATGGAATCTGACTGGATGCGATTCGTGGAAATGCATCCCCTACGGGATAGAACCGAATCTGATCGACAGAAAACTGAACCCGTTCATACTGGGGACGATCAGAGTATCCAGCTTCAGCCAGTCGTAACTCGAACTCTGATGTGCCGTCCGCGGATACGTGATGATTTGATCAAGAACAAGTGAAGTTTGTGAAGGTCTATCCGAGATCTCGGCTCAGAGCCAACCGAACGAAGCTCCACGATATCCTCTCCTGCTCGAGACGAACGTGCTGCCCCCATACATTATGTTTCAGCCCTCTGTATACAGCCTGCTCCGGGTCAGTCAACAGGGGAAGCACATCGGCAGCAGCTGGCTCCCCCTCCTCAACCCATAAATCCCTGTGGTTCAAGAGCGTCTCCTCGTCCATGAGGGTGGATTGCAACCGTGGCAGGTAGCTACGCGCACGATTCAAGATGGCAAATCCGTGCGTATCCAAGTCGCCCCAGTAGAGGCATCTCGCGCCATGTAGCCAAGGCAGCTTCTGCAGCAAATCTACGGAATAGCCCAACCCAAGGATCACGACTGTTCCGGGCAGATCGTCAAAAGCCAAGCCGGTCTGCACGTTTTCGACGATGATCACAACCTCTGGGAGAAGCTTCCAGCAGCCAATCTGTTCTACGGGGGCCGTGAGATCCGCGAGTCCGCCGACCTCCTGCCGCAATTGTGGATCGAGAATTCTAATGTGAAGATATTGGGGGAGGGGCCGCAAGCCACAGGCAGCGTTGAAATCTGCCAGATCGCCGGTGTTCCCGCGTATCTCATGGAGCAGGCCGGCGATGATCCCAGTTCGCTGTTCGATCCACTTGGTGTGCATGCCCGCGATAGGAAGCTGACGCACGTACACACCTGATTCAGGGTGGCTCTCGATCCATTGAAGCATTGAAACCAAGCGCGCTAAATCTTGCTCCGCAAGGTTCGCCAGCACATAGGACCAGCGTGTGATGCTGCTTTTCAGTTGTGGCCACTGGGCGAGAAGCATTTGGTTCACTCCCAGCATTGTTCCCCAGCGCGCCTCTTCGCCGGCGAAATCCGCAAGCTCCCCGGGGGTGCGAAATACCAGGCGCTCGGGGACACTCTGAGTCCCGAGGTTCCGCCATCTGCGCTCTACCCACCTAACCTCTCCCGGACCGGCCCAAGCTCGCCACTCCCCCATCCAGGCACGAACATCCTCCAGCCGGCTATTTGCTTCCTGTTCGGTGGGTGCGCCGAGACTGAACTCAGCGGGCCAGTGCGATTGCTGAGGTTCGCAGCATTGCAGGTCGTGGGTAAGCCAGTCGCAGTATCGATTCGCGAACCTCCGTTTCGCCTCGCTACGCACCTCTTCAAGTGATTTCACGCGTCAACCTCTTGTCGAGTATGTTCGGGCAGCTTCAGCCGTTGACGGTCTAGCTCATACTCGATCAGCATCACGCCCGAGTTGCGTTTTTCCGAGATGTCGACGAAGCACGCGCCGCCGATGAAGGGCTCCAAGGTCATTACCGACTTGAGGGGCGTGGCGACAATCATCTGAAATCCGAAACTTGCAAAGATGTTCATGGCAAGCGCGGTGAACTCGTTGTCGGCTTTGTCGAACGCCTCATCGAGAACGACGGTTGCGTATCTTGGAATACCATGATCGACGCCGCCTAGTTGATATCTCAATGCTGCCGCCAGGCAGGTGGTAGCGAGCTTTTGTCGCTCCCCTCCGGACATGCCGGCCCCACTACGATAGCTTCGAACTTCTGCGTCTTCCTCGTCGAATTCGCGCCCGATAAACTCCACATGCTGCCGGACGTCCAATACAAGCTCCCGCCAGTGCTTATCCTCAATGGCCTGGCTTGAGAGTCGGTCGACGATGCGCCGCAGTACCAGGAACCGCCGCTCGGCATCGTCCCTGTCATCCGTCCACGCATGGCTCAGAGCCTGCTGCACCTCCTGTTTGAATTCGCGAACCACGGCCAATTGCCTATCGCTGGCTTCGATCTGCAAATAGGTGGTCTGTTCCGCGGATCGGTTGAATGGCAGGTTCCGAAGGCTGGCGTTCACAATATCCATGCGCCCCAGGATCTCTTTACGCGCATTGTTCAGGTGGGTTGAGAGGGATGCAAGATTCTGCAGGCTCTGGTTGCGGAGCAAGTCGAAGAAGCGGTGCTCGTGTGCCGGAAGGCCGTCTAACTCCAGCCTGGTGAGTTTGGCAAAGAAGTCCCCCGCGCTGGCCATGTTCGGCTGCAAATCTCCAGACTCCGCCGGCCATCGCGTCACAAACTGCTGGAATCGGGATTCGATTGCTCTCTCAAGCCCAGAGATGTCGCGAAATACTTCCTTGCTTTCACTGTGGATACCCTCCTGCACCGATAACGTTAATGTATCGAGCTCCGCGAGTCGGATTGGCTGAGCGACGCGCAAGAACCTTCGGTCGAACTCGTCCGCCAACGCGCGATCTAATGTAGCGGGAGGGTGTGCGGCAATCTTTGCGATCTTGCCACGGGTCTCGCCGATTGCCTCCAGGTTCTGCTGTTGGCGTAAAAGGCTCTTCCGCAACTGTTGATCGGCCTGCTCCATTAGTGCCCGCTGGCGCTCCAGTTGTTCACCGATGCGGCGAAGTTCACCGTTGCCATCCTTTAGGCTGCGCAAGTTCTGGTCGATTTCCGCAATTCTCTGCACAATGCTTTGAGCATCGATCTCCTGCCATTGCAGATTCACGAGGGTCTGGCACTGCATTCTCCGCTCGCCACGGGCCTGCTCGTCTGCTTCCATCTTCCTGATCTTTTCCATCACCTCGGCGAGTTGTTGGCCCAATTCGCCCGCGTGTCTCTCGAACTCTTCGCGTTTCTCGCGATTGTCGAAGCCGAGCATCCGTTGCAGAGTACCGGAGCGGCGATCATCCTTTTCATGACGAGTCTTGCTGTGCTTGATCTGCCCTTCGCGAGTAACACCGCGATCGATACGCCGCAGCTCAGCCAGCGTGTTGACACAGGCATAGTTGAAACGGGAACGCAGCTCTGCAACGAGCCACTCCCGTTGACTACATTGCTTTACTTCGAGCTTTAGGGCAAGGCAGTTGGTGGGAACAGGTTTCAGGCTCGCATTCTCCGCCATTAAAGTTCGATAGTAGAAGAGGCGCTGGCCTAAATTTGTGCCATTGGTGTATGCCGCTACTGCTGCGTAGTTCCTTTCGTCGACCAGCAGAGAAACAGCGAAATTGCGCAGAACGCGCTCCGAAGTTTGCAGCCATTCTCGCTGGTCCTTCTTTACTTGTACTAACTCGCCGGCAAAGGGGAGAGCGGCTTCCGCCACGCCCGCGCCTTCCGCAACGCGTCTGCGAAGCTCAAGCATTGCGGCAGGTATGTTGGAGGGTTGGCGACGCAATGCTTCGACCTCTTGGCGCGCTTCTGCAAACGCGGACTCGGCCTCTCTCTTCCGAACTTCGAGCTCAACCTGATCTTTCCGCGATTGCGCGGTGTCATCGGTCCACGATTCAATCTCCTCCCGCGCTTTGGCAAGCAGGCCTGCAAACTCCTGGGGTGAGTCGGGAACGATCCAGCCGAGCGATCGACATGCATTCCGCGCCTGGTCGTGTTTGCGCAGGCGATGCGCTCTCTGAGACTCGAGCTCCTTCTTCTCTGACTCCCAGCGCTCCACCATGTCGCCGCCGGCTTCGCGGTGCTGCTGTTCCAGATCGAGCAGCACGGCTTTTCGCGCATCCAGGCTTGCCTGATTTTTCTCGAGTTCTCCTTCAATCCCCGCTGCTTGCGTTTCCAACTGGTCGAGTTGCTCGCGGAGCAGCTTGAGCCTGCATACCTCGACATAATCGCGCAGGCGCGCTTGGAGGTCCGCGAGCGCGTCTCGGGCCTTAATGCGTAGTTGCAAGCGGTCGAAGTCTTCCCGGGCCGGCTTCAGCGTTTGCACTTGGTCTCGCGCGGTGACAACCGCCGTGTGAGCGGCATTCAACTCCCCGAATTCGCTCACCAGTTGCTCGGCGACGTCGAATGTCTGCGGCTTGTCGAGCATGAAGTCACGTAAAAACGTATTAAGATCGCCCAGGTTTTTGGCCGACTGAGTTTTATGCAGCAGGCGCAATGCGGCTTCGTTGTCGATGCCGAGCAGGCGGCAAAACCTCTCTTGATACGGTTGAAAATCCTCGCGCGCAAATGCATCCGCATGTCTCTGCTTCAGCTTCCTGACGTCCAGGTTCGCACCAAAGTCCTCAATCTCGCGCAGATCAATTTCGCGCTCGAAGATGAGGAAATACCTCCGTACATCTTGAATTGAGTTCGAGGTTCCACGAATCCAGAACAGTCGAACCAACGTGACGACCTCGCCCTCCCTGCTCTTGAATGTGAGTGCGAGAGCAGACCAAGTGGTCCCGGTGCGGAAATAACGCATGGCAATCTGGCCAGAGTCGCCATCCGTCTGTTCGGCCCACGCGCCTCGCATGTAGCTCAGAAGATTTCGATCTCTTCCGCTCCTTTCGGTCTCCCGGGCGGCAGCATTGAAGTCGACCCAACGCGGCGGAATCAGAAGAGCCGAAAAGGCGTCCAGGAGAGTGGATTTTCCGGAACCGGATTTGCCTACAATCAGAAAGCCTCGTTCCGACAAAGGAATGTCGTGCAGGCCGGAGAAGGTGCCCCAGTTGAACACCTGTAATCGTGAGGCACGAAACTGCGTGGGCGCAAACAGCTCAGGGTAATCTACTGCCATGATCCGTCCTCCGGCAGGGATTGAATGTCGTTCTCGGGTCCGGGCCCTTTTTTCTCAGCCATTTGCTTGTACAAATTCAGCAAAAGTTCGATTCGATCGGCTGAAAAAAGCAGCTTCAACGTCGGAGACACCTCATAGCGATCCTCCTCTGCCCGGATTTTCTGAAGGATGCTGCGCTCCTTGAACTTTTCGATTGAGGCCCGCACTTTTTTTGCGAATCCTGCGTGATCGGTGCCCCCAGCCGGTTCGAAAACCGTAAGCTCCTCCACGAGCTCCGAGGCCGCGATAACGGCGCGTTCGCCATGCGCTTCAGCATGTGCGAGGCGTTCTCGGAGCTTGAGCAGTACGATCGAGTCGATGAATGTCAATTGCGATCTGCGGAGGAGCAGCGGAACTTCCAAGTCACCGGTTTCGGCCTGGCGAGTGAATGCCACACCGGCCTCTCTGTCGATCACCAAATCCAGGAAGAGTTCCGATAGCCGACGGCGGATGATCTCTTCGTCCTGCAGCAGTACCGGCCAGAGACGGCCATGACGGCGCATCTCGAGCGATGGTCCCGAGAGCAACTGCACCAGCGCCCGCCTTGTTTCGAGGGGCAGCTCGCCGCGATCACCGAGAAACAGCAGTCCCTCGGAGGCCGCGTGGTCAGCGCGCTCTCCCGTAGATATGTCGCTATCCGCATTTGGGACTGGATCAACCGGATCGCTAAACAAGTTCACGCGCGCGCTCCTTAACGAAGTAAATTGTGGGGATTCTTGCGCGACGCTGGTGTTCGTCTCTCCCCACCCAATGAATCAGCTCGTGGCCCTGACCTTTGATACCGTGCCGACTCCCCAAGGCGAGCAGCCCAACGACGCTTCCCAGTCCCTGGCTTGCCGGATAGCTGTCCAGGATGTCTCGAATGGAAGCTTGTGACCTGAGGCTAAGTACGGTCTGAATGTCCTCTTTCAGACGGCGGAAATCGATCTCGGAGTCTGCCACCAACTCCGCGATCGCCACCAAGTCAACATCGGGGCGATCCCCCGATTCCATGCCTTCTGACGTGAGTTCGAGCGACGGATCAAACAACTGCCATTGCGCGTATGAGCGAAGGCGGCTGCTGGTGAGCTCCAGGACGTAATCCAGAGACTCCGTCGCTTTTACCTCGTCCTTCAAACCCAGCGCTGCTCTTTGCGCATCTCTCAAAAGCTGATTCAAACGCTTCTGTTCAAGGAATTCCCGGCTCTGGACGAACTGTTTGAGACTCTTGGCAAGGGTCTGGAGAACCTGGTGAACGAATCCCCCCTGTTCCAGCAAGGTGCTCGGCAGCCGCCGAAGAAAGGTCTTTCGGCGAAGATCGATCTCGTTCAAAAATTCGCGCGACAGCACCGTGTCCAATGCGTCTTCCAAAGCGGCGGACCTTTCGGGATCCGTTAGCAGGCGCCAAAATGCCGAGAAGGTTCGCCCGGCGTCACTCTCCGAAATGAGATCGATACCCGCGAACAGGGCATCCAGCACGTCCCCACGCCGGCCATCGCTTTCCACAAGTTGCTCTCTGAGATCACGATTTAACCGGTCGAACTGATCACGCACACGACGGAAATCTCCCAGCAGATTCTCGGCCAGCGAAATGATCTCTCGGGTTCGCTCCAAAGCCGAGCTGTCCACTAGAACCCGGATATCGCCTCTCTGCGCGTTTTCAAGCTGCAGATCGATTCGAGCGCGTTCCGCAAGGAGCCTTTCGATTCTTCGCTTCTGATCGGAGTCAGTTTCCTCGGCCAGCTGCACCAATGCGGAAATCACCAAGGCCAGGCGACTCTCCGTTGCTGTCGAGTGGGGCTGCTCGATGGTGGAGATGAAACGGATCGCCTCGACCGCTTGCGCCGAGAGTTCGAACTGCTCTTCCGCGGAGCCGGCTGGAAACCGTCGCTCAACATACCCGTCGGCCAGCCAACCCGATACATATTCCTTTGCGGTCTGCGGCAGCTCCTGACCGGCAGCCCTCAACTCCTCCAGGTCGCGATCGACCCTGTCGTAGAAGATGGACGCCGGGAGGCTCTTCTGGTCCTCGTACAATTCGGCTTGCAAGAGCGCGATGAATGCCGGCGCCTTAGGAGACGCCAGTAGCTTCCAGAGTGGCTGATCTCTGAGGCGTTCATACGCTAATAGTGCTCTTTCAGCCTTCATCGATTTAAAACTCGCGTTCTGGCGATGGGTCTCCGGCCTCAAAACACAGTGATCGCACCACTTCGCCGACCGGTGCGATTGCCACCCACGCGGAGCCGGCCAAGTTGCGTTGAAGAGTACAAAGAAGGCTGTATTCGGTTACGCGCTGTCTATATGGCATCCATCTTAGCGCACATGGCTGCGCTCGCGCAGAACCTTCTGGACCACGTTGGAGGATAGGCACTTAACTGCCGCCCACCGCAAGCTGCGCAATCCGACGCCTATCGATACCCAAGCACTTTACCTTAACCCGCTATGCAGAACGAGAAATCGGTTTCGATGAGTCTCTCGGCCTACGCGATCCGAACAACTCCCGCAATCAGCAGCGGCCCGGATCCTCGCTCCAAGGGACCATGCCTCGAGAAGGATTGGACAGAAGATCTGGAGTGCTACACGACAGGACTTGAAGAAGCGTGCCGCCCCGAGACGATCGACGTCCTGAAGAAGTTGAAGCCTGACCCCAAGCGGGACAACGTCACAGAACTTCTGCACAACGCGGCGATGTGGTCTCGCAGCGCTACACTCGGATACTTGCTTGAACTCGGCTCCAATCCAAACGACGAAGCAAACGGCGGCTCTTCGGCGCTAGATATGGTGCTGCGCAATCTGAATCTCTTTCGAATCGGATCTCGCTTTGGCTCGGGTGTCCTCACTGCCGTTTACGGAGTGCGCTCGGTGTTCGATTGCTTGCGAGCATTGGTGTCACATGGAGCAGATTGGCGTCCTGAAAGCGGCTACGGCCTGAATTCGTTGCGTCGGGCACTCGAGAGATGCGAGCCGGAGGTCACGATCGAGTCGCTGCGCCTTTTCCGTGAATTCAACGCTTGCCCTGCCGAAGTCGTTCATCAGCTACTTGGAACTCCGCGGATGAGGGAGCATTTGAAGTCTCAGGAGGATTCTCTGCTGCGTCTCGGAATTCACTTGGACGTGAGATAAACGAAGGCGCGGAAAATGCGGTTCGGGCCGACTACCGTCAGTCGGCAGTGAAGCAGTACCTATGAAAGGAAGAGGAATGTATGAGACTTATGACCGCGAGGAGCTCTATCAAAAAGTTTGGGAAAAGCCGCTCCTGCGCGTTGCCGAGGAATACGGAGTCTCTTCTGTTGCGCTTGGGAAGACGTGTCAGAAGCTGAGTATTCCCGTTCCGGGAAGAGGGCACTGGGCGAAGCTCGCCAATGGACACCAGGGAGCCAAGAAGCCGCCTCTCCCGAAGATCGACAAGATCCCTGTGGTTTATCGCTCTCCCGTGGCAAAGAAACCGCAGCCGCCACTGGGTGACTCTGAATTCGAAAGTGTCAACCAGTTGCTTGCCTCGGGAGCGCTCACCCCGCCTACGGTCGAATCTCTCCCTCGTCCTCACCCCCTGATTCGGGCTACTGCGAGCCGCCTAAAGTACCACAGCCGAAAGGATGATCTCGGAATCCTGGTCCCCCAGGAGCCCGGTGGCCTCGACATCCTTGTCGGTCCAGGCACTTTGGATAGAGCTCTCAGCGTCATGGCGCAGGTGATAGCTGTGCTTGAGCGTCAGGGAGGTCAGGTGATCGTATCCGACGAAGGCCATACGAAGGCGCTGATTAACGGCACGCCGGTCCGGTTTGAGATTGAGGAGCCGGTGCATAAAGTCGTGACGTCGAAGCCCAGAGTCCCGAACCCGACGGATCGATGGGATTACGACGAGATCGTCAAACGCGAGCCTGGAGGGAAATTGATCCTATCGATCCATGCGTACACCTGGGGCAGATACGAGCAGCAGAAACGGTGGAGTGATGGGAAGTTGCAGAGGTTGGAGAACATGGTGGCGCCCATCGTAGCAGGTCTCATGCGAACTGCGCTGAGCCTGCGGCGTCAGGACGAGGAACGAAAGCGCGAAGAAGCGGCGCGGGAAAGGGCAGCAAGGGAGCGTGAGCAGCTTCGGAAGGACATAGAGCAGGAAGAGAAGAAGCTGGCCCATCTGAACGAGTCAATTGAAGGGTGGCACCAAGCCGAGCTCATACCAGTTACAAGAAAATGCGCTTCATCGCCAGGCTGTAAATCGATCCGGCCGTTCGGGCGCGGCACGAATCCCTTGTTGATGCAGTTGGGGCAGGTCTTCGGCAGGTAATATACATTAGCTATCTTGCCGTCCATGAAACGCAGATTAGGGAGTGAGCGATATCTGAACGGCACTGTCTATGTGGATTGCGGGGCCGGATTGTGCGGGCTGTTCAGCCGCGCAGCATGATGTGTCTTCCACTGGTCCGGCAGCCACGTGTGTAGTTGGCTGATGGTTATTGTAGGCAGATTGACCAGCAGTTGGGTGAGATAGAGTTGTGGATCGATGTCATGTCGACGGCAAGTGCTGGTCAAGCTGGACAAGATGGCCGCCGTTCTTCCTCCGCGCGGGTTGCCCACGAAGAGCGAGTTCTTGCGATTGAGCACCACGCGCTTCATTTCGCGTTCGCTGACATTGTTGTCGATCGGCACAGCGCCATCTGTCGAGAAGACATTCAGTTCCTGCCACTGTCCCAGAGCATAGTTGATCGCTTCAGCCATCGGATGCCTGGGCAGTAACTGTTCTTTCCACTCGAGAAGTCGGTCATGCAACTCTGCCAGCAGCGGCCGAGATTTTTCGTCGCGTAATTGCAGACGAGCTTCTCGAGAAGCATCCTTGCCCAGACGCTCGACAGCATAAAGCGCACGCACTCGTTCGACAGCTTCGCGTGCGATCTCGGGTGCGGACTTCTCCGCCTCGACCAGCTTTCTTTTCATATGCGCCCAGCATCCGGCACGCGTGATCGCATTGCCGACAACGACACCGTTGTAGCCGGCATAGCCATCGGCCAACAGAACCTGGCTGTAATCTTTCAGGAACCGCGTCGGTCCATTGCGGCATCGATCCATCGTAAAGTCGAAGATGTTGTACGGATGATCTGCGTCGCCAACGTAAACCCACATCCGCGCATTCGCGACTTTATCTTTACTCTGCATCGGCATGATGGTGTCATCAGTGGCCACCACATGCGAGGAGCGCACACGATCAGGCATCAGTGCATAGAGCGGCTCAACCAAGTCCGCCACATCGCCGCACCACACCGATTGCGTGGCTCGCGAGATCTCGAAGCCCTGCCGTGTGAAGATGTCTTCAAGTCGATAGAGTGGGAGATAATCACTAAATTTACTGGTTACGATGTAAGCCAGCAAGCCCGGACCGGCGAGACCTTTATCGATGGCTGTCTCCGGCTTCTTCGCCGCATGGATATTGGGGTTTTCGCCATTCGTCTCACAGCTTGTGCAGGCATACTTTTTGCGCACATGATGCAGACGCTCGAAATGGCCGGGAAGATATTCAACCTGCCAGCTCTCATCAGAACCGATCTCCTTGCGCGTCAGACCGCAGCAAGGGCAGGCGCGTTCCGCCTCGCTCAACTCGTAGACATGCGTCGTGACAGGAAGATTTTCGAAGTTGGCAAGATTGCGCCTGCCCTTGCGACGCCTCACACGACGCAACTCTTCGGCTGGCTCGGCCGGACGCGGAAGATCATCTGCGTTGATCGGCTTTTGATCCAGGTCTTCGGCGAAGTTTAGCAGCATCTGCGCTACGTCCTGGTCGGATTGCAAACGATCCGCGCGTGGGCCGTAATACCACTTCTTGTAGCGCTCCAGCTCAAGCTTCACGCGAACAAGCTCGACCTGTAGTTGCTCGGTCTGCT
>Ga0255353_1001399_pt1 | contig 13586 bp, 10 predicted proteins | sample HBST25metaG_FD_189941 | JGI IMG/M metagenome (GOLD analysis project Ga0255353, IMG submission 189941) | Peat soil microbial communities from Stordalen Mire, Sweden - H.B.S.T25 | ecosystem: Environmental > Terrestrial > Soil > Wetlands > Peat | place: Sweden: Norrbotten County, Stordalen Mire...
GCGTAGAGCTCATCCGTACAGCCCTGGTAGCAGGGCGCCAGGCACATCTTCATTTCGGAGTAGACGCAGCCGGGATGGGCGGGATTGGGGTCCAGGTTCTCCGTGCAGCGGCGCAGGAGAAACAGCTTGAGCGCCTCCTCGGCAAAGCGCTCGGCCGAGGCCCGCGACTGAAACGGCCCGTAAGACCAGCGGGCCTCGCGCTGGCTGGGGTGGTACGTGACCGTGATGCGCGGGTAGGCGTTGCCGCCCATGAAGCGGATAAAGGCCGGTAGCCGCAAGTGCATCCGTTCCAGGCACTTCGGGCCGTGGACCTTCTCCAGCAGCTCAAACTGAACCAGCAGCGATTCGAAATCCGAGCCGGTGAGCCGCAAGCGAATCTCGCGCACTCGCCCAGCCAGTTGCAGCCGTCGCGGGTGTTTGGCCGAGGGCTGCAGCAGCCGTTCCAGCCTTCCGCGCAAGTTGGGCGTGCGGCCGATATAAGGCTCAGCGTGCGCCTCCGCTCCATAGAGTGCGAAGACCGCCGGAGTTTGCGGCAGCTGCGCCAGCGCCGCCTTGGCGTTCGCCGGGTCGAAGGGAAGCGAATTCATTGCAGTTCCGTAAAAATCGAGTACGGTCATAACGCTTCCCGGAAATTGATCGTCGTTGCGAGTCTTATTGAGCCGGCTTACTCACCTTTGGCTCCTGCTTCTTTACGTTCGCCGCTCCATCCGCACCGGGTTGGCAGGGTCTGAGGGTATTGCCAAGCTGTTCGGCGAGTGTTTTCGTGCCATTCGGCGTTAGCGATTGGGATTTTAGTATCGCTCCGGAGGACAACGGGGGACCGTGAGCACCGGCAATTTCGATCTCTACAAATGGCTCACCCAGTACCCCCGCCGTTTCAATGGAGACGGTGGAATCGTTGGGAATATTTATTTCGTAGGGAGTAGAAATGTGCATGACGACCTCGGCAGGCTCTGTATTCCGTTCTGGCAGCGCGCGAACGCTCGTAACCTTTCCGATGCCAACTCCGGCGAGACGAACCGAGGCTCCCGCTTGAAGACCTTGAACATCTTGGAAATACGTTTTTAGCGTGAATCGATGATTCCAAATCTCGGCACGCCAACAGAAAAATGCGCCGCTGGCGACCGTGATGGCGATTACGACGAGGAGTACTTTCTTTCGCATCAATCTTTCCCCCGCTCATCGTATCGGCTGATGACAGGACCGTTCAAGCCCCCCTGCCTACTCAAGGTTCTCAATCAACGCTAACTCCGGTCAGGCTCCCGCAATCGTCATCCCTTCGATCCGCAGCGTAGGCGAAGCCACCGCTCCGCGAAACTCCAGATCGTTGCCGATGGCGGTCACGTTCTTGAGCATTTCAACCAGATTTCCGGCGATGGTGATCTCTTCGACGGCGTGGGTCAATTGGCCGTTCTCAATCCACAAGCCGGTTGCGCCGCGAGAGTAGTCGCCCGTGACCGTGTTGACGCCGAAGCCCATCAGGCCTGTGACGTAAAGGCCGGCGGGAATCTCGGCGATGATCTGCTCCGGAGTCAGCGTTCCCGGCTCCAGATAGAGGTTGCCGCAGCCGATGCCCGGCGTGCCAGCCAGACCGCGCGAGGCGTTGTGGGTGGACTTCATGCCCAGTTTGCGCGCCGTGTAGGTGTTCAGCAGGTAGTTGCGCAGCACGCCCTTCTCGACCACCACCGTCCTCAGCGACGGCAGCCCTTCGCCGTCGAAAGGAGAAGTTCCGAAGCCGCCCATGCCCGAGGGCAGCAGCATGGTATTGTCGTCGATGATCGTCAGGTTCGCCGCGCCGATCTGCTCGCCCAGCCGGCCAGCCAAAAAGGAAGCGCTGCGCCAGATCGAGTCGCCCGAAGCGGCCTCGAAGACCGAGCCGATGAGCGAGCGCGCCACCTCTGGCGCAAAGACGATGGGAACCCTTTGAGTGGCCACGCGCCGCGCGCCCAACCGGCGCAGAGCCCTGCGGGCGGCCTCCTTGCCAATGGCCTCGGGCGATTCAAGATCCGCCAGCCGCCGCGCGCTGGACCACCAGCCGTCGCGCTGCATCTGGCCGTTCGCATCCTGAGCCAGCGGCGCGGCGGAAATTCCGGCATAGCTGGTGCGGTAGCCGCCAAGAAAGCCGCGCGAGTTGGCCAGCACCGTGCGTCCTGTGGCCGCGTCAAAGCTGCCGCCGTCGGAGTTGGTAATGCGCGGGTCGGCAGCCAGCGCCGCCGCTTCCGCCCGCCGCGCCCACTCGATGCGCTCGGCGCCGGCCAGCGAGTACACATCGTCGTCGTAAAGATGCAGGTCGCCCTGGAGCGAGCCAAATTCTCCGCGCTCCGCGAGGCCTGTGAAGGGGTCCTCTTCCGTGACTTTGGCCAGCGCCAGCGCTCCCGCCACAAGCTGGCGAATTCCCTCCGGGGTCAGGTCGCTGGTCGAGGTCGAGGCCGAGCGCGTGCCCAAAAAAACCCGCAGCCCAAGGCCGCGCGAGCCGGACTCCTTCAGCGTTTCCACCTGCCCCATGCGGACATTGACGCTGAATTCATCGCCTTCGGAGACGACAGCTTCAGCGTCGCTGGCGCCGGCTTTGACGGCCATCGCCACCACATCGGCAGTCAGGGTTTCCAGGTTGGGAGCAGTCAAATCGGGTTGAGCAGAAGTTCCGGACATGGTTCCAAACTATCAAAGTTGGCGCATGGGTGGCGCGCGCCGCAATTTCCGCAGCGCAATACGGCCTCGTTTTCGAGGCTTGTCGAGGAATATGCAAGAACCGCCCCGCGGCGCTGGGCTTTCGGCGATTACAGCTTCGCTGCGGCCGCCGATAGCCCTTTTGGCCGTTACCTTGCCAGGTGTTTGTAGAACATGCCAGCGGCCACCAACCGGCAAGGGAAGCTCAGAGCAGCCCGCACACCAGCGGTGGCAGGTCTGCTCAACGATTCCTGCATCCGGGCAAGCCCGCGGCCCAACAGGTCCGCCGCCTGCTCCGGCTAGTACTTCTTCCTTGGCTCGAAGAACGCCATGCATTCCAATGGATCATTGCAATGCAAGGCTAACTGCCTGTACTTTCCGGACCTCAATAGCGGTTGGCAACACAGAAATGGAGTCATGAGGCTCGGTACTGATAGCAAGCCGAGTTACAGATGGACGCGCGCTGCCCCCCCGCCATTGCCGGGGATCCGGCAGAAAATACCAGGACAAGTCAGCCTCATTCCACGGAAATATCCACAGTTCGGTGTCTTTATTCGGCGGAAACACCACATACGCGGTCTTTACTGATCCATCAGACAACTGGAGCAATACAGCGACGGCAGAAGGTTTTCTCAGTTTCCACCAGATGGGATATTCGACGCGAACTTCGAGCCGGATAAAATCGTAGGGAGTGTTCCATCTGACACTGCCGAAATCGTAGACTCCGGCGCTCGACACCTTCAGAGTTCTCGGTCTGAACGCATCGGCGTCTTCCCAGGACTCCTTCCATTGTCTCGATCTCTCCTCGTCCTTGCGCAGGCCTATAAAACCCCGAGCGAGCTTCGAATCAAACTTGTAGTTCTGTTGAAGGAAAAGCCACACTCCCGGACTTCTGGAAAAGTTCGAAACTTGATCGATACGCCAAGATACCAGATCGTCCGGGCCATAGATTGCCAACTGCGGGCTATCGCGTCGCAGTGATTGAAGCTGCTGCGCCATCAGCAGTTCGCCATTCGCAGCGTAGGACTGCAATACTCCGCCTGCAGCCAACTTACCCGCCGTCAAAGCCAGCAGATTCTGATAGGGAAATACAATGGCCTTGGGGTCAGGCGACCCGTTGAGAAATCTTCCGGCGCTGCTCAGCAGCTCAACATCCGAAATGTCCAGGCAGGCCTGTTGGTAGTACTTTGTCCCCGCAGGACACGCTCCGCTAACACGGCGGACAACCAGGTTGTTCCTGAGCAGTTCGCGTCCCCAGAGAGGCTGCATCAGGCCAAAAGAGACAACTGTGGCAACAAGGAGCGATACTCCCGTCCAAATCCAAGTCGAACTCCGGGCAGCGGATCCGGCACCCAGGAATGTAATGGTGATGATCGCAACTGCGGGAAATATCGCCTGACTGAAGTGTACCCAGTCAGCACGAACCAATCCGCTCTGCAAATATAAAATGGCTACGCAAAAACCGGAACAGAGAAAAAATGGACGCCTGGTCAGTATTCTTGCATCGCTCTGCCTGAGTGTCCAGGCCGTCATCAACGTCAGCATGGTTGTGGCGCAGACGATGATTGCCATGCCAAACTCCATTAGTGTGTCCAGGCCTGTGGGTTGACCCCAGCGGTAATTGCTGACCTGCGCGGCATTGATGAGCCAGTACCGGAAATCAAACAGAGTGCCGAGAATCGCGTTCAGGACGAACATCCATGCCAAAACCAGGGTAGCCGTCGCCAGCCCAAAACATGCAATCTCTCTTCGGCTGCGGTGCTCGAAACAGAAAGCCCAGAACAGGACAACGAAGAATGTTGCCGCATTGTAGATTCCCGCGTCTGCCGAGACGAGAAAAGCTCCAATCAGCAGCAAGGAAACAGCAGAGGCCCGGCGAAGCACCGTGCGGAAGCTGAGAGCTGCCATTATCCGAACCAGCGCCGCCAAAGTAAATACGCAAATAGTGGGACGGATATTCAGCGGACAGCAAAAGAAGATGATGCCCACGAGAAAGATGACTCTCTTCCAGACAGGCTCGGAATCCAGCAGAAGAGTCCCAGTCCCGTAGACAAGCACGATCGAGAGGCAGACTGGGATCGTCGCCCAGGTACCGGACAGAGATCCGAGTCCGGGCTGGTGCAGTATGCGGGCAGGCAGCCCGGTCATGAGTTCGTCGAGGGGGCCGTAGGTGAATATCACATCCCTGCCCAGCCAGCATCCACGGCTGAAGCGGTAAGCGATATCAAGAAGCCACGAGTCGTCAACCAGGCTCAAGTGCGGAATGTAAATTGCCTTTGTGCTGGAAAACCGGCAGGCGGCTGTCATCACGACCATCGCCAGGGCTATGATTGCGTCCAACCGCAAAAGCAGGAAGCGCATCCCGGCAAGGGCATTTACCTTGAGCGAATTCGGTGGCTTTGCAGCGCGGTCTTCACGCTGGAGTTCGCCTTTGGCGGTGGTTTGATCCATTTCCTGCATGTTTCCCCTCGATCGGATTCAGCAGTTGCGCCACATCTTTATATAGAACTTTCCTGGGCGTTTGCGCGGACCGCTTGAGGCTGTGCCTCTTGAAATCACTTTCTGTACTCGTCCGAAAGCGAATGACCGGGCCTCGGGTTTTTACGGCGCGGTTGAAACGCATAGAAATACCATTTGAAATACAGCGGCAGCCATTTCCAGAGCGCGAAATGCGACTTGCCGACGGTACGGTCGCGCCATACCGAGGGCGTTTCAGCAATGCGGAAGCCTGCCAAGAATGCCTTAACCGTAAGTTCCAGATTCAGTTCAAACCCACCCGTACTCTCAATATTGAATGACTTCAGCATTGCGCTGTCGTAAATCTTGAAGGCATTCGTAGCATCGTGAGTCGGCAATCCGCGCAGCCAGAACAGAGACACTCCGGCAAGCCGCGAGAGACCCTGCTTGAACCAGGGACCTCCGATGATCCGGCCGCCCTTCATATACCGGCTGCCCACGACGATCTGATTGCCTTCCCGGTACAATTCGAGCATCCTGTCGACTTGAGCCAGGTCGTCTGACAAATCAGCCATAACCACCAGCACGGGACCACTCTCGACTTGGCGGAAGCCCGTGACAATAGCTCCCACTACGCCACGGCGGATGTCATTCTTGACCAAGCTGATGCGCCGCTCTCCGCGCGATAGGACAGCCTTAACTGCGGGAACGGTGTTATCTTCGTCAAAGTCGTAAACCACTAAAGCTCGGAATGGGCACTGCAGGTGTGTCGACAGTTCACTCCACAAGGCCTCGAACCCGGCCCCTTCGTTATAAACGGGAATGACAATCGTCAACTCGCCTGTGAGAATTCCTAACCCATCGCCGCCCAAGACATCTTCCTCCTTGCTTCCCGCGCACATCCCCGCTCTAGAGTTGGCCCGCTGCGATCTGTTCCTTGATCCAGGGAATGACCTCGTCCAGTATCTGGCTCAGAGAGGTTTCCGCACGGAAACCCAGCAGCCGTTCGGCCTTGGCGACCGAAGGCGAGCGCTCCTGCACGTCGTACTCGTATGCCGGATCGGGTACGCAGCGGAAAGGAACGGCGCCTTGATGGACCTTGTCCCAGATTGCCTTCGCCAATTCGAGAACTGTGGTGCGGACCGCGGTGGACAGATTAAAGTCCTGGTTGAGGGCGTTCGGGTGCTCGACACAAATCCGGATGCCCCGCGCCAGGTCTCCACCATAGGTGTAGTGCCGCACCTGATTGCCCTTCCCGAGAATATGCAGCGGGTCCTGCCCCTTGAGTACCTTCTGCACAAGGTCGGGAACTACGTGCGACATGGCCAGCTTCACGTTTCCGCTATATACGTCAACATCACGCAGGGCGCGCTTTTCCCCGATGCCCACGCAGTTGAACGGCCGGGCAATGGTAAACGGCAGGCGGTACTGCTCCCACGCACCTTTGACAAAGTATTCGGTTGCCAGCTTCTGGAAGCCGTAGGTGGACCTGGGCGGCGGGCACCTCTGCTCAGCTCCTTCAGGAGTCGGATACTCGGAGGTGGACTCATAGACCATGCTCGAGGACAGCACGGTAATCTTCTGCAACTTGTGGTTCTTATGCGCGTCAATAGCCGCATCAAAGGCTGCCGCCGTGATGCGTTCGTTTTCAGCCATCAGATCGTATGCGAATTCGTGAAAATACGAAATTCCGCCAATCATGGCTGCCGTGGCAACGAACTGATCGCAATCTGCAAGCAAGTCTTTTAACAGTGAAACGTCCTTGGCGTCCCCTTCTACGAATCGATAGCCAGGATGCAGATCGTAAGACTTCTCGCTGTGGCCGTACTTGCTGAAATTGTCGAGGCCAACTACCTGATGGCCGCTGTCGAGCAGTTCCTGAATCAAATAACCGCTGATGAACCCTGCCGCGCCGGTAACTAGAATCTTCATTTGCCTGCCTTTTCCACCGCTGGCTGATTTTTGCTATTGCGCCAAAAGCCCCATATGTCCACGACCCGCTTGTCCGCCGGGAACTGCAAATTACGATATACAGTATGCGGTGCGCCCAGGATAATCACATCGGCCTGTTCCACGGCCTCTTCAAGCGAGACAAGCGTGGGATCGGAGACGAAAGGATCGGTGCAAACCACTTTTCTCGCCTCAACCTGGAGCAGCTTCTTCAGCTTGTAGGACAAACTGCTTCGGCTGTCGTCGGAATCTCCCTTGAATGCCATGCCTAAAATGGCCACCGTGCTCTTCGACAATCCCCCAGCCCTGAGCTGCGTAACAATGAAATTCGGTAAGCCTTCGTTGATGAGCATGGCAGCATGGCCAAGAAAGAAGTTATTGGAGGAAAACGCCGACAACTGCAGAGTGTCTTTCAAAAGGCACGGGCCAGCGGCAAACCCTGCGCGGGCAAAGCTGCGCATGCGCGGGTACTCCTGCCTGACCGCTTCGTAAATACGGTAGAAGTCCAAGCCATAGCTCTCGGCCAACATATAAAACTGATTGGAAGCGGCGAAGTTCAGGTACCGCCAGCTATTGGTGAAGAGCTTGGCCAGTTCTGCTTCCAGTGGCTCCAGTTCGATCAGCATGGGAGCAAAGCGGTTAAACAGTTCCCGCGCTTTGCTCAGAGCGACGGGATCAAAGGCTGAGATGATCTGAGGAAGGCTTGTAAGCTCTTCTATGGCCTTTCCTTCGGCAATTCGCTCCGGGCAGAAGGCTATGTGAATCTTTCGCCCTCGATCGAGAATGCGGTCATGGATCAGTCGAGTGACCCCAGGATAAAGGGTACTTCGCAAGACAAGCAGCGTGTCGTCAGGTACATACTGAATCAGCTCTTCAAGGCTGCGATACAACGTCGTTACTGTTGGATTGAGGTGCTCGTCCACGGGTGTGCCAATGATGGAAATGACCACATCCGCGGTACGCAGGCACTCCGGATCCGTAGTGGCGTGCAGAGAGCTGCCAATGAGTTTGGACAAGAGGGACTCGGCCCCAGCTTCACGGAAAGGCATTCTTCCCTGGTTGATGGCGGCAACTCTTGGACCGTCCACGTCAAGCAGGACCACATGCATGCCGTGATCAGCTAACACCAAGCCGAACGGAAGTCCTGCGCGTCCACAACCACCGACTACAACAACATTCCGAGTCTCATCCATCACGGCTCCTCAGAAAATGTGGAGGAAAAGTATGAAGCATCGCCAGTCATCCGTATCGATCTCGATGCGATGCGCCGTTCACGTTTCAATTTGACTCAATCTTACTGCCCGCAGGCCGGTTTCAATCGACCGGGCCTCCAGTTGCGGCCCAAAATGCGGCCAACTCCTCGCATTCCTGGACTTGGCCAAGCAGCCGGGAGCGTTTTACGTTGGTTCTTCGCGCCTCTCACCTCTTCACTGCGCCGGCAACGGCGGCCACCTGCGCTCAGCAATACCGACGCCAGGATCCAGCCTCTCAGCGGTCATCTGACCAGGCAAATGCTGGATCGCTTTTCCCATAGCTCGGATGGAAGCCAGTAGGCAGGCGGTCGAATCACTGGAAACGCTCAGTAGGCAGGCAGTCGACTGGGCCGATGCGGGGGATAATGCGAAGAATTGACGCGCGGTTCCACAATATCCCCCAAAGTCGAAGGATTTCCAGGAAAGATCAATTTTGCAAGTATTTGAATCTAAATGGTCGGGACGGGGAGATTTGAACTCCCGACCCCTCGCACCCCAAGCGAGTGCTCTACCAGGCTGAGCCACGTCCCGACACAATCCAGCCAGCTCGCGGGGAGCCGGCTTTGGAGGTATTTCCAGTTTACACGAGGCAAGCCATGGGCGCTCGCCTCCGGCCAGGGAATCGCATCAATCTGCTTGCGGACCCTGGGACTAATCACTGACCACTATCTTCATTGCGCCGGCGGAGTGAACTCTTCAGGCAGGGCCAGGCCCTCGCCGAAGAAGAACTGCTCCATCTGCTCCACCAGGAACTCCTGCGCCTGCGGGGTCCAGGGCTGCAAGCGGTACTCGTTCAGCAGCATCCTCTGCCGGTCGATCCACTCGTCCCATGCCGCCTTGGAGACATTCTTGAATATCTTCTGGCCAAATTCCGAGTCGAAGGGGGGCTCTTCCAAACCCTCCATCTCTTTCTTGTTGCGCGCGCAAAAAACCGTGTGTGCCATCCGTCAAGCTCCTTGCCCCATTGTATTGGATTCAGCGCATGGCTTCTTTCCGGCAGAGACGATACTCAACCGGACTGTCAGCAGCGGCGTCAAAGATATTTAAAACAACAATTTGTGGCTGCTTGAGCAATTTTGACCAGTCAGACTCTATTGAGGCAATTGAAACTCATCATCAAGGACAGTCGGCTTCCCCAATCCGCCTTCCCCCACCGGCCGCGCCGTCAAGCTGTACAAGGAGTCATCATGACCGATTTCAATCCCCCTGGTCTCTCCGACAACGCAGCCGGTGGTATTGCTTATGTCACATTTATCCCGGCTATCATCTTCCTGCTTCTGGCGCCGTACAATCAGAGACCGTTTATTCGCTTTCATGCATGGCAGTCGATTCTGCTGGCTGTCTCGGCAATCGTCATCGACATTGTTCTTGGGATTGTCTTGGGCATTACTCTGCTCTTCCTCCCGCTTTCAGTGCATTCCCTTATCTGGAGCCTGATTGAGCTGTGCTGGCTGGCCATCTGGGTCATCTGTGTGTACAACGCATTCAATGGCAAGCGCTTCAAGCTGCCGTTAATCGGCGACCTGGCCGAGAAGCAGGCTAATCGCTAGAGCGGTTCCAGAGCTGCTCTATTTCGAAGCCACAGACTTCAAGTGGCGTTTTCCCCAAGAAAATGCCACATGGCACGATTCCAATAAGGGTACGGTCACTCTGGAACTGCTCTAATTCGCTTTCCTCCCCCGGAACGCAAAAACGGCCTCGAACCTGAGGCCGTTTTCTTTTTACCGCCGCCGGAACTTCTTTCCAACCTTGTTTCTGGCTTTCATGGAGCGCCCCGGCGCGGAGGTGCCTTTCTTCTTCTTCGCCTTCGGGTGAGACTTGGCGGGCGTCTTTCCAGTCAGTTGCAGGCCCTCTTCCACAATCGAGAATTGCAGCTTGCGCTCGGCCGCCAGGATGCGGTCCAGAATCACCTGCACCCGGTCGCCGGCGCGAAAGCCTCGGCCCGTGCGCACGCCAATGATCTCGTGCGTGTTTTCGCGCCAGGTATAGTGGTCGCCGGCAAGCGAATCGATGGGCACCAGCCCCTCGACGAACATGTCGGTCAGCTCGACAAAGAGGCCGAATTTCGCCGGGTTCAGCACCAGAGCGGCAAACTCGTCGCCCACCTTGTCCTGCATGAAGCGGACCTTCTTCCACTCCACCAGTTCGCGCTCGGCATCGGCGGCGCGGCGCTCCGTCTGGCTGGTCTCAGCGGCAATCTGCGCCAGCTCGGCCTCCGCAATCGGCGGCTCAATCAACGCTCTGTCATCCTGAGCGGAGCTTGCCGGGGTCCCCAGCGACAGGTCTTCGTCGCTGGGGTGGGGGAGCGGAGTCGAAGGACCTGCGTTTTCCGTCGGGTGCCCCACCCTCGCCGCGCTTTTGTTTCTGCGGCCAGGGTGGGATGCGATACCGCTCGGCAATCCCTCATTCGGATGCGTCCACGGCGAACTCTGCCGTCCCTCCGCCACCGCCGCCTTGCCGCTCACGCCCTCCGCGAGCAGCGCCTTGGCGATGCGATGGACGGTCAAGTCGGGATAGCGGCGAATGGGCGACGTGAAATGCGTATAGCTGGGCGCAGCCAGCGCAAAGTGGCCTTCGTTGATCTCGGAATAGCGCGCCTGCCTGAGCGAGCGCAGCATCAGGTAGCTCAGAATCCGCTCCTCCGGCTTGCCCTCGATGCGGTGAGAGAGCTTCTGATACATGCGCGGCGTCACCGGAATGTCTTCCGGCAGCTCGTAGGTCCTGGCGTCGCGACCGGTGCGCAGCGCGTCGCGGCGATCGCTCTTCATTTGGACGCGCTTGACCGGCAGCGCGCCCAGGCCGAGCGTGTAGCCGAAGCTGGCAGCCAGCTCCTCAAACTCGACCACACGGCGCGGCTCAGGTTTTTCGTGAATGCGATAGAGCGAGGGCACGCCCAGGTCTTCCAGCCATGTGGCCACGCACTCGTTCGCGGCCAGCATGAACTCTTCGATCAGCCGGTTGGCCCAGGTCCGCTCGGACTTGGTCACGCCGCGCATCTGGCCCTGCTCGTCGAACTCGATGACCGGCTCGGGCAAATCGAAATCGATGCTGCCCCGCTCCTCGCGCCGCTGGTTCATCAGCACTGCCAGCTTGTGCATCCGCTCGAAGTCGGGAACCAGCGCGGCATAGCGCGCGCGTGTTTCGGCATCATTTTCAAGAATCGCGTGGACATCCGTATACGTCATCCGCGCCGCCGAGCGGATCACTCCTTCGACAATCTCGTAGCTTTCAATGTGGCCGGTCGAGTCGAGCTGCATGATGCAGCTCAGCACCAGCCGGTCTTCGCCGGGGCGCAGGCTGCAAATGCCGCTGGAAAGCTCCTGCGGCAGCATGGGAATGGCGCGGTCGGGGAAATAAACGCTGGTTCCTCTGAGCCGCGCTTCCAGGTCAAGGTCCGTTCCCGCCGCCACATATTCGGAGACGTCGGCGATGTGCACCTGTAGCTCATAGCCCCCGTCAGAGCGCTCTTGGACCAGAACCGCATCGTCGAAATCCTTGGCTGTTTCGCCGTCGATGGTGACTATTGGTAATTCGCGAAAATCCCGGCGGCGCGAAACTTCGGAGAGGTCCAAATGCGCCACGGCGCGGGCCTCGGCCAAAACTTTTTCCGGGAAAATCCGCGGCAACTGGTGCTTGCGGATCATGATTTCCACGTCCACGCCGAAGTCATCCGGCGCGCCGAGCACCTCAATCACCCGGCCCACGGCAGATCGCGTCGGCGTCGGCCAGCGGGTAATCTCCACATCGACGACCAGGCCCTCCAGGTTGTCGTGGCCCTCCGGGCTCTTGCGAAGAGCTGCGGCAGAGGCAGCCTCTGTTCCCAGCACGCGGTCCGGCGTTCCAGCTTCACTCGCCGGCGGAATCTCCTGCCCTTCGGGAATCAGAATGGGCTGCGTCATCCGGTCGTCGAAGGGAACAACAATGTGGCCCTGCGCCCGGTCGGAGCGTGAGTAATGAAAGACGCCGACCACGGTGGGATTGTGCCGCTCGATCACACGCACAATGCGGCCCATGCGGCGGCCATCGGCCTTGGGCGGCTCCACATCCACCAGCACCTGGTCGCCCTGCATCGCGCCGTTGATCTCATTGGGGGGAATGAATATATCTTCTTCCACTCCGCGGAGGGAGGCCTGACGCGGATTGGGCCGCACAAAGCCATATCCGTCGCGATGCAGGTCCAGCCGGCCGGCTAACAGATTGTCGCGCGAGCCGCTCGTGCCCATCGGCTTGGGAATGCTCCAGTACTCGCGGTCCACCTTGGTCAGCGCTCCGCGCGCCGTCATCCGCGCCAGTTGCTCCAGCAGCAGTCGCCTCTGCCGCCCGCCGCCCAGGCTCAGTTCGCGCACCAGTTGCTTGTATCCGGCTTTTCCGCCGGCAGAGCGGGCAATCTGCGCCAGTAGTTCCTTATCCGTCATAGCTCAAGAGTAGGCTATTTCTGGCTCACACGGTAAAAACCAGTGTTGGCGTTGCTATTTTATGGAAACGGCTTTACTGGGACTTTTAACCGTTTTCATCGGCTGAGGATCCCATATCTGGATTTACAGACCTGGGTATTCACAGGCCAACTTCCTGCTTTCCCAAGTATCGAGAGGGATTCTACCTTGCTGAGGGGGCCACCCGCCGATTGCGTGCTCTAAAGCTGGACGATTTCGAGACCGGGAATCAGGCGGAAGTGGCGGACATTGACCGTCAGAACCGAGAAGCCAAGTTCCAGCGCCGTGACGCCTACCAACAGATCGCCGAAGGGGATTTTCACGCCCTGGGCCTGCTGTTCGCCGTCGATCCTGGCAGCCAGTAAAGCCGTCGCCGCAGTGTACGGATAGATGGTCAGATCGCGCAGCAGTTCGTCGATGAACGCCTGGCGGCGTTGCCGGATTTCTGGACTCTGGGCGCGATAGATTCCATGAGCCAGCTCGGTCAGCCCAACCGCAGAGAGGGCGGCGTCCTGGTCGCCCGCCCCGGAGACAACCCACTCGATCAGCTTTTCGACTGTATCTCCCCGACGCTCGGCGGCGATGACCACACTGGAGTCCAGTATCAGGCCCATTCGATCAGCCCCATGGGTTTTCCAGCGGCTCGGGATGGCTGTTCACCACCGCTTCAAGGTCGCGGGCAAAGCCGCCATCGAGGGTAGCTTCCGAGCCATGCTCTTTGGCCAGACGCAGAGACTCCGAGAGCCGTCGCATCGGGCGCTCGACCACCGTGCGCAGAACCACGGCAGAGGCGGCGTCCTTTTCGATGACGATTTCCTCGCCC
>Ga0255353_1001403_pt1 | contig 13561 bp, 9 predicted proteins | sample HBST25metaG_FD_189941 | JGI IMG/M metagenome (GOLD analysis project Ga0255353, IMG submission 189941) | Peat soil microbial communities from Stordalen Mire, Sweden - H.B.S.T25 | ecosystem: Environmental > Terrestrial > Soil > Wetlands > Peat | place: Sweden: Norrbotten County, Stordalen Mire...
GCCAGCACCGAGACGCAATCCCCCAGGCCGGAGGTATTGGTGACACCGTTGGTTCAATCGGTGCCCTCTCAAGCTGGCAGCGACACCAGTCCCCTTGGCCAAGCCGTCCCCAACCAGCAAGAGGCTCTGACGCCGGGCACGGCCTACAGTCAGTCCTACATCAATCCGTTCCGCCCCGGTTCCTCCGCCGGCCTTGGCACGGACAGCGGGACGGGCGCGTCGCCCGACGCGGTCACCGCCGAGATTGACCGCAGCATAGCGGCCTTGCGTGACCAGGTTGCTCCTACGATGCAGGGGGGCTTCGGTTTCCGCGACCGCTCAGGGACCTCTGGGCTCTCCCGGCTGGACGAATACACCGTGCCTCTCGAAGCGACCTTCTCGCCGGCCGGCGTCGGCCGCATTACGCTGCTGGCAACGCCGGCCTTGCTTCGGGCTGGCTCCCTTGGGGGGAACACGTATAGCCAGTCACAGTTCGGCACCGGCGCACTGGGCCTGCGCTACAACACATCCACCTTCGCCACCTCGTACGTGGGCGCCTCGCCCGGCAACCAGCACGCCGACGGTGTCGGGCTCGACCTGGCCTATCAGCTAAACAACCTGAAAGCCGATTTCGGCACGACGCCGATCGGCTTTACCGAGACCAACGTCATCGGCGGGGTGGAATGGGCGCCGCTGATCACCGACCGGCTGCGGCTGCGGCTGACCGCCGAGCGCCGGGCCGTGGACGACAGCGTGCTTTCCTATGCGGGCACCACCGACTCGCGCACCGGCCTGAAATGGGGTGGCGTCACCCGTACCGGCGGCCACGCCAACCTGGAATTCAGCGCCGGCAAGGCGAACTTTTACGTCGGGGGCGGCGGGGGCGAGCTGCTGGGGCACCATGTCGCGAACAATACAGAATTGGAGTTCGGTGCGGGAACGTCGTTCCCCGTCTGGCACGACGAAGACAAAGAGGTGCGGACAGGGCTCGATCTAATCTATTTCGGCTACTCCAAGAACCTGGGGTACTTCACCTACGGCCAGGGCGGATATTTCAGCCCGCAAAGCTTCTTTGCCGCCCTCTTTCCCGTCACGTTCAAGCAGAAAGTGGATGACGATCTCTCGTATGAAATCGGTGGTGCCGCTGGCCCGCAAACGTTCCACGAGAACTCTTCGCCGCTCTATCCGCTTGACCCGAACCTGATGGCGGCGTTGGCCGCGAGCACTGTTCCAGGCTTGTCGTCGTACTACGCCGCGCAGAACGAGACCGGGCTCGGCTTTGATGTCCATGCGGCGATCGACTATCGGGTCACGCCCAGCCTTAACGTCGGGGCCAAAATCAGCTACTCGCATGCGGGGACATACTACGAAACAAACGCCAGCGTGTTCGCACGCTACGTCTTCAATGGAGCGGATCGATGAGTGAGACCCCGACGGCCCCGCAGTGGCGGGTGTTCCTTTACGCCTTGGCGGACGAGGTGGATGGCTTGGGCGGCCCCGGCGCCCGCGACGAGTTGCTGCGCAACATCGGCCGTCGCATGGCCCTGCTGCGCCCCGCCCTGCCGGTGCCAAGCCTCGACCTGCTTGAAGTGGAAATCAACGAAATCCTGAACGTGATGGGATGGGGCGCGGCGGCGTTGCGGTTCAACGAGGCCGACCATCAGCTCGTCATCGCGCACACGGGTCTGCCACGCATCGGCGCGGCCGGCGATCCGCCCGGCACCTGGCTCGCGGCCGTGCTTGAAGGGCTGTATCAGGGCTGGCTCAACCAGATCCCCGGTGCCGATCCCGCCCTGGTGGTGCGCCGCCAGTCCGTGACGCAGCACACCGTTACGCTGCGCTACGCTCGCGCGGCCTAGAATACGGTGAGCAGCTTGCGCTCGTCGTCGCCGATCGGCTGGCCAAGCACGCGTTCCGGCATTTCCCAGATCACCAGCTTCGGCGGCGTCTCCCGGTAGGCGATGCTGGTGAAATATTCCCGTGCCGCCCCGGCGAAGCCACCGCCAGGGCGGGCAAACGTGACGATGCGCGTCCGCAGAGCCTCCTGCAGCCGGCCCTGGAAATTGGCGTTCTGCGAATAGGAACTGCCGAGCAGCACCGCTTCGACGGCGGGGCCTTCATCGAGCAGGCCGCCTGAGTCGGTCAGCGCCTGTACTTCGGTCGTGTGCTCGACGTGCTCGCGATCCGGGCGGGGCCGCAGCGGCAGCCATTCGGGCAACTTCTCCAGGCTCATCAGGCGCAGCAGATCGCCGGGGCGGTCGGTCTCTGCCGCGTCGGCCTCGGTGTGGAACGTCGTTGCATGGGCGAGCGGTGCGGCGCCGTCCGCAAGCGCGGCGACGGCGCGCGCGCTCAGCGCGGCACCCAGTTGGTTCCAGTGCGTGTCGGTCCGATAGTACACCGGCCCGTGCTGCGCGGCGTCGGCGAGCACGGCGTAGAGGTCCACGCTTGGCAGGTTCTCCGCCTGCAACATGCCCGCGAACGCGCCATAGCGTTGGCGCGACTGCGCGGCGTAGCGCAAGCCGCACAAGCTCGTGGATTGCACGCGGGCCTTGTCGGGAACGAGCGCGACCACCAGGCCGATGTTCTGGCCCCGCAGCTTCGCCGCGATGCGACGGACGACCTCGGCGCGCGTCTGCATCGCCACCTCCGCGCCCGGCCAGGGCCGGAGCTCCTCGGTCAGATACAGCCAGTCGTTGCAACCGGCGCTGACGAGCGGGCCGCCCGAGCGGAACAGTTCCCAGCGCACGATGCCGCCACCGGCGCGGAGCGCGTAGTCCACCGACAGTTCGTGCGCCATGATGTAATCGATCGCCCCGGCCGTGCGACCGGCCAGGAACGACGCGAAATTCAGCGTCGGCTGAAGGCGGTTGCGCGCTTGCTGGGTCGTAAGCGGGGAGACGCCCTGCCAGAAAGCGACGGCGAGCAGAACGACCATGACCGCGCCTTGCAGGCGCTCGCCGAACGCCAGGGCCGGAGTGTCGGCGGGTGCGCGGCGCCGTCCGCTGCCGGACGAAGCAGGAGGGACTGAGATCTCGGACATTCTCCGACCCTTTCAGAACTGGAAGTACAGGAAGGGCACGGCGTCGCGGCTGTAGAGCAGCACCACGCCGAGGGCGAAAGCAACGAGTGGCCCGACCAGCCACAGACTGAAGGCCGTCTTGCCGAGGACCCCGTTGCCGGCGATGACCAGCGCATGCAACCGCGGATTGCGCTCGTATAGCAGCGGCAGATAGACCATGGCGATGGCGATCGGGATGCACCACCAACGGTCCGGCGTGATCTGCCAGACCAGCGCGTCGGAAAGCCCGAAGCCATTGAAGCCGAGCATGCCGGAATACACTTGCATCGCGCCGTGCAGGTCGTGCGCGCGGAACACCACCCAGCCGGTGATGACGACCAGCATGGTCAGCAGATTGGCGACCAGCCAGGGCATGGGGGTGTGCGCCGCCCGCGCCTTGGCGTGGTCGCGCGACCACCAGCGATGCAGTGCCAGCCAGCCACCGTGCCAGGCGCCCCAGATAATGAAGTTCCAGCTCGCGCCATGCCAGGCGCCGCCGATCACCATGACCAGCAGAAGGTTGAGGTAGGTGCGGAAGACGCCATGGCGGTTGCCGCCAAAGGGAATGTAGAGGTAATCGCGCAGGAACCGCGACAGCGTCATGTGCCAACGCTGCCAGAAGTTCTGGATCGAGTCGGCCAGGTAGGGATTGTTGAAGTTGCGCGGGAAGTGGAACCCCATCATCAGCGCGAGCCCGATGGCGAGCAGCGAGTAACCGGCAAAGTCGAAGTAGAGCTGCAGCGTGTAGGAAAGCGCGCCGGTCCAGGCTTCCTGCAGGGTCGGCTTTGGCAACGTGAACACGGCATCGACGACCGGGCTCAGCGTGTCGCCGAAGATCACCTTCATGGCGAAGCCGATCATGAACAGCCGGGCCCCGGCGCCGAACTGCCGCAGCGATTGCTTCCGGCTCTTCAGTTCATCGGCGATTTCGGCGTAGCGAACGATCGGCCCGGCGATGAGCTGGCAGAAGATGGCCTTGTACGCGGCGTAGTTCAGGAAGCTGCGGCTGATCGGCACGGTGCCGCGGCGCACGTCCACCAGATAGCTGACCGATTGCAGCACATAGAACGACAGGCCGACCGGCAGCACGATCTGCGACCACGGCGCCGGCGCGAAGCCCAGCGCGACGATGATCACATTGAACTGGGCGACGCCGAAATTCGCGTACTTGAAATAGCCGAGGGCGCCGAGATTGAAGATGAGCCCGAGCACCATCAGCCGGCCGCCGCGCGGCGTGGTCGGGCCGACGGCCCCCATGGCGCGCGCGATGGCGAAAGAGCCAACCGTGACAGAGACCAACAGGGCCAGGAAGTCGACCCGCCACCAGGCGTAGAACGCCCAGGAGAATACGACGATGATCCAATTTCGATAACGGAACGACGTAAGGAAATAGCAAGCGAAGAACAGCGGCAAGAACAGCAGCAGGAACTCGAAGGATGCGAAGATCATGGCGTTCCGACCGTCCAGGGGGCCGCCCTGCGGCCAGAAACGCCCGTGGGGAGTGCGCACGATGCGGGGGCATGATCGCCACCGCCCGGCGCGGACTCTATCCGCATCGCCGCGCTCAATCGCCCAGCGCCTGCCGGATGTACGGTTCGAGTCCGGCCGCCAGAATGCCGTAGCCGACCCATGTCGGGTGGACAAAGTCGAATGATATCTGGTCGGAAAGACGGCCCTGACCATCCACCATCAACCGGCTCACGTCGGCGTAGAACACGTGCGCCCCATCGGCACAATGGGCAATGAGTTCGTTCACCTTCGCCTCGATCGGGCGGAGTGGGTCCGTCGGTTCGGCGCCGCGCGGCAGGATACCGACCAACAGGATGCGGCTGTCTGGCGAGCGATGCCGGATCGTGCGCACCACCTGGGCGACGCCGAGCGCGATGTTCTCGGGGTGAGCGCCGGGCCACAAGTCATTGGTGCCGATGAGCAGCACGACGAGGCGAGGCCGGAGAGTCTGCCCGAGCGAGCTGTGCGCCAGCCGCCACAGCAGGCCCTGGGTGGAATCGCCACTGACCCCGAGATTCAACGCCGCGCGATGGCCATAGAACTGCTGGAATAGCTGCGGGGTCCAACCCTGGGTGATCGAATCGCCGAGAAACAACAAGCGTACACGCGAGAGGTCGGCGTTCGCCTGTTCGTGATCCAGTTGGGCGACACGCGCGCGCCAATTGGGCTCGTTGACGTAATCGGGTTGTGCTTCCTGCGGCAAGGGATCGCTGGCGACCAAGGCGGGGCACGCTTCGTCCGCGTATGCCGGAACGGCGCGCCAAAACCCCAGCCCGGTGACGAGCGCCAGCCCGCACAGCGCCGCGAGAAAGGGTCCGCGACCACACCGGCGCCAATTGCGTCGCAACGCACGCCACCGCGCCTTGCCGGAACGGGCGACGCCGAACTCCGACGTCACGGTGCCTCCAGGCAAGGTCTTGTCGGCATCGGCACGTCTCGCCGCAGAGACGTTGCAGTAGACCATCATTGAATCATGCAGCATCGTTCGAATCAACCGTTCCAAACACGAGAACCAACAAACTCAGGCTACTCCCGAACGGAAACACATCCGATCTCATGTGTCAAACGCTCTGTTCAATGAATCCTCCGCCCAGCCTGAACTGTTACACGTCGCTTTTATTGTCATTGCTGTGTAGCGATCTGCTGCTGGCGAAGTTGCCTGGCGATCTGCAGGTTCTTCAACGCCCGGCCATCGTACCCGCGCGCCTGGTCCAGGTCGGCCGCCATCAGGTAGGTGCGGTAGTCCTTTGGAGAATCCCGAAGCGCGTCCGCCACGATGCGGTCGGCGCGGCTCAGTTCCCCTCTGTTAATGGCGGCATCCACCACCGCGCGGCGCACATCGAGGTTGGTCGGGTCACGTTGCAGCAGTGCCGTGTCGATTGCCAGCGCTTCGCCTGGTTTGCCGTTCGCCTGATACAGGCGGGCGAGCGCCAGGTTGAGGTCCGGCTGCCGCGGCTCCGCCGCCAGCCGCGGTTGCAGATGGTCGTAGGCATCCGCGGCACGGCCTTGCTTGTTCAGTTCATCAGACTGCTGGATCGCGACCGCGTTCATCACTTCGTCAAAAGACTTCTGCTGGGACTTTGACAAGTCCTGCCTGTCGACGCCCGTCAGCATCGCTTTGGCGTCCACGCTCAGGCGAGCCTCCAGCAATACCCCGGAGTAGGCCAGGCGCTGTTGCGGCGTTGGCGCGGGTGTGTCGGCGAGGGCCGTAGCGACCGCGGTCTTCGCATCCTGCGTGTCGCGCATTCGCAAGAAAGCATGGGCGACCTCGGAGCCGCGTATACCCGTGGGGTCGGGATGAGCGGCGATCGCCAACAGGCGTTCCCTGACGGCGGCATCGTTGCCGCTGTGCGCGAACTGCCGCACGCTCTCGCGGACCGTCAGGACTTCCTGCGCTTCCTCCATCTGCTGCGTATGATCGGCGCTGGGGAGACGTGCGATCAACTGGCTGGCCCGCTGTGTGTCCTTCGTTTCCTGGGCAAAATAGAGGGCGGCCTGCAAGGTTTGCGAACTTGGGTGTTCCCCGTCACCGACGCCGGCCATCACTTGCCGAGCCTCGACATCCTGTCGTTGCTTGAGCAAGGCCTCGGCGAATTCGAGGCGAAGCCACACATTGTCCGGATCCATGGCGACGGCGCTGCGATAGAGCTTGATCTGCGCGACCGGATCGGTGAGCGCCTTGGCGTCGGCGCGAAGCAGTTCGGCCCGGCCGCGCCTGAGCGACCGCAAGCCGGCCTGGTTGCCGGACTTCGTGTAAAGGGCCTCTGCCTCGGCGTACAACGCCGAGGCTTCCTGCGTATGGCCTTCGCGCGTCAGCAGCGCGGCAAGCCCGACCGCTGCGTCCGCGTAACGGGGATTCAGCGCGAGGGCGCGTCGGTAGCTGGCTTCGGCCTCGGCAAGATGTCCGGCGTTGGCCTGGATGCCGGCGAGCTGCACATAGGTGCCGGCATCACCCTTGCGGCCCATCAGGCGACGCAGCAGTTGCTCCGCCTTGTCGTAGCTGCCGGCGCGGGCAAGGCGGCTAACCTGCGCGTACTCGGCGCGCACGGCATAGCCCGCGTTGTTTGACGTGTATTTGACGTCATCGCCCACGGCCTTGAGGAACTCGTCACGCCGGTCGGGGGCCAGTGCGATCGCGCGATCGATCAGGGGCTTTGCCTCGGCAGGACGCTTTTGCAGGCGGCGGACCGCGGCGAGCATGATGAGGGCATCGGGGTCGTCGGCATTGAAGGCGAGCGCCGACTTGAACTCCTTCTCGGCTAGCGGCAAGTCCTTCGCGGCAATTGCTTCGTAACCGCGCAGGCGTGCCATCGTGCCGTCGTCCGGCAGGCTTGCCTTATAGTCCGCGCGTTTCGCCTCCAGTTCCGGGTCGGTGGGATTTTCCTTCAGATAGACTTCGAGCTGGTCGCGTGCCTGGAAGTCCGCCCCTTGCCACAGCAATGCCTGGCGCCACGCTGCACGCGCCACCTGTGCGGCCGCCGGCACATGCGACAGTTCGCGAAGCCGGTCGATGCCGTCCGCCCGTGTACTCTCGTGATACGTCAGATACTGCGCATAGGCGAGCTGCAGGCGCAGATCGGACGGCGATGCGCCTGCCAGTCGGCCGAAGGCGTTGTTCGCCTCCTGGAATCCTTCGGGGGAAGTGGCGGCAAGAGCCGTGTAGTATTCCGCTGCCAGGTCCTGTGGCACACCCCCACCGCGTATCATCTGCCGGTAAAGTTGCACCGCCTGGTCGTTGTGGCCCGCCTGGACGAGCTTGCGCGCATTGCCGAGCGTCGCGAGGTCGGCATCGCTACGGCGCGCCTCGGCTTCCAACCCGGCCAACCGCGGGTCATCGGGCGCGACCTGGCGCAGCCTGTCGCGATAGGACTTGGCCTGGTCACGGTTGTTGAGCCTGAACGCCACCCGGGCCGCCTCGGCCAAGGCCTCCGTGTTACCGGGATCGATGGCGAGTACGCGCTCCCAGGCCGCCAACGAAGCCCGAGGCTGCTCCTTCTCATCCCAATACTTGGCAGCCTCGCTCAGCATTGCGAGGGCGTTGTTCAGTCCCGACGGCTCGGCCGCTTGTACTGGCTGAACCGCGGCTGGCGGCGCCGGCACGACTGCCGGCGAAGATTGCCCCTGCGCCTGCGCGGGCCGCACGCCAAGCGAGCCGGCTGCAAGGACGCTGCCCGCCAGAGCCGAGGACACCACCACCATGCAGGCACGCGTTACACGAACCGCCATTGCCTTCCGTGTCCTTCCAAGCACCCTGTGATCCTCCCTGCTCGCGCAGAACATTCCCGTGTGATCGGCTCTTCAGTTCTCTGGCGGAGTCCCGGCCGACTCCAACAATCGAGAGTCCGTCAGGATACGAGACGTAAAAATGGTCAGAAAAAGCCGGCAGACAAGGCATTACAGTGCGGTACGCTTATTATCACGACGCTCCCGCCGGCCGGCAGGACCATCGCGACGCTCGCGGACGCGCCCGAATGTCGCTCACGGCCGCCAGGGCGCGGTTGTATCGCGGTTAACGAAGGCCGTGGGCTGACCATCCGGAAGCATGAACCAGATGCTGTACATGCCGCCCGCCTCCAGTCCCGTTAGCGCGAACGATGGCGCCGACTGGCCGGTACACGTTGCGCGCACCTGCGCGGTGACGGGGTTGACCGTGCGAGCCTTCGCCGTACCAGGGGCGACCGCCTGGAACACCGCGGGGCCGGCGGGGTCCAAGGCGAGCGACGCGTCCGCACAGTCGGGCGAGGCGTTGTAGAACGAAAGCCGAGCGCGGCTCTGGTTGAAATCAGTCCGATCCACGACCGGCACGACCTTGATCGTGCTCGCCGATCCCTGTTCCAGGATCACGGTAACGAAACTGCCCGCCTCCACTTGCAGGGCCGCATGGCCGGAGCGCCCGCCCGCCGCGGCATTGAGCGCGAGAGGACGGCCGGCGACGCGCTCGACGACGGCATAGCTGGTCACGCGCTGTCCGCTGGCCGTGCCGAGGTGCTGTGTCGGCAGGAAGTCGGGAGTGACGACCAGGTCGGCGGCCAACGCGTTGACAAACCGGACATAGGCCGAACCGGGCGGCGGCAACGGGTCGTACACCTGGTTCTGGGCAACCGCCGCCCGCCCACCCATCGCCGCGAACGCGGCCAGCGCACAGGCGGCCAGGTACTTCGCCGAAGCACGCATCATGCCCCCAGTACGCGATGCAGTTCGGCCATGAAGCCTTGCGGCGGCATCGCGTTCTGGCCCCAGGCGTCACGCCGATCCGGCAAGTTTTCCAGGTCGGTCTCCTCGAAATTCCATATGATCAGCTTTGGCCGCTGGCGCTTGAAGGACTCGCTGGCGAGATAGATCAGCAAAGTGCGATACGGGCCGTATTGATGCACCTTCCACACCAATGACACCGGCCGATTGAGCTGGTTTGAAAGCATTGCGGGGAAATTGTATTTTGGCTGCATGTAGCTATTGCCGATAACGACGACATCCGCTGTATCGTCTGCCACGAGAGCCCCCTGCTCTTCGGCCTCGACAGGCTTGTGTATGAGATACGTCTGCAACGGGTACTTCGCACGATCCGCAACCGGCAGCAATTCTGCCAGATCGTTTTTCTCCTGCAGCACGCTTACCGGCTGCCCGAGCTGGATGCCCGGCATGGCGCTTGGCGAAAGCCGCAGCTTCTCCTTGATCTCCTTAGCGAATTCCGCAGCCGTGGCCTCTGCGCCCGCGGCCGTCCAGTGGGTGTCCGCCTTGAGGAACAAGGCTTCGATCGGCTGGGCCCTACGGACGTTCGCGAAGTTCGTGGCGAGGTCGGGCACCAGCGTGCCGGGACGGCGGTATTCCTCTATCGCCACTGCGTAACGATGGTCGGTATCAGCAGAAAACTTGAAGTCGTCTGGAAGAAACTCCCGATAGACTCGCGCCTTAGATGGTGTAATAGAAATAGCCATTTCAATATTGGCGTGTTTGATAACGCCAACGGCGTCGCTCACGAACCGCGCCATCCCGCGAATTTTCTGTATGTCGGCATGGCGCACGTCATCCCACACCGGAAACAGCCAACCGTCCTTGCCCAAAGCCACCAGATTCACGATCGCCGCTCTCGGGGCTTCGATCGGAAAGCCGGCGATCGCGCCGATGCCGAACCCGGTCAGAATGGTCCGGCGTGTGATGCCGGAGTTTGCGGCATAGGTCGGCTCGCTCATCAGGAACCCTCTTAGTGTGTTGCGTGGATTTTAATGTAGCGGCTCCAATTCGCGCAACAAGCGAAAAACTCGTCCTCGCGAACGAGTTGATCTGCAACCAAGAAAGGCCCCTGGAAGGCCGGCATCTGGCGTTGCACGAGCCGATAGACAGAACGAGCCATCTGCATGCCTAGCCGATTGCTACAGACCGGTGAAAGCGATCTTGTCTGCTGTCATCGCCACCTCCGCCGCATCGACGGGCGCATCATGCGCCAACGGCGCGGCTGAGATCGGACAGGAAGGCCTGCGCCTGCATCGCGTTCTGTCCCCAGACGGCACCGATATTCGGCGTGCACTCCATGTCGAGTTCGTGCAAGTTCCAGACGACCAGCTTCGGCCGCTGCCGCCGGAATGGCTCGCTGCCAACATAGTCGATCAGGGTCCGGTACGGTCCGACGAGGTGCACTTTCCATACCAGCGAAACGGGCCGCTTCAGTTGGTTCGAGAGCATCGGCACGAAGTTCCATTCCGGGTGCATATAGCTGTTACCGACAACAACGGTATCAGCAGCGTCTTCGTCCAACAACGCCGCCGGTCCCTGCGTGTTCAGCACCTGATGGACACCGAACGTTTCCAATGGATATTTCGCCCGCTCTGGCGCAGGCAGCATGTCTGCTAGATCATTTCTTTCAAGCAGTGTTCTGGTATACTGGCCGAGCTGGGTGCCCGGCTTGCTGCTTGGCGGCAGGCGAAACCTCTCCTTGATTTGCTTCGCGACTTCCACCGCGGCCGCCTCGGCGCCTGCCGCAGTCCAGTGCGTATTGGCCTTGAAGAAGAGGTCCTCGGTCGGCGTGGCCCTGCGGATATTCGCGAACAACGTGTCGAGGTCCGGCACCAGCGTGCCGGGACGGCGCAGTTCCTCCAGCGCCACGGCGTAACGCCGCTCCGCATCGGGCAGATACCGCACGCCATCCGGCAAAGCGTCGCGGTAGATCCGAGCCTTCGCCGGGTTGAGCACGATCGCCGTCTCGATATTCGCCCGCTTCAGGATGTCAACGGCCTCATTGGCCAGTTGCGCAACCTGACGGACGCGCCCCAGGTCGGCCCGATCCGGGCTGTCCCAGGCGAGGAACAGCCAGCCGCCCTTTCCCACCAGCACGCCGTTCACCACCGTCGCATTGGCACGCGCGAACAGAGGGACGCTTGCGACGGTGCCGGCCACGAGCCCGGTTAGAATGTTTCGGCGCGTTAGGCCGGAGCTTGCGGGAGCGTTCGACTTGCTCATCAAGGGCCTCTCAGTCCATTGCGCAAACGTTAATCTACCGCCTCTCTTTTGGGTAACAAGTGGTAATTATTCGTTGTGCATGGCAAAAACGCCACTGCGTCCATGCCGAACCGCAACAAACAATGCCGCTGAAAGAATGACTTAGCGTTATATGCACGGACAAAGAGACCGCGTCGGCAGCCACGTCGGCACCGTCTCCTGGCTGTCACACTCTGGTGATAACGACCTTGTCCACTGTCGCGGCCGCCTGGCCCGGGAAAGCCCGACTTCGGCCGATGCCGGCAACTAACATTACAGTTGTAGTTCCCTCTTCGTTCACGTTTTTTAGGGTCTGCTCCACCACTTCAGTTTTGGCGGCTTTCTTTGCGAAGACATCGGCATTTCTGGCTGGATGGACCGCCGAAAACAAAGCGCAACTGTAATGCTAGAAAGTCGCTTCGCGTCGCACCATCCCCTCGCGATCGGCGGATGGGAGCGCCTCGGATGCACGCGAAACTCACCAAGCGGACGGTTGACGCCCTGGAGCCCGGTGTGCGGGACGTGTTCCTGTGGGACACCGAGATTCCAGGCTTCGGATGCAAGATCACGCCCAAAGTTCCTCGCTCTTGGCCCAAAGGGCCTTGGCGTGGTCCGGATCCAGGGCGTAGGCGCGGACGCCGTGACGGATGGAGTCGTCTTCGACGCGTTCCGCCACATGGCAGTCCTCGCAGTAGCGGCCGCCCACCGCATCGGCAGCGGCCACAATGCCGCTCCAGACCGAGGTCGCCGCGCCCTGCGGGATGGTTTTCCAGGTGATGTCACGCCCGCCCGAAGCCGCGTTGATCCGGTCCATCATCTGCTGCAGGACTTCGGGGGTCATGTGGCGGCCAAGCTCGGTCTGGATGGCACCGGGATGCACGGCGGTGGCCCGCACGCCGTCCACCTTGTGCCGCCGGTCGAACTCGACGGCGAACAGGATGTTGGCGGTCTTCGAGCGGCCATAGGCGCCGAACTCGGTGTACAGCGTGTGCTCGAAGTTCGGGTCGTCGAGGTCGACGTCGGAGAACCGATGGCCCTCCGAGGACAGGTTGACCAGGCGCGAGCCGGGCTTCAGCAACGCGGCGATGCGGTTGACGAAGACGAAGTGGCCCAGGTGATTGGTGCCGAACTGGGTCTCGAAGCCGTCGGACGTCTGGCTCTTCGGGCAGGCCATGACGCCGGCATTGGCGATGATTAGGTCGAACGGCTTGCCAGCGGACACCAGGCGATCGGCGCAGGCGCGCACGCTGGCCAGCGACGCCAGATCGAGCGCCACCAGCTCCAGGCCGCCCCCGTTCGCCGCCTGGGCGCGAACCTGCTCGGTCGCGGCCTTGGCGTTGCTCAGGTTCCGCGCGGCACCGACCACCTGGGCGCCGTGTGCGGCCAGGGTGCGGGCGGTCTCCACACCAAGCCCGGCCGATACGCCGGTGACCAGGATGCGCCTGCCGCTCAGGTCCACGCCTTGCAGCACTTCGTCCGTCGTGGACGTGGCTCCAAATGTTCCAGCCATGGTTTTCTCCGCTGTTTGAGTTCGCTGCAGACCGGGTTGGTCCAGGCTCCGCTCACCCGAGGCCGGTGTGATCATTGCCAAAAGCCGGCCGAACCTGTAAACGGAGGGTGTCTCCGGTTTATATACGGAGGGTTCCTCCGTTTAGCAAGGGGCAAGGCGATCGTGAGCGTCGAGGCCAAGGGACCAGTCCCTCGGACAGCGAAGAAGCAAGGGGCGGAGGCCGCGGGACCCGCGCGCAAACCGCGCGCGGACGGGCAGCGGAACCGCGAGCGGCTGATGGAGACGGCGAAGGCGGCGTTCGCCGATGTGGGCGCGGACGTCAGCCTGGACGAAATCGCCCGCCGCGCCGGCGTGGGAATCGGCACGCTCTACCGGCATTTTCCGACCCGCGACGCGATCGTCGAGGCGGTCTACCGCCGCGAGGTCGAGCAGTTGGCCGGCTCGGCGACACGCCTCCTCCGGTCGCTCTCTCCTGGCGAGGCCCTCCACGAATGGATGCGGCTTTTCGTCGACTACATCGCCACCAAGAAGGT
>Ga0255353_1001406_pt1 | contig 13543 bp, 13 predicted proteins | sample HBST25metaG_FD_189941 | JGI IMG/M metagenome (GOLD analysis project Ga0255353, IMG submission 189941) | Peat soil microbial communities from Stordalen Mire, Sweden - H.B.S.T25 | ecosystem: Environmental > Terrestrial > Soil > Wetlands > Peat | place: Sweden: Norrbotten County, Stordalen Mire...
TATGGGCGGTCATTCTCACCGGCCTGGACGTGCTGCTACTTTTGGGCTTGCAGCGGTTTGGGATGCGCACCATCGAGGCTCTTGTCCTGTTGCTGGTCGCGACCATCAGTGTGTGCTACTTTATTGAAATTTTCATTCTGCCCCAGACCCAGCCCAGTTTTATGGAAATGGGGCGGGCAATGATTTCGCCGCCCATCCGTCAAGCTGGGCTGTTATACCTCGCCATCGGCATCATCGGCGCAACCGTAATGCCTCACAACCTGTACCTGCATTCGGCCCTGGTGCAAACCCGTAAGTTCCAGAAGGACGAAGGGTCTATTCGTAGCGCGATTCGCTTCAACACCGTTGACTCGGTCGTGGCTCTGACCATTGCGTTCTTCGTCAATGCTGCGATCCTGGTACTCGCGGCGATGGTGTTCTTTGGAAAAGTGAGTGTCACCGCGCCAGGTGGACTGGTGGTCAAGTTCAGCGCCGATAGCGATTGGATTCGGGTTGCATACTTGACGCTGGCGCCGCTGTTAGGGGCTACTGTTGCCAGCACGCTGTTTGCAGTGGCACTGTTGGCAAGCGGCCAGAGCAGCACCATCACCGGCACGCTCGCCGGGCAAGTCGTGATGGAAGGCTTCATGCATTGGCGAATCCTGCCGTGGGTGCGACGGCTTATTACCCGCACATTGGCCATCCTGCCGGCTGTCTTCATCATCGGCCTTCGAGGCGACAGCAGCGTTACCGATCTGCTCACCCTCAGTCAAGTGGTGCTGGCGCTGCAGTTGCCATTCGCTATGTTTCCACTCTTGCAATTCACAAGTTCCCGCAGACGAATGGGGAGATGGAAGAACGGTTGGTTCTTGCTGATCGCCGGGTGGGGCAGTGCTATCCTGATCACCGTCCTCGACATTTACGGTCTTCCGGACTCTCTGAAAGCTGCGTGGCAGGTTATCACTGGCGGATAACGCCTGGCGAAAGAAACGACAGAAACGGAACAACCATGTACAAGACCATTCTGCTGACATTGGACTGCACGCCCACGGACCGGGCGATGATCGAGCACGTCAAGCAACTTGCGAAGCTCGCGCAGAGCCATTTAGTGCTGCTTCACGTGGCTGATGGATGGGCTGCCAGAACCTATGGACCAGATGCGGTCAGCCCAGAAATCAGCGAAGACACCGTGTATCTGGAAAAAGTTCAAAAAGAGTTTGAATCCTTCGGCATTCCTACTGAGATCGAGCTGGCTTACGGCGTGCCGTACAAGGAAATCATCAAATGGATTCAGCAGAATCCTTGCGACCTGATCGCCATGAGTACACATGGGCACCGCCTACTCGCCGACATCTTCCTCGGCACCACAGCGAGTCGAGTTCAGCACAGTGTCAGTGTGCCCGTTCTCCTCCTCAGAGCAATGTGAATATTTCAGCGTACCTTCGTTCAATCCAGTTGCATCAGCCCATTGTACTTTTCGAATGCAGCCGATTACCTGTTCGAGGAGCTGCCTAGAGAGGCAGAGGTTGAAGCAGATGGCCGCCGCGGACGTATCGCCCAGGATGATCCTGTGAACGCCTATGTCGCCATGATGGATTCTGGATTTAAGCCAATCCGCCAAGATGAGTTTCCATGCGAAAAAACGCCCAATAAGCAAGATAGAGAATGAAAATCATTGTGGCCAGAACGGATCTTGGACTCACGCCAAATCGCCGTACCACTCGTCGAGCATTGTTGCCTAAGAAGCCCCGGCTTCAGAGTTCCGGTCGATTGACCGGCTATCTGACGACTCACAGGATGACACTCTTTTGTCATTCAACCCCGGCAGCGAGCCGGCAGTGCCTCACTTCTGGCTTTTGCAATGGAAGACGCTACCGAACTGCAATCAGGATCGGGCATGGAAAGTTGATCGAGTTCAACTTAGGCTTTTATGTTCTCCTTCAACGCAGGGGTGTGTGCGGACAGAGTTGCAATGCCGTTGACCAATAATCGGTCCCAATGTGTCAATGTGCGTTTGACCAATAATCGATCCCGATATGTCATTGTGCGTTTGACATATTTCCGCACGGCGCTCTCGACGTTTCCACTATGGAGGAGTCGATTGCCTGCGACACCCTGTTCTGTGATTGCAAGGATTTGGCAGCATTTGCGACTGACGAACCACCCGCTGTACGAGTGACGGCTTTGAATGCTGTTACTCAATGACCGGAGGTCACTGCCCAACTGCATTCAGGCAGCAGTTTCGATTCTTCCGCCCCGCCGCCTCTATATAGATGGGCATTACAGACACCGATCAATATATGCAGGCAATTTGACCGAATCACGAATTGGCCTCAACTTCTCTCCTGACACGGATGCCCCGAGCAGCCGCGTCCAGGAGAGTGAGTCATGAAAACCGCATTGGCCTTCTGGCGGGGCTCGACAGCACCTGCCGTATCTCGATCAACCTTTCAGCATCCCGGCGCGATCAACTGGAGACGCATCTCTCTGCTCTTTACGCTTGGGATCATTCTCGCAGGCAATGTCGCAGTACCATTCGTGGCCACCGCGCAGAACCTGGGCACCTCGCCGCAGTTCGGCAAGGCAGTACAGGGCCAGCAGGCGACCACGGTCGAAGGCACGGTCCTCAACATCGTGAACTGGGGCTGCAATGTAATCGCCCCGGTGATTGCAATTGCGTGCCTTGGCGTTGCTGGCTGGCATTTCAAAAGTGGCCGCGGCTATATGGGATGGGGTGTTACGGGGGTTGCATTGCTCGTGATCTCCGGCCTCGGACGCATGGCGGAGGGCTTTATCACGCAAGCTCAGGGCATTCAATAACGAGGTCAATACGCGATGCCTGTGCCGCAATTCCTTTCCGACCTTCTTCAACTGCTGTTCGATCTGGCAGTGCCAGCGGCGTTTTGCACTCTGGCTGCCGCGGGGGTGAGCCTGCGGCATGAAGGAGGCATCAACTTCCACATCAATGGCAAGACTGGGAAGTGGGTGCTTTGGACTGTGATTCTGCTGACACTTCCCCAGCTTCTCTCGTGGATTGCGGCGCAAGGCATCACCGTTCCATCGGCGAGCGGATCGGTCGGAACCAGCTGGCTCGCCAGCATGGAGTTGGTATTCAAGAACTTTGTCACTCAAATCATTGTCGCCAAGTTGGTGCCGGTCATTGCAGGGTATTTCGTGCTCAAGGCGACGCTCGATACGGCGGCTGGAGAGAATCCGTTGCCATCGATCATCGCCGCGCTATTTCTGATGTCGCTCTCTGCAACGATGCAACTCTTTCAAGGGTGGAACTCAGGCGGTCAATACGCCACGACCGATATGCTCGGCGCGCTCTGGAACTACATCGTTGGCCAAATCATGCCTGCGGCGGCTGGACTGGCGTGTGTGGGCGCTGTTGTGAACTTCGTGCGGCACAGGCCGTGGACGCGACTTGTCTTTTCGGCAATCGGGTTTCTGTGCGTGACCGGTTTGCTCAAAATCTTTCAGGCGATGGCGGCGTAAGGAGGATGCGATGAGTCTTGATGGCGCAGTTGTGAACCTTGCCTCGTGGTCTGGGAACGTCATGATGCCGACAATGGCCGGCGCGTTCTTTGCTGGGGCTGTCTATCGCTACAGCAAGGGCGGACAGTTCGAGCAGCTTCTCTATGGTGGGTTCGCGTCGCTGATGTGCTCTGGGATGCTGCGCGCGCTTGAAGGTTTTGTCCAGAACGCCGGACCGACAAGCGCAGATGACTATTGGACAGCGGTGATGAACCTGGTGAACTGGGTTGCCAATGTGATCTTGCCGGTCTTCGCGTTGACGCAACTTGCGGCGATGGCGATGCACATGGGCGGCGTCGTTTCGGAGATTTATCCAGGCTCCACATGGATACGCAAGTTCATCGCGGCGATGGGTGCCTTGATGGTCTCAGGGATCGTCCGCTTCGCCGAATCGATGGTCACGCAAGCACATGGAATTTAAAGAAGCACGACTTGAAGGAGACGAACATGAGCCTCGATCTGACACCCGTTCATCGCAACCTGCACACCAAGGTCACCTTCCTTGGACTGGAGTTCGAGGACTTGATCCTAGTGCTGGCGCTTGCGGCTGTGATGAACATCTTTGGTCACTTCGTCACCGGGAATGCAAAGGTGCTGGGGATGCCGCTGAGCCTGTTTATGGAGTTTGTTGTGCCATTTCTTGCAGTGCCCTTTCTGATCTTGTTCAAGTATGGCAAGCCACGCGGCTATTTGACGGACCTCATCAAGTCGTTGATCTCGCCACGCGCGTGGTGCGCACTTGAGCGAGATTCGGAGTTGGTGCAGCCTTACCTCGTCGAGGACGAGGAGTGATTTTATGCGCACCTCATTTCAAACCCGCAAGGATGGATCGATGGCAATTGATGCCGATGCCGAGGCTGCTCGCGTGATCTTCGCGAGTGTGCTCTTTGCTGCACGATTCCATGACACGATTACTCCGCTTGTGCCTGTTGCTCAAAAGGCACTCGATGCTGCCAAGGGAGAACCTCTATGCCAATGACCTATGCGGAACACGACAAGAAGATGAAGGTTCCAGCCGTGTGCGAACTGTTGCCGCTGCGCGACCTGCCCCAGGGCGACAACGTCATGGTGCGCACGAATGGCGCCTTTGTCGCCGGCTATGAATTGAGGGGCGTGCTCTCCTACTTCGCCACGGATGAGGACAGGAATCAGGCAAAGTCGATGCTCGAGGCACTAATCCGCGGAGTGCCCGATGTGAGCATGAGGATTCAGTTCCGCTACGAGATCTCCGAGCATCTGGGCTTTCTATTCGATGACTATGTGAATCAGCAGCGCACTCAGAAGTCAGAGGTCATGGCGCTCGACGCGCATCGGCTCAAGATGTGGAAGCTCAAGGAGCAGAGCGGCTTCTACTTCGAGAACCGGCTCCATGTGTACTTCATCTGGGACCCACGCATTCATGCCAAGCTGTACCATTCAGCGCAGCAGAACCGCGCCATGCATAGCAGACTGCCTGGCGGCTTCACGCTCAGCCAGAAGAAGGCAATCCAGCGGACTCGCAAGGAGCACGATACCTATCTCGACGAGTTGGAATCAATCTTGCGCGGCATTGAAAGCTCGATGGAGACGGCGAATCTTTCGCCGCGCCGGCTTTCGACACAGGAACTCTTCGAGGAACTGAAGTACGCACAGCACCCCACGCGGCGCGATCGACGCCCTTACTATCCAGGCGAGGATCTGATCCAGTATCGCTCCGCGCGCGAGCAGGCGACCGAGGCCAGCATCCTTAACGAGACGGAAACTTATCTCAACATCGATGGGTATCTCTATTCAGTAGTGAGCCTCAAGGAACTTCCCGATGCGACATTTCCAGGGGTGCTGCAAAGGTTCTCGACCTTGGGTTTCCCGGTGGTCATCAGCGCGCAGGTGTTTGTTCCCGACCAGGTGAAGGTTCTCAAGGGATACAAAAAGCGTTTGCAGAAGATGATTGCCGCGCAGAAGGACGCGAACGGCAACTTCAAATCGAATCCCGAAGCAGAGGTGGCACAGGCTCAGTTGATGCAGGTGCAGCGGGACATCATTTCGAGTTCGCTTAAGACCGCGAAGCTGAGCTTGTCGGTTGTGGTGCGCACCTCTCAGCCAGCGGTGACCTTCGGGGATCTCGAACGGGCGGAACGGGATCTGGCGAATCGTACTCAGGAAGTATTGAACGCATTCACCCACATGAACGGCGCCAAGGCTGTCGTCGAGACGATTGCCAAGCGCCGTCTCTTTATCGGAACGCTGCCAGGAATGGGCGAGAGCGACAAGCGCGAGCAGGACATGCTCACACCGAACGCCGCCGACCTCGTTCCCGTCGAGATGCCCTGGACCGGCACACGCAAGAGTCCCTTGATTCTCTTCGAGACCCCTTACCGGCAACTGATTCCGTATTCAATGTTCGATCCTGATCTCTCGGACGCGAATGGCCTGCTGATGGCAAAAAGCGGCGGAGGCAAGACGCTGGCCGCGCAACAGATGCTCCTGATGGCCGCCCGCGCGAATGCATTGATCTCTATTCTGGAGCGCGGGGATTCCTATCAGCCGCTGGTTGAATTGATGGGCGGCGAGATGATTCAGATGTCGCTCGACAGCGTTCAGACGATCAACCCCTGGGACCTACCCAAGAATGAAGACAAGCCATCGAATGATCAGCTTTCGTTCTTGAAGAACCTGACCCGGCACATGCTGGGCGAGAATACGCCGCCCGATCTCGACATTGATCTGTTGGACAGTGTTCTGCTCGAAGCGATTGCGGCCACCTACAAGCGGTGCAGCGCCAAAAGCTCGAACCCGATTCCGCTATTTGGAGACTTGGCCGCGGAGCTGGCGCACTGGCAGGATCGTGATCGGAACCAGAAGATCAATGCGATGGCGCAGATGGCCTCGACCAAGTTGCGCGCATGGGTGGACGAAGGGCCGTATGCCAAGCTTTTTGACCGGCCGACGACGATTCAACTCGATAACCCGTGGCTCTACTTCAATGTCGAGAAGCTGAAGGACGATCCGCGGCTGGAACGGGCGATGAGCCTGTTGATTGCGCATACGGCCACGCACCGGGCTTCGGGGTGGACCGGTCAGCCAAGCATCGTGCTGCTCGACGAGTGCTGGGCGCTTCTGGAATCGCCGATCCTGGCCTCTGTTGTCGTGCAACTCTTCCGTACTGCCCGCAAGCGCAATGCGAGCGTCTGGGGAATCAGCCAGACGCCGGAGGATTTTGTCGGAACGCCCGACAAGCCCAACGAGCATGGCGCGGGCATTGTCAAGAATGCCACGACCAAGATCATCGGCAAGCAACCCGGCGATATGCGGGCGCTCCGGGAGCACGTTCATCTGAACGAGACGGCGCTCAACCAGATCAAGACGTTTGCCCATCCGAAGAAGGGCCACAGTGCGGAGTTTCTGATCGCCATCGGCGAGAAGGCCGAGTCCACGCACGCAATTCGGGTTGTTCCAAGTCCGGTCGATTACTGGATCACCACAACGTATGCACGCGAGCGGACCTACCGCAGGTGGTGGCTTGCCAGACGCGCAGGCATTCCGCTGATTGCAGCCTATGAGGCGCTTGCCGATCGGTATCCGCGTGGATTGGCGGAGTTGGCTCCGCTTCGAGAGGAGTTATCGGGAGAAGTTCAGGAGGTAGCGACGCAATGAACAACACAGAGCACCAAATCCAAGACGACTCTTTGCTGAACGGTTTGCCTTATCAGGCGGGGCGTGAATCGACGCGGAAGAGCAGACGATGGCGGTGGCTGGCCCCAACAACCTTGGCATTGGCAATGGCGGTGATGCTTCCATCGCGTGCCCAAGCTGGCATCTTCGACATCTTCGGTGAACTCTTCGGCACCATTCAAAACGATATGGGGGCAGCACTCAGCCAGATCAACGCATTGACGCAGGAGATGCAGCAGTTGCACCAGCAAATCGTGTGGCCTCTGGCGCTGGTAAACCAGGCACGGGGCTTCGTATCGAATTCGATCAGCAGCTATCGCGGTTTCATGACGCAGGTTTTCACGCTGAAATCGCCCAGTGCGACACTGGCCAGCCCACAGCAATTAGAGACGGTCCTGCACAGTCGGCAGTCGTCTCAGATTCCCGCTCTTCAGGCGAGCTTCGCGACAAACTTCGGCACTGTTCCGCCGGTAAACGGAGCCTCTCCGCAGGATCGGGTGATGATGGACATCGACGATGCCTTGGGCCAGCAGAGTTTGAAGACAACACTCATTGCTGACCAGGGCCAGGACGTGATTCTTGCGACCGCTAACCAGATGGAAAACCAGGTTGCGTTGAGCACTCCAGGTTCCGCACCGTTCATCACCGCTCAGGCGCAGGTCGCTAACCTTCGTTGCCAGGCATTCATGCAGAAGATGCTCGCTGCGGAACTCCGTCAGGAGGCAGGCCGCATCGCTCATGACAATGTGCTGGTGAAGCGGAAATCGACAGCAGCGGGCACAATCAACAGTCTTATCACCGGCACGCTGAGCCGGTAGGGAGGAATTTCTATGCCAAAGACGAATATGTCAATGAACAACAAGACGAACAAGTTGCGGAAGCCTTTCTTCTGGCACCGCAAAGATTCAATTGTCGCTGAAACAGTGCGGCTGGCACCGGCTATTGAGGCCGATCAACCCAAGGATCATCCATGGTGGCGGCCAACGGTGTGGAAGGCTACTGGTCTGGCAGTGGTTGCCTTGATGCTTCTCCCTGGGCGTGCCAATGGGCAGTTTGGGATCGACATTGCAGCCATCATGGCGGCGTTGTCGAAGGTGGAGTCGTTGATGAGCACCTATGTGGCTGCACCGCTCAAGACGATCAACCAGACACAGCAGACTGTGGCCAAGTATGAGCAAGAAGTCATTTACCCAATCGCGGCAATCAATCAGGCCCGGAACTCGGTCACGCAGTTTGAAAACCAGTTCAGCCAGGTGACCAATCTGTTCAAGGGCAACGTATCGAGCGCAACGCTGCCGCAGTCGCAGAACCTGGAAGCGATTCTTCTCTCTCGCAACGCCGGGAGCATTTCGACGGTTTCGCCTCAGTTTCAGAACGTGTATGGCGTGGTGATGGCGCAGAATTCCGCGTCTCCACAGATTCGCAATATGACCGACATGACAGACGCGCAGGCGCAAGACGCAATGAAGCGCGCCATTCAGATCGACGCACTGTCCGATGCGGAGTTGGCCGAGGCGGACAAGATGGGCCAGCAGATCTCCACGGCTGCTCCGGGGAGCGCGCCAATTCTGGAAGCGGAGGCGGATGTCTGGGTGGTCCGTGCGAATGCGTACACACAGTCGGCTCTGGCTGAGTTGATGCGCACGCGCGGCATCGACATTGCGAACCAGAGCAAGTTGTCAAAGCTCGCTGCAACGGACTCTACAAGCAGTAATGGCCTCATCAATGGCGTTCTGACGAACAGGTGATTTCGATGATGCTTACAGTTCTCCATCCCGGCGTGACGTCGCTTGCGTTGATCTATTCTTCGCAACTGAACCTCTTTGAGCAATTCCTGACCCAGGCTGTCTCAGGGATCGACTCGACCAGCATCACGTCAGGGATGCAGAACGTGGGCTACGTCATTCTTGTGGTCGGATTCCTATGGCAGGTCTACCAGTCCGCGCTCCACGGCGGCGATGTGCGCGGCCTGGGAGCCGGTCTCATCAAGTATGTTGCGACTGCGATGGTGGTGATGAACTACCACGCCGTTTTTACGACGGTCAACCAGGGCTTTGTGAACGCAGGCAACTGGATAAGCAGCGCTTCAGGGGGACTCAACCTTCTGGATAACTGGAGGACCGACATCCAGACGCAGTTCAGCCAGATTGGCTTTCAGAATCTGTGGGGTTTGGTTACCGGTTCTGCAGCTGGGTTGATCGACGCACTTCTCATAATTGTTGCTTATCTTCTCTATCCGCTGGTAATCGTGATCTTCGGATTCTTCTACATCCTCTATGGGAGCATCCTGTATATTTTTGGCCCGCTGGTGATCTCGCTGATGCCGCTGGGAGCGACCAACCGCATCGCCAAAGCTTATGTCGAGAACGTCTTCATCTGGAATGCATGGCCGATTCTTTATGGCGGCTTCGGCGCACTTCTGAGCGCTGTGCAGATGGGCCAGGTAGGCCAGATGCTCAGCCAGAACAGTTTCTTAGGCGGCCTTGGCAGCCTGGAAGGATCGGTCCTGATTGGTTTCGCGAGCATCATCTTTTCGCTGGCTATCGCGGTGATCCCATTCATGGCGAAGCGAATTGTATCGGGTGACGTTGGCTCGACAGCAGGTGCGCTGATTGGCGCTGCGGTTGCGGCCATTACCGCTGGCACGGCGGCCATCGAAGGCTCGGCCGTTGGCGCGGCGGCAGCAAATGCCGGGAATTCAGCGGGCACAACCGGCAACGCGACAAACAGTGCGGCGGCGACCGGTGCGGGTGGAAAGACGCCTGCGGGGCCAGGCGTTGGTAATCAGCCGACACCTGGCCAAAGAGGAATCAATACGGGAGATTCTTCTTCGACGGCAGGCAACCAACCCGCGGCGAACACGAAAACCAGTAACACATCCGCAGTTGAAGACGGCACTGGTCAGATGAATGATGGTTCACCTACCGCTGTGGGTCATGCGGATCATATGCGCAGTTCCATGATGAGTGCTGCCGGGAAAGATGAACTTGTCAGCGCGGGAGAGGATAGCGCGAGCGCGCAGCAGAGTCCCGTTCCTGTTCGCGGTTCTGGTTCCGGTTCCAAGTCTGGTTCGGCGACCCCAACATTCGCGAGCGTGAACCGTGGAAATCCGTGGGCATGGAGTTCACATGCTCCTCATCCACGCAGGGATGGGATCGCGACATGGGGTGCCTATCATGCGGCGCGGTTGGCTACGAAAGCCGCTGTGACCGGAAGAAGAGCAATCGACAACGCTGGAAAGGCAAGTGACTGAGTCAGTCTTCGAGAGGAGAGCAACGATGGCAAATGCAAAGACCGTTCAGCAAAGAAGTGAACTCGATGTGCGCCCCAAGTATTACGAAGTGGATGGAGCGCTGACGGCAAACGCCAATCGGGCGTGGCTTTTGGCATTCTTGACGATCCCGGTGGCCTTGGTTGCGCTCGGGCTTGCGGTCTTCGTTCGCCTGCAACCACCAACGGTGATTCGCATCGGCGCCAATGGCGAGGCGGTGGTTGTCGGCCAACCAACAAAGGGCGACGTAGCGTCCGCGAGTACTGGGACAGATGCTTTTCTCGACCAGGCATTCGTCAAGCGGTTTCTTGATGGCTATCTCAATTACGCGCCTTCAAATGTCGATGAACGTTGGGCCGCAAGCCTCAACATGATGACGCGCAATTTGCGCAGCTACACCATGAAGGCAATGGCCGACGACAACACGCGCGGGAAAGTCGATGATGATCAGATCCAGTCTGTCTTTCATCTGCGCGAGATCGACACGGAGCCCGGAGAGCCGCTGACCTTTCTCATATACGGAGTCAAGGACGTACACCACGTTTCTAACGGCTCGGAGGTTACAGACCACTTCGTCAATGAGTATCGGATTCGTCTGATCGCCGACCGCAGGACCGACGTGAACCCAGACGGACTTTGGATTGCCGAGTACAGTGAGCGACCAATTGATGGCGAGCGGCGTGACCGCATACTGGCCGCGCCAGACCGTGTAGTTGGACAGGAGTAACGGAGGAACGAGATGGAGACAGCAGTTGCAAAGTTGACACCAGACCATCTGCAAAGCGACAGGCCGCAGTTGGCAAACACTGCGACGCCGAAGCGTCCGCGTAAGCCGCGTGCGTCCGAAGAAGTTGCTCGATACTTCCTGGCCAAGGATGGATCGACGCCGACAAAGCCCGAACTTGGCGAGGAAGCGCAAAGCGAAAGTGATGCCTTGATCAAAGCCTTTCGATCGAAGGGAGGCGTGATCTATGTAGTTACCGCTTTTCGCGCGGAGGCAGAGGTCCAGGGAGGCAATCCGATTTTGGTAAAACGGCCACTTGAGAAGTAATTGGTCGAAAAGTAGCGGGTACATAAGGTCAGCAACGAGTTTCAAAGAGGAGATACACCTTCAATCAAGGTCACTGTCAACCTCTCTTGAACCCTCAACGCATCGGCGATGAGGAATTCCATGCTGACCCGGTTTTCATTCCTGAAACTTGGGTTCGGTCAACATTCACCACTGACACGGGCAACCAGGCGACAAGGAATGACAGACAGGGTTAGTTCAACCTCTCAGTCACTCGATTGGCACTCAACTGGCGCGCCAGACAAGTGAGGAGAAAAGATGACAGCGACAAGGCCACAAAACACGACAGGCGAATCGAAGCTCATTCTTGAGCTGAAGATCGATGTGACTGGAGAAGTGACCCGCAAGGCTAGCAAACTGGGCCGGAAAGATACGCTCGAGGGAAAACTCCTTGCGCAACTCTATCCCGGCATCCGAGTAGCGCGCGTGAGTGTACCGGCGGAGTTGACACCATACGAGCAATCGGTGGTGGAAAACCGCATGGCGCAACTCTCTTTTGGTGGAGTGGAGTACAAGCTGGTTGGCGCAAGCGGTTCGGCGAAGGACGGCAAGTTCTACTTCGTCGATCAGCCACATGCAAAGCCAATCGCTGAGCGCTTTCAGCATTGGCCGGAGGCAGCGATCGTGTACTTTTCGATTCTGATCTCCGATTGCAAGCTGGTGACAGAGCAACCGGACTTCCGCATCGTTGTTGTCGAGGATCATGTCCTTGGCACCAACGATTGCCGCGGATGGATTCGGGAGTCGCTCTATCGCAAACTCCATCTCTCGCCGGATCGCTTCTGCCAATTTCGATTGGCATTCGATGCGCGCGAACCGAAGCAGGCAAAAGGTGCTTTGAAGGCGATGAGTGATCGTGTAGCCGACAGGCTTGCGGTCGATTGCATTTTGCCCGAAAGTGCCTGCAAACCCAATCTCAAGGGAGGAAGCAGATTTCTTCCACAGATCGGGACTTCCGGCCGTCTGTACACAGGTCCAGCGGTGCTCGGGATCAAACAATGGTCTCGCGTCACCGAATACGGATCGAGTTACACGCTGGTCGAGCACGCTTCGGATGAGGCTCTCCAACTTGAGATCATGCCTCACGCAATCGAGGAAGTTCGCAAGGTGAGGAAGGCCTGGGACGATGGCGACTATGAAGGCTTGCTGCGCGTTCTTGGCAAGTCTGAAGAAGACGCCACGTTCGACATGAGCTTCGATCCTGAGGCTCTGGAAGGCGGAAACAATTCGCCTTCGGAAGAGTGGGAGCCGGCGGAAGCGGTTCTCCTGGCAGACAAAAGCGGAAACAGTATCCGGTTTCCCTATGTGTCGAACCAGATCAACCGCAAGTTGGCACGCTGGGCATTCCGCACATTGACGAGTGGCGGCTTCAAGTTGCCGGCATTCGCGCTCTCCGATGACGGCATCCTGGTCGAGCACGAGGGCAAGATACTCGCGGCCTCGGACTGGATACCGGAAGACACCGCCATCACAAGCGTCACGGCCGAGCAGAGTCTTTGCATCCGCTATCCAATTCGGATGCAGGAGGACTTGCTGCCCGTGCGCCATATCGCAGACTCGGAACTTGTCCCGATGCTTGCACGCGCATTGGGCAAGACCGATCTGCCAGAGCCGTTGATTGCCTACATTCTGAAACGTCAGCTCCGCATGGAGGGAACGTACATCCTTCATTCGGAGACGGCGAAGCGGAATGGAGGCGACTTCGACTTCGATACCATCTGCGCCATGCCGTCTGATCTGTTTCCAAAGTTCGTTGCCGGACGGATCGCGTATGGAGAGAGATTTCATCAGGAGAAGACCAAGCTCAAAAAGGCAAAGTCTCCCTGGTGGAACGTTTATCTGGTTGCAATGAAGGCCAGAGGAAACCGGATCGGTTCGATCACCGATCTGAAGACCTCATGCCTTGCAACCGGACGACCTGATCTTGCCTACAAGCTTGTCGAGCAGTTGCAAAACGCGCTCGACTCGCTAAAGCATCGGGTCGAGATCGACGAGTCGGTCATCAGCGATATTCGGAAGGAAGTCAGTCCGGCGCC
>Ga0255353_1001408_pt1 | contig 13532 bp, 10 predicted proteins | sample HBST25metaG_FD_189941 | JGI IMG/M metagenome (GOLD analysis project Ga0255353, IMG submission 189941) | Peat soil microbial communities from Stordalen Mire, Sweden - H.B.S.T25 | ecosystem: Environmental > Terrestrial > Soil > Wetlands > Peat | place: Sweden: Norrbotten County, Stordalen Mire...
AAGGGAGTGGATGCACAGACCGCGCTGACCAAGGCAACCGGTACCTATGGCCGTTTCGCCGACGCCGTGAAAACCATCAACCCGCGCAAGGAATAAGGAGAAGACTATGGCTTTGTTTGAAGGATATGAAAGACGAATCGCACAGATCGACTCCTTTCTTGCCGCTGCCGGTATTGAATCGCTTGAGAAGGCCGAGAAGATCTGCCTGGACAAGAATGTCGATGTACGCAAGATCGTAAAGTCGATCCAGAACATTGCATTTGAGAATGCTGGATGGGCTTACTTGATTGGCGCGGCAGTCGCCATCAAAAAGAAGCAGACCGTTGCCGCGGAAATTGCAGAAACGCTCGGCGAAGGCTTGCAGGCTTTTTGCATCCCCGGCTCCGTTGCCGATGATCGCAAAGTCGGCATCGGCCATGGCAATCTGGCCGCGAGGCTGCTGCGCGAAGAGACGGAGTGCTTTGCATTCTGCGCGGGACACGAATCGTTTGCCGCCGCCGAGGGCGCAATTGGCCTGGCTCGTTCCGCGAACAACGCGCGCAAGACTCCTTTGCGCGTCGTTCTCAACGGCCTGGGCAAAGACGCGGCTCTCATTATCTCGCGCGTCAACGGTTTCACTTATGTGCAGACCGAATTCGACTATGCGACAAGCAAGCTCAAAGTCGTTCGCGAAAAGGCATATTCCAAAGGCGAGCGCGCCGCCGTTCGCTGCTATGGCGCTGACGATGTGCGCGAGGGCGTTGCCATCATGCACTTGGAGCGCGTCGATGTGGCCATTACCGGCAACTCGACGAATCCCACGCGCTTCCAGCATCCGGTGATGGCGATCTACAAGAAGGAGCGGCTGCTTGACGGGAAGAAATTCTTCTCGGTTGCTTCCGGCGGAGGCACAGGAAGAACGCTTCACCCCGACAACATGGCGGCTGGTCCGGCGTCTTACGGCATGACAGACACCATGGGCCGGATGCACTCGGATGCGCAGTTTGCCGGGTCGTCCTCGGTGCCAGCGCACGTGGAGATGATGGGCCTGATCGGCATGGGTAACAACCCCATGGTCGGCGCATCTGTCGCTGTCGCTGTCGCTGTCGAGCAGGCGATGAAGGCGTAAGGCTAATCGGCGCTCCATTCTTTCGCCTTGTTTATGGCGAGAGAATGGAGCGCTTTTTCTTATATGCCAAGGTTCGTAAACGGGATTTGATAGATTGCATCTGACGCGACGAGGCTAACGCAGCTTCGGCCGCGTTTCTTGATCCGCAAAAAGCCTGCGAACCGGCCTTCTTTTCTTGGAAAACCAACCTACAACTTATTGATTTTAATGGTCGGGACGAGCAGATTTGAACTGCCGACACCTTGCATCTCAAGTGGAAACGACACCTATTAACCACTCTTCCGCAAGATGCGCGACCGGATGGGGTGCCGGCCGATGAGGACAGCGCGGTAATCTTGATAGGTGCCATCATCCATCTACTGCCCGGTTTGCGGAGACCGCCGAGATTGCATTCAAGTCTTCGTCCGCGACACGTTTCCGATCCTGCGTTGTTCCACTTGCGGCGTAGGGATTACTCAATTGCCTGAGAACTTTTCGGCGGCCGACATTTACACTGAAGCGTATTTTCAAGGCGGCCATGCGGACGGGTACTCGGATTACGTTGGAAGTGAGAATGTCTTGCGCGATGAATTCCGGACCGCCGTTCAGGATCTCCGTAACGTGGGCTGCGCCAGTGGTAAATTGCTCGAACTCGGATGTGCGTACGGTTTCTTTCTCGCCGAAGCAATCGCGTATTTCGATGTGCATGGGATCGAGGTGAGTGAAGGCGCAGTGCGCTTCTGTCGCGCGCGTGGATTCGACGTTGAGCAGGGAACGCTTACGGCGGAGTATGTTGGCCGTCGTGCGCCATTCGATGCCATTGTAATGCTCGACGTGGTTGAGCACCTCACCGAACCAGACAAGGTAATGGAGCTTGTGCACAAAGCATTGAAGCCAGGTGGCAAGCTGATGCTCACGACGGGCGATTGGGGATCGGGCTTGAGCCGCATCATGGGCAGGAACTGGCGTCTCATGACGCCACCACAGCACACCTTCTTCTTTTCGCCGCGTTCAATGACGGCAATGCTCGCGCGGTTTGGGTTCGATGTAATCGAGTGTCGTAAGCCCTGGAAGATAGTGCCGTTTGGGCTGGTCACGTATCAGCTAGGCCGTATGCTGGGCATGAGTCGACCGCCGCGATTGCGTGGCATTCATTTCGGCTTTCCAATCAATCTCTTCGACGCATTCAGAGTAATTGCGGTACGACGTTGAGGAGCGCTTTTGCCAGGAATTGCTCCGGCTGGCCGGCCTTCAGCCGTAGGCTGTTGCGGTGGTACCGTTCACCGGGTCGTTGAAAGCCATTCCGCTGATCGTACACGGCATTTGGTCGCGCTCGCAAGACTGATCGTGAGTATTGTGAGTGCTAACAAAACCAAGTGCTACGGGAAGTTGGGAGCCATCTCTTCAAGAGCCAACTCCATATGTGATAGCGTCATATCATCGATCCTTCTCAGGAGTAGAACGCAGTGAATTCACTCCGTCATGAACCGAACAGGGACAAGCCCGTCTCCACACCGCAACTGCCTGGGCATCTGGCGATTGGCGTGTATGGCGGGAAGGGCAGTATCCAGGATCTGTGTCTCACCCACAAGACCCGCTTCATCCATCGGGCCGCGCTGATCTGGGCCTTATTGGCTTTTGCGGCTGTTATCGTTTCTTATGTGCGTAGGCTGCACATGAGCCTAGACGGTGATTACCACGGCTGGGGTAGCGCCTGCTTTCTTACCATTGCACGCGCCTTCAATGAACTCGGGGCGTTGCACTCCAGATTTGTCCCAATCCCCAACAATTTGCCGGTCGGTTCCGACCCCGACGTCTACCTGCACTGGCCTCCGCTTTTTTCTCTAGTGTTGGCGTTGTTTTTAAAGGCTTTTGGCGATGCGCCGGCTGCTGGCCGCGTCCTCGAATTGATCATTGTCATTCTTACCGCGGCCATTGTAATGATGATTACGCATCGTCTCTTTTCTCCCACCGTTGCGTTGCTCTTTGGTTTTTTTTACTTGACGAGCCGAGCGACCTACCAAGGAGCAAGCGCAATCGAGCCCCAGGCACTTGCCATGCTCTTCGCCTCTGCCTCGGTTTTGTTCTTTCTTTTTGCGGTCGAGCCAGAAGAGAACGCTGCCCCGCGTAGTCCGTCTACCTCAAGAGGTCCAACGCAATTGCCATATGCTCTAATCGGGGTAATTTGTGTCATTCTCACCGTCCTTACCGCATGGGATCCCATCTTCATCCCTTTCGGACTCCTGGCTTGTTCCGTGTACCTACGGTGTCGAGCAGGAATCCGCCTCGCGTTCTCTTACATTTCCGCCGCCGTCGTCACCTTTGTCGCAATCCAGACAGACTACCTCCTAAGTTACCCCGCCCTGTTCAAGAATCAGTTCGCCACGATTGCCTATCGCGCCGGATTGAACTTCAACGGCGACTCTTCTGCGCACTTGCACACCTTCATTGATCAAACCGATTACGGAACTCAGTTATCGCTTTTCAGCGCTTTCACGAAAATATGGCAAAACATCTTCAGTTTTCTCGGTCCTTTTGCATTAGTCGCCTCCTGCATTGTCTTCGCTATCTGGTTCAAGAATATGCGGCTTCGTGAGCGTCACCCGGATCGATCGATAGTCCTGCTTCTCTTCGGATTTGGTCTACCGTGGATCGCATGGTATGTCGTGATGCGAAACTACGTAGCCATTCACTCCTACGTTCTGGTCATGGCAACTCCTTTTGTTGCCATTGCCAGCGCCATCGTTTTGGATGCTATCTGGAACTTCCTCAGCGCTAGCCCAAGGGAGAAGCCGGTCCTTTGGCTTATGGCGACTATCTTCCCCGCGCTGCTTATCAGCCCGCTCATCGTTAACATCGCCTTCGCTCACCAGAGTTTCGAACCTCCGAAATTCAGTGACCTCTCTCCGCTGATTGAGCACAACACGCCACCAAACGCCGTCGTCCTTTCGCCTATTCAATCATTGGTGCCCACCTACTATTCGCGCAGACATATCGTTCGCGGAATCCAGTCAGATTTATCGCTTCAGCTTTCAATTGTCGAGGCTCACGCTGGTTTCCAAGGCAGCCCCCTTTTCCTTGCAATGCTGGACAGCGATAAAAAGTGCTTTCCCGCTACCCTTCCGCACCTTAAGGTAGTTGCTGAGCAGGGCGATGCCGTGGTTTACGAACTGGCCGACAGGAACGCGCCTTGAGGGCGCGCGTCGCCGGATCCCGCCGACGAAGACATCCAACAGGAAGCCAGGCAGAAAGCCGCACTTGCTTGTATAACGTAGAGATTACGTCACAATTGGACACGAGCAAGAAAAATGCCGACGATGACCACCGACATAAACCACATATATTTAAAGACTTAATGGTCGGGACGGGCAGATTTGAACTGCCGACCCCTCGCACCCCAAGCGAGTGCTCTACCAGGCTGAGCCACGTCCCGACACAATCGAGCCGACTCATGCGGAGCCGGCTTTGGAGTCGTTCTTAGTTTACACGAGGCAACCCTTAAGCGCTTGCCTCTGAAGAGAGAATTGTCCGCAAATGATACCTGCCCAGGCACGGTTGATCCCTGACCCCTGATCCCTGTCTGTCAGTGCGTTGGCGGGACGAACTCCTGCGGCAGCCCCGCGCCCTCGCCGAAGAAAAACTGCTCCATCTGTTCAACCAGAAACTGTTGCGCCTGCGGAGTCCAGGGCTGCAAGCGGTACTCGTTCAGCAGCATCTTCTGCCGGCCCACCCACTCTTCCCATGCAGCCTTCGAGACGTTCTTGAAGATTTTCTGGCCGAACTCCGAGTCAAACGGAGGCTCTTCCAGACCCTCCATCTCCTTCTTATTGCGAACGCAAAACACCATGTGTGCCATCCAATATGCTCCTGTCTTTATTGTATTGGATCGGATGCGCGCTCCGCCGGTTGGCCTTCTTTACCAATGACTTGAGCAATTCTGACCTGCCAGACGCTCTCTTCCCGGCGCACAATCTCCTTAGCGCTTTATCGGCTTCCCCAATTGCCGTCAATCCCCGATCAAGCAGCCTCACGCCAAAGGAGTCATCATGTCCGATTCGAATCCGTCTGGTCTGTCTGACAATGCCGCAGCCGGCATTGCCTACATTACCCTCATCCCGGCAATCCTCTTCCTGGTCATTGAACCTTTCAAGAAAAGCGCCTATGTGCGTTTCCATGCCTGGCAGTCGATTTTCTTCTTCGTTGCCTGGGCGGTGATCGACATTCTCGTTGGAGTTGTGCAGAATCTGGTTCCGTCCACCGTCTTTCTTACTTTGACCGTATTGCAATTGGTGGGCCTGGCCCTCTTCGTCGTATGGATAGTCGTATTCATCAGCGCCTTCAATGGCAAGCTCTTCAAGCTGCCTATCATTGGCGGGCTGGCCGAGCGGCAGGCCAACCGGTAACGCGACCCACCCAACCACTCCGCACGCAAGAACGGCCTCTATGTGAGGCCGTTCTTGCGTGTGCCCGTCCTACAGAGGCATTTTCTCGCTACAGACGGCAACAGTTTCATGCCAGGGACCGCGACCTTCGCGTCTTTGGGCCGCGCCGTTGAGGCAATCCGTCTTCAACGGCGTTTGCCCTTCTTGCCGAACTTCTTTCTGGGTTTGAAGGCCAGAGCAGCCGCGTTTCTGCGCTTGCTCTTTTTCGGCTTAAAGGTCGCAGCTTTCTTGCCGGTCAGCGGCAAACCCTCTTCGACAATCGAGAATTGCAGCTTGCGTTCCTGCGCCAGGATGCGGTCCAGAATCACCTGCACGCGGTCGCCTGCGCGGAAGCGGCGGCCCGTGCGCTCGCCGATAATTTCATGCGTATTCTCGCGCCACGTGTAGCGGTCGTCGCGCAGCGAGTCGATGGGCACCAGCCCTTCGACAAACATGTCGGTAAGCTCGACAAAGAGCCCGTATTTGGCCGGGTTCAGCACCAGCGCGGCAAACTCCTCGCCAACCTTGTCCTGCATGAAGCGGACCTTCTTCCACTCGACCAGCTCGCGTTCGGCCTCGGCGGCGCGGCGCTCGGTCTGGCTGGTCTCTTCGGCAATCTGCGCCAGTTCGGCTTCGGGGATGGGCGGTTCACCGGAGAAACCGGAAACTGGGTGCCCCACCCTCGCCGCGTTTTTGTTTTTGCGGCTAGGGTGGGATGCGGTTCCACTCGACAACCCTTCACTCGGATGCGTCCATGGTGAACTCTGGCGGCCTTCAGCGACTAACCCCTCGCCGCTCACGCCCTCACCGAGCAGCGCCTTGGCGATGCGATGAACAATCAAATCCGGGTAGCGGCGGATGGGCGAGGTGAAGTGAGTGTACGTCGGCGCGGCCAGTGCAAAGTGGCCCACATTCGTCTCCGAGTAGCGCGCCTGCATGAGCGAGCGCAGCATCAGGTAGCTCAGAATCCGCTCTTCCGGCTTGCCTTCGATTTTGGCAGCAAGCTTCTGATACATCCGCGGAGTGACGAGAATATCTTCCGGCACTTCGTGGGTGCGGACGTTGCGTCCAGAGCGCTGAGCGTCGCGGCGATCCGATTTCATTTGTATGCGCTTCACGGGCAGCGCGCCCAACCCGAGCGTGTAGCCGAAGCTGGCGGCCAGCTCCTCGAACTGCACCACGCGGCGCGGTTCTGGCTTCTCATGAATGCGATAGAGCGATGGCACACCCATGTCCTCAAGCCACGTGGCGACACACTCGTTTGCGGCCAGCATGAACTCCTCGATCAGCCGGTTGGCCCATGTGCGCTCGGATTTGGTCACGCCGCGCATCTGCCCTTGCTCATCAAACTCGATCACCGGCTCGGGAAGATCGAAATCGATGCTGCCTCGCTCCTCGCGCCGCTTGTTCATCAGCATCGCAAGCTTGTGCATCCGCTCGAAGCCGGGAACAAGAGCGGCGTAGCGCGCGCGCGTTTCTGCATTGCCTTCCAGGATTGCGTGAACCTCGGTGTACGTCATGCGCGCCGCCGAGCGGATGACGCCTTCGACGATTTCATAGCTCTCAATGCGGCCTGCCGCATCGAGTTGCATGATGCAGCTCAACACCAGCCGGTCTTCGCCGGGCCGCAAGCTGCAAATGTTCGTCGATAGCTCCTGCGGCAGCATCGGTATGGCGCGATCGGGGAAGTAGACGCTGGTTCCGCGCAGCCGCGCTTCCAGATCGAGGTCCGTCGCGGCGCGCACATATTCGGAAACATCGGCGATATGCACTTGCAGCTCGTAGCCGCCGTCTTCGCGCTCGACGACCAGCACCGCATCATCGAAATCGCGGGCCGTCTCGCCGTCGATAGTGACTATGGGCAGAGCGCGAAAATCCTGACGAGTTAAAACCTCGGAGAGGTCGAGATGAGCCACGGCGCGCGCCTCGGCCAGCACGTTTTCCGGAAAGATATGCGGCAACTGGTGCTTGCGGATCATCATCTCGACGTCCACGCCGAAGTCGTCAGGCGAGCCCAGCACCTCGATTACACGGCCCACCGGCGGGCGCGTCGGCGTGGGCCAACTGGTGATCTCCACATCCACCACCAGACCTTCGAGGCTTTCGTGAGCGGCGGCCGGCGCAGACTCCTTGCCAAGCACGCGATGCGGCGTGGCAGCCTCGCTCGCCTTGGGAAGCTCCTGCCCGGCAGGAATGAGAATGTGCTGCGTCATGCGCTCGTCGAAGGGAACAACCGTGTGCCCAGGTGCGCGGTCGCTTCGTGCGTAGTGAAACACCCCAACCACGGTGGGATTGCGCCGCTCCAGAATGCGCACAATCCGGCCCATCCGGCGTCCATCCGCTTTGGGAGGCTCCACTTCCACCAGCACCTGATCGCCCTGCATGGCGCTGTTAATCTCGTTCGGTGGAATAAAAATATCTTCCTGCACTGCATTCGATTTATCAGTCTGCCGCGGGTTGGGCCTGACAAATCCATAGCCGTCGCGATGCAGATCCAGCCGCCCGGCCGCCAAATTGTCGCGCGTTCCCAGTGGCCGGGGGATGCTCCAGTGCTCGCGGTCCAGCTTGACGAGCGCGCCGCGCACGGTCAGCCGGGCGAGCTGCTCCAGAAGCAGCCTCCGCTCCCGTCCGCCGCCAAGCGATAGCTCGCGCACCAGTTGCTTGTATCCGGCCTTGCCGCCGGCAGAGCGCGCAACGCGGGTAAGCAATTCCCGATCAGTCATAGTTCAAGAGTAGGACATTCAGGCCACGCGAACTCATAGATACTTCCGGACACGCTGTTTGCCTCCGTCCTGGTTGCCCGCGACGACGAAGCCCTGCTTCGCAAACAGGCTGCGTGTCCCGGTCCAAGCGAAGGCCGCCGGCGTCCTTTCACCGCTCTTGAACGGCTTCACCGGATAGCCTTCGGCGATCTTCGCGCCCATCGCCTTCATCGCGATCAATGCGTGGCGCAGGAGAGCCGTGCCCACGCCCTGACCCCGAAAATCCTTGTGCACAAAGAAACAAGGGACTGACCAGACCTGGTCCGCATCGTCGCACCGGAGACTGGGCGCGCGGTTCAGCCTGAGATAATCCACACGGCGGTCGAACGAGCACCAGCCTACGGGCCTGCCTGCGCTGAAAGCCAATATCCCGTGCGCCTTACCCGCGGCTACCAATTTCATCAGGCGTGCCTTGTTCCGAGCGCCCTTGTCTTTTTGCCAGTCGTCGCCGGACTGCCTGCGCCACGATATGCACCAGCAGCCGCCACAAGCGCCGTTTGCGCCGAACAGCTGCTCCAGCGCGGGCCAAAGGCTGGGCTCAAGTTCTCTGGTTTCTATCTTCATACTGCCCTCATTCTTAACATCCTATGCGCAATCCCAGCTCGAACAAGAGCTATAAAGTTGTGGGTGTTGCAACACAGAGTAAAAGCAGGTTGGAATATCAAGCTATTACCAAAAGGTGCACTCCCGTTCAACTTTTCTCTGCGTACTCGCCTTCGCGCGGCGGATTGACTTAGAATTGCGGCAACGCTGTTTTCCGTGCGGACTGCGGGCGACAACATCCTATCCGTAGCTGCTATCGGGGCCGCCAAGGGCGTATACTTCGGCTGTCCACTCATTTAGACTTTGGGCGCACGGCAAAAAGGCCCATGCCTTGGCAGCCCGTCCTGTCAGGACAGAAAAGGAACCATCTTGAGCGCAATGTGGAAACCCAGCCAATCCGGACCTGCAACCCCTAGCTATTCACCTGAACCCTCCCGCCCTGTGGCGCCCGCGCCTGCCGTCGAACCTATCGCCAATCGCGCCCCGGTTGCAACCGGCGGCGACCAAGCCACCATCGGCAAAGGCCTCGTCATTAAGGGAGAGATCACCGGCACCGAGTCGCTGTTTATCGACGGCAAGGTCGAAGGCAGCATCACTCTTCCGGGCAACCGTGTGACCGTGGGACGCAACGGCCAGGTCGCATCCACCATCACTGCCCGCGAAATCGTCATTCTGGGCAAGGTGCGCGGCAATGTCGCAGCTTCCGACCGGGTTGACATTCGCGCCGAGGGTGCTCTGACTGGCGATGTAAACGCGGCGCGCATCAGCATCGAGGATGGCGCGTTCTTCAAGGGCGGCATCGACATCAAGAAGGCGGATGGCAAGCCGGCAGCTGCGGCGGCGCCTGAATCATCCAAAACGGTTCAGGTATAGTCGCGCTTCAGGCCATGCACCAGACACACGCGCCCTTGCGTCAGCAGGGGCGCGTGTGTCTTTGCGGGAGGGTGGTTTGCCGGTCATTCTCACGCCAAGTGACTGGCTTGGGCTTCGAATATCTTAAAAATGAAGTGGAAGTGAGTTGGAAAGTACGCCGCCTAAACTAAATCATCGTAAATAGATAGAAACAGATGATCTGGGAACTGCCGGAAAGGTTCTATCCCATCCCTAGCCGTTTCATCGCCACCTTGGGCAGCGCCGATCCGCTTTTTTCCAGCACCCATTTCACGACCACCACCCATAGCGCCGCACCGGCCAGCAGCACGGTGATGTCGGTCCAGTAAATTCGCCCCGGCACAATTTTTTGGAACAGCGTTCCCACAGCTCCCCACAGCATCCAAACCGCAGTGCCGCTCGCTGCCGCGGCCAGCAGGCACCGGCCCAGCTCCGCATAATCCAGGCTGGCCAGCGAGACCAGGTGCCGCCGGTGCAACAGCACGGCCAGCGTCACTGTCTGCACCAGGATTCCCAGGTTGGAGGCAACCGCGAGCCCCATCGCTCCATACAGGCGATAAAGCACGGCGTAGACGGGCAGCGAAGCCAGCGTGATTACTGTTCCGGCCGCCATGGGAACGAAAGTGTTCCCCGCGGCATAAAACGCGCGTGAATAAATCGCCTGTGCCGACCACAGAAACATGCTGACGGAGAAGACCGCGAAGTAGGCGGCGCACTCCTTGGAATCATGCAGCGAGAAATGGCCGCGCATGAATGCCAACTGGACCAGCGGCACGGCAAGAGCCATCATCGCCGATGCGGCCAGCAACCCCAGCGCGGTCACGCGCGATACTGAATCGGCCACGCCGGTGGCAAATTCGTAGCGGCGATGCTGGCTCCACAAGCTCGCGAAAAACGGCATGGATGCCGCGCCAGCCGCCTGGGCCAATATGGCCATGGGCGCGTTGAAAAGCTGCTTGGCGTAAGTCATCAGCGAAACCGCGCCAGGGGTCCTGGAGGCAAAGTGGGCGATGATCCAGCTATCGGCGCTCACCAGCGAAACGCCTATCATCAGCGGAAGCGAGAGCCGCACCCACTCGTGCAGCCCCGGATCGCTCCAATCGAGCAGAACGCGGTAGCGCGCGCCCATCCGCCGGGCGAAGATTACGTTAAGCAGAAACGGCCCAAAAAATGCACCGGCCAACGTGCCGACGGCTAGCGATGAGACGCCCATGCGGCGCACCAGAAGCAGGCCGCCAAGGATCGTGCCGAGGTTGTAAATCAGCGGGGCCACGGCCTGCACGCTGAACTGCTTCCGCACCAGCAGAACCGCGCCAAAGATTCCGCCGGCAAAGAAGAATAGCTGCGCGGGCAGCAGAATGCGCGTCAGCCGCACGCACACCGCGGCCTTTTCGGCGTCAAATCCAGGGAACCACCAGTGGATGTACCACGGGGCAAAAATTTCGGCCAGCACGATAGCTGTGCCCAGCACCAGGTACATGGCGGTGAGAATCGCCGATAGCGACCGCTGCCCGTCCTCTTCGCGCCCAGCTTCGCGATATCGGGTGAGGATGCTGACAAAGGTGATGGAGGCCGCGCCGCCCACCAGAAAATACGAAATCATGTCCGGCAGCACAAACGCGGCGTTGAAAGCGTCTGCTTCCATCTTCGAGCCAAAGAGCCAGGCGATGTAAGAGTTCTTACCCAGCCCGATGATGCGCGAGAGAAACGTGGAGGCCATCAGCACCAGCGTTGCAGTGAAAGCCGTGTGCGTGTGCGATGGGCGCAGCAACCCCACTCCGCGTGCCCATTTGGATCGCGCCGCCGGTGAAGGTTTGGTTGGGGGAAACTCTGCCACTGGACTTGATTCTAACGGGGTTGCCCTTTTCGGCGCGCAAAACCGGCATGAGAGCCGGTTTCGTCCAGCAGACAGCCGGCCTTCTCCACATAAACCCTGCCAGCAAGAACCCCCTCGCGAGCTTGCCTTCTTCTGGACGGAAACGGCACATTCCGGTTCCGTGAATGAATGCCTTATGTGCGGGATTGGTACTCATCGGGAAAACCTGAGGTAACCTGACGCTTTTGGGCTTTCTGACCGATAAGGAAGCCATGACACGTTTGCGGCAGGGTTTATCGGGGACTATTCAATCGCTGTCGCTGTGAACGCTCAATGCGGGACCGGGTCAACCACCTCTGACCGTTTGTAAAGCAAGCAGGTACAGAGGTTAGCTGTCTCCCGCCAAAGCTGGATTGTTGTGGGCGCCAAGAGGCCAGGAGTCAAGATGCCACAAGCAGAATTCGAGATTGAGGAAGTGGATCGGCAGAAGGAAGATGCACGGCTGGCTGCGCTGATGGCTGCCGGAATTCTCGACACGCCGCCCGAGCCCGCTTACGACACCATTACGCGCCTGGCTGCCGAGTACTTCCACGCCGACGCGGCCACGATCGGCTTTGTCGACGCCAGCCGCGTCTGGATCAAATCGCACTGGGGCCAGGCGATTCGCGAACTGCCGCGCAGGGATTCCATCTTCGACCTCATGCTTGCCGAAAATGGCCCGATCATCGTCACGGACATCTCTACACATCCTCAACATGATCGCTTGTCGATGCGAGTCAGAGCTCACGGCGCGGTTTCCTTTGTCTGTGTGCCCATACGCTCCTTCGACGGCAGGATTCTCGGGAGCTTAGCTGTCTTCAGCAAAAAGCCCAGCCAAAAGATACAGCCGGAGAACCTTCGCTCGCTGGAGGGCCTGGCCGATATGGTATCGAGCCAGTTGGAACTGCGCAGGCTGCGCAACACTCTCACCGAGGTCAAGAAAGGCCCGCGGCGCGCTCACCACACAGCATCGGCAGCCAATCAGGACTGGCCGCGCCCGGCCGATCTGCATCACGCCCTGGATCAGGGCCAGTTTGTGCTCTACTACCAGCCTGAGGTCGACCTCGTCACGCGCAAGATTGTCGGCCTTGAAGCTCTTATCCGCTGGGATCACCCCGAACGGGGTCTGGTCTCGCCCATGGACTTCATTCCGTTAGCCGAAGAATGCGGGCTGATTCTGCCCATCGGCGACTGGGGAATTGGTGAAGCGTGCAGCCAGATTCAGAAATGGTGCTATGAAGACCCGCTCCACGCCTCCATACGCGTCGGCGTCAACCTCTCCGCCAGCCAGTTCTCGCGTGAAGGCCTCGCCGATCACGTCGAGACCCTCCTGGTGCAATTCGGCATCTCCAGCCGTCAACTCGGCCTCGAGATGACCGAGTCCAGCATCATTCCCAATATGCGCATTGCCACGGAAGTTCTCGGCAGCTTGCGCAGGCTCGGCGTTTCCCTCCTCATGGACGACTTCGGCACCGGCTACAGTTCCCTCAGCTACCTCCATTCCTTCCCCTTTGACGTGCTCAAGATCGACCGCTCTTTCGTCTGCCGCATGACCGAGGGTGATCAGCCCCTGCAAATCGTGCGCACCATCATCGAACTGGCCCGCGTGCTGGGCATGGACGTGGTGGCCGAGGGGATTGAAACCCACGAGCAATATCGCCTGTTGCGCGAGATGGGCTGCCGCTTTGGACAGGGCTTCCTCTTTGCCCGCCCCATGAGCGCCGAAGCCATCACTCAATTGTTGCGGCTACCCGGCCGGGTGCTCCCTGAACCGCCGCCTGCCCAACTGGCCTGCGCCTGACGGCCTGGCGTTTCCGCGCCGTTCTTTCAGCGCTCGGGCTCGCCTCGTTCCTGCGGCGCTACGCCAGTTTCACCAAAGCGTGCTTCAAAAACCGCACTGTGTCAGGGCACGACTTTAGTCGTGCCGTATATGGCCTAAATTCACGCGGGCTTTAGCCCCGGAGGGATAACTT
>Ga0255353_1001416_pt1 | contig 13510 bp, 11 predicted proteins | sample HBST25metaG_FD_189941 | JGI IMG/M metagenome (GOLD analysis project Ga0255353, IMG submission 189941) | Peat soil microbial communities from Stordalen Mire, Sweden - H.B.S.T25 | ecosystem: Environmental > Terrestrial > Soil > Wetlands > Peat | place: Sweden: Norrbotten County, Stordalen Mire...
GCCCATTGTTATATTCGACTTTGGCTAGCCGGATTCCATATAGCTGCTGGGCTACTGGATCAATCTGTACGTTTGACGCTGTATCTTCAACCAGGCGCGGCGAATGGCTGGCTTCCTCGGCATATACAGGCACCAGCGCCATGCCGCAATCTGGCGCTGTTCCCGGCTTGTCAGATCGGTAGGCCGGGTGCATCGGGTCTACATAATAGAGGATATGACGCGCCGATGTTTGCCTGGATTCTGGATGAATAATGGCAAACCCAAATACGGCGATCAATGCCGCCATGATCGGGATGATATAGAGCCGTTTGCGCATCTCTCATTTCCTCCTTTACAAGTGAGGGCTTTTAACTCGAATCGCCATTAGTATGCGATCCGATTCTCAGTCGAGATCGGTTTACGTGTCCAGCAAGGCGTCTTCCGCCAATTCGCGGCAAAGAATCCGTGCACTCCCGTGAATGCAATTGCCCGTACAAACGCAATCGCCCATTGAATTGATACTGAGGATCATCGCATCTTTAGAATCGGAGTCTTTGCTGTAGAGCAAATTAAACAATTCCGTTTGCTGTAGTGTGTCTTCAAGCCATTCTGTAGTTTGGCGTGAAGTTCGTGAGGAACGAGCATGGTGACAGCACGTATTTCAGCAGCACTCGAAGGCCTGGACGGGCCACAAAGAGATGAACTGAATCTTGCCGAGTGCGTGGTTTTGATGAGCGCTTCCGCGTTCTTTACCGGTTTGTCACCGCAAGAGTGCGAGGAAATTGCGTCCAGTGCGCGTGCTCGAACATTTGCGCGCAGCGAGCTCCTGTTTGCGCAAGGACAGCCAATCCGCAACCTGGTTCTTATTCAAACAGGCAGCGTGAAGCTTTTTCAGAGTGCTGATGGCGATCAGGTCATTCTCTGGATGAATGGATCGGGCGATACGGTGTGCATGCCCGCAGAATCGTCAGATTGCAGTTACACTTGCTCTGCTCGCGCGATGGAGAAGTGCAGGACGTTGATCTGGGAGTACGACAGCCTGCAAACCCTGTTGGTGGAATACCCGCAGATCAGGAAGAACATCAGCCAAATTCTTTCTAGTCGTCTAAACGAGCTTGAAGAGCGATTTCGCGAAGTGGCAACCGCGAGGGTCGCCAAACGAGTGGCGCTCACGCTGATGAGGCTTCTTAAGCAAGTTGGCAAAATGTCGGAAGGGGGGATTGAGGTCTTACTTTCGCGTGAGGAACTTGCACAGATGACTGGCACGACTTTGTTTACGGTCAGCAGGATTCTCTCAAAATGGAAGGATGCGGGGTTTGTCGAGCCTCGTAGAGAAGCAGTTGTCGTTCTCGATCAACAGCGCTTAATGGAAGAGGCAGACGGATAACTCAGGTATCGTCTGCGTTGCCAGTAAGGCTACGAATGTACATTGACCCCTGAGATAGCCTTGGGTGCTCTAGCAATGAACCCAAAGAAAGGCTGCTGATCAAGTCATGGCGGAATTCGTAATCAAGATCGCCGACGAGCGCGGCCACGTTCAGGAGCAGGAGCAGACAGCGGCCACCGCCGAGGAGCTGCGCGCCCGCTTTGTCCATGCCGGCTACCACGTGTTTTCCGTCAAGTCCCGCTCCGGTTTTGGCGGTTTTAAGAGCGGCAAGGTCAAGCTGGAACCGTTTCTGATCTTCAACCAGCAATTTCTCACGCTGATTCGCGCCGGGCTGCCGATTCTGGGCTCTATCGAGATGCTGGCCAAGAACCAAAAGAACGCGCATTTTGCGGCGCAGTTGAACGATGTAGCCAACCGCGTGAAAACTGGCGACGCGCTCTCGGCGGCCTTCGAGGCGCAGAGCGGCTTTCCGATCATGTACACCACCACCCTGGTGGCCGGCGAGCGCTCCGGGAACCTGCAGGAGGTGCTGGAGCGCTACGTGAGCTTCCAGCGCACCTCGCTCACCTTCCACAAGAAGCTGGTGTCCTCGCTGATCTATCCCTGCGTGCTGCTGACACTGGTTTGCGGGCTGATGTTCTTCATGTTCGTCTTTGTGGTGCCGCAGTTTGCCGTTCTTTACGACCAGATGGGCTCGAAGCTGCCGGCAATGACCATGGACCTGCTGGCCTTCGGCAAATTTCTGAACCGCAACATTCTCTGGATTCTTCTGATCATGGCCGGCACGGGCTTCGGCGGCTACCGCTTCGCCATTACGGAAGGGGGACGCGACTTCATCGACAGCTTCCGCGTAAAGCTGCCCCTCTTCGGAAAGATCTGGCTCAAATATCAGGTGGCGTTGTTTGCGCGGACGCTTTCCACGCTGCTCACAGGTGGCCTGCCGCTGGTGCCGTCGCTGGAAACCGCGGCCCGCTCCATCAGCTCGCGCCGCGTTTCGCGCGCGGTCATCAACTCCATCATCACGGTGCGCGAGGGCAAGAGCTTGGCCGACGCGCTGATTCAGACCGAGGTCTTTCCGGATCTGGCCGCCGAGATGATCTCGGTGGGCGAGCAGACCGGCGCTCTGCCGCAGATGCTCAACTCTGTCTCCGAGTTCTTCGAGGAGGACGTTGCCACCGCCCTCACCGCGGTTCTGGCGCTGATTGAGCCGGCCATCCTCATCGTCATGGGCGTTGTGGTGGTCTTCATTCTCATCTCACTTTACCTGCCCATTTTCTCGCTGGGACAGGCGGGCGGAGGTCAGGGGTAAACCATGGCTGAAACGACACTGCTTTCTGTTCCGCTACCTTCCGGTCCCCTTCCCGGCAGCCAGGAAGAGCGCGCCCAGGCTGAACTGCTGGCGCAACGCTATCGCGCCGAGTTCGTTGACCTGAAGAACTTCAAGATTCAGCACGACCTGTTGCGCACCGTTCCGGTGGAACTTATGTTCCGCTACAACTTTGTGCCCATCGAGCAGCAGGACGACGCGCTGGTGATCGCGGTCAGCGACCCCTCGCTGCTGATGGTGCTGGATGAGATTGCAGGCCTGCTCGGCCATCGCATCATCCCGCGCGTGGCAACGCTTTCGCAAATTACCGACCTGCTGAAGAAGACCGAGCAGTCGCAGCGCGTGCTCGACGAGGCCAGCGAGGGGCTGACGTTCGACGTGCTGACTGGCGATGACTCGAGCGACGAGAACATCTCCATCGAGAAGCTGACCAGCGAAGAGGACATCAGCCCCATCATCCGCCTCGTGGACACGACGATCTTTACCGCACTCGAACGACGCGCCTCGGATATTCACATTGAAACCTACGATGATTCAGTGCATGTAAAGTACCGCATCGACGGTGTGTTGCAGGAGGCCATGGCGCCCATCGCCCGCGAGCATCACGCCACGATTCTGTCGCGCATCAAGATCATGAGCGAGCTGGACATCGCCGAGCGCCGCGTACCCCAGGACGGCCGCTTCCGCGTTCGCTACAAGACCCGGCTGATCGACTTCCGCGTCTCCATCATGCCCACAATTCACGGCGAGAATGCCGTGCTGCGCGTGCTGGACAAAGAGTCGATGAGCGAAAAGTTTCACAATCTGACTCTCGACGTGGTGGGTTTCGCCGAAGAGGATCTGAAGCGTTTCCGCGCTTACATTCGCGAGCCTTACGGCATGGTGCTGGTGACCGGCCCGACCGGCTCCGGCAAGACCACCACCCTCTACGCCGCGCTCAACGAGATCAAGAGCGACGAAGACAAGATCATCACCATCGAGGACCCGGTCGAGTACCAGATTCGCGGCATCACGCAGATTCCTGTCAACGAAAAGAAAGGCCTTACTTTCGCAAGAGGTCTGAGGTCCATCCTGCGTCATGATCCGGACAAGATCCTGGTGGGCGAAATCCGCGACAATGAGACGGCGCAGATTGCGATCAACTCCGCGCTCACCGGGCACCTGGTTTTCACCACAGTCCACGCCAACAACGTGGTGGACGTGCTCGGCCGCTTTGTGAATATGGGCGTTGAGGTGTACAACTTCGTTTCCGCGCTCAACTGCATCCTGGCGCAACGGTTGGTCCGCACGGTCTGCGACCACTGCGCGCACACCGTTACCTACAGCGACGACGTTCTGCGCGCCAGCGGCATGGACCCGGCGGAGTGGCACGGCTTCGAGTTCCGGGAAGGAGCAGGTTGCATGGAGTGCGGCGGAACCGGCTACCGCGGCCGGACGGCGATTCATGAACTGCTGGATCTGACCGACCCCATCCGGGAGTTGATTCTGGCAAAGAAACCCACCTCCGAAGTGCGCAAGCTGGCACAGAAGGAGGGCATGAGTTTTCTACGCGAGTCGGCTCTGGATCGTGTCCGCCGCGGCCTGACCACACTCAAGGAGATCAACAAGGTTACCTTCATCGAGGCGTCCAGATGATACATTCGATTCTCAGCAAGTACGGTTCTCGAATTGCCGCGCGGCCGCCGGTAGCGGTGGAGCTTTCGCCCCAGGGCGCGCTGGCCGCCGCTTCTCCGGGAGCGGGCCAACCACCCGTCTACGCCTTTGAGCCGCTGCCTGAGGGCGCGCTTGTGCCCGGTATCGGCGAGCACAATCTGTGCGCGCCGGAGACAGTGGCCAACGCCATGCGCACCGCGCTTGGGCGGCTCTCGCAGCGCACCCGCGCCGTTACGCTGCTTGTGCCTGACACTGTGGTTCGCGTTTTCGTGCTGGACTTCGATTCGCTCCCCCCCAAAGCCGCTGAAGCGATTCCGATTCTGCGCTTCCGGCTGCGCAAGATGGTTCCCTTCGACGTGGAGCACGCCGGCGTGAGCTACCAAATTCTGCTGGAGACGAAGACCGAATGCAAGGTGCTGGCGGCGGTCATCCCCGGCCTTATCCTGCAAGAATATGAAGCCGCAGTGCGTGAGGCTGGCTACGAGCCGGGAGCCGTGCTGCCCACGAGTTTATCCGCTCTGGAAGCCATCGATTCGACGGATCCGGTGCTGATTGCTAACCTGAGCGCGCTGGCGTTGACCACCGCCATCACCCACGGCCAGGATCTGCTGCTCTATCGCACACTTGACCTGCCCGAGGACCCCGGCCTGCGCCTTCAGGAGGTGCAGCGCGGCGTCAGCGTGGCCGCCGCTTACTTCGAAGACAAGCTCGGCGCTCGTCCTCAGGTGTTGTATTACGCCGACGAAAGTGATTCTCAATTTTTCGCGGATTGGCTCGATAACCCCGATCGGATCGTGGATGAACTGGCACCTCTGCATAAAACAGGAGCAGCGGAAACTTTGAACAACGCAAGCATTGCCGGGGCAATTGGCGCCTTGGCGGGAGCAATGTAATGAGAATTACTCTCAATCTCGCTACGCATCCCTTCGTTGACGTGGAACCGAGGATCAAGCTTCTGCGTGTCACCCTCGGTTCGCTTGTCCTGATTGCCGCCGGCTTGGGTCTGTGCTTAATCGCCATTCATCAGAAGGCTGAACAGGCCCGCGCCTGCGACCGTTTACTGGATAGCCAGATCGCCCACATTAACCAGGAACGACAGGGCTACAAGATTATGATGCAACGGCCGGAAAACGCGGAACTGTTGAACCGGATCGGAGAACTAAATCAGATTCTTGATGAAAAGGCATTCTCATGGACGCTGGCCATGGAAGACCTGGAAACCGTGCTTCCCGGCGGTGTGCAGGTGACGACGCTGGAGCCATACCGCGAGAAGGATGGCAACACCACTCTCCATTTGCGCGTTATTGGCCCACGGGACAGGTCTCTCGACCTGGTACGCAACCTGGAGCGCTCCAGGCATTTTCTGATTCCTCGCATCGTGGGTGAGAGCTTCGAAACCAGTGGAGGCCCCAACGAAAAACTGGAGCCGGTCAGCGCTTCCAACCGCGTGAACTTCGATTTACTGGCCGAGTATAACGCGGCGGCTCTCACAGAACCCATAAGGTTGAAAGAAAATTTGGAGCAGAAACCGGAGAAGGCTGACGATCCTGCTTCTGAAACCAAGAGTAGTCAGCTTCAGTCGCATGTGAACAATATTCTGGCGTTCGCGGCTCATCCACCGGCGATTAGCCCCACTCCCAATTCGTCTGTGAATGTATATCCGAAGGAGACAGTTCTCCGCCCAAATTCAGGAGGACAGCGATGAGTAACGGTAGGAATATTCCATGGCGTGAGCGTTTGGCCGATCCGCTTATCAGGTACATTGCAGGTTTGGTCGCAGTACTTCTTGTAGTCGGAGGACTGACCGTTCGAGTGGGCCTTGATTGGGCGGTGATCAGCAGTCATTTCAGCAATGCGCTGGCTGGCAAGAAGGTGGAGTTGAAGGCTCTGGATCTTGAAACCGCCCCTCTGCGCGGACTCGACATGCGCGTGGAAGAATCCCGGTCGCAGATGCGATCTTTCTATATGAATCGCATTCCCTCCAGCTACTCCGTGATCGCCTCTCGCATCGGTGAATTGCAAGTGAATTCGGGCGTCCGGCTTTCCAGGGTGCAGTACACACAGGGAAAGCCCGGCGGCGATCTGACGGAGATTACGCTGGACGCTGGCATCAGCGGTTCGTATCCGCAGATCATGCGGTTTGTGAACAGCCTGGAACGCGATCAGAATTACTTCGTCATCCGCTCCATGCAATTGGCCGGCCAGCAAGGCGGCCAAGTGAATCTGCGCATCCTGGCCTCCACCTGGCTACTGCCAGCGGATGCCCATGACAGCGGGTTGCCGCTCACTTCGGGTGCAAGTGAAACAGGTACTGCTCTTTCCTCTGGAAAGGAAGGTGAATAACCATGGCCATTACATTGGGAACAGAAAAAAAAGGACAGGTTTACCTGGCCATCTCGCTCTTTGCGTTCATTCTTGTGTATGGCGGATACCAGATTTACAAGACATTCGGAAGTCCTTCCGCGCCAGCCTCTACGGTTGCGACAGCGGCGCCGGAACTGCATATTCCCGCCACAGGTCATTCCTTGCCGGTCACGGTTGCTGCGTCCGCGGGAAAAGAGGCGCAGAAGTTGTCAAATACCGGCCTCTACCCCAGGTTGCACTTCTTCAAGATCAAGCAGAGTGAACTAGTGGAATACGAGGGTACAGGCCGCAATATCTTCTCTGTCGAATCGGCGCCAATTGTGATCGAGACCCCAGTGAAGAGTGCTCGCGACCTGTCCAACGTGATCGCGCCTCCTCCGATCCAGCCCCCCAGGCCGCCGGCGATTGATCTCAAGTACTACGGCTACACCCAGGCCGGCGACAAGTCAATCAAAGCATTTTTCGTCCATGGAGAGGATGTGTTTATCGCTCACAGTGGTGACATTGTCGATCATCGCTATAAAGTGGGTGTGATTCAGCCCGGCGGCGTTCAGGTAACAGACATGGGCTATAACAACACGCAAACACTGTCGATGCAGGCGAATTAGTGAACTAGTGAACAAGTGAATTAGTGAACTACGAAGATGATCCGAGGTGTTCTTTCCCATGAAGACTTCCGCCCCAATCCGCCGTCCCCAGCCCTCCGAAGAGGGCTACACGCTGGTCTTCGTAATCTTTCTGATTGCGCTGTTGACCATCTCAATGTCTGTGGCCCTGCCGAAGATTTCCAAGAAGATTCAGCGTGATCGCGAGGTCGAGACCATGCAGCGCGGCAAGCAGTACATCCGCGCCGTCAAGTTGTACCGCAAGCAATTCGGGGCCTATCCGCCCAACGTCGATGCGCTGGCCACAGGCACGAACAACATCCGCTTCCTGCGCAAGAAGTATGCCGATCCAACGACAGGTCAGGCGGATTGGAAGCCGATTTTCTTTGGCCAGAACAAGGCTCCTCTGGCAATGGGTTTCTTCGGAGTGCCGCTGGGCGCACCGGCAATTGCGGGCAACGGACCGGGCGGGTCGACCAGCGGCATGCAGACGGCAGCCAGCCTCGCATCGCAGTCATCCGGGACAGATTCCAATGCGCCAGCGGACCCGAACAATCCCAACGCCTCTACCAGCGGCACGGCCGGAAGTACTTCGGCCTTCGGCCAGACGGGACAGACCTATGGCGGCGCGGGCATCATCGGCTTCTCGCCCAACAGTCCCAAGCAGTCCATCATGGTTTACAAGACAAAGACCCGTTACAACGAGTGGGAGTTTGTTTATTCTCCGCTGATTGACCAGATGATGCAGCCGGACGCCAACCCGGTAGGGGGTGTCCCTTTGCAGCCCGGTTCTCCCGGCTTCAGCGGTCCCAACAATACAACGCCCGTTGCCAACATCCCATCAACGCCCGCAGCGACGCAGTAAGAAGACAGAAGCAGAGAGGGAGTTGACTGCCTATTTGACCGCCGTCAAAGATGTCCACGGTCCACGTAGCGTAAACATGGCAATAGAGCATTGGATGTGGACGCTCGATGAAATCTTCTTGTCCAATATGAATCCGAGAGAATCTTTCCGAAGGGTTACATTTTCTGCGGTTTCCACGCTTTGCCATTGAAGAGCGATGGATGTTCGGGACAAATTATGAATCTGATGCACTGAAAGGCAACGGTCAACGATGAAGCAGGGAACTAGCGCCTCCGCCTTTACCGGGTCGTATTTGCCAGGCATTGAGTCCGCTGGGACCACTGTGCGGATGAATGTCGGCAAAGATAACGAGGCGAGCAGGAATGGCGAGCGGGGGCTTACGTTAGTTGAGCTGATTGTGACTGTGACAATTCTCTCGATTTTTGCCGGGGCTGTGATGCCGATGGCGCGTTTTCAAGCCAAGCGCCAAAACGAGCGGATTCTGCACTACGACCTGTGGATGATGCGCGACGCTATTGACCGCTACAAGGACGCGGCAGACAAGGGTGCATTCCAGACCAAGCTGGACAGTCAGAACTATCCGCCCGATCTGGATACGCTGGTTACAGGTGTTGATATTCAGACCAAGAAGGTGAAGTTTTTACGCCACATTCCGGTGGACCCGATGACCGGCAAGGCGGAGTGGGGATTGCGCTCGATGAAGGATGATCCGAAATCAGAGTCGTTCAGCGGGGATAGCGTCTTCGACGTGTACTCCCAGTCCACGGGCACGGCTTTGGACGGAACCAAGTACTCCGACTGGTAGGAGATTCTATGCGCACGATGCAGAGACAAGACGCGGGCTTTACGCTGATGGAGCTGATGATCGTGATGATGATCATCGGCATTCTCATGTTGATCGCTGTGCCGCGCTTTACCGGCGCCATCAATATGGCCCGGGAGGCGGTGCTCAAAGAAGATCTGAATGTAATGCGCGAGGCCATCGACTCCTACACGGCGGACAAGCAGAAGGCTCCGCAGTCGCTTGACGATCTAATAGCAGACGGTTATCTGAAGACTATTCCACAGGATCCCTTCACATACGTCAAAGACAGTTGGGTCACGGAAACCGGCGATGCGCTGCACTCGCTGGACCAGACCGACCCCGGCATCGACGACATTCACTCCGGCTCGCAGGAGCGGGGTTCCAATGGGCAACCGTATTCCAACTGGTAGAAAAAATCGTGATTCAATGAACTTTTTGTCATGTTCCACTTTTTGCTTTGACGGGCCATTATGATCATAAAATGAAGTTGGCTGACCATCAGGAATGCTTTTCTCTGTAAAAGAAACTGATGCGATAGCGAGGTGCAATCGATCAAGTACATTTTTTCGTTTCATGGATGGTGGCTGCGAATTTCTGCTGGGCGCTGGCATACTGCATTCATGGCAAGCCGATCTGGCGCCATTGAGGATGGGTGCATGAACCAGTCGGCCAAATATGCAATTCTAAAATCTATTCTTTGCTGTTTAGTCGCATGGGCAGCCGCCGCCGACGCGCAGATTTCTCCTGGCCCGCTTGCCAGAGCTCATCGAAGTTTAGACGGAGACGCGCACTGCGTTCAATGTCACGCGGTATCAGTCAAATCGCCTTCATTCCGCTGTCTCGACTGCCATCGCGAAATCGCAAACGAAATCGAGCACAATCAGGGGCTTCATGCAACGTACCCGCGCCTGGGGCCGCCAGGAGCTGCTTGTGTCAAGTGCCATTCAGATCATAACGGCGAGAACTTCGCTCTTGTGCATTGGAATCCTACACCGTCAGGCTTTGATCACTCGAAGACGGGCTATAAGCTTGACGGCAAGCATGCCGGCGTTGGCTGCCGCGCCTGCCACACCGCAAAACATATTTCCTCGGCGGAACGCAATTCGCTCGCGGGCAAAGATTTGGAGCGCACATGGCTTGGTCTTTCAGCGAGTTGCATTACGTGCCACGAGGATAAGCACCAAGGGCGCTTCGGGACAAACTGTTCGCAATGCCATTCAACAGTGGATTGGAAGGCTGCGAAAATTGATACGAAGCAATTCGATCACTCAAAGACGCGTTACCCGCTGACAGGAATGCATCTCAACGTTACCTGTGCAAAGTGCCACACTTCCGGCGCTGATGGGCTTCCGCGCTATGCCGGCATTCAGTTTGCGAATTGTTCGATCTGTCACCAGGACCCACATAAGGGCGAATTCAAACAAGGATGCGAATCCTGTCATTCGACTTCTACTTGGAAAAAGTCATCGTTCACCTCTACTTTCGATCACTCAAAGACTCAGTTCCCGCTGCTCGGAAAGCATATCGGAATCACCTGCCTGACTTGCCACAAGATTCCGGATTTCAAGACGCCGATGGCCTTTGCCAAGTGCGCGGATTGCCACTCTCCTGATCCGCACGGCGGGCAGTTTCTGAAGCGCGCCGATGGCGGGAAGTGTGAGAGCTGCCATAAAGTTGAAGGTTGGATACCGAGCACATATACGGTAGCGGATCATGCCAAAACAGGTTTCCCTCTTGTTGCGCCGCACACCGAAGTAAAGTGCGCCGGCTGCCATATTCCTCAGGGCAAGGAAACGCGCTACAAGATCAAGTTTGCGCTCTGCTTGGACTGCCATAAAGATGAACATGAAGGCCAATTCGCGGCTGATCCGTGGTTCAATCGTTGTGAGCGATGCCACACCGGGGCTACCTTTGAGACTTCCAACTACACCTTGGTCCTGCATCAGAAATCCAGCTTCCCGCTTGTCGATGCTCACGAGGCGGTGCCTTGCAACGAATGCCACAAGCCGCGAGACGCTGCCAAGACCGCGATCTATCACTTTGTTCAACTGAGTTGCACGAGTTGCCATGAGGACATACACAAAGGCCAGTTCACTCAGCGCATGGCCGCTCTGGGGCCGAGCGGCAAACCGGTTGGATGCCTGCTTTGCCATTCCACCAAGGAATGGAAAGATACGGCGAAGTTCGATCACTCCAAAACGGATTTCCCTTTGACGGGTTCGCATCGCGCTGTCGCCTGCGCCGAATGCCACAAGCCGCCCAATCTGGAGTTGACGATGGCGCACGTCGATTTCACGCATGCACCGGTCGCGTGCGCCGAGTGCCATGATAACCCCCATGCGGATCAGTTCGGGGCCAGGGCCAGCGATTGCGCTGCCTGCCACAGCAACAATAAATGGCGGCCGTCGCGGTTTGATCATGAGAAGACAGCGTTTTCTCTCAAGGGCGGACATCAGGATGTTGCCTGCTCGGCATGCCACATTCTCAAAAAATCTGTAGAAGGCAATTTGGTGCTCTTTTACAAACCGACGCCCACCTCTTGCGATGTTTGTCATGGATCAAAGTTTCAGTCGCAACAATAGGGTGAAGGTGTGGGCCGCTAAAAAATATTTGCAAGGAACCTATCTTCCGAATAGACGGAACGTCCAAACTGTTTTAAGCTGTAGTTGAGAATTGACGTCGACATTTTCAGTTTCCCCGATTTCACTGAAAAAGGACGTTCTCAAATACGCACCGGCCGACGCTGAGCACAGGCCCGCAAACGAGCACGAAGAATTTTCCCGTTCTTCGCGGATGCAATATCTGTATTTCCTTTTATTTTGCTGGTTGCTCGAAATGGCAAGAATCACGCGCATTCGGCATTGCCGGATCCGTGGTGTATCCAAGGCCAGGAGATCGTCGTGCATCTGTTGCGCAGACTCATAACGGGGGTAGTCGCGTCCCTGTCGCTGCTGGCAGCCGCGCGTTCGCAGCAGCCCCCGAGCGGTGTTAGGCAGACATCGAGAGCGCCCCAGGCCCAGATCTCGAGCCCGCACGGCCCCATCGCTATTTCCTGCCAGAACTGCCACTCCGCGATCAGTTGGAGACCGATCCGGTCAAATCCAGATTTCAATCACGATAAGACCGGATATCCATTGCGTGGCATGCATCAAAAGGTGGGCTGTACGCAATGCCACGCCAGCTTGATCTTCAAAAACGTCAGTACTGGCTGCGCCGATTGTCACGCTGATATCCATCTGCGGCAGTTCGGAGCTAACTGCGAGAGTTGCCATACGGTCAAAGGATGGAATGTTTCACTGGACGCGATTCGCAATCATCAGAACCGCTTTCCGCTGGTGGGAGCACACGCGCTGGTGGAATGCGATCAATGCCACAAGCAAGCCGCGGTAGGGCAGTTCGCAGGCCTATCGACGGCTTGCTACTCTTGCCATCAAAAGGATTTTCTAACGCCGGTTCTCAATCACGTGGGTCTAGGATTCTCGACTTCGTGCGCACCCTGCCACTCGATGAACAGTTGGATGGACGCCAAGTTCGATCATCTAAAATACACAGGCTATGCGCTGACTGGAATACACGCCACTCTTCCTTGCATCGCCTGCCACCTAGGCAATGTATTTCAGGGGATACCGGCAAGCTGCTTCGGTTGCCATCAGTCGGATTGGAGCAGCACCAGCAACCCCGTACACGCCGCGGCAGGCTTCCCCACGACCTGCGATACCTGCCACAACACCAGCAACTGGACAGCGGTCACATTCAATCACACGCTGTACGCAAACTATCCTCTGACCGGGGCTCATGCGACTGTGACCTGCGTCCAGTGTCACGTGAACAACAGCTATACGGCCACACCGACGGCCTGCTATAGCTGCCATCAGGCGGACTATGCCGGGACGACAAATCCCGTGCATGTCGCCGCGGGCTTTCCTACCGATTGCACATTATGCCACTCGACAACGAACTGGACCACATCGACCTTCAACCATGCGACCACGGCCTTTCCGTTAACCGGTGCTCATCTCACAGTCGCCTGCGCAACCTGCCACGTGAACAATAACTACACCACGCTGCCGACTGCATGCTACGGCTGCCATCAAGCAGATTACAACGGAACCACAAGCCCTCCCCATGTGGCTGCCGGTTTTCCAACCACCTGCGCCACCTGCCACAATACGTCGTCCTGGACGGCGGCAACCTTCAATCACAACAACACTAGTTTTCCTTTGACGGGCGCTCACGTCACCGTGCCCTGCGCAAGCTGCCACGTTAACAACAACTACACCACCCTGCCAACAGCCTGCTACGGATGCCACCAGGCGGACTTCACCGGAACGACGAACCCCGCACATGTCGCCGCCGGCTTCCCCACCGATTGCACATTGTGCCACTCGACAACGAACTGGACCACATCGACCTTCAACCATGCAACCACGGCCTTTCCGTTAACCGGTGCTCATCTCACAGTCGCCTGCGCAAGCTGCCACGTGAACAACAACTACACCACGCTGCCGACCGCATGCTACGGCTG
>Ga0255353_1001425_pt1 | contig 13457 bp, 10 predicted proteins | sample HBST25metaG_FD_189941 | JGI IMG/M metagenome (GOLD analysis project Ga0255353, IMG submission 189941) | Peat soil microbial communities from Stordalen Mire, Sweden - H.B.S.T25 | ecosystem: Environmental > Terrestrial > Soil > Wetlands > Peat | place: Sweden: Norrbotten County, Stordalen Mire...
GCGGCCGCTACCACGGTACGCTCGGCCAGCAGAATATCGGCCGACCAGCCACCCAGGTGCTCGGCCAACGCCGCATCCGTGGCGAAGAGCGCCGCGCCGTCCCGCACTTGCCGCGGCACCAGCAGCGTGCCCGGCGGCAGCGCCGGGTCCAGTCCGCCGCACAGGCCGAAGCTCAGCAGAGCGCCAGCGCCACGCGCGACCAGACGCTCGGCAGCAACTTCCGCACCCGCCGGCAGGCCGCCGCCGATCGCCGTGTCACCGAGCGACCGCGCCAATCGCGCTTCCGCCGCGAGGCCGACGACAATGCCCAACCGAGCCAGTTCAGGGTGCATCACGATTCTTTGACCCGTTGGAGTCGGAACCTAGAAGCCCGACCCCGCCGGCGGCAACCCTTCGCAGCGCCTCGGCCACCTCGCCGAGCACCCCGTCCCAGTCGCCCGGCCGGCGTTGGCGGAACTGCCGCAGCGTCGGGTACCAGGGGCAATCGGGGCGATCCAGCAGCCAGCGCCAGCAGGTGTCGAGCCGGTTCAGCAGCCACACCGGCTTGCCCAGCGCCCCGGCCAGATGCACCACGGCCGTGTCCACCGAAATCACCAAGTCGAGCGCCATGACCAACGCCGCGGTGGCGGCGAAGTCCGGCAGCTCGTCGGTCCAGTCCAGCAGCTTCAGGCCGGGGCGGGCGTGTGCGCCGTATTGCAACGAGACGAAGGTCACCCCCGGCACACCGGCTAGCGCGTCCAGCTTCTCCGGTTTGATCGAGCGCCGCGCATCGAGCGGGTGCATGCGGTTGCCGGCCCACACGAGGCCGACGCTGAGGCCGCCGCAGCCGGCCAGCCGCTCCCGCCACAGGGCCGTCGCCGCGTGGTCGGCCCTGAGGTACGGCACCTCGGCGGGAATGTTGTCGAGCGTCGTGCCCAGCACATACGGCAGGCTGGGCAACGCGCATTGCAGGTCGAATGCGGGCAGGGGCTGGCCGGCGGGCACCAGCCGCTCGACCCCGCCGATGCCTTCCAGCAGGCGCAGCAGCGGCTTCGGCGCCTCCAGAATCACGCGCGCCTGCCGGCCGAGGCGCGGCAGGTAGCGGCAGAACTGGAGCGTGTCGCCGTAACCCTGTTCGGCGTACACCAGCAACACCCGGCTGCCGAGCGCCTCGCCAGCCCAGCGTGGCTGCTGAAACGCCCGCTGGGTAAAGCCACGCCGGCGCCAGCGCCACTCGTAGCCCTCCCAGCCCTCGACCAGGCGACCGCCCAGCAGCAGCGCGGCGCCCAGGTTGTAGTGCGCCTCGGCATGCGTCGGGTCGAGCGCCAGCGCCGTCCGGTAGCACGTCTCCGCCTCCGCCACGCGGCCGAGGTCGGAGAGCACGTTGCCCAGGTTGTTGTGCGCGTTGACGTAGTCGGGCTGCACCCGCAGCGCCGCCCGCAGGCTGGCCTCCGCCGCCTCGAACCGGCCGCAGGTACGCAACAGGTTGCCCAGGTTGTTGTGCGCGAAGGCATAGTCCGGCCGCAGCCGCAGCGCCTCGCGGTAGCACGCTTCCGCCTGTTCCGGCCGTCCGGCCTCGGCCAGCACCACGCCGAGGTCGTTGTGCGCCTCGACGGAACACTGCACGAGTTCGATCGCATGCCGCAGGCTGGCTTCGGCGCCGTTCAGATCGCCGGTCTGCTGCAGCGCCGCGGCCAGATCGCGCCACGCCTTCTCGTTGGCCGGCTCCAGCGCCACGATGGCGCGCAGGCAGGTCACCGCCTGGCGCAGCCGGCCGGCGCCGCAGAGTACGTTGGCGAGGTTCCTATAGAAATGTGTCGCGTGCGGGTTGAGCCGGATAGCGCGCGCCAGATAGCGCACCGCCACGTCGGTCTTCCCGCACTGGTGCGCGATCAGGCCGAGTAGGTGCAGCCCGTCCGGGTCGTCGGGCACTTCCGCCAGCACCTGCCGGTAGCACCCCTCCGCCAAGGCCAGCTGCCCGGCGTGGTGATACGCGATCCCCTGCCGAAGCAGGCTCGGGACGGACTCTGCGACGCTCGCCATGGCCGCGACGTTGCCCGCAAGTGGTTGCCAAATCGCAAACCGCGCGAAGGCAAACCGCGGCTCAGAACCCGCCCTCGACCCGCTTCTCGTTCCCGCGCATCAGGTTGCGGTAGCGCGCCAGTGCCAGCAGGGGAAAGAACAGCCGGTAGCCGTGGTAGCGCAGGTAGAACACGCGCGGGAAACCCACCGCCGTGTACGGCGCCTCGTCCCACGCGCCGTCGGGCCTCTGTTCGGCGGCGAGCCAGGCGATGCCGCGCGCCACCGCCGCGTGCCCGGCCTCGCCGGCCGCCATCAGCCCGAGCAGCGCCCAGGCGGTCTGCGAGGGGTTGCTGCGATAATAGCGTCCGTGTGGCGCGCCAGCGTAGGTCTCGTTGTCCTCGCCCCAACCGCCGTCATCGCGCTGGGTCGCTAGCAGGAACGCTACCGCCCGCCGCACCGCCGGATCGTCCGGCGCGAGGACGGCGACGTTCAACGCGCACAGCACCGACCAGGTGCCGTAGATGTAGTTCGTGCCCCAGCGGCCAAACCAGCTTCCGTCGGGCTCCTGCTCGCGCCGCAGCCAGGCCACCGCGCGGTCGATCACCGACCTGTCCTTCGCGTCGCCCAATTGCGCGAGAAAGGAAACGCAGCGCGCGGTGACGTCGGCGGTCGGCGGATCGAGCAGCGCGCCGTGGTCGGCGAACGGGATGTGGTTGAGGAACAGGTGCTCGTTGTCGGCGTCGAAGGCGCCCCAGCCGCCGCCGCGCCCCTGCATGCCGACGATCCAGTCGCGCGCCCGGCGGATCGCCTCGGCATGCGCCGGATCGCCCTGGCGGTGCAGCAGCATGGCCACGACGGCCGTGTCGTCCACGTCGGGGTAGTGGGCGTTCGCGTACTGGAACGCCCAGCCGCCGGGCACCGCCGCCGGCCGCGCCTCCCGCCAGTCGCCGACCACGTCCAGCACCTGCCTGCCACGCAACCAGGCGCATGCGGCCGCCACCGCCGGGCTGGCCGGGCTGTCCGCCTCGGCCATGGCGTGCGCGGCCAGGCCGGTGTCCCACACCGGCGAGAGACACGGCTGGCAGTAGGCGCGGTTCTGCTCCACCACGAGCAGCTTGCGCACCGCCGCCCAGGCGGTGACCGCGTCGGGGTGCTCCGGCCGGACGCCGAGCGCGTCGAACATCATCACCGTGTTCGCCATCGCCGGGTAGATGCCGCCCAGTCCGTCCTCGCCGTTCAGCCGCTCGCTGACGAACGCCACCGCGCGCTGGATGGCGCGGCGGCGGATGCGGCCGGGGAGGAACGGCTCGCCGAGGCGAAGCAGCTTGTCGAGGTGCTTGAAGAAATGTCCCCAGGCGGAGCGGTAGGGGCCGCGGATCCAGTCGCGTACCTGCTCGGGCGGGGTGCGGAACAGCTCCGGCACGTGTACCTGGCGCGGATTGCGGGCGCGCGGCTTTAACGCCATCAGCACGATGAGCGGCACGATGACGGTGCGCGACCAGTACGACACCTTGCTGAGGTGGAAGGGGAACCATTTCGGCAGGCAGACCAGCTCCACCGGCATCACCGGCACCGCGCGCCACGGCACGTCGCCGTAGAGCGCAAGCTGGGCGCGGGTGAACACGTTGGCGCGCTCGGCGCCGCCGGTGGCCAGGATGGCCTCGCGGGCGCGACGCATGTGCGGCGCCTGCGGGTCGTCGCCGATCATCTTCAGCGCGAAATACGCCTTGACGCTGGCGGAGAGGTTGAGCGCGCCGTCGTGAAACAGCGGCCAGCCGCCGTGCGCGCCCTGGATGGCGCGCAGGTAGGTGCCGATCTTGCGTTCCAGCTCCGGCTCGATGCGGTCGAGGAAGTGCTCCAGCAGCACGTATTCCGCCGGAATGGTGGCGTCGGCTTCCAGCTCGAACACCCAGTGCCCGTCGGCATTCTGCCGCCGCGCCAGGGCGGCGCCGGCGCGGCGGACGGCGTCCTGCACCGCCGCGTCGGCCGACGCACTCCCTGCCGGGGCCGTGATCGCTTCGCCTGCCATCGTCTAGGTCGTGGGAAAGTCGGTGCCGAGGCTGGTCTCGCGCCAGGCCTCGATCTCGGCCAGCGTCGCCTTCAGGTTTTTCGTCACGGCATCGAAGCCCCAGGCTCCCAGCACGAGATGGCGCGGCGGATTCGCATGCTCGGTCAGCGCGATCATGGCTTGCGCGGCGCGCACCGGGTCACCGGCCTGGTGGCCGCTGTTTTCGGCGGTCGTGCGAAGGCGGGCTCCCACGGTCTCGGCATAGTCCGCGACGCGGTTCGGGGTCTGCTTGAGCGAGCGGCCGGCCCAATCGGTGCGGAACGGCCCTGGCTCCACGCAGGTAACCTTGATGCCGAGCGGAGCGACCTCCGCGGCGAGCGCGTCTGACCAGCCCTCGACCGCGTGCTTCGTCGCCGCATAATAGCCGGAGCCTGGGAAGCCGACGAACCCGGCGACCGAACTCAGGTTGATCACATAGCCGCTGCGCCGCGCACGCATGCCGGGCAGAACGGCGCGCGTCAGGGCGAACAGGCCGAACACGTTCGCCTCGAACTGGGCGCGGATCGCGCCGTCGACCCCTTCCTCGACGGAGGCCTGATAGCCGTAGCCGGCATTGTTCACCAGCACGTCGATGCGGCCGAACTGATCTTGCGCGGCTTGCACCGCCGCGACGATTTGCCCCGGATCGGCGACGTCCAGACCGAGCGCAAGCGCGCGGTCCTCGGCGCTTCGCACAAGACCGGCCACGCGCGCCTTGTCGCGAGCGGTGACGACAGCGCGCCAGCCTCGGGCCAGAACGAGCTTCGCCAGTTCATGGCCGAAACCGGTCGAGCAGCCGGTGATGAACCAAACCGGAGATGTCTCTGAAGCCATGGAACTTCTCCTTCATGCTCACGCACGCACGAGCCGGGCGCGCGGGAGCTGCAAAACCCAGGCGGCGCCAATCTAGGGTCTGATTCCGGCCGGGCAAGGGCTGCCCAGCAGCACCCCGGCCGCGGTACGGCCGGACCGGATGGCGCCTTCAATGGTGGCGGGCAGGCCGGTGGCGGTCCAGTCACCCGCCAGCGCCAGGTTGGCGAGCGGCGTCCGCGCCAACGGACGGCGCCGCTCCTGGGTCGCGATGGCGGCGAAGGTGGCGCGCTTCTCCTTCACCACCCGCGCCGGCGGCATGGGCTCCAGCAGCGCCAGCGCGCGCCGCACCTCCGGCCAGACCAGCGCCGTCACCGCCTCGGCGGGCAGATCCACCAGCCGGGACGCGGCGCTGATGGTGACGCTGACAATGCCCGGCTTGACGAACACCCACTCCGCCGTGCCGCCGATGAGGCCGAGGAAACCGGCCCGGCCGGGCGCCGCATCGAGGCGGAAATGCACGTTCAGGATCGCCTCGAAGGTGTCGGGCACGGTGAGGCCGGGCAGCAGGTCGGCCGCCACCCAGGCCGGCACGGCCAGCACGACGACGTCCTCCGCCGCCACCGTCACCGTCCCGTCCGGCGTCCGCAGCGCCGCGACCCGCCCGCCTTCGATGCCGAGCGCCGCGACGCGCCGGCCGCACCGCAGTTCGCCGCCACGCGCGCCGAGCCAGGCGAGCGCCGGATCGATGAAGGTCTCCGACAGGCCGGTGCGCGGAAACAATGGAATGCAGGCCGCGCCGCCGCGCATCAGCGTCTCCCGCACGACCGCGCCGAGCAGCCGCGCCAGGCCGACCTCCGGCCTGGTGTTCAGCGCCGCCACCGCCAGCGGTTCCAGCAGCCGCCGGTAGAGTTCCCCGCCGCCGCCGAGCACGGCGGCAACCGTCGCCTCCGCGCCGGCCCGGCGCAACGCCAGCAGGGCGAGGTAATCGCGCCAGCGGCTGCCCGGCACGCGGCGGCCGCGGCACAGCAGCCACCACGGGATGCGACCGCTGCTCGGCCGCACGGTCCAGCGTTCGCCGGTGGCCAGGTCGAGGAACGGGAACAACGGCTCGCCCGGCCCACCCAGCGACGGGCGGGCGCCGGTCTGGTCCAGGAAGCGCATGGCGGCACGGTTGCCCGACAGCAGCAGGTGATTGCCGTTGTCGATGCGGCAGCCCAGGGCGCGGTCGAAATAGGACCGGCAACGGCCGCCGGCGGCGGGGCCGGACTCATACAGCGTCACCTGAGCGCCGGCCTCGGCCAGCGACAGCGCCGCCGCCAACCCGGCCAGGCCGGCGCCTACGACGTGCGCCCGCTTCACGATAAGCCAAGGCGAGGGCTCCGCCCTCGCCTTCTCGGCATCAGGCCAGGCCGTAGCGCAGCACGATCCACAGCTTCCTCCATGCCGGCAGCTTGACGGGAGTGTCCAGCCGCTGCCAGCCGCGCTGTTCCAGCCGGGCTAGGATGGCGACGTAGGTGGCGCCCATCAGCCGCGCCGGACGCATCGCCTTGCGGTCGCAGGCACGCATGGCGGCGCGGGCGTCGCGGAAATGCCGGTGCGCCTCCGCGGCGACCCGCTCGCACACCCCCGGCAGCCCCGGATGCGCCAGCGCCCGGTGCGGATCGAGCGGCACCCGGGCCTGCTCCAGCCACTCGCGCGGCAGATAAAGCCGGTCGCGCGCCGCGTCCTCCTGCAGGTCGCGCAGGATGTTGGTGAGCTGCAGGGCGCGGCCGAGCGAATACGCCACCCGGTCGGCCGCCGGCGAGGCGTCGCCGAAGGCGCGCACCGACAGTCGCCCGACCGCAGCGGCGACGCGATCGCAGTAGAGGTCGAGCGCGGCGAGGTCCGGCGCGACGATGGCGGTTTGCGCGTCCATCTGCATGCCGTCGATCACCGCCAGGAAATCCGCCTCGCGCAAGTCGAAACGCTGGCGGGCGCAGAGCAGCACCCGCGTCACCGGCCCGTCCGCCTCGCCGCGGTAGAGGGCCGCGACGCGCGCGCGCCAGGCTTCGAGCCGCGGCAGCTTGGCGAGAAAATCGTCCGGTTCGTCGGCGATGTCATCGACGATGCGGCAGAACGCATAGACCGCGTACATGGCGTGCCGGCGCTCCGGCGGCAGCACGCGCATGCCGTGGTAGAAGCTGGTGCCCGCGGCGCGAACCAGGTGCTCGACATGGTCGAGGTCGGCCGGCGCGGCGCCCAGGGGGGTATTCATGGCGCGAACCGCAGGGCGGCGAACACGCTGGCGAGCGCGTCGGCCCTGGTCAGTTTCACCCGCGTCGCGATCGGGTCGCCACGCCTGAGCCGCGCGGCGAGCCGGCGGGCGAGGCCGACGATCACCGCCGTCTCCAGCCGCAGCCTGCGGTTGCGCGTGCGCCGGGGCAGGTCGAGGGCGGTGCGGTTCAGCGCGTCGCATTCGTCGAGCAGGGCGTCGAACACCCGTCGCAGCGCCGGGGTCTCGGCCGTGCCGCGCACGTCGTCCACGCCGCCGCCGTGGTGGCGCAGCAGCGCCAGCGGCAGATAGCAGCGGTCCAGCGCGTCCAGATCCTTGCGCACGTCCTGCAGGTGATTGAGCACCTGCAAGGCGGCGCACAACGCGTCGGAGGCGGCCCAGGTGTCGTGTGCCTCGCCGTGCAGGTCGAGCACGTACCGGCCGACCGGCACGGCGGAGTAGCGGCAATAGTCGGCCAGTTCGTCCCAGGTTTCGTAGCGCAGCTTGGTGGCGTCGCGGCGGAAGGCGATCAGCAGCTCCAGCGCATGCCGCGGCGTGACGCCGGTCTCGGCCAGGCTGGCGCGGAGCCGCACCGCATTCGAGCTGCCGGCGGTGCGGCGGCCGAGCAGCACGTCCTCCATGATATCGAGCCGCGCCACCTTGTCGTCCGCCGCCAGGGCGGCGCTATCGGCGATGTCGTCGGCGTTGCGGGCGAAAGCGTAGAAGGCATGCACGTGCGGGCGCAGCCGGGCGCTGATGAGCAGCGAGCCGACCGGAAAGTTCTCGTCGCCGCGGTCCTTGCCGGACCAGGTCTCGACGGAGTCGACACCGGGGACGTCGTTCATGCCTGCCGCTCCGTGTAGGCGCGCCGCTTCCACACCACGCCGCGACCGCGATGGTGGTCGATGGCCGAGCCGATGGTCGCCGCCATGTAGAACGCCGCGATGGCGGGCAGCAACGGCGCCCACAGCGGCGAGCGGCGGAACCGGCGCAGCGTCGGCAGCAGCGAGGCCGCCATCAGCGCCCAGGCCAGCAGGCCGAGCGCACGCGCCGGCGGCGTCCCGGCGATGGCCGCCATCGGCGGGACCAGGAACACCAGCGCCAGCCCCAGCGTGGTGGCAGCGAGCAACAGCGGCGAACAGCGCAGCTGCACGTAGGCCGAGCGCGCGATCATGCGCCAGATGTCGGCGAAGTCGGGATACGGGCGAATGGAGCGGGCCAGCGCCGAGTGGCCGAGCCAGATGCGCCCGCCGCTGCGCTTGACCGCCGCCGCCAACGCCACGTCGTCGATCAGCGCCCCGCGGATCGCCGCGATGCCGCCGATGCTCTCCAGCGCCGCGCGGCGGATCAGCACCGTGCCGCCAGCCGCCGCGGCGGTGCGCCGGCGCGCGTCGTTCACCCACGCGAACGGGTAGAGCAACTGGAACAGATAGACGAACGCCGGCACCAGCGTCCGTTCGGCGAGGCTGGCGCAGTTCAGCGCCACCATCTCGCTGACCATGTCGAGCCCATGCCGCTCGGCGTGCGCCAGCAGGCTCGCCAGGTGGCGCGGGTCATGCTCGATGTCGGCGTCGGTGAACAGCAGCCAGGGCGCGTCGGTGGCCGCCACCCCTTGCGCCACCGCCCACAGCTTGCCGGCCCAGCCGGACGGGCGCGCCGCACCGTCCAGCACCGTCACGTCGCCCAGCGCGCGGACGATGGCGCCGGTACCGTCGCCGCTGCCGTCGTCCACCAGCACGACGCTGAGAGGACCGGCGTAGTCCTGCGTCCGCAGCGAGCCCACGCTGCGCCCCACCATCGCCGCCTCGTCGCGCGCCGGCACCACCACGGCGACCGGCGGCGAGGCGGTGGGACGGGACGGTGCCAGCACCGGCCCAGCCTGCCAGAACCGGCCGTGCGCCACCATCAGCCAGAGCCACGCCAGAAGCGCGAGCGCCGCCAGCAGCATCATTGCGCCGGCACCGTGCCGTTGGCGCGGAACCAGGCGATGGCGTCGGCGATCGCCTCACGCGCCGGCCGGTGCCGGTAGCCCAGCTCCTGCTCGGCCTTGGCCGACGAAAAGAACATGATCTTGCGCGCCATGCGCAGATGGTCGCGCGTTACCAGCGGCGTCACGCCGGCGAGCTTCGCCGCCGCCTCGCAGGCCAGCGCCAGCGGCCAGAGCAGCTCGGGCGAAAGCCGGATGCGCGGCGGCCTGCGGCCCGTCAGCTCCGCCACGATGGCGAGAATTTGCGCCAGCGTCAGGTTCTCCCCGCCGAGGATGTAGCGTTCGCCGATGCGCCCGCGCCGCAGCGCCAGCAGGTGCCCTGCCGCCACGTCGTCCACATGGACGATGGCCATGCCGGTATCGACATAGGCGGGCATGCGGCCGGCCGCCGCGTCGGCGATCATGCGCCCGGTCGGCGTCGGCTTGATGTCGCGCGGTCCGACCGGCGCGGAGGGATTGACGATCACCGCCGGCAGTCCGTGCTCGCGCACCAGCGCCAGCACCGCCTGCTCGGCCCGGTATTTCGACTTCTTATAAATGCCGACGATCTTTTCTTCGCTGACCGGGGTGGTCTCGTCGGCCGGCGAGCCGTCCTTCGTCAGCCCCAGCGCGGCGACGCTGCTGCAATAGACGACGCGCTCCACCCCCGCCGCCAGCGCCGCCTGCATCAGCGCCTTGGTGCCCTCGACATTGGTGCGCAGCATGGCGTCGGGGTTGGGCACCCAGATGCGGTAGTCGGCGGCGACATGGAACAGGTAGCGACAGCCGGCGACCGCGCGGGCCAGGCTGGCCGGGTCGGTCAGGTCGCCCTCGACCGGCGTGACCGGCACGCCCTGCAGGTTGCGCCGGTCGCTCCGCGGGCGCACCAGCGCGCGCACTGACTGCCCGTCGGCGACGAGCGCGCGGGCGACGGCGGAGCCGACGAATCCGGTCGCGCCGGTGACGAGAGTGGCATCCTGGGTCAAGGCTGTGGTCCTGCCGGTTGTGGCATCCGTCCTATAGCGCCGCCGGCCCGTCAGGCCAAAGCCGAAGCGGTTCAGGCCACCCCGGGCGGTGGCCGAGCAGAGGCGAGCCCTTCAGGCCCGCCTTTTTCCTGCCTGCTGGACAAAGGCACGGAGCACGGCATTTATCCTGGTCTGATAGCCAGGTCCCCGCTGCTTGAACCAATCGAGCACGTCATTATCAATCCGAAGTGAGAGCAGCTTCTTCGGCGTGGGCATGACCGCTTCGGCGTGCGCCAGCCAATCTTCCGGTTCGTCCTTGAAGTCGGGGTCGCTGGCGATCTCGCGCTCCACGTCTTCGGCCGACTTGGCGCGCAGGCGGGGCAGATCAGTGCGACTCTCTCCACGGGCTCGCCGCGCCTGCAGGTCAGCTACCGAAAATCTCCTGATATCGTTGTTTTTCTCCATCGCGAGCACTCCTCTATGGAGATGATGCGAACGGTATCGCCGTGCCATGTGTAGATGACGGTCATCCAGTGCACTTCAGTGTCCGTCCGGAAACTTCCGATGATAATTCAATGTGCTGTATCTTTCTCGTCATTGCCGCGAAAGCGGCAATCCAGAGCCCCCGCACCCTCTCGGGGTAGCCTGGACCCCCGCTTGCGCGGGGGTGACGTTATCATATTGAAGACAATATGATTCCTTCCGGACGGACTGTCACCTTCCACAGTCCTGGCGCGCGACCAAGTGCGCATCATTTTCTATGTATGTTGTCATATCTACGATTTATAGATACATAACGTAGGGACAGACTGTCAACAAAATTCGGATGAAGCGGGCACTTGTGGCCGGTCGGCGACCCTTCCGGGGACCGCGGCGGCGCACTATCCTGGCCGGGTGAAACCGACTCCACGCCGCGTGCCATGCACGCCCCTCCGCTGAGCCCGAACCTGCTCGCCGGACTGTCGCTGGTCGTCGCGGCGCTGCTGCTGCTCGCCGTCGTGGTCGCCGTGACGCCCCGACGGCAGGCGTCCGCGCTGGCCTATCGCGGCACGCTGGTGCTGTGCGCGCTCGGTGGAGTGCTCGACCTGACGTTCCTGCTGCGGGGCGCGATGCCTTGCGTGCTCGCCCTGCCGTTCGGCCTGCCAGGCGCCGGCCAGTCGGGTGCCAGCATGGCGCTCGGGCTGGACGGGCTTTCGGCTTTCTTCCTGCTGTTGCTGATGCTGGCCGGCGCCGCCGCTGCGACCGCCGCGCTCGACGCGCACGGCGAGCCCGCCGCCAGCACGCCGTTCTTCCCGGCCTTCGTCGGCGCCATGGCGCTCACCTTGCTCGCCGCCGACGGCTTCGCCCTGGTGCTGGGCTTCGAGCTGATGTCGCTCGCCTCGTTCGCCCTGGTGCTGACGCGTCCGCACGAGGCCGACGTGCGCGCGGCGGCGTTGCTCTATCTCGGCATGGCGGCGTTCGGCGCGGCCTGCCTGATTCCGGCCCTGGCGCTGCTGGCGCACCCAGTACCGGGTGGGTTGGATTTCCGCTTCGCGGCGATGCGGGCGCACCCGCCGGAGGGCTGGCGCGCCGCCCTGGTGCTCGCGCTCGCGCTGCTCGGCGCCGGCTCCAAGGCCGGGCTCGCGCCGCTGCATGTCTGGCTGCCGCCGGCTCACGCGGCCGCGCCCGCACACGTGTCGGCGCTGATGTCCGGCGCTATGACCAAGGTGGCGCTGTATGTGCTGGTGCGCGTGCTGTTCGACCTCAGCGGACCGGCGCAACCGGGCTGGTGGGCCACGCCGCTGCTGCTGCTCGGCGCCGCTGCCGCCCTGCTCGGCGGGCTGCGCGCCACTGTCGAGGGCGACATCAAGCGGGTGCTGGCCTGCTCCACGATCGAGAACGTCGGGCTGATCACCATCGGCCTCGGCGTGGCCCTGGCCGCGCGGGCCGCCGACCTGTCGCCGCTGGCGGCGCTGGCGCTTGGCGGCGCCCTGCTGCACACGCTGTCGCACGGACTGTTCAAAACGCTGCTGTTCCTCGCCGCGGGCGCGGTGCAGCACGGCGCTGGGTCGCGCCGGCTGGAGCGGCTGGGCGGGCTGATCCATCGCATGCCAGTCACCACCGCCTGCGTGTTGGTCGGCGGCGCCTGCCTCGCCGCGCTGCCGCCGACGTCGGGCTTCGCCGGCGAGTGGATGCTGTTCCAGGCGGTGCTGGGGGCGCCGCGCGTCGGCGGGCTGGCGATGCCGACGCTGATCGCCGTCGTCGCCATGCTGATGGCGCTCGCCGCCGCGCTGGCCGCCGTCGCCGCCGTGCGGCTGGTCGGCGTGGCCTTTCTCGGCCGTCCCCGCTCGCCGCGCGCCGCCGCCGCCGACGAGACCGGGCTGCCCACCCGCGTGGCGCTGATCGCGCTGGCCGGACTGAGTGGCGCCATCGGTCTGTTCCCCGGCGCCGTGCTGGCGCTCGCCGGGCCGGCGCTGCGGCTGCTGGTCTCGGTCGGCATGGAGGGACGTATCGGTGTCCTGCGCATCACCCCGCAGGCCGACGGGCCGGGCTACGCCGCGCCGGCGGTGACGGTGCTGCTGGGGCTCGCGGTGGCGCTGGTGCTGTGGCTGCTGCGCACGCGCGCCACCATCGGCCATCGGGTCGGCCCGGCGTGGGACTGCGGCTTCGGTGCGCCGCCGCCCTGGCTGCCGTTCGGCGACCCGCTGACGCAGTACAGCGGCGCCAGCTTCGGCCAGCCGCTGCGTCGCGCCCTCGGCTCCATCCTCGCGGCGCGCGAGAGCGTGGACATGCCCGAGCCCGGCGACACCCGCCCGGCCCGCATCGAGACGAGCTTCACCGACCCGGCCGAGGCGGGACTGTTCCGCCCGCTGGCACGCTGGCGCGACCGGCTTTCCGGCTACGCCGACGGCATGCAGTTCCTCACCATCCGCCGCACCTTGTCGGTGGTGTTCGTGGCCTTGGTGACCTTCCTCGCCATCGTGGCGCTGACGGAACTGCTATGACGACCGCTTTCGCCCTGCTCAGTCAGGTATTGCACGCCGCGCTGATGCTGGCGGCGGCGCCGTTGCTGGCCGGCCTGCTGCGCTGGGTCAAGGCGCGGCTGCTCGGCCGCCGTGGAGCGTCGCCGCTGCAACCCTGGCGCGAACTGCAGCTTCTGGCGAAGAAGCAGCCGGTGCTGGCCGAAAACGCGAGCTGGCTGTTCCAGGCCGCCCCCGCCGTCAGCTTCGCCGCCACCTTGGCCGCCGCGGCGCTGGTGCCCTCCTTCGCGCTCGGCATGACCACTGCCCCGATCGCCGACCTGCTGGTGATCGCGGCCCTGCTTTCGCTCGGCCAGCGCGATGGCGATGATGGCGACCAGGGCGAGCCCGAGCGAGAGCCGCAGGCCGAGCCAGCCCTCGCGCAGCGCCTCGGCGATGATCGGCAGGTTGGTGG